>Ga0114922_10004942_pt1 | contig 12322 bp, 12 predicted proteins | sample AartaG_FD_100975 | JGI IMG/M metagenome (GOLD analysis project Ga0114922, IMG submission 100975) | Deep subsurface microbial communities from Aarhus Bay to uncover new lineages of life (NeLLi) - Aarhus_00045 metaG | ecosystem: Environmental > Aquatic > Marine > Oceanic > Sediment | place... | reverse complement strand
TTTGCTCATCCCTACTCTTCCTGGGAGCGAGGCACGAATGAAAACATGAATGGTCTCGTTCGCCAGTACTTTCCGAAGAAGTGTAACTTCACAACGATCACTAAGACTGAAATCGAATTCGTCATGGAGAGACTCAACAACCGGCCTAGAAAATGTCTTGGATTCAAATCAGCAAATCAAGTATTCTTTAATCATTCGCCCGTTGTTGCACTTGGTAGTTGAATCCAGGCAACATCCTAACCTGAGCCAATTGAAAAATCCTCATTGGATCGGGTCAAATTTGGGTTGTAATAGGGATCATTTGCAATGACATCATGCCATTTTCTTTTCATATACCGAACTTCGTAGGGATTCGGTATCTTCTCTGACTTGGTCTTAGCCTCGTCGTGGTATAGCTTTGCATACGGTGTATATACTATGCGATAATCAAGTTTGCGTAATTTCAAGCAGAAATCCACGTCCTGAAAAGCTACAGGCAAATGGATCTCCTCAAAACCATTTGCATCCCAGAAAACATCACGGCGGGTCATCAAACAAGCTGCAGTCACAGCACTATAATTCCTCACAATATGCGCTTGATCGAACTGATAGTGCTCAGCTTCATCTGCGGGCATATATTTGAATGCATGACCTGAATTATCATAAACACCCATAATCACCCCCGCGTGCTGAATCGTATCATCTGGATAGACAAGTTTTGCCCCTACGGCGCCTACTTCAGGTCGCTGTGCATGTTCAACCATGGCACGGAGCCACTCTGAATTGATCGGCTGAATATCATCATTTAGAAACAATACGAGAGGATTCTGAGTCTCTGCGACAGCGTAATTATTAATGATGGAGAAATTGAATGGCATATTGCGGTAATCAATATAGTGTATAGGTATTTTATTTTTATCCGAGATATCAAAAAGTGTTTTGTGAAAACCCTGAACCTTAACATCCTTTGAGTTGTCAACAATAATGATCTCAAAGCTGGAATAATCGGTCCTCTCCAAGACCGACTGGATGCAAGTTTCAAGCAGGCTAATTCTCCCTCCCGTGGGAATAATGATAGACACGCCCGGTTCTTGCTTTATTTCATATTGAATTCTCCACCTTCCCAATGAGTTTCCCTGCACCACCTCGGCTTGAACATCACGGCGGCTGAGATGATCCTGTAATGCCCTTTGGGCAGCCTCATGTGCCTTCATGCCAATCCGGGAATCACTGGCAGTCGAGGAAGGTGTTGCTCTCCAGTGATAGAGAACCTTAGGAACATGGCCTATTCTTTCGGTATTTTCAATGCAACGCAAATACAAATCGTAATCTTGACTGCCGTCATATTCGCTTTGAAATCCACCGACTTTATCTATTAGATTTTTTCGGATCACAGTCAAGTGATTAAGATAATTGGATGACAAAAATAAATCCGGGGACCAATCGGGCTTGAAGAAAGGATCATACCGCTCCCCGCCAAGATCAATCTTGTCCTCATCACTATAAATAAAATCTGTATCGGGGTGATCATTTAGGAATTTCGCGATGAAATAAAGCGCATGGGAGGGCAGCTCATCATCGTGATCCATTAATGCTATGTGTTCGCCCTGCGCAAGAGTAAGAGCCTGATTAGATGCAGCGCTGATTCCGAGATTCTCTTCCAGTTCAACAAGGCGAATTCGAGGATCTTCTTGTGATAACCTGCGTATTGTTTTCAAGGTTTCAGTATTGGTTGATCCATCATCACATACGCAGAGCTCCCATCGATCGTATATTTGGTTGGCCAATGAACCAGCTGCCTGCTCTAAGAGAGCCGGATCGGTGTTGTGAACTGGCATAATAACGCTGATTAACGGCATATGGTCTAAGCATTGAGCTTCTTGCATTGCCTCTTTAATATCTTTAGCCTCGACATTTTCTATCCACTTCTCGTAAGGTTTCTTGCGAGGGGTAAGATTATTGATGTGCACTTTTCCAATGATATCGAGCTTCGAGCCTGCAGGACTAATCGCCCGGACCGAGATATTATATGATCCGTCCCTCCATTCCCGACTATCCCAGACCATACGATAGCCTGAGCGCTCAGGCTCATCAAACTCAGGATGGTCATTCCCCACATCTGGTCGCAAGTGCCCGTAACTTGCTTCTCCAAGAACCTCATTCCCGAGATAGATTTCAACCTTTTCAATGCCACTCGAGGCGAGTGCCCAGCCATGCAGATTGACATCGCCGTACAATTCAGATTCGACACTTAGATCGGGATGATCGCAAATTAATAGGATGCGCTCTGATAGAGATTCTTGGGTCGGCTGCCGATGGGTTTCAGTTCGGATTGCGTTTTGCCTTAGAAGTAATATTAGCTTAGCCCAACTTTTATCTAACAGAGATTTGAAACCCTCAATTCTCCAAACTCGTATAGCTTTGCGCACGAGGTTGCCTGGCTTGTTTCTCCCAAATAAGCTTGTAAGCATATTCTTAATAAAACCGTCTGGTCTTTTTAGTCCCCTATGAATTGGGCTGTACTACTCGATCCTTGCGAGTTCCTTGTGCGCCTCGCTCAGTTCGTTAGTTCGTAGTTTATGGTTCTTTCGCAGAGCTTCCAGCTCTTGTGAAAGCGCTTCGTTCTTTCTTTCCAGGGAATGTAACTTGTTATCTTCAGGCTTCACTTCGTTCGGCAAAAAAACTCCAACGGTGGCACTCAAATTTAGGTTCAGGACTACCTATCACAAATGCCTAAGGCATGGGTTAGCTTTTACTTAGTCGAAGATTCTCGCAAACCCAAATACTCGCCCAAAGCCTCTTGCCATATTCGGATTGGTTCGAGACCAATTTCGTCTAGTCGCTCAGACTCCAAAACGGAATAGCGTGGTCGCCTAGCCCTCGCTCCAAACCCATCGGTTGTTGTTGGAGATAGATTCGCCTTTATGTGTGCTTGTTGAAAAATCTCGCTCGCAAACTCATACCACGTGCAATCGCCGGTGCTAGTCAAATGATAAAGTCCATATTCTTCTGATTGAATCAACTCGGCGATTTTCGAGGCCAGGTCTCGCGTGAAAGTTGGAGAAAGCCTTTGATCATTTACTACTTTGATCTCTCTTCCTTCGGATGCCAATCTAAGCATCGTTTCGATAAAATTGCCGCCCTTGCCACTACTCCCGGCGATACCGAAAAGACCCGAACTTCTGACGATAAAATGCTTGGGAGCTATGCTCTGCACAAAGTATTCACCAGCCAACTTCGAATTGCCATAGACATTGATGGGCTGTGGAGTGTCCATTTCTCGATAAGCAGATCGGCGATCATGCTCGCTCCCAAATACGTAGTCCGTACTCACATGAAGTAAGGTTGCCCCTAATTCACTGCAAATCTCCGCCAGATTCCTTACCCCAAGCGCATTCACCCTGAATGCAGATTCCGCCTCAGTTTCACACTGATCAACTTGATGAAACGCAGCTGTATTCAGGACTAATCCGGGGTTCAGATCTGTAAGCAGTTCGTGCACCCCAATATGATCCCGCAGTTCAATGGTTTTGTGGGTGAGTGGAACGACATCATATGAACTGCTGGCTTGGCGGAAACATGTTTCAAGATCCGTTCCCAATTGACCATTGGCACCAATGATAATCAGCCGAGTCATTTCATACCCATACCCTTCAAGCAACTATCTATCGTCTCACTCATTTTCTTTCAATGCCGCATTCCGGGGGGCTTCAAATACTGATCCAGTCTCCCGTATAATGTCTTGGGCTTCTTCAAGGAATCTCATCCAGCGAATATTGTAGTATTTAGGGTTATCAACATCCAAATATCCACCCTCACGCATCTTTTCAACCATATCGATAACCGCATCCTCAACAGGCACTATGGGACGAAATCCAAGATGACTCTCTATTTTCTTTGCGGAAACTCGGTAACTACGAACGCCACGGTAGCCATAATCCGCTCGGATTTCACACTGAATTCCCATCTCAAGTAATGCTTTTCGAACCCGCAAAGCGAGTTCGGAAATTCGGAAGTTCCGGAAAGACACATTGAAAATCTGTCCCTTAACCTGCTCTTCCGGAGCATTGATGCATGTAATATATGCCCGCGCGACATCATGGACATCTACGAGAGGACGCCACATTTCTCCTCCGTAATGTAACGTCAATGCCCCTTTGTCGATTGCATTTTTTACAAAAGTGTTCACCACGAGGTCGTAGCGCATACGAGGTGAAAAGCCGTAAATTGTACCTTTCCTCAGAATGACAGGGCTGAAATCATCTGAGACGAGGTTTAAAAGCCCTTGTTCCGCGGCGTATTTGCTTGCGGAATAGGCAGCTTGAGGATCAACATCTGATTCTTCATCTTGCATGATATCGATGGACTCCTCGCCTACACCCTGATCGTAGATGGAGCACGATGAAGCAAAGACATAGCGCTTCACTCCAGCTTGAATGCATCTTTTCGCCAGCTCGATACTGGCAACAGTGTTCATCTCTCGATTTGCCTGTGGGTTGTATTCAGCTGTGGGATCATTAGATAGGCCACCAATGTTCACCACAGCTATCACATCATCTAGAATTCCTTTCGGAATCTGTCGCATATCACCTACAACAAGGTCTACACGATCCTGGATCTCTTTCAGCCCGTCGCGACCATAATAAAGCCTGTCAAGTATCTTGACGGCATATCCTCGCTCTAAAAGCTCGGAAGCCAGGACAGAACCGACATATCCGGCTCCCCCTACAAGCAAAACTTTATTGGAATTAGTCATAGTTAACGGCCTATTATAGTCCAAACATCCCCAAACGAATCAGGTGCAATGCGCACTTCATCGGGCTGTTCATGATTATAGACATGGCTTGCAGTGGAGATCATCTGCGTGTTATCTTCCAGCGACATCCACCCATGAAACACTCCCGGAGGAACGACAAGGAGAACCGGCTTTCGAGTGCCTGTAATTATCGTCATCAATTCGCCGGCGGTTGCACTGTCTTCACGATCATCCTTGAGAACGAATTTTGCGGAGCCGCTCGTAATACAAAACCAGTCCCACAGCTCCTGATGCTTATGAAATGCCCGAATCGTGTTTCGTGCTTGATTCCCCACTAGGTAAACTTGGCCGAATTTATGAACAACGGCATGAGGCTCATCACCGCCTTTAACCCTAGCGATCTCCATTAAATAACCGCGATCGTCCATATGAACGGCAAGAGGAATTACTTCTACTCCATCTATCATTGCACTTTACTCCTTCGATATCTTTCGCGAGATTTCGTGTATTGGATTTTTGTCTCAACAATTCTTCCGGTCGACTAAAACTTCACATCCTTAATGATTGCTTAGGAAGATAAACGATCAACTTCTGGCTGGCTAATCGAACCCGAAAAGCCGATAGAATTTTTGCATTAATCGCTCCCTGCGGCTGCCATTCGGAAAAACTTTATGTCTAAACCTTCTTACTGGCTCCATCACTCTCCAAGATGCGCTATTAATAATAGCTCGATACTGCTGGTCTTGGGCTTGAAGCTGCCCGGTCAGCTCTTCCGCCTCTTCCGCAACTGCCTTATGTTTGGACTCCAGCTCTGATAGCGTCGCTCTCTGCTTGGATATAATTTCAGCTTTTTGTACGTTCTTCGATCGCACAATTCTTGCGGCTTCGCGAGCTACTCGTTCCCTCGCTCGGGTTTCCTTGAGCTGCACTTGGAGTTTTTCAACTTTTCCGAGGACATTTATTCTCTCTTGCATCCAACCCGCTTGTTCCTCTTGAGTCACTGCTGAATATTTAGAAAGCTTGCTAGTAATTTCAACATTCAACTTTCTCAGATCATAATTTTCCTTCCAAAGCTGCCAAAAGCGTCGCTCAAAATCTCTGACAATCACGTGCTTACCTATGTCTCGCTTTGTGTAATAAACGGCCCAAGGGTTGATATAGGAAGCATCATAGTCAACATCTCTAATAAAGTTATAATAGGAAAATTGCTCGGCCCAATATTCCATTGGCCTGACGTTGAAATGCGTGGCTTCTTCATAATCCAATGGCGTTGAAGAGAACAAGATCGAATTCGCGTGACCGCAGAGATTCCTTATTGCAGCCTCTGCATCCAGGGGCTGCATGTGCTCCAAGACTTCAATACACACAATCAGATCATAAGCTCTACTCAGCTCTTTGGCAATAGATCTTACTTCGCAATAATTTCTAATGTCTGCATGAACTTGATCAATTGCATAGGATGATATATCAATTCCATACGCTTCAATCTGCCGTTCTCGCAGACCTTCTACCAAGAACCCCATTGCACATCCAGCATCGAGAACACTCTCAGGATGCAAATCTCGGGCGATCCGCTCAGCAATCGCCCTAAAGAATGTCAACCAATGATCATCGCGTTTATAAGGTCGCCCACAGCTATACTTGAAGTAATATGCATTGAATAAGTTCTCCTGTGGTTCTGATGTCATTACTCTATAACCTCATTTGAATACATGAGAGGTGAATGAGTGTAAAATTATATGCGATTAAGGTGACCAAGATAGTAAATTTGATGGGCTAAGCCTCGAAAAGTACGGAATATGTATAATACCGGATAAATCCTGAGACCACTCAATAGATATGTCTAATATTGGCTCGAAATAGTGTTTTGATAGCGCTCGTAGTCCGCAGCTACTTTAGTCGGATGGCCATAGCTCTTGGTAACACCATTGTGAAGCCAGATCGAAGTTTCACAATTTTGCACAACTTGGGGGAGATTGTGCGATACAAGAATGAGCGTGGTTCCGTTCTCTCTGTACTCATGAAATTTCATCATACATTTCTCTTGGAAGTAAGTATCCCCGACTCCTAAGACTTCATCTACTAATAAAATCTCAGGCCTATCCGCCATTGCTACCGCAAAACCCAGACGAGCAACCATACCAGTTGAATATGTTCGTAGTGGTGCATCAATGAAATCGTTCAATTCTGCGAAGCTAGTGATATTTTCAAATAAAGATTCGGTTTGAGAGCGCGAACGCCCCAACAATGCAGAATAAAGAAATATATTTTCACGACCGGTCAATTCGTGACTAAATCCAGCTCCGACACTTAATAATGATGTCACTGGTCCCCATATGCGTATTCTTCCATGTGTGGGTCGAATTATCCGAGCAAGGGCTTTTAATAAAGTGCTTTTACCTGCGCCGTTACGACCAATGACCCCAAAAGCCTCTCCTTTATATACTTCCAGGCTTACACCATTGAGGGCTTTCACCGTTTGCCTCTCGATTTGTCTCTTGAGTGTGCGGATAACGAACTCCTTCATCGAGGTTGGCCTGTCAGTAGCAAAGCGATAATAAACAGATACTTCTTCAAGTTTTACTATTGGTTTGGAATTTTCTAAGGTTACCATTGTTGCTAACTCTTACCTAAACCCGGTAGGCAATTGCATCGGAAAACTTCATAAAGATCTCTAAACCAATAACCAGGAAGATTATAGCAATGGCTGATGAATAATAAATCGATTCTAACGGTGGTATCTCTCCTGAGTAAATGGGTGATCGGAAGATCATGATCATATGATAGGTGGGGATTAGCCCAATAACCGACCTCATTTTTTCCGGGAGAGAATCCAGTGAATAGAAAATTCCCGATAACCACATCAAAAGTTGAAGTACGATATTGTGAATATTCAGAACGTCCGCAAAATATACACTAAAGGCCGACATAATTAATCCCAATCCCAAAGTAAAAATTGAGACGATCAATATCGATATGGGTAGAAATAGCCAGGTCCAGCTTATCGGTGCACCTGTGACAAGCGCCAAGATCACCAGGGGGATTATGGCAAAACCCAAGTTCGCCAGGCCGGTGCCGATCGCGGCAAATGCATATACAGCCCTTGGCATGTAAACCTGATTCATGAGTGAGCCACCGTACATAAGGTCAGCAATAGCTTGTGTGCTTGATTGGGAAATAAAATTCCATATTATGATCCCTGAAAGCAGGAACACTGGAAAGCGAGGCATAGCTGCCTCAAAGAGCGCGCTAAAAACAATGGTCATTACAATCATTGTGAATAAAGGGTCAAGAAGCGTCCAGAGGATCCCCAGGACGGAGCGTTTGTAGCGTGATGTCACATTCCTCCGTATCAAATTGCGAAGAAGATCCCTATATTCAATCAGTTCGATGAATTCATCGATGATCAGCCGGCGCGGCCGGCTCGAATCATAGGTCGGCGCTGTATTTCCCATGATCTATTCAAAGCTCCCTTATTGAATCGGATACTTACTCTGCCAACAGCTTTCCAATTGCTCCTGCCAGGTATGTATCTTGATCTCAAAGCGACGTTCGGCCTTCATTGTATCAAGCACCGAATAGCCTGGTCGCATTGCCTGGCTCTGATATTCCTTCGATGATATTGGCACAAGCTTCGGGCTACGCTGCGAGTTTTCTTTCTGCTCTCTTTCCAGTATTGCCCGTGCGAACTCTAACCAACTGGCTTCACCACCGGAGCAGGTATTATATAAGCCGCCTGCTTCTCCCAAAGAGAAAACGCTGGTGCTTCCTGTCTCCTCGCGAATGCATCGCAAGATCTGCGCCGTCGCCTCGGCGATCGCACGGCTCCATGTCGGCGAGCCGATCTGATCGTTCACAACGCTAATTTCCTCCCGCTCCCTGGCCAGGCGAAGCATGGTCAGAAAGAAATTGCTCCCACGGATCCCGTACACCCAGCTCGTGCGCAGGATCAGATGGGTGCAACCGGATTCCTGGATGGCGCGATCCCCGGCAAGCTTGGTATGCCCATACACGTTGATCGGGTTGGGCTCGTCATCTTCTGTATACGGCTCACCCTTCATGCCATCGAACACGTAGTCTGTGGAGAAGTGCACCAATCCAATCCCACGTTCTCGGGCGATCTCCGCCAGTACTCCCGGCGCCTCGCTGTTGATCCGCATAGCGAGATCCGGCTCCGACTCGGCTTGGTCGACTGCAGTATAGGCGGCTGCATTGACGATGAGATCGGGATTCGCATCTCGGGTGAAAGTCTCCAAAGCCTTGAGATTGGTAAAGTCAACATCCGGCAGGTCGACTGCCATCACCTCGCCCAGTGGTGTTAGCGTACTTTGCAGCTCCCAACCTACCTGTCCATTTTTCCCGAACAGCATGATCCTCATGTGTATATCAGGCGATCTCATGATTGGCAAGGCGGAGTAAATACTCGCCATAGGCGTTCTGGAACATCTCTTCTGCAAGCCAGCGGAGTTGGGATGAATCGATAAACCCCATCCGGTAAGCGATTTCTTCCGGGCAGGAGATCATCATCCCCTGCCGTTCTTCCAAGGTTTGCACAAATGTCGCAGCCCGAAGGAGCGAAGCATGCGTCCCCGCATCCAGCCAGGCCACACCCCGCCCGATCTCGGTGACGCGCAACTGCCCGCGCTCCAGGTATACACGGTTAAGATCCGTGATTTCCAACTCATCGCGCTGCGACGGAGAAAGATTCTTCGCAATCTCAACCACCTGATCGTCGTAGAAGTAGATCCCAGGTACCGCGAATTTCGACCGGGGATGTTCCGGTTTCTCCTCGAGACTCAGTACCTGGCCATCCTCATCGAATTCGACAATCCCGTAGCGCTCTGGATCACGGACAGCATAGGCGAAGATCAAGGCCCCTTCTTCCAGTGCAGCCGCCTCTCGAAGATGCTCCGGCAGACCGTGACCATAAAAGATGTTGTCCCCCAGGATCAAACACACATGATCGTTGCCAATGAATTCTTCCCCGATGAGGAACGCTTCAGCCAGGCCGCGCGGTTCGGGCTGTTCCGCGTACTCGAATTGCATGCCCCATTGGTGTCCATCCTTCATCAGCCCCTGGAAAGCCGGGAGTTGATCCGGTGTGGAGATGATGAGAACCTCCCGAATCCCCGCCAACATCAGCATGGATAGCGGATAGTAGATCATGGGCTTATCGTAAACAGGTAGGAGCTGCTTGCTGACCGTCAATGTGAGCGGATGCAATCTGGTACCATGCCCTCCAGCCAGAATGATTCCTTTCATGCGGTCCCTCCCCGCTGGGCATAGTTGATTTCGAGCCACATCTGATAGTCTTTCTCCTCCACGATCGCCTTCACCCAGGCTTCATTCTCCAGATACCAGAGGACCGTCTTCCGCAATCCAGTCTCCAGATCCTCCTCCGGCTCCCAGCCCAGGTCCTCCTCCACCTTCTGGGAATCTATGGCGTAGCGACGATCGTGGCCTTGACGGTCCCCCACGAACTGGATCAACTGAGCATGGGGTGCATGCTGTGAGCTAGGTGCAACTTCGTCCAAAATGCTACAAAGACTTTCGACAACTTCCAGATTCGTAAGTTGGTTCCCCCCGCCGATGTTGTAGGTTTCTCCGATCTTTCCATCTTGGAGGACCCGCCAAATAGCCTTACAGTGATCCTTAATATATAGCCAATCTCTGATCTGCCCTCCATCGCCATAAACCGGCAACGGGAGTCCTTGCAATGCATTCAGAATCATGAGCGGGATGAGCTTCTCCGGAAATTGGTAGGGACCGTAGTTGTTCGAACAGTTTGTAATCAGTGTTGGCAGCCCATATGTGTGTGCGTATGCGCGCACAAGATGATCGCTTGCGGCTTTAGATGCGGCATACGGTGAGTTCGGCGCGTAAGGAGTCTTCTCTGAAAACGGGGGATCTACCAGTCCGAGCGAGCCGTATACTTCATCTGTTGAGATATGATGAAAGCGTACCTCGCGAATCGGCATGACCTCATGTTCTAACCACACCTTCCGGACCGCCTCCAGCATCGAAAACGTACCCTGGATGTTGGTGCGCACAAATGCCCCAGGCCCCTTGATCGAGCGATCGACATGCGACTCGGCCGCGAAATGGACGATGGTGTCGATTTTGTGATCACGCAGGATCTCTTCGACGCGCGATTGGTCGCAGATATCTCCTTCGAGAAAGATATGCCGTTCATGATCCGGGAGATCTTTCAGGTTCTCCAGGCTGCCGGCATACGTCAGGGCATCGAGATTCCAGATCTGCACCCTTGGCTCTTTCTCCTGCAGATAACGGACGAAGTTGGAGCCGATGAAGCCCGCCCCGCCTGTAATCAGCACATTCTTCATCCCGGTTCCCCGTTCGAACGCAATTTCATTATCTTACCCACACCACTTTGAAATTATTTAAAGGTCTCTGCATCGCGGAGCGACTTGCCTTGAGCATCTTTCTCCGACAGGATCGGTGGTGCGCCGTCAATTAACGGCCAATCTATCCCGATCTCCGGATCGTCCCACCGCAGCACACGATCCCAATCCTGCGCGTAGTACTCGGTTACTTTGTAAAGGAGATCGGCCCAATCGCTGAGGACGTAGAAACCATGGGCAAAACCCGGTGGGATCCACAGTTGATGCTTGTTTTCAGCCGTTAACGGTGCACCTACCCACTTCCCGAATGTGTCACAATTTTTCCGTAAATCGACGGCGACATCGAAGACCTCACCGCATACAACCCTCACAAGTTTACCCTGAGGCTGTTTTATCTGATAGTGCATACCACGTAGCACACCTTTACCCGAACCTGAGTGGTTATCCTGTACGAAATTGGCTGCGATCCCAAGGGATTTGAAATGCTCCGCCCGATACGTTTCCATGAAGAAACCGCGATCATCCTCAAACAGCTTGGGTTTCAGGATGGCAACTCCTTGAATGGCTGTGGCTTCAAAGTCCATTTCTAACTAACTCCAGACGAGACTCCCCCTTACGATAAGGATATTTATGGGTCAGTTTCAAGAAAGAACTGGACATGTCCATAATCTCCCGCCAACGGTAACCCATGGAACGAACTCTCACCTTGACATAAGGTGCAAATAATAGCACATGCTTTGTAATCAGTTTTAAGGTATTTCTGCAATTCACTCGGAGCATCTACAAATCGCAATTGAATTCCACTCTGTGGAGCTTGTAACAGCCACCAGAACGGATATTCCAAATCGTTGTGATGGAGCCACAATCCGACCTCGCTGCAACCTGCTTCTTTGATCTCATGGGTCACATGCTCATATTCATCACGGAATCCCGGTGTCATCGCGAATAAGATCTCTGAAGGATCGGTCCTGAAAACACTTCCAACCCTCGTCGGCCATGGCGGCATACCGATCACCGGGCGCATGTTGCTAATAAATACATACGGCAACGCATATAGCAGGAAGCCAATCGTCACAAGATTCTGAATGACCCTTTTATTTAACGTCCCGAAGACATATGCAAATACTGGGGCTCCCATCACGAGAAATGCGAGTTGATAGCGGATGCTATAAATCATGGTGGAATGACCGATAAACGCAACAAGCGAATATCCCATGAAAGCGAC
>Ga0114922_10004941_pt1 | contig 12323 bp, 14 predicted proteins | sample AartaG_FD_100975 | JGI IMG/M metagenome (GOLD analysis project Ga0114922, IMG submission 100975) | Deep subsurface microbial communities from Aarhus Bay to uncover new lineages of life (NeLLi) - Aarhus_00045 metaG | ecosystem: Environmental > Aquatic > Marine > Oceanic > Sediment | place... | reverse complement strand
TGTTGGCGAGGTGATGATTCGTCAGGCAGGACCGTTCAAAATGGTAGAATGTAAGATTTTGACAAGTCCTTCACTTTCCTTATACAAAGCTCATGCCTTAGCAGACAAGGTAGAAGATCATATAACCAATAATTTCAAGCATATTGAATCGGTTTTTATCCACGTCGAACCATCGAAAGAGAATTTTGTTTCTGCCATAGTCCCTGTACAGGATATAAACGGAATGGGCTCGAAAGTTCATGGCCATTTCGGTCGTGCACCATATTTTGTCATCTTAAAGATTTCCGACGAAAATGTAGAAATAGAGGATTTTTGCTATAATGAATTTCTGGGCGAGAAAAAACATGTAGGCGTCAAAGTTATAAAAGCGGTTATCAAGCACAAACTGGATTTATTATTCACATCTCAGATTGGCGAGATTTCTTTTCATATGCTCAGAGATAATTTCGTTGATATTTATAAAACGGATGAAGGGCTTTCAGTAAAAGATGTCATAAAAAAATATCGTAATCAAAAGATTGAACAGATCACGGCACCGACGCACTGCATTGAGGAATCTCAATCATCTGTTTCTCAGTCGTAACCGAATCATAAAAGCTTAAAGTAACTATAAAACAGGAGTTTAATTATGTCAGAGCAGCAATTTCGTATTACATTTCAGCCTTCAGGACGTAGCGTATTCGTGTTGCCAGGAACCAGGATAATAGAAGCTGCCGGGCGGGCCGGTATAAACATCAATATGCCTTGCGGTGGTCAGGGAACATGTGGAAAATGCCGGATTCAAATCACTTCCAAAGCTAAAGAACTTCCTTGTTCACCTGAAAAAGATGTATTTAGCCCGGAAGAGCTGCAGCAAGGATGGAGATTAGCTTGCCAGACATCTATCTGGGGCGATGTGACTGTATATATCCCTGATGATTCGCTTATTTTTACCAGCCAAAAGATTCTTACAAAATCCCGAGGTTTCGGGCAGATACAGACCCAGCCTACAGTAAGGAAGATATACGTTGAGCTTACAGAGCCAACGCGGACAGACAATAAACCTGACCTTGAGCGATTGGGCGAGCAAATAGGCGAATATAAAATAGGATTGGAGAAGCTCAAAGAATTGCCGAAATTCCTCCGCGATAATGATTTCAAAGGAACGGCTGTATTGTTAGACCATAACCTCATTGATTTGGAACCGGGTGACACTGCCACCAAGTGCTACGGGGCAGCTTTTGACATCGGTACCAGTACCATTGTTGGTTCTTTACTGGATCTTTGCAACGGTGCTGAAATTGGAATTACTTCAGGGATTAATCCTCAGGTGTCGTACGGTGATGACGTCTTATCAAGAATAGAACATGCATCCTCTTGTGCCGATTGTCTGCACCAATTGCACGCGCAGGTTATTGCCAGCATCAATAGGATGATTGAAAGTATGTGTCAAGAAAAAGGTATCGATCGAGAACAGATTTATGAAGTGGTCATTACCGGCAATACTACGATGGAACATTTCTTTTGCGGTATTGACCCGTCCAGTCTTGGACAAGTGCCTTTTGTTCCGGTTCACTCAAAGGGTTTGATGTTTTCTGCCAATGAACTTAACCTGTCGGTTAACCACCGCGGTTTGGTGTATCTGATGCCTATTATCGGTGGATTCGTAAGCGGAGACATTACAGCTGGTATCCTGGTGACGAATCTGACATCTCAAACAAATCCATATTTGTTGGTAGATGTGGGAACAAACGACGAAATAGTGCTGGCTAAGGATGACAATATCTGGGCAGCGTCCACCGCAGCTGGACCAGCGTTTGAAGGAGCCAGAATAAGCTGCGGCATGCGAGCAACTCACGGGGCGATAGAAAAGGTGGTTTTTGACGAGGACGTTCGCTGCAGCACTATCGGCGGTGCAAACCCCATAGGAATATGCGGCAGCGGCCTTATTGATTTAGCCGCCGAACTACTCGAAAACGGAGTTCTTTCGACTAATGGACGGCTGCTATCTGGCGATGAGCTCCCAGCCGAACTTGCTGATGCCATTAAAAGAAGGGTTAGGAAAAACAAAGACGGTCAGGCTGAATTTCTTGTATACGAACCACAAAAGGGCCGTAAAGACCTGAGTGTAACCATTACTCTGCGGGATATCAGAGAGCTTCAACTTGCGGTTGGTGCCATCCGGGCCGGTGTCGAGATTATGCTGCGTAAGACAAATATCAAGGTAGAGGAAATTCAAAAGGTGTTTGTCGCCGGAGGATTCGGTTATTTTATCAGAAGAGCTAATGCCCAAAGAATCGGCCTTTTACCAAGACAGCTATCGCATGACAAAATTACTTTCATAGGCAACAGCTCCCTGGATGGAGCCCGATTAGCTCTTTTATCAACCGATGCTCGTAGAAAGACTGAACAAATCGCCGAAAAGACATCGCACATTCAACTTTCTCTTGATAGTGAATTTCAGACAGAGTTTGTAAATGCAATGATTTTTCCGTAGGTCCAAATAGTTTATAGAAAATAATGTCTAAGCAAATATTAAAAGAGTTAAAAAACCACGCACCCTTTACCCTGTTGGGGGCGATTACCGGAATAATCATCATGCTTGTTTTTCAGAAATTGTCTTCCGGGATTTCATATTCTGTTTTTTATATACTCCATCCGATTCATGTTGTGCTAAGCGCAATTGTTACAGCTTCTATGTATAAGCTTCATAAATGCGAGCATACAAAGGACAAATGTAATTTTTTGATTTTGCTTGCGATTGGTTATACAGGCTCTATTGGTATCGCGACGATAAGCGACTCGTTAATTCCCTATTTGGGAGAGATTCTGCTTCGTATGCCCAACAGAGATATCCATATAGGATTTATTGAAAAGTGGTGGCTGGTGAATCCCTTGGCGATATTAGGCGTTGTAATAGCACATTTTTGGCCCGAGACAAAATTCCCACATGCCGGCCACGTTCTATTGAGTACCTGGGCATCACTGTTTCATATCATTATGGCTAAGGGAGAAGTTGTGAGTTTGCTTTCTTACACTGTAATTTTTTCGTTTCTATTTCTTGCGGTATGGTTACCCTGTTGTCTGAGCGACATCGTATTTCCTCTTGTGTTTGTAAAAGAACCAAATTAGAAAACAAATGGCTGAAAATGAGTTAAGAAACCTGTAGTGATATGACAAAAGAAGGCAATAGCATTATTGAAGTAAACTTGCATATTATTCCGGTTAAACCAGTTCAGTCCTGATTAAAACGTAAAACCCCGAAAAAAATCTGTCGAAAATTTAGCTAAGATTGGAGAATGTTTTATGGAGTCTTTAACGAAAGAGACCTTTTTACAAAGAGTTTTTAACTATGAGCAAAATAAAGAATGGAAGTTTGAAGGCGAACTGCCCTGCATCATTGACTTTTATGCGGATTGGTGTGGACCGTGCAAAATGGTAGGACCTGTTTTGCAGGAACTTGCCGAGGAATACCAGGGCAAACTCAACATTTACAAAGTAGACACAGACGCTCAGCAGGAATTAGCGGCCGCTTTCGGTATTCAGAGCATACCCAGCATCCTTTTTGTACCGCTAAATGGTAAACCTCAAATGGCAGCAGGCGCACTACCCAAAAATACCCTTAAAAAAGCGATAAGTGAAATACTAAATATAGCGGAAAATTAAAATGATAGAAGTTCAGAGAAAAAACGATGAAAAGTTTGAGGTAACTGTAAGTGAGGATGATTCAAGTACATTTCATACGGTGACTTTAGACGATGATTACTACCAGGCACTAACAGAGGGAAGGATAGCAAGAGAGGATTTTATAAAAAGCTGTTTTGAATTTCTGCTTCAACGCGAAAGCAAAGAATCTATACTTTCAAGATTTAACGTAAGGATCATCAATAAATACTTTCCGGAGTTTGAGCAGCAGATCAAAACCAGAACTGATTGAACTGTATCCGATTTTTCCTGCCACTATTTTCTTGATAATCAGATCCTCCTTCGGTTGTTTGCATTAGCTTGCAACTTCGATAATTTTTTGGAAAGTTTGGAACATTGCCTTGTGTCTTATAGTAATTGCACTTCCTGTTGTTCAATTAGCATAAGACACAAGGTAGATTTGCAATTTTTACAAAATTAACAGATAGGAAGAGTATTTAATATTCCACCGCAATTCTACGGGTTTCAAGCCGTAGATGAAGTCATCCGACAAGGTCGGACGGACGAAGTCCGAAGCGGCAATGCCACGGGTTTTAACCCGTGGTTGTTTACTTGAATTTATAAAAAAGTTTTTACCTTCACATTGAAAATCAATCGAAACCGTTGAAATTGCGTAAATACAATGTTATTCTTTGCATGAGATAGTTAGAAAAAAATCATTCGAAATTAGCATAATGGAGTTCCCTATATGGAAACACATCTACCTACCAGAAAAGAAGCGTTTGAGCTTTTAAAAGAATATAACCAGGACGAAAGTTTAATAAAGCATGCTCTTGCCGTCGAAGCGGTAATGCGATACTTTGCCAACAAATTTGGTGAAGATGAAGAAAAATGGGGTATCATCGGTTTAATACACGATCTGGATTATGAAAAATTTCCTCAGCAGCACTGCAAAAAGACAGAAGAAATCCTTAAAGAACATAACTGGCCCCAAGATTATATCAGGGCGGTGTTATCGCATGGCTGGGGAATATGTACTGATGTAGAGCCAGAGAGCAAGATGGAAAAAGTTCTCTATACTATTGACGAGCTGACCGGCTTGATTGCAGCTACCGCTTTAGTCAGACCTTCCAAGAGTGTGTTGGACATGAAGGCCAAATCTGTAAAAAAGAAATGGAAAGACAAGTCCTTCGCTGCAGGTGTTGATCGGTCTATTATTCAAAAAGGAGCCGAGATGTTGGGCATGGAATTAAGCGAGCTTTTTACTGATACGATTATGGGTATGAGACAAGCAGCAGATGAAATTGGGTTGAAGGGTGACAATTCCAATGTATAAATCATCTGTTGCATTTTTTCTTGCAATGGCAATGGTGACCGTATTGCTTGCTGTAGATGTGCCGCAGGATTTTAATCATAATGAGAGAGACCAAATGCAAAAAGCCGAACCGAACAATTTAACTCCGGATGCAAATAATGTTAGCATCACGGTCGTATACGATAATAATCCATACAGAGAAGGGCTGGAAACTTCTTGGGGCTTTTCCTGTTTTATAACAGGGACAGAGAAAACCATTCTTTTTGACACAGGGGGTAATGGGCAATTGCTCCTTGAGAATATGTCAAAGACAGGAATTGACGCTAACAGCATTGAAACAGTTGTGCTATCTCATATACACGGTGATCATACAGGCGGATTAGAGAGGTTTCTTAAGAAAAATCCCAAAGTAAGTGTTTACCTGCCCAAATCATTTCCAAAAAGATTTAAGGAAAAAGTTACCTCCTTAGGAGCCAAGCTTGTTGAGGTCGATAAACAAACAGAAATCTGTAAAAACGTTTATTCAACAGGACAAATGGGTAAATTGGTAAAAGAGCAGGGATTGATTTTACGAACAGAAAAAGGCGTGGTGATCATTACCGGCTGTGCCCATCCGGGTATTTTCAAAATAGTAAAGACAGCAAAAGATTTATTTAATGAACAGGTTCTGTTGGTTATGGGCGGATTCCATCTAGAATGGGTAACCAAAGGTAAGATTGAAAACATTATCAAGGCCTTTGAAGATATGAATGTAAAATATGCAGGACCCTGTCATTGCACAGGCGAAAAAGCAAGATCGCTTTTTGCAAAGCATTTTGGGGACAATTATATAAATGTAGGGGTTGGCAAGGTTGTGAAAATCAAAGACTTGAGATAAAGCCAGTAAGGTTATGTGATGGAAACTATACAATATCATCCAATCGGAATAATCTCTTCGCCGTTTAAGGAAAACGTTGATGTTCCCAGGCAGGCTGTAGGTGCTTCAGATATAAAAGGAACGATAGAAATATTTGATGATTTTTTCGAGGGACTCGAAGACCTGGATGGTTTTAGCCATATTGTTGTAATCTTTCATTTGCATATGGTCAAAAACCCAAGTCTTAAAGCCTGTCCGCCATGGGATGGCAAAGAGCATGGTGTTTTTGCTACACGCAGTCCCTATAGGCCAAATCCTATTGGTGTATCAGTTGTTCAGCTTGAACATATTGATCAGAACATTTTACATATATCAGGTGTCGATATGGCTGATGGTACTCCAGTTTTGGATATAAAACCTTATGTTCCTGACTTAAATCCAACCAAAGATGTCAGAATCGGCTGGTTGACTGATAAGGTTGAAGGAATGAACAAAAGTAAATCCGGTGGTCGCTAATTTGCGAAACATTTTTTTTGAGTATTCTATGGCATGTAAATGGTATAACATTTATCCGCTAAGAAGATTTGAAAAACAAGGAAAGCTAGACAAATCTTGGGCACAGAATTATTGTAAATCAACCAACAATTGGCAAAACTGCAAAAGATACCAATTAGAGGAGAAAGGTATCTCTCATCCTGACAATATGCTGCCCAACGGCGAAATCGATGAGTCAATCAACATCTACAGTGATTAGATATTACATCTACTCTCAGGCTTTCACTGCGTGAGTGTGGCGATGATCAGAAAAAAAAGATTAATGAATTTGGAAGGTTAAAATGAGTGTTTTATTCAGGCTTTTGACTTTTGCCTTTTTTATATGGATAGTCTGTTATTTCTCCTACTCTCTTGGCAAAAGAAAAGCTTTAGAAGACCATAATAAAAACCCCCGGAACAGACGCCGAAGAAGCAAGGTCGTTGAATCTTCAGTGGTGGAAAAAGAAAACGATGCTGACAATAACATTGATCAAAAGCAGTAATAGGCTTCTGCAGCTCGGCTTGAGTACAGTGATTTTTAGAAGGAGACGATAGAGTATGGCATCAGAATCCAAGTTTAATTCTCCTTTTTGTTCGGCAAGTATTGAGTCGAAAATTATCGAAAGACTTGGAACTGTCATGGCAATCGAGGATAAACATCCGGTGACGAAAGGTCATATTCTGGTGCTTCCTATTCGCCATACACCGGACTTTTTCTCCATGACCTTTGAAGAGAAAAAGGATGCCGACAACCTAATCCAGATTCTTCGTGATAGAATTGAGAAAACTGATTCGGTGGTTACAGGGTTTAATATTGGCGTGAACTGCGGAAAAAGTGCAGGCCAGATTATCATGCACGCCCATATTCATCCAATTCCCCGACGAGACGGTGACACGCCAAATCCTAAAGGCGGCGTGCGTGGTGTGATTCCTGACAAGATGGGGTATTAGATAGATTATTTTGGCGAACTATTAAAACTCTTACTGCTTGGCCTCAGCGTCACGCCGAGAAATATAACCACTACATGATTACAGTAGTAGCAACCGGATATATAAAACGTTCACCATATTTTGAGAATTTTTTAAGTCTTTGATATTACTAATCTTATGAATTTGCAATTTTTGCGATTTTATGAGCTATTTGGGCTTTTGGTTGTAGATCGGTTGTACAGATTTTCTTCACTTTTATAGTTGTAAGGTCATCAAAATTTCTGCGTTTGCATTTGAAAGAAAATCCTGATATTATCGTGATATTGGAAGGCTTGGTTATTTTGCCAAGTGGTTAATATGGGGAATCTCAGTTAAGGATAATATTCGTGTAAACAAGTGCCAATCATCGGGATGGTTATGGAGAAGGCGGACATATTAATCGTAGGGGGAAGCGCGGCTGGCATCACAGTAGGTATTAGTGCAAGGAGATACTATCCGGACGCTAAGATTCTTCTGATTCGTAGAGAGAAAGAGGTACTAATTCCTTGTGGCATTCCTTACATCTTCGGTACGGTGGGATCACCGGATAGAAATCTTATCCCGGATAGTGTTCTTAGAAAAAATAATGTGGCGTTGTTTATAGATGAAGCAGTCTCCATAAATAAAGACCGCAGAACAGTGGAAACTTCCAGCGGCAGGCTTTTTGGGTATGAAAAAATGGTTCTGGCCACAGGCTCACTACCACAGGTGCCTCCAATCCCAGGTGTTGAACTGGGTAATGTTTTTGCGATATGGAAGGATGTAGAGTATCTTCAACAGCTTCTGAAGGCTTTAGACGAGGCTAAAGACCTGGTTATCATTGGTGGCGGTTTCATCGGCTTGGAATTTGCTGATGAGTGTAAGAAGCGAGGAGTTCCGAATGTGACTGTTATCGAGCTCTTGCCCCATTGTCTACTTTTGGCCTGTGACGAGGAGATATGCGTGCGAGTAGAAAAGAAACTATCGGAAAGAGGCATTGAGGTCTTGGCCAACAAAAAGGCCAAAGCTATCTTGGGAGATAAAGAAGTAAAATATGTTGAATTAGAAGATGGTCAGAAGATCCGGGCGGATGTGGTTATTTTAGGGATAGGAGTAATTCCGAATATTTGGCTTGCCCTGAATAACGGCCTGGAAGTCGATGAGAAGGAGGGTATATATGTTGACGAATTTATGAGGACCAGCGACGAAAATATTTTTGCAGCGGGCGATTGTACTCGAAAAAGGTGTTTTTTCACTGGGAGGCCTACAGTTCTGCGGCTTGCCTCCATCGGAACCATGGAGGCGCGGGTCGCTGGTGCAAATCTGTTTAGGCTGCGTCACCGCAGCGAATGCCCGATCGGTGTATTCGGTACTGTGATAGCCGACTTCGCGATCGGGTCAGCCGGCATGACTGAAAGACGGGCAAAGGAAGCAGGGTTTGACGTCGTCACTGGAGAAGCTGAGGCGCCAGACAAACACCCAGCATCGATGCCGGGTACGAGCAACTTAGCAGTAAAGCTGGTTTTTGAAAAGGATACTCGTATACTTCTGAGCGGTCAGGTCTATGGCAGTATGACAGCTGGTAAGGTAGCGAATTTCATTGGAGCTCTTATACAGAAAAGGATGAGAGCAGACGAGATAGTCACATTTCAGGTGGGCACGCATCCCATGCTTACCGCCTCGCCTATATCTCACCAGGTTGAGAACGCCGCCGAGATTGCTCTAACAAAGCTGTAAAAGAAATTTAGAGGTTGATGAGGCCCTGAATTGGGGGGTAATCCGGGTTAACTACGATGGTATCATATACATCGCCATACGAGATAGTAATGTTACTATCAAATTAAAATACGCAGAATCAATTTTAATAGTCTCTGGTCTATTTTGAAAATCGGAAAGGATGAAATTATATGTCTGAGGAGCACGTCCCTGCTGATTACACTGAGATGGACCTTTTAGAGGCAAAACGTTTTGATAAAAAGGTCAAAGAAAACTTTATGCCAGCGATTATCTCTACGGTTAAACAAATCATTGAGGATTATGGTGTTTTGCAGGGTGTATGTGTGGATGTTGGATGTGGAACAGCTGTTTTTGCAATTGAGTTATGCAGACATTCCAAGCTGAAGATATATGCGTTGGAAAAGGAAAAAGCAATAAACGAAACAGCACGCCTGAATATTGAAAAAGAACAATTAACAAATAGGATAATTCCCATATTGGGTGATGCTCACAATTTGCCTTTTGAGGACGGATTTGCCGATTTCGTAATCAGCAGAGGTTCATACCATTGTTGGTGGGATAAGGTACGAGTATTCAAAGAAATTTATAGAGCGTTAAAGAAGGGAGGCATTGGTTTTGTCGGCGGTGGATTTGGGCGATATATCACTGAGGGAGAATTAAACAGAATGAAATCCCTAAGAGACCGTTCCCTGAAAGAGGGTGCAAAGGCCTATAGTTCACCTGATAAGTTAAGAGAGATTATAAATAAAGCAGGTATATCTAATTTCCGTGTAATTTATGATAAATCAGGCCTTTGGGCAGAAATAAGGAAATAGGAAAAATGCAAGTGTATAAGCTAAAAAGCGTAATTTTGGTCTCGATATTTGCCATATTATTCACACTTTCTGCTACAGCAATGTCCCAGGAGAAAGTGGCTGAACCCAATTCAGATAGTAACGATTTAAGCATTACTATAGTTTATGATAATAACCCTTTCAAGAAAGGCCTGGAAACCAGATGGGGGTTTTTCCTGCTGCGTAGAAGGGACGGAGAAAACCATTCTTTTTGATGTTGGTGGTGAAAGTTCGGTACTTCTTAAGAATATGAAAAAGCTGGGAATCGATCCTAAAGCAGTAGATATAATAGTCCTTTCCCATGTTCACTACGACCATATCGGTGGATTAAACGGTTTCTTGAAGGTCAATCCCGCAGTTACCGTTTATATGCCAAAGTCGTTGCCGAAAAGTGTTAAAGATGCGGTGACCAAAGCCGGCGCTACATTGATTGAGGTTCACAAAGCAATAAAAATTTGCAAAAATGTGCATTCGACCGGCGAACTAGGCAGCTTTATAAAAGAGCAGTGTCGCTACCAAAAATTACGTCCGAGCCTGATAGCTGATCAACACCCCGTATTTTGTGCGGGTTCATGGCATTGACTCGAGAGAATCACCAGGCAAAATATCACAGCCTAATGAACTGATAGTGAGAAAATATGCAATTGTTACAGTAAGGATGGACCTTGACTGTTTGGTTGTAATAATCACAGCTCAAATTTTTCCGCTAAGCAACTCGTTTGTAAAGATGATGCAACCCGCCAACCTTGGGTATCGAGATGATTTTGCCCTTTTCAGGTTTTTTAAATATCTCGTGGAAGTGGAGAATTTTTTTCTAGGTATAAATGTGTTCTGCAGTTGTTGTAGTATTCAGCATACTCATCCATGATTTTGAGCAAATGATTTTCATTAAATATTATGAAATGGTTTAGGCATTCTCTGCGAATAGAACCAATTACCCTTTCAGCATAAGGATTCTGCCAAGGTGATTTCGGAGCAATTTTCACTTCCTTGATTCCCATCTTGTTAACTCTTTGAACGAAAAAGTCACCGTAGATTTTATCTCTGTCCCGGATCAAATACTTTGGTGCAGAATCATAAGGAAATGCTTCTGTAATCTGTTGAGCTGTCCATTTAGCAGTGGGATTATATGTGACATTGAAATGTACGAATTTGCGTCTATGATGACAAATCACGATAAAACAGTACAGAATTCTGAAAGTAGCGGTTGGCACAGTAAAGAAATCAGCAGCTGCAATATCTTTGACATGATTTTTAAGGAAAGTCTTCCATGTTTGTGAAGGGGGTTTTCGGGATTTAATCATATAGCTTGCTACAGTTGTTTCGCCTATATCATAGCCAAGCAATTGTAACTCTGAATGGATTCTTGGTGCTCCCCAATTGGGGTTTTCCAGGCACATTTGTCTGATTAGCTTGCGGACTACTTTTGGTATCCTTGGCCTGCCAATTTTGTGTCTGCATTTCCAACGCCAGTATAATTTGAAGCCTTTTCGATGCCATTTTATGACAGTTTCAGGCTTTACGAGGATAAGTGGTGATTTCCAGCTTGGCCAAATCCTTGATAACCATGCCCAAAAGATGCGGTCTGGATTTTTAAGTTTTGGCTTTTTTTTTACGTTCCAGCACGGACAATTGGTGACGCAGGGCGAGATTTTCAAGAACTAAATCAGTTTTGCCCCTGTATATGAGTTTTATTAGTCCAAAGATGAGTTTTGCTATTAATTTCGACATTGTTTTCCCCTGAGAATTCCTGTAAATTTTAGTCTAAATGGAATTGCAGAATTCTACATAAATCCTTGTAAATAAACAAGGACGGAATTTTTGGGAGGGACACAGAGGAAAGTTCCAACATTATCCACATCAACAGCAAGGCTGATTTCAGAACCCGTGTGCTTGACGCAAATGGCATTTGTCTTGTGGACTTATTCTCCAACCGCTGTCCTCCCTGCTAGGTTCTGGCTCCGATCATATCGCTCCTTGCTGATAAGTACGTCGACAAAGTCACCGTGTGCAAAGTAAATGTCGACCAAGTCACCGCCATAGCAGAAAAATATGGGGTTACAGCAATCCCTACAGTGCTGATTATCAAGAACGGCAAAGAGGTAAAACGCCTGGTGGGGCTACAATCTGAAACAGAGTATATCGCTCTCTTGGACAAGTTAGTTGACAAGGACAAAGATTGATACCGAGAAAATTTGCTTGTCTTTTTATTCAGCATCGTATAAATTCTATTGACAAAGCCTGCAGAGGCAGAGTATGAGAAATTTACAAACATCTGTGAAAGCAAGTTTGTTCGTACTGTAGGATAAGGACTTATAAATGTCACAAACGGCCCGTTCAGCAAGAGAAAAGGTAAAAGGATTTGTTTGGCTTTTGGTCATCACTTTTGCCCTGTGGTTGGCATTGAGCTCGAAATTAGACTGGCCGGAGATAGTTTGCGCGAGCTTGGTTTGCCTGATTATTTCGCTGTTTGGAG
>Ga0114922_10004940_pt1 | contig 12324 bp, 5 predicted proteins | sample AartaG_FD_100975 | JGI IMG/M metagenome (GOLD analysis project Ga0114922, IMG submission 100975) | Deep subsurface microbial communities from Aarhus Bay to uncover new lineages of life (NeLLi) - Aarhus_00045 metaG | ecosystem: Environmental > Aquatic > Marine > Oceanic > Sediment | place: Aarhus... | reverse complement strand
TAACCGCCCTGGCACGTCTTTCAGATAAAATCTTATTGTAAGAAGCCGGACCAATCGCATCAGTTAGTCCAATCAATTCAAAACTCGTGTTCGGCAGTTCTTCTGCCAGTAATACAAGCTGGTCAAGTTTTGCTTTGCTTTCCGCTGTCAGATCCCAACGGTCAAATCCAAAATATACCGGACTCAGGAAAAATTCTTTAATCTCTTCAACCGGTTTTACTTCTTCAGGTTTTTCTTCTACTACAATTTCTTCAGGTTTTTCTGATAATTCTTCAGCTTTTTCAATTTCTGTTTCTTCGGCTTCAACTATGTTTTCTGCTATTTCCTGAATTTCTACTTTTTCCTGAACTTCTTCTGCAATTTGCTGTTTCACTTCTTCTTCCACGTCTTCTTCCACCATTTCGGCAATTTCTTCCTGCAATAATTCAGGTGTAATTATCTGTATTTGATATATATCTTCTTTACCCAACCCATCAGCTTCAAATACAGCCATATAAGCTAGATTTCCATCTTTCCATGGATAGTAAAATAAATCATCGTCTGTGGAGTTAACAGGATAACCTAAATTCTCAGGTTCGCTCCATTGTCCGTTTTCACCAGGTGTCGATCTGAAAATATCATATCCTCCCATATTTTTATGCCCCTGTGAGCTGAAATATAAATATTTTCCATCTCCGGTAATAAAAGGTGTGTCATCATTCAGAGATGTATTGATGACAGATCCCATATTTTCAGGTTTACTCCATTCACCTTCTTCGTCAAGTATACTTTTGTAAATATCCGTTCCACCAAAACCACCCTTGCGGTTAGTGGCCAGGTAGAGGGTTTTACCATCTTTGGAGATGCTTGCGTGTGATTCCCAGTATTTTGTATTGATTTTTTTTGAGATGGGGACTGATACCTGCCAGATGTCATCTTTCAGATAAGAGTAATATATATCACTGTTAAAATTGTCTTCTTTGGTGAGATAAAGAATCTTGCCATCATATGAAACCGATGTAACGTACTGGTCTCCATCCGATTGAATCTGCGGTGTGATGTTCAAAGGCTCAGTCCATTCACCATCCTTCAGTACAGAATAGTAAACAGCGTCATAAAAAGGTAGTTCATTCATATAAATTATGGTCTTTCCATCACACGAGATGACGGCTTTGAAATTGGATGAATTTCCGTTTATGGGTTCTCCGAGGTTAGTTTTTCTAATTTCGACAGGATTGTCCATAAATTGTCTGGCTGAATTGCAAGCCTCAATTTCATGACTTATATAATCCAATCCGGCTTTATCTGAAGATGGCAGCATCTTTTTGTAACTGTTGTAAGCTTCTATTGCTTTATCAAGCATATTATTGACCCTGTATGCGTTACCCAGGTAAAGGTATGCATCCATCGGGGCTTTTGCTTCCCTGAATTCACTGTCACGATTATTGTTTTTTATGTTCTTTATACTTTCAAGGAAAAAGGAAATGGATCTGTCTTTCTGACCCGGAATATTGAGATAACATATACCAATCCTGTAATTAATATTGGCATTGTCTTTAAAACCATTGTTATAGAGTTCCATGTAATCATAAAGGGCATCAACATACTCTTCCTCAGCCAGGAAAAATTCAGCATCCAGAAAATATTCTTTTAGTAAATCTTCATCTTGTGTCTGAGCCCAGCTGACAAATGATATTAAAAAAAGTAAAGACAGGATCAAAACTTGTCTCATGAATATTAATTTGATGTTTATAACAAAGTTACAATAATTGAATTTAGTTAAATATAATTATTTTCTTAAATATTAACAGTCTATGAATACAAGTTAAATTTAATAAAATTAGATAGAATAATGATAAATTATATACCAATTTTCAATTTCGGGTGCAATGAAGAGTGGATTTTATGAGTCAGTAAGTCAAAATCCAATGGTTGAATGAATCCCGTATTTGGTATCCGTTATTTTAACCGAAGGGCTTCCGGAATATTATCCTGCCTGATCAGGATGAGATTATCGGGAATCTGATCCAAAGAAATTTCAGCCCGTCTGTTATATCTTCTCCCTTCGGGATTATCAGTACCATCCGCATTATTATTAATGGCTATCGGAGACTCTTCTCCGTATCCTGATACAAGAATTCTGCTTTGTTCGATATCACCTGATAATAGATAACCTGCAACCTGGTTGGCTCTTCTCAGAGATAATAATTTGTTGTAGCTTTCTCTTCCGATTGCATCAGTGTATCCGTCAACCCTGATCTGAATATCCGGATATTTCTGAAGCAGACTGACCAGATTCTTCAGATAACTGATATTGGCTTTCGAGATCATATATTTATCGAAACCGAACAAAACATATTGGATGACAAATGTATCGTTAACAGCAGCAGATACAGTTTTCAGAGGTAGTGGAATTTCCTTTGTTACACTTGTTGCAGTGGTTTCTGCAGGTTCATACTTTAAATCAGAGTTGACTATCAGTTCATCAATATTGAGATATTGAGGCAGGGATACATTTTTCTTATCCAGAAATGTCTGGTCAGTTGAAAAGTTCAGTTCATATTCTCCTGAAGGAAGCCTGTAAAGGTAATTGCCATCTTTTGCTGCTTTATTGGTACTGATGGTATCATTTTTATTTTTATCCACCAGTGCAATATTGATATTTTCAAATGGTATGGTGCTTTGAGGAGGAAGTGATATATGGCCTTTTATGGTAAAGCGAGCGGGATTTGCAGCAGAAAGAATTTCATATCTGTAAATATCAAGATTTCCATCAGAGTTGTCAGTAAATTTCGCATGATATCCATGTTTACCTTCTTTCACAGGAAAATAAAAGACATCGTTATCTGTTGTGTTAAGAGGATATCCAATATTCAAAGGATTTTGCAATTCTCCGTCATCATTCATTCTTGAAACAAAAATATCATAACCTCCCATGTTATAGTGACCTTGTGAGCTGAAATATAGAGACTTATTATCATCACACATAAAAGGGGACTCTTCATCCAGCGATGTGTTTATGACAGGTCCCAGGTTTGATGCAGGTCCCCAGTCACCATCGGAATCAAGATCAGATCTGTAAAGATCAAGACCTCCGTAACCACCGGACCTGTTACTTGTAAAATATAAAGTTTTACCCTTATTGGCAAAGCTTGCATGAGTTTCATTATACCGGGAGTTAATATGGGTATTCAGTTTCTCTATTTTATTCCATTTGCCATTTCTATTTTTACAGGAATAAATGTCTCCTTTCGAATATGGATCATCCATCCTCATTAGCAGTGTATTTCCATCTTCTGATACGTCTATTATAAAATAATCTCCATCTGATTTAATCCTTGGTGTCAGGTTATCCGGTTTTTTCCAATTGTCCTCCGACTTCTTAGATCGCATCACAGCATGATAGAATTTCAGCGCATCCATATAATATATCATGGTTTCATCATGATTAACAACAGGATTGAAATTGGAAGAAGAAGTGTTGATGATATCATCCAGTCTTGCGGCTTTAAGGCTTATTTCATTCTTGATGAGTTCACTGGCATTATTGCATAACTTTATTTGTTCTTCGATTCTGATAAGCTCAACTGGATCATTGCCAAGAGAATCCATTAGTGTTCTGAATGTTTGTATACTTTTTTCAAGCTGAATGTTAATCCTGTATGCCATGCCAAGAAGATAAAAGGCATGTAGAGGTGCCGAATCTTCTTCAGCCGAATGGCCTTTGTAATCTCGTGTAGCTTTTTTTACGGCTGATTCAAGATGTTGGATTGAGTTTGTTTTCTGACCGGGAATAAAAAGATAGCATTGACCTAATTTATAATGAATATTTGCCGTATTGTATCCCTTTTCCAATAACTGCCTGAATAAAGGTAATGCTTCATTAAATTCATCAGCCAGAATAAATTCCTCAGCTTCCTGATATAGTTCATCCGGACTTAAAAATAATTGAGAAAATGAAATCGTAGCGAAAAAATTAAATATCAGTATGAAGCAAATAGACCTGGGTATAGTTAAGGGTTTTGTCATATTCCTGTATTATGTACTGGTTGATCTCTTTTTCTTTCTTCTCACTAAAAACAAAATGATTGCTATCAACAAGATGCTGTTTCCTATCAAGAGCATGATTAAAAACCTTTTATGCCGTAATTTACTTATGGATGACACATCCGTTTTGTCTTCGTCCATACCAAATCCTTTCTCCAGTACGAGTTTTAAGAGCAGATTTAAAATATCCTGTTCGGTATAAGTGTATTTATCAGTGTAACCAACAAGGTACTGGATGAGAGCATAAGGTGATGAGAATTGACTAAGATCAACGCTTTCGAGTGCCTGGATTATTTCAAGACTGCCATGTTTTTTCAACTTTGCCACGAATTCATCCATATTGTTAATATAGATAATATCCAAAAGCAGTTTATATACTGTTTCTCTGTTATAATTCTGGAATTTTGAATTGTTAATGAGATAATTTAGCAGATCAGCAAATGTTGAAATATTCTTTTGCTTTAAATTAAGTGATTGAATAACAGCTTTTAAATTTCCGGATGCATGTTTGGCAAGTTGTTGTTTGAAAATTTCAAGGTTTCTTTCAGAATTGGCTTTGATGTACTCAACCAACTTCGTAATTTCAGTGACAGAATATCCGCTTTCAGGTGCATTTATCCATAAGTATTGCAGTAGTTCTTTGGCTGTACTAATATTTTTTATATCAAGATTAAGATCTATAAGTGCCTGTTTAAGAATGCCATCAGCCGAGAATAACATACTCTGGTGGAAAAAATTCACATCATAATTAATAGATGATTCTTTCATCATGGCGTGTATATCATCTCTGCTATATTTATTTTCTTCAACATTTGACAGCAAATATTTCGTGATCTGGAAGGGTTCTGAAAAACTGCCAATATTTGACCCTAATCGGCTTAAGGCAAAACTTAGGTTCTGATTTGAGTTTGCATTCAGAACATCCAGAAAGTCTTCAATTCTTCCACTATTTTTTGAAGCAATACTTGTAAGTATATAATTCAGATCATCAATTGTATAAGGCTTCGTTTCGGTGTCTGAGCTAAGAAAATCAACAAGATTTTCAGCGAAATATATATTTGCGGAATCTAAATTTTTTACCCTGAGGAATTCTTTTATTCCTTCCGGAGAGCAGTATTTCAGTTCATTTACAAATGCATCCAGAGGTTTTTGGGAAAGATAATTGATAAACAGGTCGTCAATTTCGGCTAATGAATAGGTATTTCCCGGCATTTCCTGAACCAGATAATTGTATAATTCGGAGGCTGAAGAGATATTATTTTTTTCATAATCAAGTTCTTCAAGATACTTTTTCAGGTTTCCAATGGTTAGATGGGACAGGTGCGTATAATCTTCAGTGGTTTTCGTCATTTCCTGCTGAATTTGTTCACTTAAGAGTTCCCGTGGTTCAGGAGTATACTCAATCAATACAGTTTTTGTAACTGAGTTACCATCTTTGTCAGACAGAGTAAATTGCAGCAGGTTAGAACCTTCATGGGGTGTGTAAAAATAGACGAATCTTTTCCTGTTAATGCTAAACTGCTCCTTTTTCAGAAGAGAATCATTATTTAAGATTTCAAGACCAAGTGAAGTATTTCTGTCCAGGTTAAGTCTGATTGCAACCGCCTTATCAGAGGTTACCCTATAGCTCTCTTTTTCTATTTCTAAGTTTGGAATTTGCTCAATGTGTTCTGTCTTTTGATAGTCCGCAATGGTTATTTCTTCCGCAGCAGATAATTTTGAATTGAATTCAAATACATCGGAAGGATGGGCAACCGGTATTTTTATTGCATCACGGCGCTCCTCAATCCCCTTACCGTTGATGATCAGTTCCAGATTTCCGGATTGGGCATCAAGGCTGTATGTTCCATCCGGGTCAACTTTGGATTCACTAATAATCTTATTGGTTTTTTTGTCTATCAGCTTTACCATTAAGTTCTCGAAATTGATATCCAGTTCAGCATCTTTAATGGCCAGTCCCTTTAAAATAAATTTTCTCGGATGAAAATCTGAAAAAATTTCAAAGCGATAAATATCATCAAGACCATAACCCTGACTGTTATCAAATAAGGAATAATAAGCATATTCACCGCTCTTAACCGGGACGAAGAAGAGATCATCATCTGTTGAATTAACCGGATAACCTGCATTTAATGGTTTGGCCCACCTGTTGTTTGAGAGCAATGTAGTATAAAAAATGTCATATCCACCCATGTTATAATGACCCTGTGAACTAAAGTACAGGGTCTTTCCATCTCCTGTGATAAATGGTGTGTCTTCATTATATCCGGAATTTACTGTCGGACCGATATTTACCGGAATTCCCCAGTTAGTCTTTCCTGAACGTACAGACTGGTAAATGTCCAGTCCTCCGCATCCACCTTTGCGGTTGCTGGTAAAATAAAGGGTTTTGCCGTCAGGTGATAATGAAGCATGTGATTCCCAATACTTGGTGTTGATATGATCGTTCAGTTTTTCAAGTTTGGTCCATTTATCTTCTATTCTTGAACTGTAGTAAATATTCCCGTCGAAGCCGTCACTGCGGTAAACAAAGATCTCTGTACCATCCCATGAAAGACCTGTACAATAAGAATTTCCGTCAAGCTCAAAAGAAGGGGTAAGATTGATTGGATAAGACCATTTATCGTTTTCCTTTCTGGAATAGAATACAGCATCATAGAACTGAAGTTTCTTGGTAAATACAAGCGTACTTTCATCTCCTGAGACCAGGGGATTAATCTCTGCAAATCTTGAGTTTATTTCTTCGCCAAGATTTTCTTTGATGATATAATTTGGATTTTTTTCTATCCTGAGAGCTATCCGGCATGACTGTATCTGCTTGTCAACCAGATCCGAGTCGTAAATCTCAGGATCAAGGATTTCTTTGAATTTACGGTATATTTTTATGGCTTCCTCCAACCTGTTATTAATCCTGTATGCATTTCCCAGATAAAAATAAGCATCGAGAGGTGTCTGTTTTTCTCTGAAGGAATTTTCTCTGTAGTCGGATTTTGTATATTCAATGGCCTCTTCCAGGTATTGTATTGATTTTTCTTTTTGATAGGGATCGTTCAGATAACATATACCTATTTTATAGGTAACATTAAAATTTTCAGGTTCAGCCAGTAATATTTTCTGGTATAAGGGCAAAGCATCCTTATACTCCTCGAAAAGAAAATATGACTCTGCTTCAAGAAAAATATCTTTCAGTTCACTCTGAGTTTGCGAATGAACAGGAAAGAACAACGTAAATAAAATAGCATTCAGGACAATAACAACACTGATAATTCTATTTCCTTTCATATAACAAAATTTGATATTAAACAAATTTAATAATAAAAATCAAATAGCAGTGAAATTTAAATAACCCTGTTAATGTCAAAGTTTTCCAGACTATTTGCAATACTGTTCAGAAAGCCACCTCCGAGAGCACCATCAATGATACGGTGATCATAGGTCAGGGACAGCATGACAATATCCCTTATGCCAATAGCTGGTCCTCCTATAATATTAATCACTGCCGGTTTTTTCTTGATGGTACCAACAGCCAGTATTGCAACTTCAGGAAGATTGATGATTGGTGTCCCTGTCAGGCTATTATATTGCCCGATATTTGTGATGGTAAATGTACTACCTTTAATTTCAGTTGGTAGCAATTTATTTAGTCTGGCTTTTTGTGTCAGCTCGTTTATTTTAATTGCGAGTCCGTGCAGATTTTCTTTGTCTGCCTGCCTGATTACTGATACAATCAGGTTGCCGTTGGTAAGGGCTGTTGCGATGCCAATATTAATTTCCTTTTTTATAAGTATTTTATCTCCTTCAACTGAGGCGTTAATTCTGGGAAAATCTCTGAGGCATTTTGCAACAATTTCTGTTATCAGAACAGTATAGGTCAGGTTTGCTCCTGTATTTTTAATGAACTGTTCCTTGATACCTTCTCTCCAGGTGACAAGCCCGGTAACATCTGCTTCTATGAAAGATGTGACATGTGGGGCTGTTTTTTTTGATTTTAGCATGTTCTCGGCAATCAACCTGCGAACCCTGTCCATTTCAATGATTTCTTCATTTTCGTTGATTGTTCCAGCTCTCTCCTGTGATGGTGATTTCTGATGCTCTTGTATTATATTTTTCCCGAAGGTTTTCTTAAAGAGTCTTCCGGCAAGGATGTAATTGTTTAAATCATTTTTGGTAATACGGTCTTCGTTGCCGCTGCCCTTTATTTTATTTAACTCTCCGTTGGTAATTCCTCTTTGTCTGGCAAGATATTTTATATATGGAGACAGGAAAATCTTCTTCTTGTCAGGCATATTATCAGATGATGGCTGTTTGTCATTCATATCCGGGACTGATTCCCGGACAGGAATATTTTCAATATCTGATGATGGTTTGGTTTCGACTTCCTCTGCAAAGCTTTCAGAGGTACTTACATCTTCTATGGTTTTGTTTTCTTTATCTGTTTCAATCACCGCAATAACTTCCCCTACTTTTGGAATTTCACCCTCTTGATAGACAATCTTTTTAAGAATACCGCTAACCGGTGAGGGAATTTCTGAATCGACCTTATCTGTTGCTACTTCCACAAGGGATTCATCTTCATTGACCACATCTCCTTCTCCGGCAAACCATTTTGTGATGCTGGCTTCAATGATACCTTCACCCATTGCAGGTAATTTTATTTCAAATCTCGCCATGGGAAATTCAGTCATTAAATGACTCTCCTGCCAAAATTCTTGAACCCTTTCAAAAGAATGTTCAAATCGTTAAATACTTTGTAATCCTTGGCGTAAAGTATATTTACCTTCTCAATAATGCCGTTTTTCAATGTACTGTTTTTGAGGGCGTCTACGGGAGATAAAATCCCTTTCTTCAGAAAAGGCAGATTATCAGTTTCTTCGATCATTTTTTCATGATACCCGACGAGTGTATATTTGCCAATAAAAACAAAGATCAGATTCTTGATCATTGTTCCCGGGTGCTTTATAAATACTATAAGAACCGGACTTATGATGATTAACACCATTGAAATCAAAGCATCCAGAAATCTTTTTCTCCTCTGGTTAATGGTTCTTGAGATGGTGTTTAGATTAAGTACATACAATTCGCCTGCTGTATTAATAGAATTACTACCTATGATAGAAAGACTTTCGGGAGGTGCAATTTTAAAGTCCACATCTGCATTGGTGAAATGAAGCATTATATTTATGATTTCCTGGGAACTGATGTTTTTAGAACAGAATATGATCTCATCTGCTTTGTTAATGGCAACAATCTCTTCGATTTGTGATATATTACCAATGAATCCTCCGTTTGAATCTTTGGTATCGGGAAATACCTTTCCAACTAATTCAGGCTTAATATTAGATTGCTCAAGTATCGAAAAGATCCGCTTACTTTCATTTCTATCTCCGACAATAATGATTCTTTTCTTTTCTCTTACGATTTCCAACTTAAAATATTCTTCATTCACAGTACTTAACAACAATCGGATAGAAAATGTTGAAATCAATGTCCAGATGGTTCCAATGATAATAAGTGCTCTGGAAAACCTGAACTGTTCAGGAAGCAGGGCATAGATTACCAGAATTACAAGCGTGCCGAATAACACACCCCTGATAATATTCCCGGTTTTGATATGTCTTTCGTATCCCCCTGAAAGATAAATTGAAATGGTCCAGATGAGGACATATGAAGGAACTGCAAACAGTAAGTATTCTTTTGGATAGGTTCCGCTTTTCTGGAATACATAATTTTCCCAGAAAGGAAGAATGAAATAATAGCCGGCATATATTACAATTACATTAAGTAACGGATTGATGGAATTGGTGATAAAGCGTCTGAAGATCGAAGCTGCCGCTCTCATATAAATGGCAATATTGATCAGAAAGCTGAAGAATTTTGCATTATTCCTGGTAAAATGTTTTCTGGCAAATATCATCATCGCCCTGTAAAACACCATCACATAATTGATACTGCTTTTTTTGGTGCTCTCTCCTTTATAATGAATGATGGTTGTTCCGGGATAATAATAGTTCTTATATCCTGCGATTGAAATTCGATACGATAAGTCAATATCTTCACCATACATGAAATAATCTTCATCTAACAAACCTGTTACTTCTAAGACGGATTTTCGGATCAGCATGAAAGCTCCCGGAAGTACTTCAACATGGTGTGTTTTTTCTTTATCCAGGTATCCAAGGTGATACTTGCCAAATATTCTTGACCTGGGAAATAGTGCAGCAAGTCCGAATGTTTTATAAAATGCTACAGCAGGGGTTGGTAATGATCGTTTTGATTCAGGAAGATACTTGCCTTTACCATCAATCATTTTTACACCCATGCTTCCCGCATCGGCATGGTCTTCCATGAAACTGATACATTTTTCAAACGTTTTTTCTTCTACAACGGTATCAGGATTCAACAGAAGAATATATTTACCTTTAGCCCTCTTAATGGCTTGATTGTTGGCTTTGGCAAAACCATAATTAGATTTGTTTTCAATTAATTTAACTTCAGGAAATTTTTCCCGGACCATCTGACATGAACCATCAACAGAGTTGTTATCAATAACAAAAATCTCAGCCACAAGATTTTTTGAGGAATTGTATACAGAATGCAGGCATTGTTCAATAAAGAACTTAACGTTATAATTTACTATGATTACTGAAAGATCCATTCATTAAATATCGAAAAGGATTCAAAATTATAAAATCTAAACAAATAATTTATGATAAAACAGGCTGAATGAGAAACCAGGAAGGCAATATATTATTCAGGAATGTTTTTTGCACATTCCATTAATACCATTTTACAGGCATTCAGATTCCCCTCTTTACATGCTTTATGAAAATAAGGGCAGGCACTATCCTTTTCCTCCATCCTGAAATAGGACATCCCAAGATTGAAATTTGTTTCAGGATTGTTATCGTTGTATACAAGCGCCTGTCGAAAATCTCCGACAGCTGCTTCATAATCCTTTAGCTGGTAATTCAACATACCCCGACTGTGGTATGCGCTTGCGCTATTACTATTTAATTCAATTGATTTACTTATATCCTCAAGGGCCTGTTCATCTTCCTGAAGGTTCATATATGCAACCCCTCTGTTCAAATATACTTTGTAAAGATCAAAATCACTGTATCCGTCAATCAGACGATTAAAGTCATTAATAGCCTTATGAAATTTTTGCCTTCCAATGTTAATCAAACCACGCTGGTAATAAAAATCTCCTTCGCCAGGAAATCTCTGTATCGCCTCTTCAACATTTTCCAATGCTTCTTTATAATCACTCTCCAGATAGTAAATATTTATTCTTAACTGTGTGGCTTTTTTGTGGTCAGGTTCTATGCTTAAGGCTTCCTCAACTTTATTTAAAGCAATATCATATCGTGAATTCCTGATGTTGGTTTCAGCTTCAGTTAACAAGTTATCAATTCTTGTTTGCCCATATATACCAAATGTGCATATAGCAGTAATATGCAGAATAAGGAAGATTTTCATGGATAAAAAGGTTTTATTTCACCTAAGGTAAAAATAATTGGTGTGATTGTCAAAATATTGATTCTTAAGTTATGCACAGGACTTATTGAACCTGAACAATTGCTGTTACCTGGCAAGTTTTTTGAAATCACTTGCAAGAATTCCATCAGGATTTTTATCACTTATTTTATGATAATCGAAATAATAAAAATTGGCGTCCGCTGCTCCAATGATTATTTTATAGCATCTTGCATTCAGTTTTGTTCCTTCCGGGCCAACCTTATGCAAAAAAACGACATCATCTTTCCGTTCCTTAATCGCAAGTTCAATCTCCTCTTTGGTTACAATTTTGATCCTGTAAGGATAGATTTTCTTAATTCTGGCAACGGAATTTACTTCTTTTGCCAATTCATTTTCCAGCAGGTAAAGGGTTTTGTCTTTAATCTCTCTGATATTATCATTGTAATGCTTTAATACATTGGTTGAAACTATTTCCGGCTGGACTTTAATCAATGATGCATGTTTCTGGATAAATCTTACAAGAATTCCCAGCTTATAGGCGTAATTGTCTTCATCAACATTGAAATAGGCAAGTGGTACAGAGGCAATATCGGGCATCTGGTTCAAACGAAAATAATCCCCGCCCAATGATAGATGCAAAAACCGGTATATGGCATCTGTTTTATCATTTTCAAAAGTAACCTGTGTCATTATAAGGAACGAGTATTTTGGATCCATACGTTTTTCCTCAAATTCTTTGAAAGAAATAAAGTCATAATCTGTGATGTTCCATTCCTGTTTCATCACCTGCTTGATATTTTGATTGTATTCCATTAAGGG
>Ga0114922_10004939_pt1 | contig 12325 bp, 10 predicted proteins | sample AartaG_FD_100975 | JGI IMG/M metagenome (GOLD analysis project Ga0114922, IMG submission 100975) | Deep subsurface microbial communities from Aarhus Bay to uncover new lineages of life (NeLLi) - Aarhus_00045 metaG | ecosystem: Environmental > Aquatic > Marine > Oceanic > Sediment | place... | reverse complement strand
GAGGAAAGGAATATCGGGAAGTGCCTTAATTCGGTCAAAGATATTGCCGATGATGTGGTTGTTGTTGATTCATTTTCTACTGATAAAACAGAAGAAATTAGCCTTGCTTATGGTGCAAGGTTTGTTAAGCATGAATTTGAAGGGCACATTCAACAGAAAAACTTTGCCATTACACAAGCCAAATTTCCCCATATTTTATCCCTTGATGCTGATGAAGTACTTTCTGATGAGCTAATTGAAGCAATTGGAAGAATTAAAAACGATTGGAATGAAGACGGATATTCCATGAACAGGTTAAATAATTATTGTGGTAAATGGATCCATCATTCCGGGTGGTACCCTGACCGTAAACTTCGTCTTTGGGATAGCAGGAAAGGAGAATGGACAGGATTAAATCCGCATGACAGATTCGAGATGCAGACTGGAGCTAAAATCAAACATCTTAACGGCGATATTCTGCATTATTCTTTCAATAGCATAGGCGAACACATCGATCAAATCAATAAATTTTCCGATATCTCAGCCAGAGCTAAGTTCCAAAAGGGAGTCAGGATACCATTTATTTTCACATTGGTAAGGACTCTGGCTTCATTTTTGAAGAAGTATTTTCTGAAACTGGGATTTCTGGACGGATACTACGGATTTGTCATAGGTAAACTTACTGCTTACGGAGTATTTTTAAAAGATATTAAACTAAAGGAACTTTATAGAAAGAGTAGGAATGGAAGAATTACAAATACCTGAGAATACCTCCAGAAACACACATCATAAAGTTGCAGAATTGGTATTGGAAGACATGGAGACCATGAAAGTTCTGGATATTCCCTGTGGTGCAGGTGCTTTCAGTTTCAGGCTTTTAAAAAGAGGGAAAGAGGTAACCTCTGCCGATATTAGAAATGTTTTGATGTTTGACCATGAAAGGTTTCATCTTGCTGATATGGATAAGCCTTTGCCTTTTCAAAACGGAGAATTTGACGCTGTTGTTTGCATTGACGGGATTGAACATATTGAAAATCCATTTGCCTTTATCAGGGAATGCAACAGAGTTATAAAAAGGGATGGGAAGCTAATTATATCCACTCCAAACATCACGTCAATGCAATCGCGATGGCGCTGGTTTCTTACAGGACATCATAATAAATGCAAGTCACCGTTAAATGAAAACAAACCATCACCTCTGCATCACATTCATATGATGGATTTTCCTAAAATCAGGTATATCCTGCATACCAGCGGATTTAGAATTAACAGAATAAAAACCAATCGAATCAAGCTGGCTAGCTGGATTTACATCATTTTCCATCCATTTTCTTTTTTCAAGACATGGTTAGTATACAGGAAAGAGGAGAAAGATGATCATCAGCAAAGAGTGAACAGAAAGATAATTAAGGCCATGTTTTCCAGACCTGTGTTTTTTGGTGAAACCATTATTGTGAAGGCAAACAAACAAAATGATTTACCCTGATCATGAAATGAAAATAGCATTCTTCAATAGTGCCAAAACATGGGGCGGAGGTGAAAAATGGCATTTCGAAATTTCCTCTGCGTTACAAGGGAAGGGATTGGAGGCCATTATTTTCACAAATAAAAGGAGTGAATTGTATAACCGGCTTTCGTTAGCTGCTCAAAAAATCTACCGGATAAAAATCTCAAATCTCAGTTTTTTAAATCCATTTAAAGTATTATTGCTCAAAAAGATATTTCAGAAAGAAAAAATAGACTGCATCATTTTGAATCTTTCAGCAGACCTGAAAGTTGCCGGTTTCGCCGCCTGGCTTGCCGGTATTAAAAGAATCATATACCGCAGGGGAAGCGCAATACCGGTACGTAATTCTTTTTTAAACAGGTTCATATTTAAAAACATTGTTACAGATATCATTGCTAATTCTGAAGAAACCAAAAGGACAATACTTAGAAATAATCAAAGTCTGTTTCCTGTTCATAAAATCAAGGTTATTTACAACGGACTGGATATTAAAAAATATAATAAGGCACAAACGATAAAAACATTTCCCCGAAAGGAAGAAGAGCTGGTTATCGGAAATCTGGGCAGGTTTGTCAGGCAAAAAGGCCAGCATTTCCTGGTTATGCTGGCAGAGTTATTGAAAAAAAGAAATATTCCTGTCCGTATTCTCATTGGTGGAGAAGGACCATTAAAAGATGATATTGAAGCTCTTGCAAGGAAAGCTGATGTTATTGATATGATCCAGTTTTCCGGATTTGTTGACGATGTAAATGGATTTATGTCCTCTATCGATGTATTTGTCCTTACTTCATTATGGGAAGGATTTGGCTATGTCATTGCCGAGGCCATGTATTTCGAAAAGCCGGTAATTGCCTTTAATATTTCAAGCAACCCGGAACTAATTAAAGATGGAGAAAATGGTTTCCTTTTTGAACCGGGAGATATTGAATCTATTGCCAACAAAATAGAGCAACTGCAGGAAAATAGGAATATCATTGTAAAATTGGGAAAAGCCGGGAAAGATAGCATAGTTAAGAATTTTACATTTAATAAAACACTTAAGGAATTACTTGCCTTTCTGCATCAATAGCTCAAAAAATTATTACTTACAGTCTTTTCAGTCAGGAAATACTATTGCACAGGTAACAGATACATCTCCATAAACTTCAGAAAAACATCCCAATCAGCAGGAAGAATACCATGACCTCCGTCGTGCATATAATATCCAGGGGTATTGAACAGAGCTTTTCCGGCAGGGGGCATTACATTGGCGCTCAAGCCTTCTTTGCCAAGCAACTGGTAAACAGGTGTTGCAGCAACTGCTGCCTGAAATTCGCCTTTAGGGTCTGACAATCTGTCGGTACCGCCTGTTTGTAAAATTGTTATTATTCTTTAAATACTTTCCTATAAAACTTCTGATTATCTTTGTTCATTTCAACAATATATACACCTGAATTCAGATTGCTGATATCAAAAGAAGCATTGTAAACAATTGATTCTTCAACCAGCTGACCCATCAGGTTAAAGATTTTAACTTCAGAGTTTGTTAAGTCTATGCCTTTAAAGTTCAATATATCCTTAACAGGGTTTGGATAAATATAAACAATTTCAAGTTTCTTTTCGTCCACTGCTGAGACTGGTATTGCCCAGTCTTCATCAGTTAGAGGAACAAAAGTAAAAGTTGTATCATTTCCGCTTCGTACAACGGCATGATTTTCCCATCCTGCAATATCAGTAAGAATAGTATCTCCAGGAGATTCATTACAACGGTAATAAGCAAGAAGGCCATCAGTATCTGGATCGATTTCATGAGTCATGTTGTCTATTATTTCAGATTCGGTTCTGGCTACATACTAAACTCTTATTTCATCAATCAGGCCAATAACTGTTCGGTTTGGATCGGTATTACCCCCAGCAACAAACAAGGTATCCCAATATATATCTTTTCCAATATTGCCGTATTCATTAGCAGCTGGTCCGGCAGGGGTGTAAACAACTCCTTCAACACCGTTAACATAAAATGTTGCAGTTCCTTCGGTTCCGTTAACAACTACAGCAACATGTTGCCATTCATCCTTTTGAACTTCATTAAGACCATCCTCATCTAAAAAATCCCAGGCACCTTCCCATTCAAAACCAAGTGTTAACATGCCAGCTGTATTTGTTTTGAAAATGAGGGCTTTGGAAAAGTTTTTTGGCCCATAACGGCCATCAACAACGGCTGTGTAATCATCCACATCTTCTTCAGCATCTAACTTAACCCAGGCCTCAAACGTGACATCGGCAGTAACATAAGAATCAAATGTCGGACACCAAAAATATGACTGCCCATCCATAATTTGCAACGCATTATTGTCCTGAGCTTTTGTCAGAACAAAAGCTAATAATAGGGTAGTTAATAGTAGAATTCTTCTCAAAATTTATAAATCTTTAGTTAATTAATAGGTTGGAATAAAAGAAGATATTTTTTTCATAATTATTAATATTACATCATAAGTTTAAATTTACGTAAAAAATATTCAAAAAAAAGCAATTAATCATAAGTATTTATGATAAAAGCAGTTGCGCAGAGATTCACAAAGATACTGCATAGTTATAAAAAGAAAAAAGGCTACACAAGGTAACCTTTTTCCATTTCTGTCGGGGTGAGAAGACTCGAACTTCCGGCCTCGTCGTCCCGAACGACGCGCGCTGCCAACTGCGCCACACCCCGAAATTACTTGTTGTTACAAAAATAATTAATCTGCCGGCAAGGAGAAATTTTCTTTCATCAAAAGTTCTTTCTCGATGGGAACAACCCCCACTTTCTCGCAGACAATACCCCCGGCAAGATTTGCAAGGAATGCAGATTGCCTCGGAGAAAAACCTGATGCGAGGCATAATGCTGCCATGCCAATTACTGTATCACCTGCACCGGAAACATCTGCGATGTCTCTTATCTCAGCAGGAATGACATGGTACGAGCTATTATCACTAATCATGATACCAAGCTCTGAAAGTGTTATCATTACCAGCTTAAAGGAAGCCTTCTCATGCAAGAGTTTTGCCGCATTGAAAACAGAATCAAAATCTTTCTTATCGACATGTATATTCAGACCATCAACCAGCTCTTTGAAATTGGGTTTGAAAAGTGTAGCATTTTTATAATGCACGAAATTGCGTTTTTTAGGATCGACCAGAGTGGGAATCTTTTTATCTGCTGCGAGATTTGTGATTTTTTCGATTAAAAAAGGTGTGATTACTCCTTTATCATAATCCTGGAAGATGATAGCATCTATGTTATATATAGCAGTGAGGCTTTCAACCTTACTGAAAAGCAACAACTCCTGCTGCATATCAATATAATCGTCTATTTCATGATCAACACGCAACAAGTGCTGACTGCCACTGATAATCCTTGTTTTAACAGACGTAATCCTGTTATTTGTCCTGAGAATTCCTTCGTCTGTTAATCCTTCTTCGGATAACAGGCTGAGAAACAAGTCACCGTTTGAATCTTTACCAATGACAGAGCAAAGAACAGGTTCGGCGCCAAGTGATTTTATATTGCGTGCTACATTAGCAGCACCACCCATACGGTATTCGCTTTTTGACTGTGCTACAACCGGTACCGGTGCTTCAGGTGAAATCCGGGAGACATGTCCCCATAGATATGAATCAACCATCACATCACCTATGATGAGGATCTTCAATTTACTGAAATGTTCAAGTATTTCCTGAATTGTCTGACCTGGCATGGATATAAATTTTACAAACAACAAAAATAATGTTTTTATTCTGTATACAATAAAGTGTTGTGATAATATCAATCATTTCAGCAGGTGGATTATACAGGAATAAACCAGTCCGTTAACAGCAGACTTTTAAAATGTAAAAACTTAAAAATTACTAATTTTGAGAAATGTCAACCAATTAACCCACTAACAATGAAAATCATTGATCTTGATGATCGGAACAAATCATTATTCCTGGTCTGTCTCGAAGACTGGTCGGATGAGATGAAAGAGTCAGGAAATCACAAAGAATGCTGGTATAACAAGATGCAGGATAAAGGATTACGTGTAAAACTGGCTGAAGATGACAACGGAGTAGCAGGTGGTATGATACAGTACCTGCCCATTGAATACAGCAATGCTGCGGGTAAGGATCTTTATTTCATCAGTTGTATCTGGGTTCATGGCTATAAGAAGGGACGCGGAAATTTCAGGAAACAGGGTATGGGAAAAGCTTTAATGAAAGCAGCTGAGGAAGATGTCAGAGCACTTGGTGCAAAGGGAATTGTTGCCTGGGGATTGTCGATTCCTGTATTTATGAGAGCCTCATGGTTCAGACGTCAGGGTTATAAAAAAGTTGATAAACAAGGTATGATGGTCTTGCTATGGAAAAAATTCAATGAGGATGCAGTACCTCCTGGATGGATTAAGAGAAAAAAATTCAGGATTGAACCCAGGAAAGACAAAGTAACAGTCACATCCTTCATTAATGGCTGGTGTCCTGGTATGAACCTTGTTCACGAAAGGGCCAAAAAAGCAGCAGCAGAATTCCGGGACATGGTTGTTTTTGATACGGTCAATACCTTTGAAAAGAAAACCATTGAAGAGTGGGGATTGATGGATGCTTTGTTCATTGACAATAAAAGCATCAGCATGGGGCCTCCGCCCTCTTATAAAAAAATCAGAAAAAGTATTGCCAGAAGGGTCAAAAGGATATAGATTTCGGATTGGACCCGGTTGTTTTCCGGCTAGATCCTCCCCAGTCCCATAACTGGTGATTGTACCAATGGGTCAATAGACAACACAATGAGCCATTTTATTCTTTCTCAGGGAGTAAATCAGGATGATTTATTCCTTTTTCCTTTGCCTGAATTTCTGAATTTTACCCTTACTTTCGGAAAGACTTTCTCATTCTTATGGATCTGACCTGTTAATGTACCTCCCAGATCCCTGATTGTTATGTTCTGATCTGAATCATATTGCTCAGGGTAAATGAGGATAAAATTGTTATTGGTCAGATATCTGCCTAAGGCTATTGGCATCACATCAAGATATGAAAAATATGAAATAGATGTTGGTCTGGCATTTACAATCACGATAAGATCATCACTACGGGTTTTATCCAGTATATTTGAATAACTATCCCATTCAGAAAAATCAGATATCTCAGTTTTGATTGGTATTTTCTGGTTTTCCAGAAAACAGTCAAGATGAGTGGCAGTCTGATTATCTGCGTAAAATATAATATTCTGGCTCGTCTTCAAAGCCATATTCCTTATCTTACCAAGCCATTTAACAAATCCGGGTTCATATTCTGCTTTGGGTGGGATAAATACTAAAATTCTCTCAACGGTATTTAACGGCTGAACAAATCGTGACAGAAATACAGATAAGGTTGTCCGTTTGATGATATTCTCATGAATACTTCCAAAGATGGTCTCAACATATCTTTTCCTGCCAAAAATACCAACTACCAAATCGGAAATCTGATTTTCTTTGATGGTATGCAGAATACCCAATACAGCATTCAAATCATATCGTGTTGTGGTTATTCCATTGACATTCAATGTGGCAATTGCTTTTTCAGCCCTGGCCAATAGTTTTTTTGATTCGGTAAAAGCCCTGGCATCATCTTCTTTTTCAACGACATTCAAGATATATAAGGGTTCGGAGGATTTCAGTGTCTTGATTATAGAAGCAAATTCAACCAATGATTCAACAGTATCAGGATTGGAAATTGGGACGAGTATTTTCTCCTGAATTTCCGGTAAAACATCAATGCTTTCAGATTCTTCCTTAACAGCCAGTTCCTTGGCAGCTTTTTCAACGGCGAACGAACTGACACCGATGGTGAAAAGAATCAATAAGATGGTTGCATTGAGAACCTCTTCTCCCAGCAATCTTCCGGTACCATAGTCTCCTTCAACACTGATAATGATATTAAATCCGATAATAGCCGCTGCAAGTGCAGCCGCAGCTCTCGAATTACTAAGGCCAAAAATCATTCTTCTTTCTATACGGTTGAATTTATAAATCTTTTGAGTTATCCAGGCTGCGAAGAATTTTGAAATAATTGCAAAGATAATGGTAAAGCATACCACATATAAGGCATGTATCCCCTTAAAAAGTATTCCGATATCAATTAACATACCCACACCAATAAGAAACACAGGAATAAACAAGGCATTGCCAATGAATTCCAGTCTGTTCATTAGTCCGGATGTATGGGGTATCAATCTGTTAAATGCAAGGCCGGCAAGGAATGCCCCGATAACAGGTTCAATCATTGCCAGTTCAGCTCCAAAGGCGGATATAAACAATAAGGCAAGCACAAATATAAACTGAGATATACGGTCTGAAGCACGTTTAAAATACCAGCGTGCAATAAAGGGGATTCCATATAATACAGCAAATCCAAACAGAGGAACACCAATAATCATTTTCTTCCAGGTGGATTGGGGATCCCCGTCCCTTGCAATGCTGGCCACAACAGAAAGTATAATAAGCGAAAGAAGATCAGTCAGAATGGTTCCGCCGACAGTTATATTGACAGATCGTATTCTTGATATACCAAACCGGCTGATGATCGGATAGGTAACCAGGGTATGCGATGAAAAAATTGTGCCTATCAGAATGGATGATATCAAAGGGTAATCAAACAGGTAATATCCCAGAAATGCACCGGTACAAAATGGTATGATGAAGGAGATAATGCCGAAAATGATACTCTGGTTCCATCGTTTGTTGAAATCGTGCAGATTTATTTCAAGACCTGCCAGAAACATGATATACAATAAACCAACAGTTTCAAACAAGATAATGCTGTTATCCCTGGCAAGGAGGTTAAATCCGTGGGGACCAATAATAAGGCCTGCAAGAATCAATCCGACAATCTGAGGTATTCTTAATTTACCAAAAATCAACGGAGCAAGCAGAATGATAAGCATGATGAGCATAAAAATCAGCACAGGATTTTCAAAGGGAAGGGTAAAATGTATACTCAAAGGATTCATCATGCTCACTAAAGATTTCATCGAAAATAAACAATCGTAATGAAATGTCCATTAAAAAACTTTCATTTATTTAAAAAAGATGAAAATATTTTTTATGGTAAGTTCCACAAGACCATATAAATAAAGAATATATACTTGTGAAATGAACATGAACTTTGCGAAAAAATAAGATCGAACGGATCACGAGCTCATCCGGATTACAAATCCAATAATATTCAATTCCGGATTGCAAATCCGGAATAGTGGGATCTTAGGTTCATTTTTCAATTTCCCGGTTTGAGATGTAATTCCTCCATTTGTCAACTACTACCTGCATATCCTGAGCAAGCTCAGAATCAAAAAACATTGGTTTGCCACTGATGGGATGTCTGAATCCAAGTGATTTGGCATGCAATGCCGGACGGGGCATCAGCTTAAAACAGTTTTGAACAAATTGCCTGTATTTCGAAAATGTCGTACCCTTTAAAATTTTATCACCGCCATACCTGGCATCATTGAAAACAGGATGCCCTGCAAATTCCATGTGTACCCTTATCTGATGTGTTCTGCCTGTTTCAAGTCTGCATTCAAGTAAACTGACATATCCCAGATTCTCCAAAACCTTGAAATGAGTTATGGCAAATTTACCGTGCTCACCCTCGTTAAAGACCTTCATTTTCATCCTCTCCTTAAGATTTCTGCCAATATTTCCGGTGATGGTTCCGGTATCGCTGTCAAAATTTCCCCATACCAGTGCCACGTAAGTTCGTTGTGTATTTCGGTCATAAAACTGTTTTGCGAGCCTGTTTAATGCAAGATCAGTTTTAGCGACAACAAGTATTCCGGAGGTGCCTTTGTCTATTCGGTGTACCAGACCAGGCCTGATTTTCCCCTTATGAAATAAAGGGAGATCCTTAAGATGATAAGCCAGGGCATTCACCAGAGTTCCTGTATAGTTGCCATGTCCGGGATGAACCACCATGTTGGGATCCTTATTGACAACAATGATGTCATCATCCTCATATATGATATTTATGGGAATATTCTCTGGTATCAACTCAAACTCATGGGGAGGATGCGGCAGAACAACGGAAATGATATCTTCTGGCTTGATTTTATAATTAGATTTTACCGGATTTCCATTCACAAGTATGTTTCCTGCCCTGGCTGCGTTTTGAATTTTATTTCTTGATACATTTACGAGATGGTTAAACAGATATTTATCAATCCTCAGCAAGCTTTGTCCTCTATCCACATCAAAACGATGATGTTCATAAAGTTCCTTCTGATCATTTTGCTCATCCTGCTTCATTGTGGATTGCCTGTTATGGTATTTTTATAAACCTGGCAATATGACTTTCACCTTCTTTTGTATCAATCTTTACGATATAAACGCCAGGTATTAAATGATGTACATCAATAACAGGCTTGTTAACTGTATGATAATACTTCATATTACCCACTGCATCATAAACAGAAACCTGTATAACACTATGACTAAAATGTTCAAATTCAATGTTAATGTAATCACTTGCAGGATTGGGTGATAGTATTAATTTGGGAAGTGGTGGAACATTTGTTTCTTTCAAACCCAAAGCAATTGGATTTCTGCTCATTACAGGTCTTATCATAAGAGAACCATCTTCATCACTGCTGTTTGCCAGACCTTCCCAATAACCTAAATTATTGATATATATATGTCTTTTATTTTTATTGTTGATATCATACCCGATATTCAGGAATTCATCTGTATTCTGAATAATTCCCACACAGATATCATCTTTAATGAAAATGGCCGAATCAAGTACAATCCTGGTAAACTCTCCCGGGTTCAAGTCGGTGTCAGGATAGTAATACTCATACGATGTGTATATATTAACGCCAGGTAATGAATCACTGCGATTATAACTGAATACACAAACCCGAAATGATTGATCATAAGTTGCATTGTTCATGGTTTCATTAAAGTAGATATCTATTGCCCTCAGAAGATCTGTCCTGTATATCTCAAAATGTACCAGAATAATTGAACCTTTTCCTCCGGTTGGACCGGGATTTCCAAATCCTCTTTCCGGTGTTCCATCGTCATATGCGTAATGATTCTGAAAGTATTCAATTCTTCTGACCGTATCATTGGATCTGTACTTGTCATCTGTTTTTAATAAAAAGGCTCCTGTTTCAACGATTCCTATGTCGGATCCATCATATTTTACAATTGGCAGGAAAGCATCCTCACGCAGGTATACTGAATCGTACATCAAGGCTTCGTTATATTCCTCGAAAGGCGGAATGATGTAGTTTCCTGTTTTAACATTTTTCATGAAATAACCTCGTCCAACAGTGATTCTGTTTTCGGTACCGGGGGGTTTGTTATTCATTCTGATTGTTATGGGAATATGTGCGCGCTTATAGTTAAATGCAGCAGTGTCCACATGATCCCAAGGAATCGACTGATAATCCCTGAAACTTGATTTAAGCGGATAAATGATAGAGATATCATTCACCTGTTCATGATCTTTAAATGAATCGTTATTCAATCTTATATAATCCAGATTCCATATATCCAAATTACCCAATGCACCTTTCCCAAACCTTGTATCGTTGACTGACATGCTGACATAGTTGCTGAATCTGAATTTGAACCCATTCTGGTAAAGGCTGTCCGGAATTTCAATTATTTGTTGCTGAAACGGACCTACAGGAAGACCGGGGGTACTCCATGCATGAATCCAGATAGTATCTTTTGGAGAAAACAATTCCAGGATAAGTGAGTCTTTTGGTTCCGGCTCTTCGCCATTTCCCTGAGGCTGGTAAAAAAAACTAAGATATATTGTGTCTGATAAACCGGAATATGCCGACAAATCAATTGGGCGTGATGTCAATCTATCGCATATGGTTGGATGATTCTCAATCCTGTAAACATTACCCCTGGAATCAAGGGCATCTAATGTTGCAACACCATAAGTGACAGGTTCAACCTGAAATGTGGCATTAATAAATGCGAGGTTGTCTTCCCAAAGCTCCGGATCGGGGTATACGGTGATTTTTGAAAAATCATCGAAAAAAGGTAAAATAAGCGTATCAGCAACTGCTAATATTTCTTCCGTCGATTTCTTAAGAGTTTTATTAACCTCCAGGTATTTCTTAATGGTAATGTTTTCATATAATGGAATAATCCTTTGGGCATGGAGGCAAAAGGAACAAAACAGTAATAAAATCCGGATGAGATATGATTTATTGTAATGTATCAAAAGATTCAACATGGTCTAGGGTATCATTCAATTCAACCAGAATTTTTATTGTGTCCAGCGTAAGCCAGACATCTATCGAAGAACCAAACGGTATTGATATGTTTTTATTGTATTCAGGACGCTGCCTGTAAATTTTGGCAATGGGCTCAAATTCTTCCTGAATGTCGGGATCAGGAATGATGGCACCAAGTCTTAGATATGAATCTGCTGCTTTAAGTGTGGCTTCCTCAAGGGTTAGTCCGATTAATTTAGGGACTTTTATACTTTCATTGCTGAGACCTCTCCCCAGTATCAAATCAATAAAGGAACCTTTTATGATGGTGTCGCCCTTTGCTATTGGTTTTCCCTGATATCTTTGAGCCAGGACAACATTGATTCCCAGGTCAGGCTCATAGGTGATTTTTCCAATTCTCAGTCCGTATGACTCAAGCCTTGACTGAGCCTGTCTGATGGTCAGATTTACCAGGTCAGGCATCATTATTTTTTCAGGATTCATAGCATTCATGGTCAGATAGATTTTCCTGTATTTTTTAACCTTAAAACCTGGTCTGGGATGCTGTTCGACAACAGTTCCCCTCTCATATTCATTTGAATAAACTGAATCAAAAATTTCCCATCTCAGTT
>Ga0114922_10004938_pt1 | contig 12326 bp, 11 predicted proteins | sample AartaG_FD_100975 | JGI IMG/M metagenome (GOLD analysis project Ga0114922, IMG submission 100975) | Deep subsurface microbial communities from Aarhus Bay to uncover new lineages of life (NeLLi) - Aarhus_00045 metaG | ecosystem: Environmental > Aquatic > Marine > Oceanic > Sediment | place... | reverse complement strand
TTGGAAACTCCCCACAACAGGAACCTGATCGGTGGTCAAGTCGGTGTTGTCAAAGAAGATGTACAGACCACGCGTATGGCTGTAGCCGTAGGGCAGTCTGGCGGTCACCGCGAAAGACAGCCCCAACAGCCCACCAAGGGCCAGGAGCGCCACGAGCAGCGGACGTCCTCTCATTCCAAGCGACTCTCGCGTCTCTCAGACACGCATGACCTCATGTTTCTCTCCGGACTCTAGCAGCCGACGAGCCAAGAGCACCGAGCGGAGCGCCTCCTCGCCGCTGATCAGTGGCTCTCGGTCTCGAGAAATCGCGTCAACGAAGGACTCCAATTCGGCCAGGAGAGGCTCTTTTCTCTGCACGTTGTAGCGTATTCTGCGTCCCTCGCTCACTCCCATGATGGCGAGGTCTTCCCAATTGCCATTGCCGAACTCATTCTCATAGAAGTACAGGTCCTGCGTCAGGTAGTTGACCACGAACATCCCTTTCTCCCCGATCAGCGACAGCTCCCTGATCTTGGTCGGTGTCAGCCAATTGACGTCCAGGATGCCCACAATGCCGTCCTCGAAGCGAACGATGCCCATGAGCAGGTCTTCATGTTCGGCATGGATCTCGCGTTGCGTGGCGGCGTACACGCTCTCTATTCGCGAGCCAGTCAAGTACTCCAGTACGTTGAGCTCATGCGTCGCCAGGTCGATCACCACACCCACGTCCTGCACGCGCGACGGGAAAGGGCCCACCCGACGGGCATGGATCTGAAAGATGCGTCCTAGCTGGCCAGCTTCGAGTTCCTTTCGCAGGGCGATCACCGCAGGATTGAACCGTTCGATATGTCCCACAGCAAGCTTGACACCTTCGCGACGCGCGCAGTCGACGATTTCCTGTCCCTGCTCAACAAAGGCAGCAATCGGCTTCTCGATGAATGCGTGCGCCCCGCGCTCCATCACCGTGATGGCCACGTCTCGATGGAGGCCCGTGGGCACTGCAACCGTCACCAGATCTGGCTTGGCCGCCTCAAGCATCTGCACATAGTCCGTGTGGACCTTCACCTTGTACGTACGGGCGACCGGCTCCAGAGCCCGGGCATCCGGGTCAGCCACGGCGACAAGCCTGGTCTGTTCCATCTGTGCGTAGACTCGGGCATGGTTGCGCCCCATCATGCCCACACCAATCACGGCCGCCTTCAGGGTCATCGACTGTTCACTCCTTCTACGATGCGATCCAAGTCTTCCTTCGTCAAGGCAGGATGGACAGGCAGGGATAGAACTTGACGACAGGCCCTTTCCGCCCTCGGCAGGTGATCCGCATAGCCCAAGCGCTGGTAGACAAGCTGTTGATGCACCGGCAGCGGGTAGTAGATACCGGTAGCAATTCCGTCTTGCCGCAAACCCTCCGCTAGCTCGTCTCGGTCGCCGGGCACGCGAATCGTGTACTGGTGATAGACGTGCCGGCAGTGCGCTGCCACGTAGGGTGTAGTGACCTCCTTCAACCGCGCAGACAAGTAGTCTGCATTCTCACGACGGACAGCAGTGAACCTCTCTATCTTGCCCATTTGTGCCAGTCCGATGGCCGCCTGTATTTCCGTCATGCGGAAATTGTAGCCCAAGGTCTCATGATAGTAGCGCCGCCGCTGCCCGTGGCTACGAATCAAGCGTGCTCGGTCTGCGAGTTCATCATCGTCGGTCGTGAGGATGCCGCCTTCTGCTGTGGTGATGTTCTTTGTGGGATAGAACGAGAAACAGCCGGTGCCAAAGCTACCCACTCTTCTTCCTCTGATGCTGGCACCATGTGCTTGGCAAGCGTCCTCAATCACGACCAGCCGACATCGCGAGGCAATGCCCATGATCGCGTCCATGTCACAGGGATTGCCAAAAAGATGAACAGGAAGAATAGCTTTGGTGCGTGGCGTGACTGCCTTCTCAATGAGGCCAGGATCCATATTATAGGTGCGCTCGTCGATGTCCACAAATACCGGCTTGGCGCCCGCAAAGAGCACGGCGTTCGCCGAGGCGATGAAAGTGAAGGATGTCGTGATGACTTCGTCACCGGGGCCGATACCGTGTGCCAGCACCGCTGTCTGCAGCGCCGTCGTCCCCGATGAGGTCGCAATGGCGTGCCTCACCCCACAGAAGCTGGCAAATGCCTCCTCAAAGGCCTCGACCCGAGGCCCCTGCGCGAGTTGCCCTGAGTCGACAACCTGCAAGATGGCTTGCTTCTCCTCTTCACCCAGCAACGGAACGGAGATGGGAATCATGGGCTCCTCTCAACGTACGAGATAGTCAATGATGACCTCTTGAATGTGACACTCTGGCAGCTGATAGGCGGCGAATTGCCTGTTCTTCGCCAGTGAGATCGCCTCACCCAAGCGCTCCAGGTCCCTGCACCAAACAAGGTAGCGCTGCTCTTCGAATATGCGAAGCAGGTGCTCCTGATGCCGGTCGTATGTTGTCGGGTTCACTACACAGACAAGTTTCTTGCCACGCTCTAAAGCCTCCACAATCGTCCCAAACCCTCCATGCCCAACCACCAGTTCAGCTTCTTCGTAGTAGCGATCCAGCGAAGCTGCGAATCGGAAGTAGTCCACATTTCCTGGAACATACCTGCCCAGTCCAATCTGGGCCACGACACGTGTGCCCAGTGCTGGCGCCAGGGCGTCCATCTTGGCAACAAGGGGGTCAAAGTCTGTCGACCCCACCGTGACAAAGATCATCTCAGAACAACCTGCCGGCATAAGTCCCTCTCGGGCAGTGCGCCAGCAGCTCTGGCCATTGCACAAAGAACAGATCCGCAAATCGGTACAGGATTCTGCCGCTACTGGATAGTGCAAAGACCCGTGAGCCAGTCTCTATGTAGATCACCTTGATGCCCAGAAGCTTTGCCAGCATAGACGCAGGCACAGCGGGGCCCGGGCCCGTGCTGATGATTGCGTGCGGGCGTGCACGGATCAGGGCAGCCAGCGATTGGATGGTGCACAACACCGTGCGTAGCACGACCATGGGCAGCGCAGTATCCTTCCAGCGTGGACGAATCACCGCATACACGGGGCCTGCAAAGCGAATCTTGCGCGGCGAGAGATCATCATCGGAAGCAACAAGGTAGCAGTATTCGAACGTTGATCCTAGTAGCTCGACCAGACGGACCATCTCCTTCGTGTGGCCACCCGAACCCAGAACGACCAGGAGTCTCACCAGAGCGCCTCATAGATGTGCAGCACGCCCTCAAGGGTGCTCTCCAAGCTCAGCCGCTGGATGATACTGCGCCCTGTCGTACGCTGGTCACGGTTGAGGGCCAGGCCAAGCTTGCGGGCCATGTCCGCAGGATCGCGCCGGCAGAGATAGCAGCCTTCGGTATCCCCAATCACCTCAGCGACATCACCAACGTCCACCGACACAATTGGGAGGTTGCAGGCCATCGCCTCTTTGATCACCACCGGCGAGCCTTCATGATCTGAGGCGAGTGCCAGCACATCGCAGGCATTCATGTACCACGGAATGCGCTCATGAGGTTGCCTCGTGGCCACAACCAGCTCCACATCTGGCAAATCGTCGCGCAGCAGTTCAACCGCGGCCTCAATGATGTCCAGCCGCTTCTCAGGACGCAGAATCCCCACAAAGAGCACCAGCCGCTGCTGAGATGGCAATCCAACCTTCTTGCGTGCCTCCTGCCTTGGCAGGGGCACAAACAGGTCCAGGTCTACGCCACATGGGATCACATGCGAAGCTTGGTGTCCTAGCTGATGCTTGTGCTCGTGTGACGTCACCGTCACCGCGTCCGCGAAGGGCGCGAGTGCTCTGCAAAGCCAGCCCACCCAACCGGCCATCTCCCCGGCGCCATGAAAGCTGATCACCAGCGGATGGCTGCGTTGCAGGCGGGCTACGACGCCGGAAAATACGTAGTGCGCGTGGATCAGGTCATAGCGATTCTTGCGTATATGTCGGCGAAAACTGCGCACACCGTCTACATAGCTCAGCTTGCGGCGCTGACCCCCGACGAGAAGCACATCTACGTGTAGGCCGCGACGCCGCAGCCCCGTAACCTGCTCCTGCACGAATGTGCCGTGGTGGGGGTGTTCGGCGTCTGGGTACATGTTGGTGACCACCAGCACGCGCCGCTCCTCCAAATCGTGTCTTAACTCTATCGCCATCCGGTCGTTCTCAGCTGTCATCCGCCGATCCAGCAGCGTGCTCCGAGCCTGGACTCACGCCGTTCACCTCCATTGCCCTGGGTTCTTGAGGAAGACGTGGTTGAGCGCCGTGCGGTAGCGGGCAAAGTACCTACCGAGTACCTGATAGGCAAGCTCGTCGGCAAGCTCCTCCTTATCTCGGCCGCCTTCCATGCGACACAATCCGTACTCCGTAGCCATCCGCTCGTACGCGGCAGTTTGGCTATCCACAAAGCTCTCCAACAGCCAACCGGTCGCACGGGACTGCGCCAAGCGAGTTGGAACTTGAAACCAAAAGGCGATCTCGGGTCGCGGGCTCAGCAGTCGCAGAAGCCTGGCAGCGCCGCGCTGCTCAGCCCTTTCATCAAAGTGGGCTGCCCAATCGGCGAACGCATCGTAGATGTAGCGATCACAGATCACCGCACGTCCCATGATGAGAGGCAGGGTCACGCCCCACGCGTAGCGGAGCCACAATTCGATGGCTGTCAACCACGACCAGCCCCAACGCACCAATGGGCTACGGAACCTCCCCAGTCTTGCGCGCATCTTCTGTGCCGAGAGCTGCTCGCTGGTCTGTTCCAATCGAGGGTCTGCATCCGCTGCTCCCCTCGCCCATCTGGTGAACAGCTGCAGCCATGGTGCAGAACCACCTCGACTCCAGAGAGTATGCACACGGAGATGACACACCTCGAAGGCTGATTGCAGCAGTTTTGCTTGCGTCGTCTTGCCGCTGCCATCAACACCGCTCAAGGTGACCAGCATTCGAGGCTGACTGTGAATGCGCAGGCGCAGCTTTGTGCCATTGGCGGTGTGCACGGCAAGATCCTTGAGCTTTCGCTTCCGGCTGCGCGTCGGGTCACGGAGTAGCTTGGAATAGAAGAAGAACTTGGAGAAGGCGAACGGGATGCGCAGCGGGAGATCCCGTCGAGCCTCGGTGCCCTCCGCAATCGCCCCGTGTCCGACGCGCTCTAGAGCACTGTCGCCGAGACGCCGCTTCAGCAGACTTTGTGTCCAGTCCGGAAGCTCAGAGACTGCCTGTCTCAAGATGGTTGGCGGCACCAGGGATTTGCCGTACAGTGCGCACTCTTGATAGGCACAGAGCAGCAACGAGACGTTGAAGCCGTCACGCCAGCCACGCCAGGTAGCCACCCGGTACACTTCGTCCCAGTCCACACCCCGCCGCACACAGTGCGCGAGTTTGATCACATCGAGAAGGGCTACACACTTGTCCTCGTAGAAGTAGTGCGCCAGCGTGGTCAGCAACGCGTCTTCCGCCGCGGGCACCATGACCAACGGGTCGTCGTCCGACACAGCGCACCGCTTCCACATGCCATGCTCATCCAGGAAAGATACCATCCAACCAACATGAGCGTGCAAGTGGATGGCAGAGACCGAGCTCCCCAAATGGAACTTGCGGAACAGGTATTTCAGTGGCTCTTCGACATTCTTCAGTTCCACGTAGCCCTTTTCCTGCAGAACTCGCCGGACCACATCTACGTCCTCGAGCTTGTACAACACGTCTAGATTGTCGCTTCGATAAGGGAACGATGGCGCCAGCCCGACCGACTTGATCATGATGTCCGAGACGCCTTCGGAGGCCAGGGCCTCTCTGACTCCCTCGTACTCAGCGCGCAGACCGTTCAGGAGCCGTTCCTCGTCGCGCCGCGCGGCTCGGAAAGAGGGCGCATCAACCACGCGCCCGCTGTGCTCCGTCGCGGCAATGGACAGCAGAGGGACCTTGTTCCGCTGCAGAACCTGGACAACCTTCCGTACATCGCTCTCCAACCAGGGCAGCTCCCGTTCCGGCGGCCTCGCAGGATCCGACAGATAGGCAGCGATGATCTCGTTGTGGGAGAATGAGCAGGACATCAAGTCGCCCGTTTCCTCCGAAGCACTTGCACAAGGAACTCGGCTGCCGCAGACCAGGTCCGAGTTTCGACCAGCTCACGCGTGGAACTGGGAGAGGTTTGCGCCAGCTCGACCAAACTGGCGAGTTCGGTCTGGCCACGCCAGTAGTAGAGGCCGCGCCCTCCCTCAAAGTGATCTGGCAATCCTCCAAACGGAGTGCAGACGACCGGCAGGTTGCAGGCCATGGCTTCCAGCACCGACAGAGGCACTTCAATCGCCGCCGTAGCTCCCTCGGCAAGGAAAAGATAGACATCCGACAGCCTGTAGACATCCTCTACGTTTGTCACAAACCTATCAACCACGGTCGCTCCGGTCGACTGGAGCCTGCCCTTCAAAGCCGCGTCTTGCTTGGTGCTGGTGCTCGCCACAACAAGGGTATGGTATCCTCCGCCGACCTGAAGTGCCACCAGTTGTGACAAGTTGCGCTTGCCTTTCAGATGTCCGACATGAGTAACCACGGTCGCTCTGGATGGGATGCCGTATCTGGAGCGTAGCGCAAGCTTGGTCTCCTGGCCAACTGGACGAAATCGCTCTGCATCCACAGCCGGCGGGAGGAGCGCCGTCCGGAATCCCAGAGTCTCAAACGTTCCAGCCGTTCGCCTCGATTGTGCCACCACCCAATCGGGATGGAGACGGCCAATCAGAAGCCTTCCCACCGCAGTGTGTCTCCTTGGCTGCAGCAAGACCAAGGCAGTGGGAGCACCTCCACTGTAGGCTCGCAACACAGATGCTCGCGCAAAACTGAACACTGTTCCGCAGGCTGTCGGCACGTACACAATCGCTTGGGGCGCGCACTCGCGGATGAGGCCACCCAGCTCACGGCTGACCAGCAGACGATTGGTGTGCACGTTCTGTATGCGGAGCTTCGCATCAGGTTGGCCGCCGACGGTGATCCCCAGTACATCGTGGCTGGCCGACAGCGCTCGGATCAGATGCACAGTAACATTCTTGATGCCCTCGTCATAAGGTGGGCACAAGCGCTCGGAGAGCACGACAAGCCTCACGGCACTGTCTTCCCGGCAACCTGATAGTAGAGCTGACGGTATGCTACCGCGACCTTCTCCAGGCAAAAGCGTTCCGACAGCTGGCGGGCGCGTTGCCCCATGCTCTGACGAAGCTTGGCATCCAACAGCAGTTGGACAACTCGGTGCGCAAAGCCCCTTGTGTCACCGGCGTCTGCGAGGAAACCGCTGCGTCCGTCTTCCACTAGATGAGCCACCCCGCCAACTCGGGTGGCGACAACTGGCTTCCCGGCAGCCATGGCCTCCATCACCGCCATCGGTGCAGTCTCCTGTCGCGAAGCAAGAACTACTGTAGCACATCGCGCGTACTCTTGCAGCATGCTTTCGCCGTCGCGCAGTCCGAGGAACTCCACGTTTGAACCCAGCCCCACCGACGCCACATACGCACGCACTCGCTGGCCGTATTCTTCGCTGGTGGTCCTGCCGGCCACGCGCAGCAGCACGTTGGGCAATCTCTGCCGGACGACGTCGAGGGCCTGAAGGAGTCCCAGCACGTTCTTCCGCTCATCAATCGTCCCAGCATAGAGCAGCCGTCCATCCTGCTCGGCGTTGGGAAGGGTGAAGAGGCGGCTGTCTATGGGATTGTCGATCCGATGGAAACGCGCGTGGCTGCGACCCTTGTACTCCTCGAGCACGTAGGGACTGATGGCGACAATGTCCCGCACTTTCTGAACCGCGTATCGATCGCAGGCCGCCTCCAGTACGAATCGCATGCGGTCGTACCAAGTGCTGCGATAGACCTGGGCCTCGCGGTGCACTACACCGTGTATCGTGTAGACCGTCGGACAGCCTGCACGTAGCGAACCCAGCGTGTAGTGTGCAGCGTGTGTGTTCGCCACATCTGGCCAGAGTCGACGAAGCAGGCGCTCGACCCGCCTGATAGACGCCAGCGTGTTGGGCACCACCCGACGCCGAGGCATGGCGAGATAGTGTATGGTCGCGTTGGCGTTCTCGACCGTAGCATCCTCCCAAATGTCGGAATGGCAGTGGATCACGTGCAGCTCCAAGTCGTGGTACGCCTGCAATCCACGCACAAGACTCTGCGCCACGGCACGCACGCCCCCTGGTGATTTGCCACCCGGTGCAGGGTACAGCGACACCACTGCCACTTTGAGCGTCATTCCCGCCCCTGTGACATCAGGCCGCTCTTGAGGAGAAATCGCAAGTAGCCCTTCATGTCCTTCTTGATCCCAACGTTCACAAAGCAACCACTGTTGCACTGTAGACAGGCTGTGCGACTCATCCGCTCGCGAAAAGCCAGGTTCTGCGGGTCGTAGTAGATGGCACTACAGGCGTCAGACCCGGCAGGAGACTCCGTGGGCGGCCGGAAGCAGCTGCCGATCTTGCGCTCCGACAGACAGTAGTACATGTCTCCGTAGGCATCAAGAACGAAAGAGTCCACGGCAAAAGGGCACGGGGTGTGTCTCCGCCGTCCCTCACGATACATCTGGAGCATATCGTCCCAGTAGAACGAAAGGAAGTCGGTGAGGGAATCCGGAGCGGCCAGCTCCTTCAGGAACTCGAGGAGATACTCACGATCCGACTCATCAAAGTCCAATTCGTCACGCCGCTCGAGGTTGGCAACATAGGTCTCGTGAAAGCCCACCATCTGGAAGCCTAGATCGATGCTCCGCGAGGCACACCACTGCTGCAGCTCGCGAAGGTGATAGAGATTCTTGCGTGTGATCACGCAGCCGGCACCGAGCCAAAAGTCCCATTCCTCCTGCAACTCCTTGAGTCCCCGGAAACAGCCCTCGACACGAGAGAAGGCGCCTGGAACGTTGCGCATTTCATCGTGGATTTGACCCACACCGTCCAGCGACACAGAAACGTTGAAGTGTATCTGGCGTTCAGAGCAGAGCTCAAGCATTGCCCGGCAGTCAGCCAGCACGCGCTCGACAGCCAAGCCGTTCGTAACAAGCGTTAGCGAGGTTAGGTGCGGCATCTTGGCCATGAGCCGCCCAGTCAGCGCAGCCAGATCACGGCGCATCGTGGGTTCGCCTCCGGCCAGCGTCAGCCTCTCGATGGTGGCAAAGATAGGGTCGTCTAGCACTCTGCCAAAGTCCTCGAGGCTCATCTCCGGACGGTCCTGCATCTGCCAAATATTGCACATCGTGCACCGTGCATTGCAGCGGTAGGTGACGTTGATCTGCAGCTGCCTCGGCGGCACAGTGCGAAAGTGGCGCAGGATGTTGTATTCGTAGAATCCCCGAAGTATCGTACCCCACCGCGCTGTGAGTAGCTTTCTCAGGAAGGAACTATGCATGAACTCTCGATTCTCCACTCGGACTTGCAGCCTAGGAACTGCGCTTGATTGTGCCCGTCTCCACCAGCTGCCGATAGACCTCACGCGTGCTGCCAGCCACCACTCGGGCCCGGAACCGCAGCTCAGCCATCTCGCGGCCCCGGCGCCCTAGGCGCAGGCACAGCTGAGGGCTGCTCAGTATGCGCACCAGCGCGCGCGCCATCTTTCCTGCGTCCCCTTGCTCGACGAGCAGGCCAGTGGCCCCATCTTCGACCATTGAGGGGACCCCGCACACTCTTGTGGCCACCACCGGACGAGCGGCTGCCATGGCTTCAGCGATGACCACCGGAGCCGTCTCTTGCCTCGATGACAGAGCCAAAACAGCACACTGTGCGTACTCTTGAACCATTTCTGCCATCGTCAAGGCACCTAGAAAGGTGACGGACGTGTCAAGCTTGCTCCGCTGGACAAACTCGCGGCAGGTCCTGACGTAATCAGGAGCGCTCTCCGTCTCGCCTGCGACCCTCAACTGGACCTCGGGCAGTTCATCGCGCACGTGCACCAGTGCGCGCAGCAGGGTCAATAGGTCCTTGCGAGGTATCACCCTGCCGGCATGCAGAATGGTCGCTTGCTGGCCATCTGACTCGACTTGGAAGTAGTCATCTGCCACTGGGTTCTCTATGCGAACCGCCTGTCCTCCAAAGCCCCCGATCCGCAAAAGCTCTTCCTCGACATACGGGCTTATGGCGATCAGATTCTTGATCCGTGATACGCTGTACCTTTCGAAAGCGCTGTCCAGAACACCTCGGGCTCGCGACGCCAGCCCCCTGGCGAACTCGGCTTCCCGAGAGAATATGCCGTGCGCGGTCACGACGTGCGGGTAGTCAGAGTGAGTTGCAGCGCCGGCGTAGATGCCCATGCCCTGGGCATGCACAACATCGGGCGCAATTCGGCGCAGCACCTGACGCATGTGGAGGATGTCCCTGTAGTGAAACGTAGCTCGACCCATACGCCTTCGGCACAGAACGTGCAGCGGGATGCCGGACGAAGTCCTACGAGAATGCTCCCTCTGGCGCGGCTGACAAGTGACAATGTGCATCTCCACGTCCGCGTGCCGTGCCAGCTCGTGCACCAGCAGCACTGTTACGGCTTCCGGACCTCCGACAACGCGGGCTTCGTCAAGAGGGAACTGACCGAGCATGGCCACACGCATGGCTGTCATGCCCCTCGCTTCACAGACCGTGGCAGAGGGAGCTCGTTGCTCTCGCTCGCGGATGACGCACTGCGACGCGCAGTGCGTATCTTTGCGCCGGGAGGTGGCAGCTGGGTCACATATCCCAGGATAGCTCCGGTAATCAAGAAGAGCACCAGGCTGCAGTATACGTTGACGTAGAGATCCACTGCCGCGGCCGAGAGCATGTACACGGTCAGCACAGCCAGGCCGCTCACCAGCAGCGCGCGATCCACCTCTGGCTCACGTCTGGAGCGCCACAAAGCGCGCACCAGCTTCCGGAATAGACCGAGGAGAATCAAGGAATAGGGTACGAACGATGTCAATCCCATCGTGCTCAGGATCAGTATGTACGTGTTGTGCGGGCTCGGCAAGTCAAAGGCCAATGTCTCCCAGTGCCCTCCATAGTCCAAGAAGTAGTAGGAAAAGTTGCCCAACCCCACCCCGAAGAGCGGAAAGTCACGGATGAGCTTCAGGCTGACAGACAGAAGGTCAAGTCGAAACCGGATGGAACTGACATTGGACAATCGCTCGGCCACCACCGCGCTGGCGCTGATCGCCTGCCAGTATGTGAGCGCCGCCAGCCCCGCAAGGACCACAAGGGGCAGCAGGATGCGCCGATAGCGCCGTTCAATGAGCAGCACGAGCAGTGCTCCAAATAGCGCCAGCCAAGCTCCGCGGTTGTAGCAGAAAAAGTTGCCCAGCGCCGTCATCCCGAATACGCCCGCGTAGAAGGCTCTCCGATAGGGCGAGCGCTCTCGCACATACAAGTACAGCGCAACGGGTACGATCATGCCCAGCACGGTTCCAAGAAAAGCAGGATTCCCGAGCAGGCTGACGATCTTGCGCAGACTCCTCGTATAGACCGTTGTTCGCCCAATGCCTACGAACAGCGGCTGGCCCGTGACGTGCTCGTAGAAGACCATCATTGAGATGTAGATTCCAATAACCGACAGTGTGCCACCGAGCCTGTCTATGCTTCTCCGACCTTCATACAAGTTCTTGGCCAGCACAAACACCAGAAACGGCGTGATGAACTTGTCGAGCAAGAGCTGTCCTGCCTGATTCAGGCCTGCCAGGCTGGCGAACGCAGCTGGAACTGCCATCACACAGAACAGCACCATGAACACTTCGATTCCCAGTCGCTGAAGCTTTCGCCTTCCTGCCCCCAGGTGCGCCACAAAAAGGACCGTAAGTACACCCACTGCAAGTCGGTCCGGAGTCAAGTCGGGAATGCCTGGGGGCATACGAAAGTTGAGGATGCGCCAAATCTCGGTCCAAGTGGCTTCCCCAAACGGAGCGATGATCATCCACAGTAGCAGACCATCATAGGAATTCATGACGGTCACTACCACGAGGCCGCCCATGACCGCCAGCCGCATGGCCGGCTGCCAGTTCGGTGAGACCATCCAGCGACCGAGGGAGAATCCCAGGATAAGCACGATGGCGGTCAACAGCAGGGCAGTCAGTGGGCCCTTCATCTGCTGAGCTCTGTCCGCAGATCGCGCTCTGTTCTGCGAGCTCTCTGAGTCTGTCACAGGCTCCTCACGGGATCGCGCATTGATGTCCAGGACAGGCTACGCGAGCAAATCTCGGTACGCAGCCTCGATACCATCAGCATTCTGCTTCAAGGTGAAGCGTTCCAGCACCCTAGCCCTGCCGTTCTGTCCCATCGCCGCAGCCTCCTGGCGGTGGGTCAGGATTCGAACGATTGCCTCTGCCAAGGCCAGCGCATCCTCCGCAGGCACCAACAGCCCGTGTAC
>Ga0114922_10004937_pt1 | contig 12327 bp, 28 predicted proteins | sample AartaG_FD_100975 | JGI IMG/M metagenome (GOLD analysis project Ga0114922, IMG submission 100975) | Deep subsurface microbial communities from Aarhus Bay to uncover new lineages of life (NeLLi) - Aarhus_00045 metaG | ecosystem: Environmental > Aquatic > Marine > Oceanic > Sediment | place... | reverse complement strand
AGTAAGTGGTGAACCTGATTATTTGAAGCCTAACGCCCCCGCGAACCCATACTTTACCAACTATCTTCTTTATTATCATGAGGACATATTGGAAGTTTATTTATGGGGGGAGTATAGGTTTATTGAATCTATTGACGTGATGCATGAACATGGGGGATTATACACTTTACGAAATAAGAACCCCCACGCTTTTGAAGCGACCACAATAACTAAAGGTGAGTCATTTAAAACCTTAGACATACTTCGGGTTAACGATATTAAATTTAACTCACCTATACCATTGAAAATTAAAAAAGGTTATCATACTAAACCAATAGATTAGGAAATCTAAATAAAAACAATTATATTTGCACTAATATGAAAAAAGAATTGATCATAGTAAGAGGAATACCTGGTTGTGGGAAATCAACATTCGCCCGTCTTTTGGGTAATGCAATTTGTACTGCCGATGACTTTCATATGAAAGACGGGGAATACTGTTGGACACCTGAAAACGTTGGGAAAGCACATTTCTGGTGCCAAGAAAAGGCTAGAAACTATATGATGGATCGGATAACACCAGTTATAATCGCCAACACATCGACAACTGAGAAAGAGTTCAAACCTTATGTTGAAATGGCAAAGGAATACGAGTATAGGGTGTTTACTATTATCGTAGAGAACCGTCATGGTAGTGTCAACAACCATGGTGTTCCTGAAGAAACTCTTGAGAAAATGACAAACCGTTTTAGTGTAAAATTGTAATGTCAGTCGGTCACATAAACATAGGGAAACACCAATTCACTTTTGTTTTTCGACATAGGTTCGAAAGACACGAAATTAGTGCCCATGAATTTAGATCCAATATGGAATGGAGATCATGGGATCTTGGCCTGTGGTATAAACCAACCAAAATCGTTGGTCGGGCAAATTTCCAAACCCCTAGCGAGTGGAAAAACAACTTGGTTCGGTCACACATGCTTGGTATCAATCTACTGATATGTAAAGCGTGGGTCGAACACAACAAAGGTGGGTTGAATATTCCTGAGAAATAATTTTGTTTTGTAACAATTAAATCGTATATTTGAACTATAAATAAAAACCATGGAAAAACTCAAAGACGTAACTGTTTATTCTCCCATTGAAGACAAGAAAATTAAGAGTGACATTAGTGGGTCACCAATGTGGAAGAAGTCAATTCATCCAGATGATCTTGCATCAGAGCAAAAATCTGGTGTACCGTTATTCGAATACTCCATGAAATTTGATGGGACTAAACCCGTTCAAGTAACGAGGGTTAAAAAACTCGTAAAGTAATGGTTGAATTTTTAAAATACGTATTTGGTAGTTTCTGGATGTGGTTGGGGTTCGTTATCATTATAGGGATAATTTTGAACTTCGTATTCAAATCGTTTAATAGAACGTTGAGACACCGGAACATCATGAAACATGGTTATCCACCAGAACATTGTAATGCCGATGGAGACTTTCTCCAGATAAAAGAAGAAGATCTTGAGAGTTAATGAAGAAAATCTTAGTAATCGGTGATAGTTGTACCGATATTTTCCAATATGGAACGTGTGACAGGATGTGTCCCGAAGCACCAGTTCCAATTTTTAAACCAACTAAATTAAACACCTCCGCTGGTATGTCCATAAATGTTGCTAACAACGTCAAAGCACTTGGGGTTGACTGTGACATAATCACAAATGATTTTAGACCCGCAAAGACTCGTTATATCGACGAGGCGTCAAATCAACTTCTCCTTAGAATGGATGTAAATGATGAAATCGAACAAATATCAGAAGTGGAGATGTCTGAAATTCCTATGGAGGAATATGACGTAGTGGTTATTTCAGACTATAATAAAGGGTACTTATCTGAAGATGATATTGAATATATAGGGTCCAATCACTCCTTAGTGTTCATGGACTCCAAAAAGAAATTAGGGGATTGGGCATCTTCAATTGAGTTTATAAAATTAAATCATAAGGAATATCTCGACAATTATGATTGGTTTTTAAATGGGTTTAAAAACACATTAATTATGACTCAAGGTAAAGACGGGGCAATTTTAAATCGAGGTAAGGTTTTCCGAATTGACGATGAACACCCTGTCAGAGATCTATCTGGAGCGGGGGATACTTTTTTGGCGGCATTAGTTGTCGAATACATCAAAAATAATAATATTGAAGATGCAATAAATTTCGCAAATAAATGTGCGGCCTGGGTAGTAACACAAAAAGGTGTGGTTACAGTAGATCCGGATAAGATATGAGAATAATTGATTCCAAATTAGACGTTCATAAGAGAATAATCCCAAAGAGGTGGGGTGAGGAAATAATTATCCATAATGATGAAGATTATTGTGGTAAATTGTTGTGTTTCAAGAAACGCGCAAAATTCAGTATGCATTTCCATATTAAGAAAAAAGAAACTTGGTATGTGAGTAAGGGTAGTTTCCGAATTAAATGGATTGATACCAGAGATGCAACAGAACATGAACAATTTTTACATGAGGGGAATATTATTGAAATCGGGCAAGGAGACCCACATCAATTAATCGCACTTGAAGACTCGGTAATTTTTGAGGCCAGCACACAACACTTTGATGACGACAGTTATCGAATAAAAAAAGGAGATAGTCAAAATGCAAGTATGGGTTAATGGATGTTTTGATATTCTACATACAGGTCATTTAGATCTTCTTGAATACGCCAAGTGTATTGGTGATTGCCACAACACCCTCATTGTTGGAATTGATACCGATAGAAGGGTGAAGGAATTAAAGGGGGATAAGCGACCATTAAACGCCCAGGAAGATAGAAAAAGATTTTTAAAGGCGTTAGAAATTGTTGACGATGTTTATGTTTTCGATACAGATGACGAACTACGAAAATTGGTAAAACATAATGACATTGATTTTATGGTGGTCGGGGACCAATATCGAAACAAAGAAGTGATTGGGCATGAGAATTCAAAATATGGTGTCTTGTATTATACGGTTGATGATAGATCGACAACAAATATAATTGATAAAATTAAACAGTTATGATAGTAGTAACAGGTGGAGAGGGATTTATTGGAAAGAATCTCATATGGAGATTAAAAGACCTTGAAGTAGTGTCTCTTGACACAAAAACTCTGGATCTCGATTTTATTCGGTCTTGGTTCACAATCAACGCGGCAAATCTTGATTTTGTTTATCATATTGGTGCCATCACCGACACAACAGAAATGAGCGTGGCTAAATTTGATGAGTACAATGTTAATATGTCTATGTTCATATGGAACATTTGTACAGAACACAAAATTCCTTTAGTATACGCAAGTTCAGCCGCCACATATGGTGGTGGGGAACACGGGTTTAATGACGAAACCCCACTTTCTCAATTGGAACCATTAAACCCATATGGATGGTCTAAACACGATTTTGATTTATGGGTGACATTACAAGCAAAAGCACACAACACCCCACCATTTTGGGCTGGGTTGAAATTCTTCAATGTATATGGATGTTGCGAGGATCATAAGGGTAGAATGGCGTCTATGGTATACCACACTTTCAATCAGGTATTAAAAACTGAGAAGGCTAGACTTTTTAAGTCTCACCATCTGGATTATAAGGATGGTGAACAATTACGGGATTTTATATTTGTTGATGATGTTGTGGACGTTTGTTTATATATGTCGACAAGTTTACCCGTCCCAGGGATTTATAACGTGGGAACGGGTAAGGCACGATCCTTTAATGATTTGGCCAAGGCAGTATTCAAATCACTTAATCACACTACATGGTTAATTGAATATTTCGACACTCCGATTGAATTAAGAGAACAATATCAATATTTCACAGAGGCGACGACCGACAAATTAAGACTTGCTGGTTACAAAAAACCATTTACAGAACTTGAGGTTGGGGTTGATAAATATTGTAAACAATTATTACAACGTACACTTGGATTAGATTAATTGAATTATATGTTATGGAAAAAAGAATAGTAATTTTATCTTCAGAAGAAGATTATTGGGAAGCCTGTTATGTTGACGGGAAATGTATTGACCAAGCTCATCACCTAGGTGAAGGAAATGGAAAAATTGGTTTTTTGAGAGAGGTCATGAATAAATATTTTTTGAAAGGATCTGTCAGTTTGGATGATGTCGTTGAGTTAGGTGCTGACCCGGAAGATGATGAAAACGCAATGAATACCGGGGCGTTCCCCGAATTTTTTTCAGAATTAAAGGGGGATTATTCCCTTGAGGATGTGTAAGTTATGATTTTTTCTTAAAAAACTTCACATTTTTAGTTGGTTTTTCGGTTTTTATTGTGTATATTTTTTCTTGTATCAATAATAAATGTCTTACTAATATTATTAAAACTCGGAAATCATGAAAAAAAATTCATTACAAGCAAAAGGTTTAAGTCTTTCACAGGCTCAGTCAATTTCTAATCTTTGTCACCAAAGAGCAACCGAAATCGGTCATAAGTTAACCAACGTCAACAACTACAAGAAAAAAGTAACTGTTGATAAAAAGCATCATGAAATTGTGGCGGGTAAACCCCTCCCTGAAAATGTTCTTGAACTTCTTACTGAGAAGTCAGAACTTCATGCGTGTCAGGCGTTCTTAATGGAGAACACCAAGGCGAAGGCCGGGATGCTTATTAAGTTAAAGACTGACCGTCCAGATGTTTCTGGTGTGGAAATTCCTGAAGGGCCAAAATATACCAAAGCTGAGGTTCTAGCAGAGGTGGACGAAGAGTTCGGTTGGTCTCAACTTTCTGTGTCTGAGAATTCAGAATATCTTGAAGCTGAGGCTTACGCTTCGCATATCGGTCAATTCATCCATAAAGGGAAAACCCTTGATGTATTAAGAACCGAACTTCCAGGTCTTCCTGCTATCGAATGGATGGTTATTAAGGATGGACAGAAGAGCCCTGTTGAGATTGAAAAACATCACACATCAGAAGACCTTCTTAAACTCCATGAAGACCTTGCCGCTATCCATCGTTCTTACGAACAGAGGGTAAATTACTTCAAGGCGAAGGTTAATAACCACACAACCGCCGAGAACGCTCGTATTGCTAAGGTCAATGCCGACGCTGAAACTGAAGCGGAGAAGACCAACCGTGACTTACGAAATGAGTTCGAGTTGGCACATAAGGAGTACGTCGCTAAGGTTCAAAGTATTAAGGTTGAGTTTGAAAAAGAACGTCAATCGAAGATTCAAGCCACAGCAGTATTACGTATCAATGTTGACCCACGTTTCCAAAAAGTGGTTGACATATTCTTGAAGCAACTTCCTGAATCACAGGACTAATTATAACTAAGGTGAGAGGTAGACAGAGCACAAGCCGAGGTCTGCCTTTCTTTGTACTTAGTGGTGGAGTTCTTTTACATATAGACTATAAATCTAAACGCAAATTAAAGCGATCAGTATATCGCCTCGGCGATAATCTGACCATTTTATGGATCATACCGCTCCGTCTACGAAACCTAAGTTTTTGTGGGTTTTTCTCGAAAAATACCATGACAGCCGTGTAAGTTATCCCACCGTGAAGGGGGAAAAATTACACGGAGGAAGAAACTAAGACTTAGATTTTGTCCTTGTCCTTGCAGTAGATGGAGGTCTTTGACCTCGACATGGATTTTGTCTGTATCTATACACTTTACCACTAAGTAACTTTTTTTTTACAAAAAAATTGTTTATATTTATGTATAAACAACAATACAATGAGTGACTGGAAAAAAATTACAAAAGAACAATTCGACGACGCTTACAATCAACACCCACCCAATAAATGGTTAAAGTGGACGTATAAACATTTCTCAAAGAATTCCGAAAATAAACCCTTTTCCCCCGGATGGCTTGTCAACGTCATATTGGGGACAACTTTTGCAATGGGGTTTTTTGGAACAGTATTCAAAGCATCAAGAGCCTTTATTGGGGCTGCAACCTATATACTTGCGGGGGTGTTGGTGTTAGTAGTATTTAACACCCTATTTGTCGCTTGGGCAAACAATCTTAGGTTACGGAAGATCCGACTTATCTTAGGGCTCTCTAGACAGGAGTATGGATGGGTTGTGAATAAGTACTACCCATGAGAACCCGGGGAAAATTCATTCGGAAAGAAATATGGTATTCAATCTGTAGCATTCATGGAGTATATGATGATGATTGCCATATGTGTAGAACGGGTGAATGGAATAACGTAGTTCTGATATGGTTTGATAGTTTACTATATAAGATATCTTACCCATTATGGTTTTATAGAATGAATGGAGAATTTCCACCAAAAGGATTTAAAAAAACATTAAAAAATGAGTAAAACATACGAACATTACCGAGAAGAGAATGGCGGCGACGACGCGTACAGGAGAAAACGTCAAGAAGAAGATGACCAATATTACTTGGAACTGATGGAACGACAAGATCAGATCGAAAAAATGGATCTGGACGTTACCGACATAAGTGAGGAAGAATTATTTAATCAGATCCTCAGAGATGAGCGGGAAGAGAGTCTCGACCCTCAAGCCCGGAATAAGATTGAAAAAGAACTAAAAAAGAAACGATGAGTATTGAAATTCAAAGAAACGAGACCAGTCTACCAATCACCTACAACAACGTAATAAACGCCTATACAAAGGGACAGATGTATTGTGTACTATTCGAGAAGGATGGGAACAGAAAAACACATAAGTATCCATTATGTTCGTTATTTAGGGTCGTAGAGGACTATCCAGAAAGTAAGAGATAGTTTTATGTTTTTTGTGATATTTATAGAAAAGTCTATTTATGTCACCAGAAAAACCATCCACGTATAAAAAATTTACACCTTATATTAAGGATGCCATCTACATTATCGGTATAATTGTCTCACTTTATGGGTGGATAAGTACTAAATCAAAGAATGAGGCGATATTGGAATCAACTATCAAATATAATACTGAGGCCGTAAAGAAAGTTGAAGCGTTCGTAACTAAACAGGTTGATATGAATGCTAAACAAGCAGAAGTTAACGGGACATTGATGGAATTTAAAAATTCACACCAAGATTAATATGAAAAATTTTAAAGATCGTATCAAATGTACTAAAGATTGTTTAATTGTTTTTTGGTTATCGATTTTTGCGATGATTTTAATATCGGCAATCGACGGTAATTCACCCCCGCCACAACTAATTCCACAGGACAGTATGGTCTATGACCAATCCATTCAAGACACGATTCGCAAAGACACCACTAAGAAAGATCCAGAAACTAAGAAATTAAATGGTAAAGAAAAGAAGCAGAAGGAATATGAGGAGTACCAAAAACGGTCTGTACAAATTGATGAGGACATGAAACGAATGGAACAACAATCCATATTGATGGATTCTCTGTTAAGGGCAGATACAACTAAAATAGTGAAGTAAGGGGAAATATGTTTGATTGGTTTGGTCCCATAGCATTTTTAATAACATTCGCTGGTTTGATCGGATTGATTTTTCTTTATCTGAATTGGAAAATATATCATCAGAAGGAGAAAAAAAACAAAAAACATTAGGATAATTCAAAAATAGTTTATATCTTCGTATTATAAAATAAGATGATATGAGCAAAATCACCAAAAAAGAGGTCAAAGAATTCGTCAAGGAAAAACTTGCAACGGACAGGATATGGGCTATCAAAGCTCTTCTTAAAATCTTTGAAAATCAAACTCTTGAGGAACAGAAATTCAAAGATACCATATACCATAACGGTGTTGGTTTCAACGGTACTGATGGTGAAATTCTTTCATCCTTCGCCCTCCAATTTCAAAAGAAAAGATTCCTGTCCGATAAACAAATGGTTATCCTATTCAAAAAGATACCAAAATATTGGGCTCAGATCGTCAAGATCTCTGACGAGAAACAACTTCACTCATTAATTCAATCATGAAAACACACATTGTAATCGATTTAGTTTACCACGAAGATGAGGGTAACCAGGCGTTCATTGGAACTCACCAAGAATGCGTAGATTTCGTGGCCGACCAAGGATTCGGATTTGAGATTGTCCCGATGACAAAACAAGAATATGAATTTGAAAATAAAGAAGAATGAGACAGATTTGGATAACATACGACGGTAGAGTCGTACCTATGGAAACCATGGATCACCAACACATGAGTAATATTCATCATTACATCAACACAACCGTCCCTGAATATTATGACGAAGACGTAAGGGAATATATAACAGCGTGGTTGGTTCGAAGATTCGCTGGTATAATATTACCATACCAACCCGTTCCCGAATTCGAATTTGAACGAGCACGACTCCAATCTAAGGGTTATCTCAAAGGTAAAGAGGTTGTTGTTGAGGGGCAAAAAATTGGGTGTTATGAGTAGTGTACACAAAGCATTGGGGTTAGCCCTCGGTATGATGGCCACCATGGAGGTTAGTCAAGAACAATGGAAGAAAGACATTCTTGAAAAATGGTCCGAATCACGAAAACTCCCCCGAAAGAAAAAGAAAAGGGAACGGAAATCCTTATTAGTGGAATGGTCGGTTGCGTCTTGGTCACCCTATGACGATCTTGGAAATTGGAAAGTTTAATATGGTAGAGAAGATCATATGTAGTGCTATCTGGTACAAAGAATTACCCACACCAATATTTCGCCCAAGAAACATTGAGGATGGAATCGTTTTCTGTGGACATCGCCACCTACATTGTATCCATCAAATGCACGCAATGACAGGGAAAAACGAATCACAAACTGGTGAACGCGTCCAAGGATTTCTAACTAACACAAATCAATTTGTTGACAGGAAAGAAGGGGCGAAAATCGCCTTAGAGTCGGGACAAATTGAAAGACTTAGATTTAGTAAAACCCTTCTATTTAGTGAAGATTTATACTAAAATATTTGGTAGAACCAATAATTCGCCGTATATTCGTATTGTCTAATAACTAAAAACGAAGAAAATGGTAGCAAAAAGTATTGAATCCGACACCGACGATCTTCTGGTCGTCCTGAAACCTTCCCAACTTGTAAATATTGGTTGGTTACTTATATTCTTAGGGGGTATCACTCTAGCAATTATAACCCGAAAACCTTTTTGGTGTGTGGGTAGCGGTATCCTTTGGTTCGCTAAATGGTTAATTATTAAATGTTGGTCATTTAGATTCCATGAAAAGACAATTGCAGAAAGAAAGGGTGTGTTCTCTGTTCTTACTAGAGAAATACATTACTTCAGGATCAAATCCGTCCGATGGGAACAACCGTTTTGGTTACGTATTTTCGGGTTATCCAATGTTGTTCTTATTACTTCAGATCCACTAATTCCTCTGTTACGTGTTTACGCTGTGAGACATGGTAAAATTGTTATGGAGTCAATAAAAGAAGAGGTATCCATTTGGAGACGTGAACGTACCGTCAAAGAACAGGACATTCATCCACTTATGTATTAAAATATTACTTACCATAGTGAACCCCGGACTGAAATGTTCGGGGTTTTTTTCGTTATGATATTTATATTAAAAGAACATCATGTGGAACCATTTAAAACCCCTAAACTTATCAAAGATTAAGACGTACCCGTTTCCTGAAAAAAAATACTTTAAAGAAGTACATAAAAAAGAGCAACTCTTATTACATCACACCGTTTCTGGGCCAGGTAAAGAAGGTGATGTCGCCACCTGGATCAAACACAAATATAACGTTGGCACGTGTATAATTGTGGCGAGAGACGGGACTCCGTGGCAATTGTTTTCTTCTAAATATTGGGCGTATCATATAGGTGCTGGTGACCATGATCAGGACAGAAGATCCATTGGAATTGAAATTGACAATTGGGGTGGGTTAAAACCTGGAACTGGTTCATTAAAAATGTATCCACATTCACACAAATATTTAAGATATTTTTGGCGTAACCCAGTATTGACAAGTACCAGAAAATATTACGCACATTACGGAAACGCTGTTGATGTCCCCATGGAATATTATCCAGAAGGTTATAGAGGATATAACTATTTTGAGAAATACACCAACGCGCAAATTGAAACCGTTGGTGAGCTTTTATTGTATTGGAGAGATAGATATAAAATCCCCCTTGATTACAGTAACACGATGTGGGATGTCTCATCTAGAGCAAGGGCGGGATCTCCCGGGGTATGGAGTCATACCAGTTTCCGGACAGACAAATCCGATGTCCACCCACAACCAGAACTTATTGATATGTTGAAGACCATCCAAACTTTATAATCAAAAATTTGGGATAGTCATTTTTATTTCTTATATTTTATTCTATGGATAAAATGACTAAATCATTGGAGTTACTTGAAAAGTATTTCAGGGAGACCCCCAAAGAAGAAATAGAAAAACTCTTCAATGAAATCGACCAATTACCAATTTCAGGGCCGACGCCAGAGGAGTATTTTGCTTCTCTAGGCGGATACACGGATCCTGGTGTTCAAGATATTCAAGATGAAATAAAAAAATGGAGTGACGAGAATTTTGGATCACACAGAACTGGGAAACCAATTGCCCACCATTTGAAAAAGGAGATTGATGAGCTTATCGAGGCTATCGATTCATTTCATAAAGATCGGCCATATGGTAAAGATAAAAAAACCCTAGAATTACTTAGAGAACGAAGAAAGAGAGTAACATTTGAATTAGCCGATTGTATGATGCTTCTCTTGGACATCGCCTCACATGAACAAATCACCTTTAAACTTCTCATGATTACCGTTCAAGAGAAACTTGAAATCAATAAAAAGAGAAAATGGGGAGAACCCGACGAGAACGGAGTAGTTGAACATATACCTGAATAACATGACAAAAGAATTCATTCACGAGTACAAGGGATACGGGGTACACCCATCCCAATGTCTAGTAAAAATGTTTACTGACGACGGTGACACATTCATATGTTTCATTGACATGGGTGTTGGAACATCGGTGACAAACGCTTCCGAACAACTAGCTCAGGAGATAGTTAATAAATTTGACCTCCGCCCGGGTGATTGTAGGTTCTTTGAAACTTACAAACAATACAACTATGAATCGTTTGATGAAATCGAATATAGTTGGTGGCCAGACCGAAATCATTGGGAGGCTAGAAGTCCTAAGTGGAAAATGGTGATTGAAGACGATTTAAAGGAGTTGTTCACCAACGAATGAATCTATTTATTATAAAAACATGGCGAAAAAATTTAAAGATAAGCAAAAGGAGAAACGTCGGAGCCTATTCACTAATCCAGAGAAAAAAGCAATCGATGACGTTGAAGACTATATGGATAGTGAGATTGATTTACAATGGGAGAGTGGTGTGGTTAAGTTAGATTCTAAAATTACAGATTTTTTAATCGACCCAGGGACTGGACTACCAATATCATTCCCCGAACCAACCAGGAAACTGATGATAACAGACTTATATGACAGATTTCTTAATGAAGGTTGGAGTATTAAAGTAACGTTTCTAAACCCTCACGACCCTCATTCGGCGAGAGGGGATTTAATTTTAACCCCACGTCCAGGTTACGGGTCATATGGTTGAAAAAATTACACTAACAAAAATATAAAATATGGGACATCATCATTATGAGGACGTAATAGATTCTAGCAAGAAAATAGATGAAAAGGAAGTTCAAATTGAGCAACTTCGCAAAGAGCAAGAAGATATTCGTAAAAAACAAGAAATCAAGAATAAGAAAGCTCACAATCTGTCTAAGAAACTTCAGAAATTGAAGGAACTAAGAGACAAGACTGAGGGTCAAATTATCGAGACCACTCTTGAGTTGAACAAACTTTGTACTCACGAAAGAATCAGAACCGAAAATAGAAATTACGCTGGTGGGTATTTAGACCGGGCAGAATATTGGACGGATTATTTTTGTGAAATATGCGGGGTCAAAGTGGATGAAAAAGTAGAATACGGTGGGTTTGCGTGAGAAATGTTTGGCCGAGTCAAAAATCTTTTCTATCTTTGTGTAAACAAAAACATATATCATGATAGATACAGACAACAACATTGACGTAATGTACTTCCACGGTAAAACCGTGGACGGGTGTAGATACACCATCTCAGGTGTAATTAAGGATGACGATCTTCATATGGGAATCGCCATCTGTTCAAACAAAGATCAATTCGACCGGGCAAAGGGGAGGACCATCTCAACTGGTCGAGTTCTTAATCAAAGATCTCATCCAATAGGTCGCAATAGGGTGGGTCTATATTCAGACGCCATGGGAGATGAGAACCTAGGTAAAGGTGGTTATCCTGAAAACTATTTCGTGGGTAACGAGATAAAAGTTTTCACCGCATACGTAAAGAATTTTAATCATTTTACGAAGAAAGAACTCCAACAGGAATTCCGGATCCT
>Ga0114922_10004936_pt1 | contig 12328 bp, 11 predicted proteins | sample AartaG_FD_100975 | JGI IMG/M metagenome (GOLD analysis project Ga0114922, IMG submission 100975) | Deep subsurface microbial communities from Aarhus Bay to uncover new lineages of life (NeLLi) - Aarhus_00045 metaG | ecosystem: Environmental > Aquatic > Marine > Oceanic > Sediment | place... | reverse complement strand
GCCTCCGGAGAGTGACAGCCCTATGCGTGCTCTGGTATTCAGCGACGTGCATGGCGAGATGGGCCCGCTCCAGCAGCTCGTGCACAAGATGCCTGACCTGGGCTGCGACTTCGCCCTGTTCTGTGGCGACATCGTCCGCGGCAGGGCCCGCGCTGACGAGTTCCTGACCGCCAAGCGCGAAGAGCGTGAGCCCGATCCGTTCGCCGAGGGCATTCGCGCCGAGCGTGCCTCGGACTACGCGCTCTACGCCGAGTTCTATCAGGCCCTGCGCTCTGCGCCCTTCAGGATCTTCGCGGTCCCCGGCAATATGGACGCTCCCGAGGGCCGCTATCTGAGGGCCGCTCTGGCCGACGCCGGCGTCGACTCGCCGGTGGAGGTGGTACATCGCACTATCGCCCGCGTCAGCTCGTACGTCATCGTCGGGCTCGGTGGCGAGATCACCGAGGCCGACCGCGAGGAGTTCTTCGTCCTCGGCTATCCCCGCTGGGAGGCGAGCCACTGCTTTGGCCTCTTCGACCACGTGGATGGCGAGCGCATCATGGTCCTGCACACGCCACCCCTGGGCGGGGAGGTTGACCGCGACGATGGCGGGCACAAGGGCTGCCAGGTGGTCAACGAGCTGATCAACACCTGGCGGCCGCTGCTGGCCGTCTGCGGCCACGCTCACGACGCTGCGGGCCACGAGATCGTTGGCGAGACGCTGGTCGTCAACCCAGGCGCGCTCAAGAGCGGCCACTACGCCGTCGTGGACATCGAGCAGAGAGATGTCACGCTACTGAGTCTGTAGCGCATGCAACGCTGCGACCGTGGCGGGGGCGCCCTCGCCCCCCGCACCGTCAGACGTGGCGGGGGCTGGGGGCAGCCCCCGCCACGAACGACTTGCATCCTTAGGAGGATTGCGCTTGAACCTGGAGCACGCAATTGAGACCCTCGCCTCCGGCGGCTTCGTGGCGCTGACCGACGCGCCCGAGCGCGAGAACGAGGCGGACATCCTGCTGGCCGCCCAGCACGCCACGGGAGAGAAGGTCAACTTCCTCGCCACCCACGCCCGCGGCCTGATCGCCGTCGCGTTCCCTGAGGCCCGGCTGAACGCCCTCGAGATACCGCTCATCGAGCCGCGCTTTGTGGCGGCCAACTACCCGCGCTTCGCGGTCCCTGTGGACGCCGCCCAGGGCATCACCACCGGCGCGTCGGCCTTCGATCGGGCGGTCACGCTGCGTCTGCTCGCCGATCCCGCCGCGCGTGCCGAGGATCTCTCCAGGCCCGGGCACATCTTCCCCCTGGCCGCGGTCGAGCGCGGGCTGGCCCAGCGCCGCGGTCACACCGAGGGTGCCGTGGCGCTCGCCACGCTCGCGGCCCTGGATCCGGTCGTGGCCATCTGCGAGTTGATGGCCCCCGACGGCACGATGGCCCACGGCGAGCAGGTGACAGTCTTCGCGCGAGAGCACCGCATACCCATCGTCACGATGCAAGAGCTCCTCGACCACGACGCGCAAGCAAGGGGGTGAATGACATGGAGCTTACCTTCGCCTACGGCCGCGGCAAGATGTCCCTCGAGGTCGCCGACGAGCGCCTCATCGAGGAGATCGCCCTGCCCGGCCGCGAGGGCACCCAGGACGTTGACGCCGCGCTGGCCGAGGCCCTCGACAACCCGGTCGGCCCCGCTCTCGATGAGGTGATCTCCGCCGGCGACCGCGTGGCGCTGATGACCGTGGACTTCACCCGCCCCAACCCCTCGCCGATGCTCTGGCCCCTGGCCGAGCGCATAGAGACCCTGGGCGCGACTTGCGAGATCATCATCGGCCTCGGCAATCACCGGCCTATGACCGACGCCGAGCTGGAGAGCTTCATCGGCACCGCCGAGGTGCTCCAGCCCGACTCCGGCGGGCCCCAGTGGGAGTTGGGCGTCACGAAGCACGGCACTCCCATCGAGGTCACCCCGCTGCTGCGCGACTTCAACAAGCGGGTCGTCTGCGGCTTCATCGAGCCGTCTTACATCGCGGGCTTCTCCGGCGGGCGCAAGATGATCCTGCCCGGCGTCTCCTCCTACCGCTCGATCACGCACAATCACTTCCTGATCCTGACCCAGGGCCGCAAGCTCGGCGTGCTCGAGGGCAACCCGGTCCACGAGGATATGCTCCAGGCCGCCCAGGCGGTCGGCGTTGACTTCATCTGCGACGCCGTCGTCAACCCCGATGACAGCTACGCCTCGGTGCACTGCGGCCATCTGGCCGAGGCGCACCGCCGCGGCGCCGAGCATTGCCGCGCCATCTACGAGCACCACGTCGAGCGGAGGGCCGACATCGTCATCTGCACCTCCGGCGGCTATCCCTATGACATTGACCTGGTGCAGGCGAAGAAGACGCTGGTCCCCGCGCTGGAGTGCGTCAAGCAGGGCGGGGCGATGATACTGCTGGGCGAGTGCGAGGACGGCTGGGGCGGGGAGGCGCCCTTCCGGCGGCTGCTGGTGGGCGAGGAGCCGCAGGAGATCATCGAGGAGATGCGCCGGCGCCTGCGCGACGGCCAGGTCGAGTGGGAGTGGGCCCCGTGCTCGACGGGGTTCCTGTTCTCGTCGGTGGTGCACGAGAGGGGCGCGCAGCTCATCGTCATCTCGGAGTTGGCGGAGGAGCTGGAGGAGACCTTCGCCGACACGGCCCCGGATCTGCCGACGGCGATGGCGATGGCCGAGGAGCGCTTGGGCTCGGAGGCGACCATCATCGCCCTTCACGACGGCCGCCGCGTCATCTGCACATAAATGGGGGACAGTCATCCCCACTGAAGTCAGCACACGCGACGGCGGCCCCGCAACCTTGCGGGGCCGCCCTTTGCTCGGTACTCCCTCGTCGTCAGCCTCAGTGCAGATCCGGGAAGTACAGGTTCTTGTTCGCCGGATTCTGTAGCTCGCTCAGCTTCATCGCCTTCACGTGGCCGTCGAAGAAGGCGATATTGCATACCTCGTTGTGCCGGTCAGCCAGGTGGTTCCCCGAAGACCCGGTGTTGATCCAGCAGTCACTGTTGTCGCCGAAGTAGACCACCGACGACGGGTATCTCACTATGCCCAGCTTTACGCCCCAACCGTAGTAGGCCAGGTCGGAGTACGCGATACCGTAGGACATGCTGCAGTCGCGAGCACTCCCGTCCCAGGTAGCGTCGGCAGACGGGCAGTCATAGATCTGACTGTTCTTGATGTAGGGCTGCAGAGCGTACGGCCACAAGTACGTCATGCTGCCCCAGTCAACGCCATCCCCGAACATGACGCCCTGCTCATCGTAGTCCTGGGCGTACATCAGTGCTGCGAGCACTATCTCTTTCAGGTTGTTCACACAGGCCGTCTGCCGCGCCTTCTCACGGGCGCGGGCGAAGACCGGGAACAGGATCGCCGCCAGGATGGCGATGATCGCTATCACGACCAACAGCTCGATCAGCGTAAAGCCCTTGCCTCTCATCTCCGTCCCTCCTGTCGGTATCACTGCGTTCGCACTCCTGGGCATTATGCAGTACGCCGCGCAACTTGTCAAGAATGGGGGACAGTCATCCCGCCTGGCGGGATGACTGTCCCCGCCCGCCCTGCCTCGCCACAGGCATGCACGCATAAAAACGGCCGGCAGGAGAAATCCCTGCCGGCCCGTTGCCTTCTCGCCGTGCGCTGAACCGCTAGTCGTCGCTCATGCAAGGGGTCCACTGACCCGCCTTAGTCTCCTTCAGCCACTTGGCGTGACCGTCCAGGAAGGCGTAGTTGTTGCCGTCATTATGCCGCGCGTAGTTGGGGTCCCTGGACCGCGCCTCGTAGAAGGTGTGGACGCCCCTGTCGTGGTCGGTGCCGCCGTTGCCCTCGAATTCGTAGATCATTATGCAGTTCGCCGGGGCCTCGATCACCGCCAACTTCACGCCCCGGTAGCCGTCAAACGGGAAGTAGTTCGCCCCGCAGGTTGCCCCGCACGTGGCACAGGGGCTCTCCGGATGCGCAGGGCCGCCGCCCGGCCAAGTGTAGGACATTGGGCTGATGTGCGAGTGGTCCGGACTTGTGTCGCTCCAACTGGGGCACTCGAAGATCTGGTTGTTCTTCACGTAGGGCAGGATCTGGTCGGGAACTCCGAAGTGGTCGTCAGTGGAGTGCCACCTGAGCGGCAGCCGCTCGTCGTAGTCGCCCGCATACATCAGTGTCGCCAGGGCGAGCGACTTCACGTTGTTCAGACAGCTCGTCTGCCGCGCCTTCTCACGGGCGCGGGCGAAGACCGGGAATAGGATCGCCGCCAGGATCGCGATGATCGCTATCACTACCAATAACTCGATGAGCGTAAAGCCCTTGCCTCTCATCTCCGTCCCTCCTATCGGTATCACTGCATTCACACTCCTGAGCATTATGCAGTACGCCGCGCAACTTGTCAAGAATGGGGGACAGTCATCCCGCCTCGCGGGATGACTGTCCCCCCCCGACGCGCGCAGCCAAAAACACGCGGGCCGGCAGTAACGATTCCTGCCGGCCCGTTGCCTCTTCGCCCCGCGCTGAACCGCTAGTCGTCGCTCATGCACGGCGTCCACTGACCCGCCGTGGTCTCCTTCAGCCACTTCGCGTGACCGTCCAGGAAGGCGTAGTTGTTGCCGCCGTTGTGAATCTGGTAGCTTGGGTTCACCGAGTATGCCACTGCGCCGGTGTGGACACCATTGTCCCAGTCCACGTGGGCGCTGTCGGTCCGCCTCTCAAGGATCATAATGCAGTTCGAGGGGGCTTCAATCACTGCCAGCTTCACGCCCCTGTACCCGTCGAAGGGGAAGTAGTTCTTCCCGCAAGTTGCCCCGCAGGTGGCACAGGGGTTCCCCACATGCGCGGGCGAGCCGCCGGGCCAGACGTAGGATGAATCGATGGTGCCGACCGGCGCCGCGAAAGTGTAGGGGTCGCTCCAGCTCGGACACGCGAAGAGCTGGAGGTTCTTAACGTACGGGTAAATCATACACGGAATCCGGAAGCTCGTGTTCGCGGAGTGGTACCTGACAGGCAGCCTCTCGTCATAGTCCTGGGCGTACATCAGCGTCCCCAGCGCAAGCTGCTTTTCATTGCTGAGACAGCTCGTCTGCCGCGCCTTCTCACGGGCGCGGGCGAAGACCGGGAATAGGATCGCCGCCAGGATCGCGATGATCGCTATCACCACCAACAGCTCAATCAGCGTAAAGCCTCGTCGCTTCATTCTGTCCATCTCCTCTCCATTCCTTGAAATGCGGACTATCGCCCTCTCCGGGGCCTCTCGCCCACGATCACAGATAGGATACCCCTTGCATCCTCCCGTGTCAAACCTATTTCGCCGCGCCCGCTCGGATTCCTTCCCTGTCCAGGAGATTTCTTCGGGAATGGGGGACAGTCATCCCGCCTGGCGGGATGACTGTCCCCCCCCGACGCACGCAGCCAACAATGCGCGGGCCGGCAGGAACGATTCCCGCCGGCCCGTTAGTTGCTCGCACAGCTTCCGTTACCGGACCGGCCGTCATGCCGTCCGTTGCTGGAGACTATCCCGTCGCGAGCGCGGCGACTAGATGTCGTCCCAGTTGGTGAACCAGGGCACCTCGCGGTCCCCAGTGCGCTTGAGCAGGTCATTCTTGCTCAGGGACTTGACGTGGCCGTCTACGAAGGCCACGTTCGCCATCCCGTTGTGCCTGGTGGCCATCCGTGATACGTTCGTCTGATTGAAGCCCAGGTCACCCATGAGATGGTCAAGGGTTGCGGTATCGTAAACCACGTACGAGGTATACGCATCGAAGGCCAGGAACCACTCCGATGACGAGCCGCGCCTGGTCACTTCCGCTAGCTTCGCCCCCCGCAGGTTGTCGTAGACCCAACCATAGTTGTAGCTGCCGCTGTAGTTGCCATCAGTATCCCACGGGTCGCTGGTCGGGCAGTCGAAGACCTGATGGTTCTTGATGTACGGGATCAGGAAGCCCGGCCAGGAACCCGAGCAACTGTAGATGTGCCAGCCATAGAGGAACTTCTCGTCGTAGTCCTGCACGTACATCAGGTGGGCCAGAGCAATCTGCTTGAGGTTCGACCGGCAGCTCGACTGCCGCGCCTTCTCACGGGCGCGGGCAAAGACCGGGAATAGGATCGCCGCCAGGATGGCGATGATCGCTATCACGACCAACAACTCGATCAGCGTGAAACCTCTGCGCCTCATTCAGTCCATCTCCTCTCCATTCCTTGAAATGCGGACTATTGCCCTCTCCGTGGCCTGTCGGCCACGGTCACAGATAGGATACCCATTGCACCCTCCCGTGTCAAGCGTTTTCGCCGCGCCTGCTCAGCCTCCTTCCCCGCGCAGAACTCTTTTCGGGAATGGGTGACAGTCATCCCGCCTGGCGGGATGACTGTCACCGTCCGCGCCGAAGAACAGCTCGGCCGCGTTATCGTGAAATATCCCCCGGGCCAGGCGCATCGCCGTCTTCTCGCTGAAGTAGGCCATCTCCTTCACCTTGGCCATCAGCATCCGCGCGACGATGTCCTTTGCCATCGCCAGCGCCCCCAGCGCCGCCTCCACGCGACCGCAATCCCCGCCCCACAGCAGCTTGCTGCCCGGCACAGTCTCCACCCACTCCTGCATCTGCCGCCGAATCACCGAGGGCGAGATGATCGGCAGCCAGCACATATCCAGCCAGACGTTGGCGATGCCCTTGGCCATCACCGCCAGCTCGCTGCAATAGGGGTAGCCGCCGTGGAAGAGGTCGAAACGCGCCTTCGGGTGCGCCAGCAGCAGGTCGGTCAGCAGCACCGGGTTCGTCCCGCGCACATCGCCGCTGCCGGCGCGGATGCCCGTGTGAATCTGCACCGGCAGGCCCAGCTCCGTGGCGATATCCACCACCGCGTGCATCAGATAGTCGTGCAGCGCGCGCTCCTGCTCGGGCGTAAGGCTCTCGCGGTTGCCCTCGAATATGCACCGCGCCTCGCTCCGCTCAACCTGCGCGAAGTCCAGGTCCCGGTCGTACGCCAGTGAGGACTTGACGGCCACCGCGCCCGCCCTCTTGTGATGCTCCATCGCCCTCCCGATCAGCTCCAGGTAGCTGTCGAAGCCCGTGACCTCGAAGCCCAGCCGCTCGGCATAGTCATAGGGCGAGGTGCCGTTGTGGTCGGTCTGCCCCTCGAACGGGCAGATAACGAAGGCGTTGATGCGCAGCACCGGCGTGAGCACTTCCGCGCCGGTGTCGGGGTTGAAGGCATCCCAGTGGGGGTCCTGGAGCGCGTAGCGGATATGACCGACCTCGCCCAGCGCATAGTCAAAGAGGTCGTCACGCTCGCGGCTCTCCTCCATCCGCTCGGCCAGCGCCGCGAAGTTGTCGGCATTGACCTCATCCTCCTCCAGCCGGTGCAGCTTCTTGCAGCCCAGGATCAGCGAGCGGTAGTAGGCGGTGTTCTCGGCCCGTTGCGCGTACGGCTCGAAGTGCGCCCACCTCTCAGCCAGCGACAGGTCGGCATCCGGCCAGGGCGAGCCGGGCTTGCCGGTCTTCTCCAAGTCGGAGGCGACGTAGCTGTTCTTGCACAGCTCGATGAAGTCCCACGGGCCCTGGCGCACCTCCGCCAGCGGCCGGATATGCTCGTGGGTGTCAATGATGGGCATCTCGTCGAGCATCTGGAATATCTCGGGCCTCTGTTGCACGGTTGCTTCCTCCGATCGTTCGCGTTCTGAAACTTTCGGCGCGCCCAGACGTCATCTATTACGCACTGTCTCTTCGCGGCCGGCACCATCAACTCCTGCACGGGGGGGGGTTGGCGAGGGATTGCCGCACGGGCGGCGAACTCTCGCGCATCAGAATGATCCCGCACGCTCTCGCTCTTGCGCTCAGCCTCGCCCTGGCCACGCCCTCTCAGATGGGCGCTCGGCCCACGGTCGGCCCGGCCCGCGTGCTGGCCGACCTGGGCGGGTACACCTCCTGCGCCTTCACCGCGGACGGTTCGGCGGTCATTTGCAGTCGCGTGAACGAGGAGGAGATATCCGAGGAGCTCTGGCGCGTGGATCTGGCGAGCGGCGAGGCGGAGCTGATCGGCCACGGTCGCCAGCCCGATGTGCGCGGCGCGCTGCTGGCCTACGTGGGCACCGAGCCGGGCAGCGAGGGCATCTGGCTGCGCGAGATGGACAGCGATGACTCGCTCAAGCGCGTCACCGAGAACCCCGGATACGAGTGGCCTTCCATCTCCCCCGACGCCAGCACCGTCGCCTGCGCGCGGCCCGGGGACAGGAGAGGCGGCATCTACCTGTTCCACCTGGGTGAGGAAGAGGAGGAAAAGAACACCTGGCTGTGCCAGCGCGAGGAGGGCCAGCCCGCCTACTCGGCGGACGGCGGCAGAATGTTGGTGGTGCGCAGCAAGCAGATCTGGATCATCCACAACGTTGGCCCGCGCGAGGAGATCGAGGAGCAGCGTGTCACCGACGATGGCCGCGAGCACCTCGACCCAAGCTGGGGGCCAACCGGCGCCTGGATCGTCTTCGTCGGACGCTGGACCCAGGCCGCCTCCAACGTGGGGGTGCTGCATCTGCCCTCGGGACAACTGACCTGGCTGACCGAGGGGCTGACCGCGGCGCGCTCACCGGCCATCTCCCCGACCGGCGACAAGCTTGTGTATGTCGCCGCCCACGGCGAGGGCAACGCACTGCACGTCTGCGACCTGCGCCTGCCGTAGGCGGCACGGCTCTGCGTCGGACATCAACTAGTGAAGACGGGGACGCGATTGACCTCGCGTCCCCGTTTGTATCACGCGGCTGGTTCATGGGCGCCGATCAGGCGCCTGCAGCTTCGGCTGCCGGTTGCGCGGCTTCCACTTCGGCATCCGGCTCAGGCTGCGTCGCTTCGCCGTCTGCCTCGTCGCCATCGTCCCCGGCCACCACGGCTTGCAGCGCTTCCCTCAGTTGCGGGAAAGCCGAGGAGAGGGCGGCTACACCGGCCTCCATTGTGCCCTTGGGCAGCGTCTCCTTCATGCCGTCCATGAAGGCGCCGATGCCGGCGGCCTTGGTGAAGGCGGTCATGGCGGTGCCGAGCATCTCGGGCTGGCCGTAGAGGTTGACGTTGGCCTCCCCGAGGGCCTGGCCGAAGGCCTGGGCGAAGGCGATGCCGACATCCTTGCGGGCCGCGATCTCGGCCAGGACCTTCTCCAGCTCGACCGAGATCTTGTCGTAGTCGGCCTTGGCGCCAAGCTCGTTGCGCAGGACCTCGACGCGCGCGGCGTCAACGTCGTGCACGCGGGCGGAGTCAACGTTGACCTCCTCACGCTTGACGTTGACCGGCACCATCTGCTGGGCCTGCTCGCCGGAGGCGGTGAGCGTGGCGGCGTCGCGCTCGGCCTCGGCCTTGGTGCGGATGGCTTCGGCGAGGCGGGTCGCGGCCTGCTGCTCGCCCTCGGCTATCTTGGCGTTCTGGTAGGCCTCGATGTCGGCCTCCATCTGCTGCTTGATCTTCTCCTGCTCGGCCTGCTGCTGGGCGCTTATGACCTGCACCTGCTTCTCGCGGTCGGCAGTGGCCACCTGTTCGACGGTGAACACGTCCTGCTCGGCCCTCTCGCGCTCCGCCTCCACGCTGAGCTGCTCCTCCTCGGCGGCGGCGCGGAGCTGCTCGGCCTGCGCGATCGCGATCTGCTGTTCGCGCCTGGTGACCTCGACCGCGCGCTCGCGCTCCACGTCGGCGGTCTGTATCGCCTGGTTGCGCAGGATGTCAGCGGTCTGCTGCTCCTGCTGCTTGGCGATGATCTCCTTCTGGGCCGCCACCTTGGCGATGTTGACCTGCAGGTCGCGCCCCACCTCCGCCTCCTGCACCTGCCGCTCCTTGCCGATCTGCGTGGTCTCGACGATGCGCCGCTGTTCGATCTCGTAGCTCTCGGCATCCTGCTTGCGCTGGGAGCGGATCTTGGCCACCTCCGCGCCCTGAGTCGCCTCAGCCTCCGCCTGGTCCTTGTCGAGTTCGAGCACCTGCTTGCGCGTATCAACGTCCTTGTTGGTGACCTCGCGCTCGGCGTCTCGCTCGTACATATTCCGCTCGACGCGGGCCTGCTGAGTGATCTCAGCGATCTTGCGCAGGCCCTGGGCGTCGAAGACGTTCTTCTCATTGAGCCGCTCGGTGCCGGTCTGATCCAGACGTGAGATCGTGACCGACTCGAGCGTCAGCCCGTTCGACCTGAGGTCCTCGCGAACGAGCTGAGAGACGGCGTTGGCGAAGTCGTCGCGTTCGGCGTGAAGCTGGGCCAGCTCGCGCGTCGCGGCAACCGAGCGCAGGGCCGAGACCAGCTTCTCGAAGACCAGCTCCCGCACCGCCGTGGCATTGACCGAGCGGTCGCCCAGCGAGCGGGAGGCGTTCAGGATGTCGTCCCCGACAGCCTGAACCTTAATGTAGAACTCGGCGCGAATGTCGCACCGCAGGTTGTCCTTGGTAATCAAGGCGTCCTCAGCGGCGCGCTCCACCTCCAGCTTCATGCTCTCCAGGGACACGGGCACGGCCTTGTGCACCACGGGGATCACGATCGCGCCCCCGTCGAGCACCACGCGCCGGCCGCCCATGCCCGTGCGCACGAAGGCCTCGTGAGCGCTCGTGCGCTGATACAGCTTGGCGATGATGATCAGAACCCCTGACACGATCAGGATCGTTGCCCCGATCAGCGTTAAGATGGTCTGGCTGATCCACGACACGCCCTCGATCATCCCGCTCCAGGGGACGATGATCAACGCCATTCCCAGCACTACCATGCCCATCGCTAGGGCCATCGTTGTCGCCTCCTACGGTTTTGCTCACGAAAGGCAACTCCAGGTGCAACTCACCTCGACACTCGCCCCGGGGGAGGCAGGTTGGCTAGGCCCAGGTAGACCTCCATGCCGGCGGCGAGGTTGCCCATCTGCGTCCCGAGCCACATGCCCGGGCGCAGCCACCAACGCCTACAGGGGCGACTTGCTGACATCATAGTAGTCGCCCTCCCTCTGGTAGCGCACCACGATGATTTCGCTGCCCTTGGGGATCTCTCCCTGGAGTGGCTTGGCGGCAACGCGATGCAGGGTGCCGCCCTCATCCTTGACGTCAACTACCCCCAGCTCGCCCTCCTTCAAGGCGTATACCGCAACGCCGATGCGGCCCACGCGGTCGGCGGGTGTGATGGCGTAGGTCTCGCTCGTGGGCATCACGCGGCTCAATCCCCGAGCGACAGTGCCGGTGAGCGTTAGGCCCGCCATCGTGGCGATGCCCAGCGAGGGCCAGAAGTACAGGGCCGGGCCCCAACTCCACGGCAGCGCGTGCGCGAACACACCGTTGCAGATCAGCCCCACCGAGCCGAAGATCACCATCAGGCAGGTCATAAGGATGGAGACGGGGACCTTGCCGAAGCCGAGTACCGACAGCGCGCGAAGCATGAACGACGGCTCGTGATGAACGGCTACGTGCGCGTCATGCTCCGCTTCCAGGTCATGGTCCGCGTCCACGTCGTGGTCTGCGTCGAGATCGTGGTCAGCGTCAAGATCGTGGTCAGCGTCAAGATCGTGGTCAGCGTCAAGATCGTGGTCAGCGTCGTGGCCTACGTCAGGATCGTGGTTCACATGCACGTCGTGGTCAACGTCCAGATCGTGGTCGAGGTCCGCGTCCACGTCGTGGTCGAGGTCCACGTCCACGTCGTGGTCGAGGTCCACGTCCAGGTCATGATCGAGGTGCACGTCCACATCATGGTCCACGTGCACATCGAGGTCGTGGTCCAGGTCGGCATCGGCGTGGATGTCGTGCGCCGCCTCACTGCCGATGCCGGTGGCGCTGAGAACCAGATAGATACCTGCGAGACCGATGGGGGCTGCAAAGATGAGGTTGTACCACTCAAGAAGCTCCATCTGGGGCACCTCCCCCTGTGCCGGCCCTTGTCTGGCGCGGCCTTGCACGAGTCCCTGCCTAAGGCTCTCTTCCCGCCCGTAGGCACGGACTCCCGCAAGGTCCAGGAGCTACTCAAGCGCTCACTGCTCCTGCAGAAGGTCCGCGTACGCCTCTTCGGCGAGGATGGCCCTCGCTCTCGCTGTCACATCCTCGGTCTGCACGGAGGGCCTTTCAGTCATCTGCGTCGCGGCGTCTCCCCGGTCGAGAGCCTCCAGCACGTCCAGCCTGGTAGCTTCAGCTCTCAGCTCGGCCTCGATCTCCTGCAACTGCCATTCGTCCACCGTGGCCTCGGCACGGGCCACGAAGCGGCGCAGTTCCTCCCGCGCCCTGTTGAGTCCGGCGGCCCGTGCCGCCTCGCCCCTGTGTTTGAGGTCCTCGACGGCGCGGTGCTGCGCCTCACGGTAGCTTGCCACGAGATGCCGGGCCCGCTCGCGCTCTTCCTTCAGCCGCGCGACCAGCT
>Ga0114922_10004935_pt1 | contig 12328 bp, 9 predicted proteins | sample AartaG_FD_100975 | JGI IMG/M metagenome (GOLD analysis project Ga0114922, IMG submission 100975) | Deep subsurface microbial communities from Aarhus Bay to uncover new lineages of life (NeLLi) - Aarhus_00045 metaG | ecosystem: Environmental > Aquatic > Marine > Oceanic > Sediment | place: Aarhus... | reverse complement strand
GGAGAACTGACGCCCATAATCCGGCGATCTTTCCCAATTGAACCCGATATTCCGTGCCAATAACCTCAAATTCAGCCGTAAGAGGTTGAAATATCTTTTCTGAGGCCTTTCTTGGAAGAAATCCCCCACCCCTTCTTCTCTCTATATCATCAGCAGAATAAGGATCCATAAAACTCACATTTTTTGAAACCTTTACCATTTATATAATTTATTCACACATTAGAAAATTTCCTGGTCATTAAGGACGATCACATCTGGAATCCTAACTATGGAACAAACGAAAAACACAACGTTATCCGGAGCTACATGACTTTTTTATTTGCCACTCAGATGCCAGATATGAAAAAAAAAGAATATCCCGAAGTCCAACAAATAAATATTCTTAACGAAGGAACTGTAATCAAAGATGTTCCAACGAAACCTGTACGGTTAGGATTATGGGTTGGACAAGTACAACAACATAAATATACTTTTATTGAAGTTGAAAACGAGGAGGGAGAATACCAATTTAGACCGCATTTTACTTTTGCTGCTACCAAAGTAGAATTATTAGGTAAAGAAGCAATTAATTGCATTTCGAACAAAAAAAAAGATGATAATGGAAAAGAGGTTTCAGCCATGCAACCAGAAGCTGCCGCTGGATGGTTAGGGGCAATGGCTCATTACTATGGAGATTTAATTAACCCTGCTCACATTCACGGCTTATACCTTGCCCAAGAACCAGAAAAAAGATTATATGTCGAAGACAAATATCATAAATGGATTGAAAATCATCTAGCAGCCTTAACTATGTGGGATTGTGGACCAGAGACTTCTGTTTTCAAGTTCGATTTCTCATTAATAGATAATCAGATTATTACACCGATTCCTCCAAGAATTGCTGCTACCGAATTAGCGGAAAAAACTATAAAAACTGCTTTTAGAATTGATGGGAACAGTCAATATAAATATGGAGAACCGTTTTCAGGTATGTATATAGATGATGCCGATCAATTTTGGAAATGGGAAGATGATATCTCCTTCGTAGGGAGAGACCGAAGTCAACATAAAGCTTTCTACACAAAAGTAGAAAGATTATTGTGTTGGGCTGTCTACTATACAGCTTGTGCAATGCAATATTGCTATGATGAGGGAAAAAAGAAAAATAATAACGATGATCCTAATCATAATTACTATGTTGATAATCCCCCAAGGGAAGTACCGCCTTCAGACAGACCAATTCCAGACGCGAATAACCAACGGGATGCTCTAAATTCTCAAAGTCCTACGAATCGCAAATTAGAAAGAATAGCTCGCAATTTCAGAAACCTTGGTGAAAATTTAGCTACTTGGGCGTTATTGGGAATAGCAAGAATATTTGAGGAAGCAGTAAAAGTGATATCGAAATAAATAATTAATCTCTATTTTTTTTTTTTTAAATAACAAAATTCTACAAACTTCTGAGGATTCTTCACTCCAGAGTCGTCTTCAAAATCTTCAAGACTTACTATGGGAGTAATATTATTATCATGAAGAAATAACGATTTTAAACACTTTAAATTCTCAAGACCTTTTAATACTTCTATTTCATTACCATCTAAAGCTAAAATCTTTAGTTTTTTTAATCTTTCCAGTCCTTTTATTTCCTTTATTTTATTTTTACTTAAATTTAAAATCTTTAGATTTTCTAATTGTTCTAGTCCTTTTATTTCTAATATCGAATTTCCTTCAAGTTGTAATTCTTCTAAATTAATCAATCTTTCTAAACCTTTAATTTCTCCAATATATTCTCTAGCTTCATATAAACGATTCCAATAGTCATCATGGTTCTTATTAAGAATTTCTTGATTTCTGTAATGTTCCATAAAATCCATCCCTTCTTGAAACGGAGCCACCCAATCAATATCTGCAGAAAGTACATTAAAAGTAATCATTCCAATATCCTTAGATATATCCAAAATTCTAAGATTTCTCAGATTCTCAAGTCCTTTGATTTCTTTAATCGAATAATTATTAAAAAGTAGTAACACATCTAGATTTATTAATTTCTCTAAACCTTTTATATCTGAAATCTCTTTATTTTCAGAAAGATTCAATTCCCTCAAGTTGACAAGATTTTCTAGATTTTTAATCTCTTCAATTTGATTCCCCTCTAAATTTAGAATTCTCAGATTTTTCAATGTATCAAGCCCTATAATCTCCTTAATATAATTATGAGAGAGATTTATTCTTTCTAGATTGGTTAAATTCTCTAAATTTGATATCTCTGAAATTGAATTGTAGTATAAATCTAATTCCTTTAGATTAGTTAACCTTTCAAATCCTTCAATCTCATTTAAACTGCGTAGTGGTCCCTGCTCCATCCCTTCTATCCTCAATCTTGTAATTCCACCTAAAAAGTAGGCATCATTGATTTTACAATCAATTAAAATTAATTCTTGTAAGCCAGAAAAAAGACTAAAGAACTTTGAATCAACTGAGCTATGTAAATTTTCTATTTTAATTGAAATAACTTCTTGGTGTTTAATTTTTAGGTTTTCAAAATACCATTTATCTAATTTATATCCATAAGGATAAACATCACATAGGTGCTTTCCTAGTAGTTCTAATGCCAATGCCTCTGTTGAGAGTATGTCGTGGTGAATCAAATAGTACTTCCCAATAGTTTCCTCCATTAATTGGACTAAATTTCTAGCGAGAACAGACTTATTAATTGATAAAGCGTTGTAAATTCCAAATAAGCAGTTAGGTGACTTCTCATTTCTGAAAATCCATTTCAAAAGGTTTTCTCCTTTCTCCAAGAAACAATTTATTATTATTTGTGCTCCTGATAGTCTGATATCTTTGTTTGTGTCTGATGTGACTAAATTCTCTAAAAACTCAAAATCCTTAGGTTTATTTAACTCCAATTTGGTTAAGTATTTCAAAGATCGTATTCGCGATTCCGCCGTGCTCCCACTCTCGACAATGGCTTTTAAATAATCAACTGTCGCGGCCGCGTCTAACTCATTGCGCCGATACCTCGCGTATATCTCAGTCGGATTTAAGTCGGACATCTACACTATACTCCTCGCACCAAACCTTTTAAATTTACAGACCCCACCAACACACAAATTTATACATATACCATTTTAAACCTCTATTTAAAGAAAAAACCAAGTAATAATCCTTTTTCAAATAGAATAGTAGTTCAGAAACTTTAATTGATATTTATATAATTATTTTTGGATAAACTATACGAGATGCCTGATTTATCATATTTGACACTTGAGGAATTATATCAGAAATTTCAAAATAATGAAATTGGAAAAAAAAAAGTTACTGCCTTGCTTAGTGGGAGAATTGTTAAAGGGAAAAAAATTAAAAATTTGAATGAAATTTTCGATTTTTACAAGTTATTTGCCCTTAATCCAGAACAGAAGTATTCAATACTAAGTTCTTTAATCCCACCAAGCAAAAATGAAATGATTAGGGAAAAAGCTTACAGACTAATCATACAAAATTATTTTGAAAGATGTAAAGAAAGATTAAAGTACACTCTTATATATGAAAGCAAATTTAGAGTGATTTGTGCTATACATACGGAATTAAGCAAGAAAAATTGTGATGATGCCCTAAAATTAATCGAAATCTTAGAAAAAAGGTTCTCCTGGAAACATTCAAGTCTTTATGATGTAAATACAAAAGAGGCAATGGGACTTGGTATTATTGAACTACTATTTGGAGGTGTTGGAATAGGAGTTACTGAACCCTGCGCTCTCGAAGAATGCTGTATAAATTTTACTACAGAAAATAGTCATGTAGTTAGCTTATATGCAAATCAGGTCACAATACCTTTACTCGAAATTTTATCTCTGTTTCCGAAATTAAAATCTTTAATCCTAGAAATGGGTTCTACTAATGAAATTACAAGCTTAGATAATTTAGAACGGTTAGAACACTTAGAAATAACTTATTCCTGTCTCTCTGAGATTAAAAATCTTGAGAATCTAAAGAATTTAAAGACACTAATATTCAACGGAAATCAAATTAAAAAAATCGAAAATCTTGAAAGTTTAGTAAATTTAGAAAAATTAGAAATAGAAGAAAACCAAATAAAAGCTATAGAAAATCTTGAGAATCTAAAGAATTTAAAACATCTCGCTCTTGCAGAAAATCAAATATCTGAAATTAAAGGATTGGAAAAGAATACTAAATTAGAATTATTAGCTCTTTCGGGAAATGATATTAAGGAAATAAAAGGTTTAAACCATCTAACTGAGCTTAAAGAATTATTTTTGGGGGAAAATAAAATTACCGAAATTCAAGGCTTAGATGATCTATCAAATCTATCAATTCTAGATCTTGAAAAAAATCTGATACATGAGATTAAAGGAATTGACAATTTAGCGAACCTAAAAAAAATTAATCTTAATGATAACCAAATTCCAAAAAGAATAATAGAAAAGATTAAAAATCCTAATAATGCTCAAGATTTTGTAGCTTATAGTCGATACAAGGATTACCGTAAGCTTGATAATTGGAAATGAGAACAAATCTATATATATATTATTTAGTTAGACGCCTTCCTTCTTAACTCGGTCATTCGTACTCTCGATTCCGCCGTGCTCCCGCTCTCGATAATTGATTTTAAATGACCAACTGCCGCAGCCGAGTCTAGCTCCTCGCGCCGATACCTCGCGTATATCTCGGACGGATTTAAGTCGGACATCTACACTATACTCCTCGCACCATAACTTTTAAATTTGCAGACCCCATCAACACACAAATTTATACATATACCATTTTAAACCTCTATTTAAAGGAAAAAATAATAGGTTTTCATCCAAGAAAATTACTAGAAATTAAAATTATAGATGAAGAATAGTCAACAAAAATGATCAACTACTTTTCTCGAAGAAAAATTCTATGGTGTTCATTAATTTTATATGTATGAGAACCAATTCTCATCCAAGAAATTCCTCGATCATATTTATCTGGACTACCATTCTTATTTTGAAAATTGAAATCCTCTTTTAAATCGCAGACTCGGTTAGGAATACGATGGAGTTTAAGAAGTAATATTTTTTCTTGATTTGAATCGTTCTGATGTAAGTCATTAAATATAATATCCTCAGATATCTCATTATTCTGTTGCCATTTAAATAAATCATAGATTTTGAATGGGATAGGTTCTATATTTGGTGCGAAATCAATATTAGTTTCAATTAATTGAGAAACTTGTTGTTTGAGAACATCAAAATCTTCAACTCCTTCAAAAGCTTTAATTTTACAGTTCTTTTCTTCGATTCCAATAATCAAATAGGATATATTTTTGTTTAAAAATGACATATTAGTTAACGCAATTGTATCTTTAATAAATTCCGCTTTTTGAGCTTTATTATTTAATTTAACTATTTTTTTAAAGTCTAAATATGGTCTTTCGCAAGAATAATTTAAAATTTTAATTAAGACATCCCTATCTGATTCTGAAGATTCTATTGCTATAGAATCATGTTCTAATATCGAAAAATCTGCAATATTATTCTTAAGTATGTCCCAAAAGAAAGTAATTAACTCATCTTCAATGTCTTTATCAATCTTATCTTTTTTATTGATTCCAAATGAGCATCGTAGAACATCTTGATCATTGGTACTTTTGTTTACTTTGATACATAGAAGTGCAGTAGAATTTGAACCATCTCTTGATAATAAAATCTCATCTTTAGAAATTTCCTCCAAAGTTAAATTAAAATCACTTAAAAATGAGATAATTTTTTCCATATCTAATTTAAAATTTCTATAATCTATTAGAGTATAATTCTTGGGCATATTTGGAATGAAATTTTCATCAATAATAGTTTCTTCCCTTAATTTTCTTGGAAAAATAAAAATTTCTTTATTTGGATCGCTCTCTTTGAAAATTGCTCCAATTTTGTTATCCCTGTAATAATTGAGAATATTTCTTATAAATTTTGAATCAATCGGTTCTTTCCTCACTTCTTGATAAATTTGCTGCTTGGATGCGTAACCATTATTTTGTACTATTACATTTGCTACTAATGATTGTATTTGAGTATAACGCTCGTGGTTTATAAGGATTAATTGTTCATTCTTTACATAGTCAATATAACCTTGCTCGTAATAAGAAAGAATGATTTTTTCCAATCTTTCTATATCTAGATTTGTAGGGGTTCTCAATTCAACTAGGTTTAATTGTTCTAGATTATTTAAATAAAACGAATGAATAATGCTCTCAATTTCATCAAAAATTGGAACTCTGTAAGTTACTGGAGTTGCTTCCCACTCAATTCTTTGCAAGACTTTTTCATTATATTCTTCAAATCCAAAACCAGAACTGTTATCAAGCTTAATTAATTGAGATTCGATATCTATTTCTAATCTCTCAAACTCTCTTCTAATAGTAGAATCAAGAATTCTTTGCATTTGATCTGAATAGGTCATAATAAAATAGAATTGCGCGGATTTACATTTTTCTTTAAGCTCAGTATAATATCGAATCGCATCATTAAAAGAATCTGGTCTGATTCCTTGGAAGAATAATAAAATTACATCATAATTATAGATTTTTGGAAAATAAGTAAAATGTTCTTCTTCTTGACCAGCTAAATCAAGATATAAAACTCTTCTTTCATCATGGACAAAATCATCATCACCATCAAAGGGTATAGACCATAGGTGAGTTCCGTATGTAGAGAACGGGGCATTTCCATCTCCTGTTTCTAAATATCTGCAAAAGCTAGTCTTTCCAGTTTGTGAATTCCCTACTAAAGCAATTTTTTTAAATTTATAATCCTTAATTTGGGAAGGGGCTTGAGCTTTAGAATAATTTACTCTTATAAGATCATTATTTGTTAAGAATAAGTCGATTCCATTGAATAGGATCATCTGTTTAATACAAATATCAAACTCTAACACGTTTTGAAAATTCTTACTCAGAAGAATTAATTTTTTATCTGTTCCAATCAAGATTTTTTCAATTTCTTGAGAAATTTGAACCCAATTCCCGGTAGAATGATCAATTTGAAATTCTGTAACTTTATTATAATTTTCGCTAATATTATAGATTGAAACACTCCCATAATAGTCAGTAACAATTAAATAATTTTCAAATACAAGAGAGTTTTGTAAATTACGATCTAAGTAAAAATTCTGATTAATGATTAGTTCCGAATTTTCGATAAAATAGATAAAACTTTCTCCATCATAATGATTTATAATTAATGTTCTATCTTCAGAATTTATCCAATTAATGCAAAATGATGAATGCTTTGAAGGATATATTAACCTAGATTCAAACTCAGAATCTGATTGGGACCATATTTCGATTTTACCATAGCTTCCAAGAGTAATAAATGTATCTCTGTCAATAACCAATAACCTCCATCTTCGCGATTTTAAAGAATCACTTTCTTCAGAAATTACCTGGCTCTGTTTCGTCTGAAGATTATAAATCACAATTGCTCCCATATGACTGAGTATGATAATTTCTTCTTCACTAAATTTTTGAATTGTTCGGATTACACCATCTAAATTTAAGATTTCAACATAACTTTCTTGTAATACAGAGTAATCAATATTTTCTTGGAAATCTATGTTTATTATTCTATCTTCTTCTATGAATCGTCTCAAGAGAACCTTGCCTGTTGTTGTACCTATAAATACTAGCTCATTGTTTATTGTACAACAACACTGATAACTTTCTGGCATTTAAATTTCACATCTAATTAATTTTACTGAATTAATGGGGCAATCCTAAGTAAAACTTTTAACCCCAACTCAAGATAAATAACTCCGAGGATTGATTCTACTAAGGTTGCTTTTTCATGAATAATTGTTTCTTTCTTAGTATCTTCTTCTGGATTACTTTTTAAGCGATTGAGTCTACAAGTAAAAAGCCCCCATTCATCACAATATTTCGCTAGATTTTGATTAGAAACAACTTTTTTCCTTTTCTCAGTAAGATTTCCAGTTTTTGATAGAGAAGAATCCCATAATAGTTGAATTATAGCTAGATCAAGGGCAGCATCTCCTAACAAGGCTAATACATTTGCAGCATCACCTGAACTTGCTAACTCCATTAATTCTTTTTCATTTAATGGTGCATTTTCATCATTTTTATAATGCTTATTCAAATCCTCGAAAATATTACGAATGCTAGGACGTGATAGTGCAAACATTACTAATTCCGGAGTTGTGAACTTCAATCGCAATAATTTTTCAAGTTTTGGGATAATAATTTTTTCAATTTTTTCCATTTGCTCAAGAAGATGGTTCAATTCAGTTAGATATCCTATGAATTTTGAAGATTTACTGGTATGGTCAACAGGTATTTTGTCTTTTTCTTTTTGAAGGTAATTGCAAAGGATTTGTGTTTTTTTTACTAATCCTATCGCATTCCATTTTAACTTATCCTTCATATAACTCAACATGGTTTATTTTGATAATTAAGTAAAAACACTGTAATAAAGATATTTAATAATCTCGAGTTATAAAATCATTTGACTCCGAGAAATCATAAAATTTCCTTAAAAGAGTTGATTAATATCCTTTGTCATGAAGAACACTCATTTGCTTTTATATTTTTGAGGTTTCACTATATTAATTTAAAATTTTCACTGATTTCTAATTTCTTTTACTTAAATTATTTTGTCGTTATCTTTAAAAATGGCTATTAAAATACTCCTATAAATACCATCATTATTCTCATAATGTTTAAATAGCTAAATGGTAATCATATTACCATTAGTGAGGATTTAAAGTAAAATTTTAAATTTTTCAGGAACTATCTTATGAGAATTTTATTGGACACAAATATAATTATTCTGAGAGAAAGTAATAGGGTTATTCATGAAGATCTACAAAATTTATTAAGGGTTATCCAAAAGCTAGATTATAAAATTTTACTCCATCCTAAATCTATTGAAGATATAAATCGAGATACTGATGTAGAACGTAGAAAAATTACTTTATCCAAGTTTAAAACCTATGATACCCTAATTGTGGGACAAGATCCGAATATAGATGTGGATTTTTCAAATGTTATTGGTTCTCCAAAAACAGAAAATGATGTAATTGACAACTTCTTACTATTTGCAGTTTATAGAAATGCAGTTAATTTTCTAATTACAGAAGACTTAGGAATTCATAAAAAAGCGAAAATAACTAACTTATCAGAAAGAGTTCTAAATGTAATTGAAGCTTTAGATCTTTTTAAGTTAGAACTCCCAAAAGATGTTAAGTTACCTCCCGCCCTCCATAAAACAACGATGGCTAATTTAGATGTAAATGATTCTATTTTTGATTCTCTTCGGGAGGATTATCCTAATTTTAACGATTGGTATGCAAAAAAATCCCGTAGAGGTCGAGAAGGTTGGGCATATAAAAGGAATAATGGATCTTTAGGTGCTTTATTGTTATACAAATATGAAGATGAACTTATTTCATCTGAACCTCCACTCGAGAAAAAAAATCGCCTTAAAATAGCAACTCTGAAAGTGAGTCATGTAGGTCACAAAATTGGTGAGTTATTATTGAAGCTATCCTTTGAATTAGGAATTAAAAATGATATACCGGAAATATATTTAACTCATTTTACTAAGGAGAATGATTATTTAGTCGATTTAATTGAAGAATATGGATTTAATAAAACCTCTATCATAAAACATGAATGGACGGATGTTCCAGAGGATGTATTTTTAAAAAAGTTAAAAATTGAAGATGAAGATATTCAAAATTTAACTCCCATTGAAATATCCAAAAATTTTTATCCAAATCTTTATGATGGAATTGAGGTTGGAAAATATATCATTCCGATTCAACCAATATATTTTGAACGATTGTATACAGACTTCTCTGGAAGACAAACTACATTGAATGAACATATAGGACAATTTATCATCGAAGGTAATACGATTAAAAAAGCGTATCTAAGTCACTCTATTTCAAAAAAAATGAAAGTAGGTGATATTTTATTATTCTATCGTTCTGATGATATCCAAAGTATTTTATCTATAGGAGTAATAGAAAATATTAATTATAATATGGAAGATCCCACTGAAATTATTTCAATTGTCGGTAAACGTACAGTATATTCCTACGCTGAAATTGCAGAAATTTCTAAAAAACCTACAACCGTTATTCTATATAATCATCACTTTCATTTTAAAAAACCTGTAAATTATAAAAAATTATTTAAAAAAAAAATCCTTCGCGGACCTCCTCAGTCAATAACAGAAATTGGGCACGAAAATTACGAAAAAATTAAAAAATTAGGTGGTATTGATGAACGTTTTACTTTCAATTAAACCAAAGTATGTTAAAGAAATTAAAAATGGGAATAAACATTATGAGTTCCGTAAATCTCTTTGTAGTGCAAAAAATCGAGATAGCCTGGAGAAAATTTATATCTATTCGAGCGCACCCGTTCAAAAAATCGTTGCAAGGTTTTTTGTTGAAGAAATTTTAGAAGATCATCCGAAAAGTTTATGGAAAAAATGTAAAGATGTATCGGGAATTGAACAAGTTGATTTTTTTAATTATTTTAAAAACAAAAATTCGGGTTTGGCAATAAAGATTTCGGGGCTCAAATTTTTTAAAGAACCTATTGAACCAAAAAATATTATTCCAAACTTCAGTCCTCCACAGTCCTTTTGTTATGTAGATGATATTGAAAACATTGATCATATTACTAACTATTTATGATCTCTAATCAATAAAAATTTTAATAAATCAAATAAAAAAGTAACCCACCGGAAAACAATTTCATGGTCTGAGTTAATAAATATAATAATATAATTCACTTATTGTCATTATGGCAACAATAAATTAGTTTATATGACGAGTGACAATGGTCTTCCAAATTCCAATTCTCAACCTCTTGAAATCTTTATAGATTAATTCGGAGGATTAGGGAGAAGATTTATTTTCTACTTCTGATGACTGGAGGTTAAGTTTTACATATAAGATTCATTGATTCCATTATCTCCCCCTACCTCCTCGCTCTACCTTAAGTCATTAAAGAGAGCGATTTCAATTCCTATGCTTGTTTTATCTAAGCGAATAATCCGCTTACTAAACATCGGAATCTCACCTCCAGTTCTATGTATTATGTCTTCTTTGTAATACTTCAATGAATCAAAAAAGTTCGTATCATTGTTATTAAATGACATTTTTGCACCAATGACTAAAATATGCGTCATGTCTAAACTCTTCGGGTCTTATTGTAAAACCCAGTATTAAAGTGAAAATTTTGTTTATTAAATCTTAGGATTTGATTCAGAATTGTGAGAATTTAGTTAAGCTAATTAGAATAAACAAAAAAATAAATTTGGAGTAAAACCTCCAGAGCACACTTCCAACAACTTTGAAATTTTGTATGATTTTAAATACTCCTAATTAGAAGCTTTAGGTATACATGGTAACCCAAAACATTCTTAATGTCAAAAATAAAGAGTTCCCCCTAATCAAAGAACAAATGAAGTGGCAAGGAGAAGGAACGCAAAACGATCCCGTCGTAATTGACTTTATCAACCAAGCTTACACCGACATCTACTTCAGAAACATCAACGAATATGTTCATTTAAATGGATTTAAAAATAAAAAACTCGGATTTAAAAGTTGCCAAAACTTCCAAATAGAAGATTGCTCCATTAACGCACTCGTATTGGTTGATTGCCGAAATTTCAGCGTGAAAAACAATATTGTTGCCAAAGTCGTAAGCTTACATTCGGGAGAATGCCTTTTCACAGAAAACACCATCGTTCGCGAATATTACGAGAAAGTTAAAAAAGGGTATTTCAATAGAAAATACCTAAGAAAACTTTTATATCCCAATGTGTTATTCTTCTGGGCATTGTTCACGTTTCTATACGGCATGGTAAAAACGCCTATTGCAACTTTCGAGTACTTCGCCGTTTACTTAATAGGCTTCCTCATGATGATACCATTTATACTCTTATTTTTTCTAAAACCAGTGATTTATATAATGAAAAGCAGGAAGATCCTCCCACATGAATTTGAAAACAACAAAATCATCAACCAAGAGCAGTTTAACTTAAGTTTCACTATCCAACCAAACCTAGAAACATGAAACAAAGTAAATTCAGGAACACAACTTCTCAACTTCGAAACTAAACGTACTAAACGCGTATCGTCAGCCAATTTTTCTTGTTTTGTTAATTTAGTAATTTGGTAAGCGGGTACACTCATAAACTAATTTTTAAAAAAAAAAAAGAATTTAATAATAATACATTTGATGCCATATTGTCGCATTGACATTATTACCATTATCAAACGCATCTCTTATTTCAAATGTAAATAACCAAGTAGTATTATAAGGAAAAGTTAT
>Ga0114922_10004934_pt1 | contig 12332 bp, 9 predicted proteins | sample AartaG_FD_100975 | JGI IMG/M metagenome (GOLD analysis project Ga0114922, IMG submission 100975) | Deep subsurface microbial communities from Aarhus Bay to uncover new lineages of life (NeLLi) - Aarhus_00045 metaG | ecosystem: Environmental > Aquatic > Marine > Oceanic > Sediment | place: Aarhus... | reverse complement strand
TTTGGTACAAGATGAGCTGGAATATGGTTGCATATTTGCTTGAGAATAGTATATTCGTGTTTAGCGGGTTTCATGGGTTACTCCTAATTTTTTGGTGACATTAGTGTAACTCATATCCCGCTACTTTAGAAGAATTCTCTCATAGTTGGTTTACTATGGGATGCCTGTGTATATTTTTCTAAAAAGGAATTATCATGCAGGGCGGGCCCGTAAGATTTGTGGTCGCCTGTCTTTGGTTGGCGGGATTATTTCCGGCCGGTTGTGAACTTAACCGGCAAAAGGAGCAAATTGATGCTTCGCCGCAAGAGCTGGCCGAGATGTTGGCTGTTCTCACACCAAAAGGCTTCAAAATTCATGGCAGCCCAACGTGGTTCACACCGGAAAACCTCTACGAACTTATCGACGGCCGAGCCGAATTCTATCTCGCCTATGACATGGTGGGGATGTGTTTCGTAAGGTTTGCCACCGGACCTGACAGTGCTGTATTTATCAACGTATCAATTTATGATATGGCAACACCCACAAACGCCTTTGGCGTATTCTGCGCAGAGCGGGCCCCCAACTCAACAAAACTCAAACTCGGCCGAGACGCCTACCACTCGGCGGCGGACTATTATATATGGAAAGGGCAATACTATGTTCAGATCGTTGCTCCGGACGTCTCCGTCGAACTACAGCAGGTCACCGGGGACCTGGCCGGAAAACTCACTGACTCTCTTCACGATTCAAACGAGCCTGTATGGGGCCTGACAGCACTGCCCAAAGCGAATCTCGTGCCGTATTCTGTACGCTACTATCTCGTTGACGCCATGGCACTTGATTTCATGCGAAATACCTACACCGCCCGGTACAAAAGAGGCGAAACGGAGGTAACTGTTTTTCTATCCCGACGGGATTCCGTCGAATCCGCACGGGCCGCCGCAGCCAAATTCTCGGAACACGCGAATTTGTACGGGGACGAGGCTGACCGGCTTACTGTTGATGGCATTGAATTATTGTCCTGCGATATGGGTGGGATTTATGATATAATGTTCCAGAAGGGCCGTCTCGTTGCAGGCGTAATTGAAGTTGAAGACCAAAACACTGCCGTTCAGGCGGCAATCGACCTGTCCAGGCAACTCCGGCCTGAATAACGCCGATTATTTCAAGAAGAAGCGATTGGCGGTGCTTCATAACGTTGACATCTATGGTCCACTATGCTTTTGGAGTGTTGTTATGAAAGAACAAAATGACTTTACCTTGAATCGGCGTCAGTTTAATAAACTCTTTACCGCTGCTGCAGTCGGTGCTCCTTTATTCCTGACGGCAAAAGGTTCGGGTGCGAAAACCACGACCAGACCGGAGGAACTGGTTCATCGCAACGAACGGCCGTCTATGACCTATCGTAAGCTTGGCCGTACGAATTTCATGTCGTCTCGGCTGGTCTTTGGCTGTGGCGCTGCTTTGGCGGGTGGAAAAGGTGTGCGCTTGTTGGAGCGCGCGTTCGAGGCCGGAATCAACAACTACGATAACGGTACAAACGTTGCCTATAGAAATAGTGAACGCATTTTTGCACCGTTTATGAAGAAACATCGCGACAGTATCTGGGTCGCCTCGAAAGCGACTCTTTCATCTGAAGGTATCGGGCCACAGGATTCTGTCACCGTCGAACAAGCCAAAACAGCCGCGAAATCCTGGACAAAACTGCTTGATGCAAGTTTGAAAGACCTTCAGACCGAATACGTCGATGCATATTATCTGATGGCTGTCGACAACCCGGCGTTAATCAGCAGCGAGGAAATCTACAAGGCGTTTGTGCAAGCCAAATCCGCCGGGAAAGTCGGTCATTTCGGACTGAGTACCCACAAGAATGCCGGAAAAGTATTGGAGGCGGCGATTGAAACAGGCTGGTATGATATGGCGATGATTGGGATTACACCCGCCGGCTGGTATGACTGGGACACAAAAAGTCTTGTAAAAGGTACTCCCTTATTGACCGGTCTCCAGCCATTAATAAAACGTGCCCGTGATGCCGGCATCGGACTAATAGCAATGAAAACGGTAAGGTTTCTGGCGCCTTTATGCTCTGCGGGCAAAGCTAATACATCCGCGTTTGACAAAATCTACAACGATAAGCTCAGGGCATCGCCGCTGAATGCCTTCCAGCGGGCGTATGCCTATGTGCTCGAGCACGGACTCGATGTCGCCAACTCTGATATGCAGAATTTCAAGCACCTTGAGCAGAATATCATTGCCGCTGCAACTTCCCATACCTATGCCCGCTGATGTTTCCTCAACAGGAACTATTACTTTGTCGAGTGTGATTTTGTGGGCAAAAACCTGCTAAAAGGGAATATTCTGCTTTTTTCTTGCATCACCGGTAAATAAGCATTATAATGCTACATATAAGACCTCTGAAAAATCAAGGTTATGTATTGATATAACAGTGTTAATCTGTGTTAATCCGTGTCTAAAAACAAAAAAGGAGGAAGCAGGACTTAAAAAAAACGATTCTGATTATTGTTTTTGCGGTCCTGGCATTCGGTTCTCTGCCGGCACAAGCCGCTCAAACGGGTTCGATTGTCGGCTGGGGCAGCCAAGTTGTCGGCGCTGACATGAGCTCCGGCTTTACCGCCATCGCGGCGAGCGGTTTCCACAGCCTGGGCCTCAAAGATGATGGCTCTGTCGCGGCCTGGGGAGACAATAACTATGGCCAGTGCAATGTCCCCGACCCTAATGTCTTTATCGGCATCGCGGCGGGCGGTTGGCACAGCCTGGGCCTCAAAGATGATGGCTCTGTCGCAGCGTGGGGATACAATGGCGAAGGCCAGTGCAATGTCCCCGACCCTAATGGCTTTGTCGCCATTGCGGCGGGCATTTACCACAGCCTGGGCCAAAAAATGATGGCTCTGTCGCGGCCTGGGGAGACAATGGCAAAAGTCAGTGCAATGTCCCCGCGCCCAATAGCGGCTTTATCGCCATCGCAACGAGCGGTGGCCACAGCCTGGGCCTGAAGCCCTGTTTACACACACCCATCGGTGATATTGACGATAATTGCAAGGTAGATTTAGCGGACTTGGCCTTAATCTGTGACCAGTGGCTTACAACTTATTTCTTTAGTAACGTTGTCGATGTGGCCGAAAACTGGCTCGCTGGTACAGGCAATCTAACTATAGAGTTGACTCTGGACAATCTATGGATGTATCAAAATGTTGGTAGCTCGACCAATTCCAATCTGACTGCGAACGTCTCAATCATTGACGACCCTGCACCCAACAGCGGCTATACGTACGAGTGGAAGTTTATCCTGCCGGATGACATTACTGTAGAACCAGCCACCGTAAGCGGCGGCCAGGCTTCTGATACGTCCTGTAACTTTGCCGCACCAAATGTTAATCAGCCGCAAGGTCTGTCGGACTCCGGCCGGCCCTTAACCGTCAAAGTTACCGTCACAGGTGTTGACTACCCCAATACCGGCTCAGCCGAGGCCCAGTTCGGCATAGCCCTCCTCGCTGATGTCAATAACGACACTTCCGTAAATGTTGCCGACCGCAGCATTATAAACGCCTTCTGGCGAACAGGTTCGGCGGGCAGCTTCACCCTCAAGGATTGTGACGTAAATTCTGACGACTCCGTAAACGTAGCCGACCGCAGTATAGCAAATGCAATCTGGCGAGGTGCCCTCGGCCAAAACTCCGTAAGCAACCCATGTCCATTAAGGCCGGTTGTCCCGGGTATGGCGTTTATTCCCGGCGGCGAGTTTGAAATGGGAGACCATCACGGAGACGGCGGTTCAGGTGAACTGCCCATCCATGCAGTATATCTTGATTCATTCTTTATGAGTAAATTCGAGATAACCAACCAGCAGTACTGTGATTATCTCAATTCTGCCTATCCTGCACAGCTAAAGGTTGTAAGCGGTATTGTCTATGCTGCCTCAGACAGCTCAAACAGCTACCCCTACTGTGACACATACTCTTATATGGATGAATATTACAGCCAGATTGTCTTCAGCGATCCTGATTTTAGCGTAAGGACCAAGGACGGCCGTGATATGTCCGATGACCCTATGGTTGAAGTAAGCTGGTACGGAGCGGCTGCATATTGCAACTGGAGAAGCAGCCAGGAAGGATACGAGAGTTGTTATGATATTAATGATCCTAATTGGTCATGTGATTTCTCAAAGAACGGCTATCGTCTTTCTACCGAAGCTGAATGGGAATACACCGCCCGAGGCGGTCAGCACAGCCCCTACTACCGCTTTCCGTGGGGCGACACCATCTCGCACAGTCAGGCGAATTATAAAAGTGATTGGTCTGGAGGCAATCCGTATTTCCCATACGATGTAAGCCCGACAGAGGGTACTCATCCGCTTTGGGGTGGTTTTGGGCCTTTTACATCGCCGGTTGGATTTTTTGATGGTACTATGAAATATAAGGCCGACTACAACTGGCTCGTCAGCGATACAAGTTATCAGACAATCAGCGGAGCAAACGGCTACGGCCTCTATGATATGGCAGGTAACGTTTGGGAGTGGTGCAACGACTGGTACGATTCAGATTACTACGATACCAGCCCGTATGACAATCCAACTGGCCCTGCAAGCGGAAGTTCTCGTATTCTTCGCGGTGGCAGGTGGATCAGCGGTGCGAGCCGCAGTCGGGTAGCCTACCGCATCGACTGCTACCGCTACCCGTTCGCTCGGAACTATGGCATCGGATTTCGCGTTGTCCTGGACTTAGAATAACACTTTGTAGCTGAGGAACAGACGGCTTGGGCTTGAGAAAACGCAGGCGATAATCCAATTTTTGCGCGCTGGAATTATTTTTTCCATTCCCCGATCTTTCGCCATACTTTGAGCCGCTCTGGGAAGGAACAAAAGCCCAAAAGTGCTGTCACACTGTCGCGGAAGGCGTCGTAGCGGGACCGCAAAGTGTAACCTGGAAATTGGAAATTCGAGAATTAATCGGGCTATATTTTACGGGTGTGAAATCATACTGACCATAAAAAATATATGCGCTGGGTTGTCATCCCGAGCGAGGTCCCGACTTATCGGGACGGAGACGAGGGATCTATTCGAATAAGCCCGCGAAGCGGTTCCCCAATTTTGCACTTTACATTTTGATTTTTACACTTCCTTAAGCACCCTTTCTGTCATCTTGCTATCTGCATCTGCTCCGATATAATAGTTTGCCGTGAGGAATAAAAAAACTGCTGTCTCAAGAGCTTATGGTTTCCCGTTTCAAAAAACCACCATCATCGTCTTGTTGGTTTTTCCGTTGTCGGTCTTGCTGATAGCAACACAATAGCTATAAGGATTAAAGCAGTTTCCGGCTGCTGCTTTCCAGTGCATCAAGTTTGTTTTGGATTACATCCCAGACAATTTTTAAATTTACACCAAAATATTCGTGAATAAGAATATTCCGTAGGGCTATAATTTTATACCATTCTATTTCCGAAGCTTTGTCCCTGACCTCTTCAGGGATAGTGCGGGCGGCTTCACCGATAATCTCAAGATTGCGGATGACGGCGTCCTGGGTTTTTCTGTCTGCCTCAAAGTCCGTATAGTCCATACCCTTAACGTAATCTCGAAGAAACGTTATTGCTTGTAGTATGTCGTCGATCTGTTGTTTATAGTCCCTTGGCATAAATAACTTGCCTTTCAATCACGGGTTTAAGACGGGGCTTGACGGTATCAGCTGTTACCAAATCGACCGGCCTTTGGAACAGCCGCTCTAAATAAAATTTCAAATCCATATAATGGTCGAATGTTGTCTCGGCAAAATCGACCAGAATGTCAACATCACTTTGGCTGTCGGCCTCATTGCGGGCCAATGAGCCAAAAAGGCCTATGCTGCGGACGGAAAAGTTTTGTTTTAACTCCTCTGCCTTTTGATTTAGCTGTTCCAGGATGCCTTCTTGTGTCAACATTTAGTATCCCCTTTCTCGTGTTTTACGTGTCTGATAATCCCATCCTTTATAAAGTAAACAGCCTCAGCGCAAAAGTCAACTGATTTCGTGGACAATCAGGCCCGGCTTTTCCGGCGTACCGGGTTCTGCCATGGCGTATAATATGGGTAATGACAGTTAAACCAGATTGCCCGGTGAAGCCGTGACAAACGAACTGAATTTTGTTAGAATAGTCCTGTAGATTGTACAATCCTCTTATACATCGGTTAAGAAGCGGTTGTTAAAACAGATATTATTTAGCCCCGCGTTTTACGCGGGGTTACGACTTGAGTTTATAATGTCGCGATCGAAGGATAAAGGAAGTCGCATCTCAAGGTCTTCCGCCGGCAAGGCAGGACGAAAGGGTCCTACGGCAAAGAGTCAACCCCTGTCAATCCCATCGGATGATGCAAAAGAAAAATATCTTGTGATTTTTGTCGCGGCTGTCCTTCTCGTATTCGGTGCATATCAATCAATTCATTACTATGGCCATCAGGTGGTCCACAACTCCGATTTTCCGGCCTTTATCAGGACGGGTAGGTCGCTTTTGGCCTTTGAACTGCCTGCCAGCTTCAAGCGTGCCCCCGTCCTGGGCTTGTTGCAGGCGGCGCTGAGTCGCGCCCTGGCGCGCCTAGCTCACGCGTCCCGGCTTGGGCCACAGCCTGGGCATGAAGGCCTGTCTATACAAACCCTCCGGTGACATTGATGATAATTGCAAGGTCGACTTGAGCAACTTAGCCTTAATCTATGACCAGTGGCTTACAACTTATACCTTTAGTGATGTTGTCGATACGGCCGCAAACTGGTTCATCGATTGCGATGCGGAACCACCCAACCCGGCCTGTGTACCACTTCAATAACCGATTGATGCGCAACCGCAAAGTATAACATGTCCTGAATATAATCGAAGGATACTATTCACGAACCACCAACCACGAACCAGTGTCCCTCTGTACCCTTCACCCCCGCTGGCCTGCCCTGTTTACCGTGAGCATAGTCGAACGGAGCGTAGTCGAATGGGCGGCAATCTTGACACGCTATTCACTATTCACTAACGACTATAATGCCCTTGCAGTCATACAATCAGATTCCTATGAGGTGACAGCCGCTGGTACGGCCCTAAAGTAGCTCTGAAATTACTGGAAGAGGTCTCGGAGTTTGAGTATATTTCGCACAATTTACCCGTTTGGGATTAAGAGGTTTTTGGGCCGTAAGTGTTTGCAGATAAAGAAGTAACGGGCATTTATTTTGACCAAGCCTCAGATATTAAAAAAAACAGCTTGACGCCGAGCAATATCAAGGTATTCGTGTAGATGTTCTACGGGCCGCAGCATGTCATATCGGCCGGTAGGCGGAGAAGTGAGTTGGTATTAGGATTGAGAATATACTCTTTCTGGAGGTCTTATCATGTGTCGTATTTTGTTTTTGATTTTTGGTGTGTGGGCACTGTTGGCCGTGGCTTTTTCATGCTCCGGTTGTGGCAACACGAGTGACACATTATGGCTGAGCGGAGGAATTGCCGGAGGCGTAGCGCTCGCGGGCCAGAGTCCGGCTCATGAGATCGAGCAGATTTATTACCTTGGTGTATTCGATCCCCTGGAGCAGACGCCTTCGTCTATCTTCCGCCTAACCGTGCGAGGCCAGTCAAGCTTTATGAATGCAACAAAATTTGCATCAGGCTGGGCACCGGCCAATCTCGTAGATTCTTTGAACACGAACCTGAGTTTCACCCAGGAGGGCGTGGTTGCAGCCAGCAAAGAGGAAGCGGCCGAGCTTAGCGAGTTAGAAACAGGTCGCCGGCTCATCTTGTTCGGACCGGAAGGCTACCGAGAAACGCCTCGCAGTCACCGACTTGTAATGGTGATGAGCAGCAGTCCCGAAAAGTTCTTTGAGGCGTTGGGGCAGACGCTTGGCACAATCGCCGACGTCCAGATCAAAAAGCTCGATGAAAGGTTGCACCAGGAGGTTTTCCGTTCGCTGGTCCGGGTACGTGACGAGCAAAAGCGCCTCGAAAGCCTTCGGGAAGTCGTTCGGAGGGATGTAATCGGCTTGAAAGGAGGTATTTAATGCGAAAACAAATCAGACTTTCAAAAAGGACCTTGGGTTTGCTTGTTCTTGGTGCAGCTTTAATACCGGCCGGCTGTGCCGTTCTTACGGTTGACGTTGACATGTACAAGGGACCGTTGGCCAACGATGAAACCGTAATAGCCGAACAAATCAAGGCCGAAATCATTGGCGCAAAGCCGCTGCTTGTTCAGCTTCGCGACACTCTCGAGGCCAAAGGTCCCAAGGGAGATAAGACCACCCACCCTGCTATTTGGCGTAAACAGAAAAATGCCAAATGTTGGTATAAGCCGTCCTATATAGGTCCTGCGCCCGGTCAAACAAAGAGCCGGTTCGAAAATCAAAATGCAGACCGTGTTAACGATGTCCTCTCTCTGTACGAAGACCTTGAAGACGAGCAGTATTCGCTGTTTGTGCGTCGAGCCAACCAGGCGCTTAAGGACTATTCAGTAGCGTATGCGATTCTGAAACCTGACAGACGGGAGGCGGATGAAAAGGTCTGGAAAGACATCGGGCTCAAGAAGGACGGTTTCCAAAGGGAAGTGGATTTGCTGGTTAAGGGCAAACCGAACACAAATATAGAAAGAGAACTTTCTAAAGCTATTGAAGAACTTCGCAACAAGTACGAAAACTTCTACAAGGGCATAGATCCAAATTCGAAGGCATTGTTGAAATCCTGGTGCAAAATTCGCAACCAACTTAAAAAGCTGGAAATTAAACTGCCTGATTTCACGTTGTTGCAGAATGATCACATGTTCAAGGTTTCAGATGAGGAGTTTGAAGTAAGCTCAAATGCTGCGTTCCGTGCACTTGACAGGACATCACTTGTAGATTTTCAGGCAGAGCATCTGTTCGGGCTGAAAGACAAGAAAGGTGAACTATTTGTTAATCATGTAAAAAAGATATCACGTGCGTTTTTGGAAGCACGAGCCGCCCTTGACCGCCTCTTACAAGTGGAACTGGAGACGATAATCTGGTTAAGTGAGCAGGACGAAAAAGTTGTCCCTCGTTATGATCAGAGAATACTTGAGACTTCTAGGGCTGTATTAGAAATCGTCCAATCCCGACATGTCGTAGCCTTGGTCAAACTCCTGGACGAAAATGATCCAGGCGTGCCTGACGGTCTCGTACCGTTGAGCGAAGCCCTGAAAAGCACAAAGGATTGGCGCGAAAGATGGTATCCTGCGGATTATGAGAATGCGAAGGAAAAGCTGTTAAGCGAATTGATAAAACACCCGGGGAAAACAGCAAAAAGGCTCCTTGACGGCCATAAATATTATCGCATTGAAAAGGGAACTCTAGATTCTAAGTTAGAAAAGACAAGACTTAACAGTATAAGATATGAGCAGGACTACCACACCTGGTACATTAGCGGTTATAAGTATGGTTTCGCTAAGGGACCGTACGCGAAAGTCAGCACTATTCCTTCTTTGAGGGGATTAGTTAGAAAAGCATTCCCAACCGGAGTGTTTTGCAAAGGCAGGCTGGATAAAGGGCTGCAAACGCTGATTGAGGAGTATCTGGAGTTGTCGAGTGACTGCAACACTGACGAGGACAAAGTGGAGTGTGCGCGCAAAAGACTCTCTGATGCACTTGTTCGTTTTGCGGAGAAGGTGCTTGTTATCGCCAACTATGGTACGCTCCTGCATGACGAAGATGGGAAAGGTAAATCGGATGGTAGTAATGAAATGAGAAAATACACAGATGTTCTCCAGGCCGTCGGCAATTCAATCATTGTTCTTGCCAACGAGTTGGAGATGAGGGCTTCGCACGAGGTGAAACTGGTTCAGGGTCGGCACCGGGAGGTCAAAGCACTGGAAAAAGCCTTCTCAGGTGACGTCCCTGAGAACATCTCGCGGGATTCGGACACTTCCAAGGACGTACTGGACGATACAATATCGATGTTACAAATGGAGTATGCCAAGGCTGTCAAGGAAAAGGGCAAGAATAATTCCAAGAACATTGCCGAAGCCCTTGATGTTCTCTACAAACAACGCGCCAACATGGTCTATATTCGGCCGGCTTCGGCGTATTTACGAAGCAGTTACCCGGCGGCTTCCCTGCAGCGCGATCCGAGTTCCGCCGGCTGGGAAAACATGCTCGGTCGGCATGCATGGCGTTCGGTCCCGTTTTTTGGTGAATGGGGTGAGAAGGACAGGATACCTGACCTGAAGACTCTTCGAGAGATTGATAAGCAATCGTGGCAGAACGTCAATCACATTCGCGTGGCCGGCGCAGGCAATACAAACTATGTGATTGTCAAGGATGACATCGGCAACTGGTATATCAAAGGCTATGGGTCCGACCCAAAACCAATTATTGAAGGTGCGAGAAACATGGCGCTGTTCGCCGCGAGCGCACAGGCCGGTCAAAATCTGATAGAATCGTATCGTCAGCGGGAAGAAGCATTGAAACAAGGAAGACCCTTACCCGAATCACCTCAAATCAAGAAACTACGCGATTATGACGCAAGGTATCAACAACGATTGGAACGAGATTATGAGGAACTCAAGAAGGCGGTTGACGGCTTACGCAGTCGGATTGAAAGCCAATGGTCCGCTCACAATGAAATCGATGAGGTGGAATCCAAAGACATGTCAAAAAGCCTCTTGAGCAGTCCAACCACGGAATTAAAACAAAGGAAGGATGAGGTGTCCCGGATGAAGGATGCGAAAGTAATGGAAAAGTATACTGAAACACTCAGCGCAGTTGTTGAATACCATAATGATATCTCATCGGAAATCGTATCTGAACTTGAGTCGGAGGGGAAGAATTCGGCCGAAAAGAAATCCTTAACAACGGCTCGCAGGTTGATGAGCAACACTTTGCATGACATTTTGAATAGGTTCATCGAGCGCCGCGAAATTGCATCGAGGGACCATGAAAAAGTATTGATGGTTATCGGGGATGCTGTCGGGGAATGAGGATGTAGCTGAGGTTGGCAGATACAGGTAAGCCGATTGCCTAATGACCGTGGCAGAGGAATAATTAAAGGTACCCGGCCATATAATATCATATAATATCATATCATATCTGTGTTAATCTGTGTAAATCCGCGTCTAAGATCCTTCGGCCCTAAAGGCACCTTTTTGTCTTAAACATTTTGACAGTTCAAATGGATTTTTGTAAAATGATTAACATCGAAAGGACGGAATTATGTTTTCTGAGCGTTTAACTGGGAAATCTAAGCTTGAGACTTTTATCTCGGTAAATATATTTCGCCTGCACCTACCGCAGCGGTGACAAGATAACGTTTCCGCAACTGATAATATTTAGCCCCGCGTTTTACGCGGGGTATTGACCTGAGTTTATAATGTCGCGATCAAAAAAGAAAAAAAATCGCACAGGAAGACTTCAAACAATGGTTCAAAAGCGCGAAAGGATTTTACCGTGGCTACGAGTTCTACCTTAATGACCGTGAATACAAACTCGCCGCTTTTATGCTTCACGAGGCCGTGGAGCGTTTTTATAGTACCACTCTTTTAGTCTTTACCGGCTACAAGGGCAAGAGGCATAATATCGAAAAGTTAGGCCGACAGGCCTCCGGCCATGATGCTGCTTTTTTGAAGGTCTTCCCGCGAGCGACGAAGGAGCAGGACGAGATGTTCAAACTTCTGAAAAAGGCCTACATCGACGCCAGATATAAAAAGGATTATAAAATCACAAAGAAACAATTGGAGTATTTAGCAAAACGTGTGAAACTATTGCAAAGATTAACCAAAAAAATATGCACAGCGAAAATAGAGAGCTTTATATAATATTGAAGAAGACTCGTGAACTTCTTATACAGAAAAGTAAAGTCTGTCTTTCGTAGTTTTATACAGACTGGATAATCATTGTTAGGCCAAAATACCCCTCATTTTTCACCCGTTAAGCGGTAATGTAAATAGCAATTTGGCCCGTTTTGCCTATATTGTACAGACTTGTACTGTATTTGCATATAACTTTGTCAAGACTTTTTAGACTTAATTCACAGATTTGGCATCAACATTTGACCTGTCTGTAACGACTATGTTATGCAGTAAGTCTCCTCCGTCCGTATCCCCCAAAAGGGGATAATAGTGAGTTGGACCTGTCTTGTGGCCGCTCCAGACCGTACTGGTTCGTAAGGCAGGCCCGATTTCACGGATTTACAGGGGATTATTTTGAGGAATTATAGTGCTCCCAGTTGAAATTTCGCGTTCGTTCGCGGGTAAGTAACTTTAGAACAACAACTTAAAATCTCACTCGCGCCGAATTTATTACCCCCAAGGGTATAGAAAAATAAATTAGGTTAGGCTGTCCGGCTTGTAGTCAGACGCAGCTTATGTGGAGGAGGTTATGAGCATACTCAAATTGCC
>Ga0114922_10004933_pt1 | contig 12334 bp, 9 predicted proteins | sample AartaG_FD_100975 | JGI IMG/M metagenome (GOLD analysis project Ga0114922, IMG submission 100975) | Deep subsurface microbial communities from Aarhus Bay to uncover new lineages of life (NeLLi) - Aarhus_00045 metaG | ecosystem: Environmental > Aquatic > Marine > Oceanic > Sediment | place: Aarhus... | reverse complement strand
TCTATGAAACATATAATTTAAATCAAAATTATCACCATTGAATGTGATAATTACAGGATATTCCCATAAAAGACGAAAGGATTCTGTTAATAATTCCTTTTCGCTTTTAAAGAATATAACTTCTGCATCAGATGGAAATTTTTTATGAAGTCCACGAAAAGCAAATCCTTCTCGTTCTAATACATAAACTAATTTTAGTCCATCCGAAGCCACAAATGATATACTGATAATTGCTTGTTTTGCCTGCCGAGGATCTGGAATAATAAAATCTCCTGATCCTATACTTACTTCGATATCCATAGCTAACCTTTTCACATCTGGAATCGGAGTGAGAAATATATCCAAAAACTTTTCCGAGAATTCTTGGATTTCTGGAGATTCATCTTTAAATTGATCACGTAATTCTTTTGCCATTCTCTTTGATTCTTCTGAATCCTTTTCAAAACTTAACTTTTTGATTTGACCACCCTGAATACTATAAATTAATCCAGGAATTAGTTGTCTATCAAAAATATAGTTTAAATGATATCTAATATCTGCTTCCCAAGCTTTTTTATTGTTTTTGCTTAAAATATTTCTGATATTTGTACCAGAACCTCCAATATCCGAAGGTGTTTTACCATAAATTTTTGTCATTGGTATTTTTTTGTCTTTTAACAAATCTAATTTCTCGATTTCTTCAAATCTAGTGAATCCTTCATAATCTTTTAATTCAATAATGTTTTCTAATTCATTTATCGATTCTTTGCTTAAACAATAAGGCTCATGATCAGTAGTGTCAATCCAAATCTTTATATCATCAGTTTCTAAATCGTAAAATTTACAATATGCTTTGTTTTGTCCACCATCATAATCAACATCAAGTAACAATCCTCGTTCCATATCTTCTACTATTTCTCCTTTTTCAATCAAGTATCGAAGGTATGTTGAAGACACACTTTCTCGTAAAACTTTAGGTAATTTGATATTTCCTGCTTTTAAACCAAAGGGTTCATCATTTCCCTTGAAATACAATTTTGAAGGTAAATCTTTTGTGATTTCCTCTACTTTAGGGGGTGCTACTTTTATTACTTTTTCTTCTTTAGACTTTTCAATTTTAGGTTCTTTAGTTGTTTCTGGAGATTTTTCTTTTTTCTCTTCTTTCTTATCAACAAAGGAGAAAAGCGAAGTTTGTTCCTTATCGTCAAGCTTTTTCTTTTTTGGAGGCGGCATAAATACCAATAAAAAATAATATCTTAATGTCTATTATAAATAATTAGTATAATATTTATTTTAATACCGACTAGTCCTTCTTTAATATTTAATTTACTAATTAATATAAAATGATTTTACAAAGAAAAGAGAACAAACCGATTAATATATATGAAACTCAGCTACTACCTGTTATTATCAATAATTTTCTTTAATTCTTCTAAAAGAAGTTGTTTTTCAGCTATATACCAATCCAGCTCGCTTTTTGACGGACCTTCATTAAATATAATTTCTGCGACTTCTCTAATTTCAATTTCAGAAGGTGAAATTAATACACCATCAACGTCCTCTCGTATTAAAAGAATTAGATTATCTGTTTCCAACGGTTTAATATCAAATCCATTTTTAACGTTTCTATTTATCGTGACGCATAATTCGGCAAGTCTCCAAATAGACTTCTCAAGAGGCTGATTTTCTTTATATATCTTGAATGCCAATTTTGTAATTTCTTCTTTATTAATGGTCATTTTTTCTTCCTCGTGGTGTTAATTTTCCGAGTATTTTATTTTAGCTAACCTCCGCGATTTCAGAGGTTATTTTATTTATCCAATTAACTATAAAATCAATAATAAGGTAATTGATTAACAAAAAGAAAAATAGCCTTTTAACTATTTGTGTTGATACAATTTAATGTTTTAATTAGTTCTAAAACCACAAAATTAAAAATTTATAATAGTTTGTTATTATTTGTGTTGATTTTAAGTTAATTGACGCATTTGAGCCTCCGTGGCTTAGTGGTAGAGCAGCAGACTTGTAAAAGGGTTTTTTATTAAGAAGCTCTGTAGATTCTGCCGGTCGTGGGTTCAAGTCCCACCGGGGGCTCCATTATTATTAATATTAAAGGATCTTTTCTTAATTTTGATTTTTTAGATACTGATAAATTAATTCCGCTGCTTCTTCAATACCATTTAAAGTACTAATTTCAGGAACATTATGAGCAAACATGGTGGGAATTCCAACTAAAGCTGATGGGATACCGAGCCATTTTTGAACTTTGCCAGCATCAGAACCATAAAATTCCAACACTCCATCTTGATATTTTATATTGTTTTGTTCTGCTACTTCAACTAAGGTTCTACATAATTGATAATCGAAAACACCCGTACCACTCGCTTCTTGCCATACGATTACAGGTCCATCATTTAATTTAATATCTGAACTTACAGTTCCTGGAAAATCTTCAACCAGTCCTATATCTAACGCAATAATCTCACCTATAGGATTATTTCTGGCAAAGAATAAAGAGCCTTCAGTGCCAATTTCCTCTCTTGTGGTTGCAACAATGTATAAATCAAATGGTTTTTTCAAGTTTCCTGACTCATCTAAAAGATTATTAACAATTTTTTTTACTAATAGAATTAGTCCTGTTAATGCAACTAAGTTATCCATTGAATACCCAGAAATAATGTTGTCATTAAATTCCTCATTTAACAGTTCAAATTCTCCAGAAAATACAAATGGCGCACCGATATGAATCTTAAAAGTATTAATTACTTCTTCTTTATCTTTTGCTCCAATAAATATCTCCATTTCATGTGGTTCAACTTTTTCTTCGCCTCTTAATTTCTGAGGGGTAGCATGAGGGGCTCTTCCACCTATGACTCCACTAATCCATTTTCCTTCTTTATTTAGAATTGATACCTTTCTTGAAACAAGCCATCTACCTTCATATCCCCCCCTTTTAGAAAACTCTAAAGTGCCATTCTTTTTTATTTTTCTAATGGTTCCTCCAATTTCATCCATATGAGCTAGTATGGCAATAGTTTTTTTACTCGATTTACCGTTAAATTTTATAAAACAGTTATTTAATGAATCATTGTTAATTTCAATATTTTTATTAGCTAGAATTTTCTCTAACTCCACCTTAAAGAGTTCACCACGAGCTTTTTCTAATCCAGAAGGGGCTCTTGCTGAAGAAAATCTTTTAATGATTTCAAAAATCTCCTTTCTATTCAATATTATTCACTTTAAATACCTTATAATTTCATAAATAATACAAACTTCATTAAATATTTGAATCTTACAAAATATTGAAGGTTAAGTTTCTTAGATTTTCTAAAAATTTACGTGTCATTTTACTTAGGATTCTCAATATTATTTATTAGGTTCAAAGAATTTGTAAATATATAACTGAATAGTACGTGGTGAAGTTCAATAAACAAGATTAATAGGATAATTCTTTGTATCATTGATGACGTTAGAGCGGAACACTTCTTTGATTACATAAACAAGGGATTACTTCCTAATCTAAAGAAATTGATGGAAAATGGAATTTATTCTAAAAACTGTATAACTGATTTTCCTCCTATTACATACCCTACCCAAGTATCTTTAATCACAGGAACCTATACAGGTGATTTTAGGAAAGAACCGTCTCATGGGATTCCTCTATTAAATTGGATGAATCGCGATGTGGCTCCACCTATATTAAGAGAATACGCTTCTAAAAACTTACAAATTTATAAGATAAATGAGGAGATGGGAAATAATTGTAGAACCATTCTTGAAATGGTGGGCGATGGTAATAAAGCGAGTATAGCTCAATTTATTAACAGAGGCTCAGGTTATATTTTTCCAGAGAGAAAAACAAAACTTGCTATGTTTTATCTTATTCTAAAATACTTTCCTAGCGTAAAAAGGAGGATGATTAGATCCAATTCCGTTATTGCACAAAAATTAATAGAGGTTTTTGAAAAACCAAAGAAATTTTTTGATAACTCAGAGCCACCAATCGCTTCTTCAATATGGTTTATGTCATCAGATCTATTAATGCATAAGTATGGTTTTGACTCATATCTTTATAAATTGAATTTACTCCACATTGATAAAGTTATCGGAGTATTAATTGAATCTTTAGAGAGATTGGGTTATTTAAATGATACTGCTATTGCGATTACGTCGGATCATGGAAATTATAAAGCTGATAAGATTGGAAATTTAAACACCTTTTTTAAGCAATATGGGTTAACCAATTATCATCCTTATAAAAGCCTAAGAGGAAATATGGATCTTGCTTATTATGCGAGTGTAGGATTTTTTTATTTTAAAGGTATTAATAATTCAAATATTAAAAATAGTTGGACTCGCCCTACTCTTAAAGAACTTGAGAATTATGGTTCAAAAAGAATAAACATCTTGGAAAAATTATTTAAAATTAATGGAAGCCATTTAATGTATTATAGAGATGAAACGAATATATACAATAAAGGTACAATTCATCTTAAAAGAAAAATTAAAGACACAGGTAAAATAATAACAGGAAAGATTGAATATGAAGGTATTGGTAAAGAATACAAAACGCGTTATATCTCAGAAGATAATAATACAGATATTTTTAATTTTACAAATGATACCATGGCAAGTCGATTATTGGATAATAAATTCCACTCAACTCAAGAATGGTTAGAAGCTACATACCACTTGGATTATACTATGCATCCAGATTTAATACCTCGCCATTTAAAGAACCCCAGAAGCGCGGATATAATCCTATGTAATGATGAGACAATAAAATTTGGAATTCACCATGGAAAGCAAAAAAGTAATAATCTATATGATCATGATATAGGTTTACGGAAATGCATGGCAGTTCCTCTAATTATAGGGGGGTCTCTGGAAATTCCTAAAAAAGAAATTCCCTATTGTAAAATCACTGATATAGTTCCAACATTATTAAAACTTTTAGGAAAAAGACCACATGAAAGTGTCATGGGCGAAAGTTTATTATAATTAATGATTTTAAGCTATAAATCTCTATATAGGGTATATAGTAAAGTTATTCAAGGATTAAATTTTTTATCCTTAAAAAGAAATATTTTAAAGTTAATAATTTATTCCTAAAAATTAAATTAATTATTGAGACTTAATAGAAATATATTGTACAATATAGAATGGAATTTTTAAGAAAATGAGAGAGATTGAGGATAAGGAACTAAAAAAACTGGGGATTGATGAATTAACACATTTATTCATGGATAACATAAATGAACAAAATTTAAAACTTATAGAAGGGATTGAATTTCTTGTTAAAGAAGATTTTGATAAATTTCGTAATAATATGAATTACGTTATAGAAACGCATACTGAGGTTCAAATTAAAAAAAAATTTGAATCTAAAATATTCAAATCAAAATTAATGTTCTCTAAAGCTGATCGATTAAAGCTATTTACGAAAATAAACGACATTAAAAATATCGGAGAATTTTTAGCAAATAAAATGCTCCTTTATAAGGCTGTGTTCCCTGATGATATATTTAAATCTCATATTTTAAGCATCCTCAAATCTTTGAAAATGATCTCTAACAAATTAGCAAGTGCTGTTAAATTAATTGGTTCTGATCTTAGTAAAGCCCATGATAAATGTGAAGAAATTAAGGATGAAAGAAGAAAAATGAGAAGTGAAGAATGGCAACTATTAAATCGTCTTTATAATTATGATATGGATTATCTATCTAGGACATTTATATATTTGAAAGATTTGCTTGAAGATATTATGATGTTGGCTGATCATATTAAAAACTTCTCAGAGTATATTCAATTTTTAGCAACAAAATATTTGATTTTTGATTAAAAAAATCATGATTTAATATGGCTGATGGCTTAAGCTCTATTTTAGTTATAATTTTAATAATATTGGCAATTGCTCTTGCTTTTTCTATTGGTGCTAACGATGAGACATTGTCAGCATTGGTTGGAGCAGGAGTTCTGAAATTTAAAATAGCTTTATTGTTAGGGGGAATAGCACTAGGGAGTGGGATGATTTTCTTTAGTGGGGGATTTGTAGCTAAAACTGTTGGAGCAGATATACTCGGTGAAGGTGTTCAATATACTGAGTATATGTTATTAGCAGTTTTAATTAGTAGTATCATTTGGTTGGTGGCAGGGAGTTTTGCGGGTATCCCATTAAGCAGTACACATTCTTTAATAGGTAGCGTTTTTGGTGTTTTAATTGTTTATGCTCTTTTTCAAGGAACTGTTAATCCTGAAACTGCTTTAAATTGGGGTAAATTAGGTAATGTGGTCCTTAGCTGGTTTTTATCACCGATATTTGGATTATTAATTACGTTTATATTATTTAGGATTATGGCAAAATTATTTCTATCTCGATTAAAAGGTTTAAATCAAATTGAAAAATCAGAAAAGAATTTTAAATGGTTATTGCTTGTTTCTGTTATATTTGCTGAAATTTGGGTAGGTGCTAATTCCGGTGAGGCTTTAGGAATTCTTTTTGGCCTTTTAGATAGTGGTTTCTTGAACTTGGCACAATATTTTACTTTTACTTTGATTTGTGGAATTTTTGCATGTCTTGGAATATATTTTGCAGCTAGATATGTTATCCGAAATTTAGCGTCTCAAATGGTTGATTCACGACCAAGTGAAGGGTTTATTATTCAATCGAGTTCAGCGATAATATTGATGATAGCAACTTTATTCGGTTTACCAATTTCTCATAGTCATGTTATAGTTTTTTGCATAATAGGATTAAGTATAGCGCAGAAAAAAGAAGTAGATAAAAAATCCTTAGGAAAGATGGGAATCTATTGGGTATTAACATTTCCAATAGCTGCGGTATTAGCCGGTTTTATCTATTTTGGATTAAGTATGTTTGGATTTTCTTGATAAATTATTAATAATAAAAAGATATTTATTTCTATATATTCTAAATAGACATTAAATGGTAGAATAAAAAAAAATTGGTAAAAATGGGGTCTTTAATTGAATATTTGAAACGGGAAACTGCTTTAAATGCATTAGAAAAAACTATAAAGCACGCCCAAAAAGTACAAGAGTGTGTAAGAGAGTTAGATACTGGATTGCAAATGCTTCTTAAAGAAAAAAGTCTTGAAAAATCATATGATATTTTTCATAACGTTGATGTCCTAGAAAGGGAAGCAGATAAACTAAGAAGAAAAATACAACAAGATATTTCTAGAGGAGAATTGGATCCCAGTATAAGACAAAATTTATCTCATTTAGTTAAGAGGATGGATGATGTTGCAAACTGCTGTACTGGTGTTGCTCGCAGGATTGCTACAATACCAATTAAATTTTGGGAACAATGTAGTGAGGAAACTATAAGTTTGGTCAGTCAAATTATGACAACTACTGTTGAGTGTGGTGAGTTCCTGGATAAAATTGTCATGGATTTAGTAGAAGATAGAAAAAATGTGAAAGATATTGCCAAGCAAATAAATCAATATGAGCATAAAGTTGATCTTCTGAACATACAACTCAGAAAAAGTCTCCAAGAAACTCATTTTGATGTCAATTTTTTCACGATCTTTACTGCAGGTAATATTTTCGATATTCTTGAAGCAATTTCCGATTCAATTGAAGGTGTCGCAGATTATATACTGGTTTTATTAACCAGTGAAAAAGGAATTTAAAGAACTTTAAATTTTGAACCAAATTTATCGATAAGATTTAACTAGAAATTCCTTTATCCTGATTCATTAAAATCTGATCTATATATTTAATATCGGTATTTCTTTAGAAAAATAGAGTAAAAATAAGCAAAAGAAGAAGAAAATATATAGAATATATAGATTAGAATTTAAATATATTGTTTATTTGTTTTATATAATTAGAAAAAAATTAGGATTAGATTATGTCATTTCATATAGAAACAAGAAAAGTTCAAAAGACGGGTGGTTCAAGTTATATAATTTCATTGCCTAAAGTATGGATAGACAAACATGGTGTTAAAAATCACGATACATTAGGTATCCTTAGTCAACCTGATGGAAATTTACTTATAACTCCTCAGATAGATACTGAAAAAATGATCAAAATAAAGGAGATAATTGTAGATGATTTCAAGGATGATAACTATTTATTCCGCATTTTAATTGGAGCGTATATTATGGGTTTTTCTAAAATCGTTATTAAATCCAGCAAAAAATTTGAGCCTTTCATAAGAGACTGCATTATAAATTTTACTCAAATTGCTATAGGCCCTGAGGTTGTGGAAGAATCCAATAATTTCATAGTAGTTAAAGATTTGCTTAATCCAACAGAAATGCCTTTTGAGAAAACCATAAAAAGAATGTATATTCTTGCACATGATATGCATTTTGATGCCATTAGATCCTTTGAAACTGGTGATACAGACTTAGCTAAAGAAGTTATAAAGAGAGATAATGATGTTGATAGATTACTTTGGTTAATTGGTCGTCAATCTCATATTGTGCTGAGAGATATCATATTATGCCAGAAAATGGGGATAACCTTAGAACAGGCTAGCCATTATCATTCAATGAGTAAATTCTTGGAGCGTATAGGAGATCATGCTGTAAGAATAGCTAAGAATGTGTTATTAATAGATTACAAGAAGATTGACAAAGAATTGATTAAGAACCTTTTAAATGCTAGCAAGATATCATTAGATTTGTTAGATAAAAGCCTTGATGCATGGCTTCAAAAAAGTATTTTACTAGCAAATGAAAATATAGAAGGAATAAAGGAATTAATTTTAACTACAGAAAAAATTTCCCTTGATACAACAAATAGTGCAGAATTATCAATTGCAATAGGTTATATTATTGAGAGTATTAGAAGAACAGGAGAATATGCCGGAGACATCTCTGAAAGTATAATAAATAATCTAGTTTAGCCCAACAAATCAACTGGATGATCTATGAGACCAAAATATAAAGATCAGCTAATTAAAAAAACCTTGATTTGTTTTTCTACTAATCATTTTTTTATTATTATTCTTATTAATTTTTTTCCAGAATATCCCTCTTTCTGAAGCTTTTTATGAGATTCATGAACCTTTACATGTAAATTTTCAATCTCTTCCATTTTTTTTGTTATAATTTCTCTCCCCTGTAGTACTCCATTCCCAGCAGAAAAAATTAATAAATTATCCATGCCATCTGTAAACTCATATAGTTTAGAGAGAGATTGATATATTAGTGAGATATCCTCTTGGATATCGCTGTTCCTACCAAAAATCATTTTGTATTTTGGCTGTACAGCATCAGCTACAAAAGCCCATTGCTGATTTTTTTCGATTAAAGCAACTAATTCTGGAGCATGTCCTTCCATAGAGAGTAATTCAAATTTATACTTTTTTGATTTTGTTATAATTGGTTCATCAATAATTTTAGCATGAACAGGTAATAATTTTGGTCCCCAAGCCATTTGACGATATTCAGGATATGTATTACCCTTTTTTAAAAGAACTATTGCTTTTTTACTTGTGTATATCGGTATTCCGAATTCATTGTCTAATATATGAGCTCCACCCGCATGATCTTCATGTGTATGTGTAATAAAACATTTTTCAATCAATTGAGTATGATTGAGTGATTTTACAAATTCTCTAAGATCATTTTCTCCCCAGGAGCACCAGAATCAATGAGAAGGCCGTCAACTAGATAACATGATGTCCAGTAGGGATAAGGCATCAGAGGGTTATCTGAACTCCACATCCATTCCAGAACTTCATTATTACAATGATACGTTATCCGTACAACCAATTTTGGGATCTTCAATTATTAAAATGAGATTTTAAAAAATTTATTTTTAATTATTCTACTTCAATTTTTTTTGGTGGGATAAAAACGTGTCTAGAACCAAGTCTTTTCAGATGTATAGCTTCTTCAGGACAATGATGAGCACACACACCACACCCAATACATTTTTCTTCTTTTACAACTGCTATAGCATCTTCTATATCAATGGTATGCATTGGACATTTTTCCTCACAAGTACCACACCCAATACAGGCATCTTCATTCACTTCAGCCAGATAATTAGATATTGTATAAAATGGCATTACTCCTCTGTCAAATAATTGAAATATACCACAACAACAATTACAACAATTGCAGATCGCCTCTAAACCTCTTTCTGGGTCTTGGTGTGTATGAAATGCTTTATGTATTAAACCAGCATCTTCTGCTTCTCGTAAAACCTTTATAGCCTCATCCTTTGTTATTGGTTTAGCAAAATCCTTTTCAATACAAAATTTAGCAGTCTTTCCAAAAAGAAAGCAATTTTCTCTTGGAGCATCTATCTTACAAGGTTCATCAATTAAATCTTTTTCATGACGACAATAGCAAAGAGCCACAGCAATATTATCATATTTATCAATGATCTTTTTTACATCTTCTCTTGATAAAATAATATCTGCCCCAGAATCCACTTCTTTCTCTACTGGTACTACATGATCTATTGGAGGAAAGTTCTTATACTGAGAAATTAAAGAGTCATAGTTTTTAGATGTTAGTTGCCCCCATTCTCCGAATAGCGTATCAAATAATCGAGCAAGCCTTTTTTCACGTTCTCCCTCCTTAGGACGCATTAGCTGAAACTCAAACAATCCAGGAAATGGAGGTTGCAACCGGTAAACAGTAATTCCGGTTGTCTTGCTTTCTGTACCTACTATTACTCCATTAAATTGTAGATCATCCAACAATTTCATCAAAGAATCGTCATCTAAACCGGATTTATTTCTAATTTCATCAAAATTCATGTTAGGCTTTCTATTATAGACTTTAATTATAAATTCGGCCTGTTCTTCGGAAATAATACTCTGTAATAATTCGATTAAAGTACCAGTTATTGGAAATGGCATATTTCCTGCTTTTACAATTACACGTGAAAGTTTATACCAAAATTTATCATTCATTTTATTTGTTCCCTAATTTGGAAATTCCTTAAACGGTTTTTAATTGATAAAAAAATTCATGATTTAATTATATTATGAGATTATTTAATAATAACAGTCTAAAATCATAGTAAAAATCCATAAAATCTAAGGCCTCTGACGTTTTTTTAATTTATTGTTCTTAAACTTTTATTAACATGAATTTAAGGGTTTGAGGTAAGAGAAAGTTATGATGAGACAAACTCAAGAGAGAATAAATAAACTGGAACTTACGATCAAACTTTTAGAAGATCATCTACAGAAATACGAACACCTCATACAACCACGACCACTTAGGTTTATAAAAAGTCAAATTAATTATTATAAACATGAACTCCAAATACGGAGAGATTATCCCATATAAAAACTCTAAAAACTGTTTTTTTTTGTTTTTCATGCTTTTTATTCAAAAAAAGTAGCTCAAAGTGTCATTTTTATCTAATATCATTTAATCACACTTTGAATTTCACGTAAACATTTATAAAAATAAAAACAATATTACTTTTTAAATTACATATTTTAATAAAATATTAAAAAAATTTGGGTTATTATTATGGGAGAAAGTGTGGTAGAATTAAAGAAATCGTATATTGGAATTTTTTCACTTAATTATTTTGTTCAAGGAATCAATCAATCGATGTTTACAACTATTATACCTATATTTTTATTTTATTTATTATCTCCTGCACCCGTGGATGCGGCTCAAATTGCCTCTATGATGTCAATTGTCCTTCTTCCCTTTGGGGTGAAATTTATTTATGGAATCCTTTCAGATAAATTTGGCTTTAAAAAGTTAGGTAGGAGAAAACCTTGGATAATCGGCCCTTCTATAGTTTCAGGTTTAATTTGGATATTATTTCCATTTATATTAACCGCAAGTAATGCAATGAGTTTAGTAACATTTCTAGGTGTTTTAATTGTAATAGGAGTCGCAATGGGTGATACTGCCATTGATGGATTAATCTTAGACCTATATCCTAAGGAAAGACTTGGACGTGTGCAAGGAATATGTTGGGGGTTTAGATCTGTAGGTATAATAGCTGGTGGACCATTATTAATTGTGCTGATATTATTACTAGGAGGATTTGTACAATTAATTTTTATAGGATTAGGTATTGCAATGATGATTTTTTCATTTACTACATTAATGGTTAAAGAAACTGTAAAAAACATAGAAATAAATGCAGTAGAGAATCTAAAGGTAATTTTTGGAAAAAGAAAGAATTGGAAAGTATATGCGTTCTCTTTATTTAATGCGTTCTGTGATGGAATAGTTTTCGTTCTTGTACCTCTTTTTATACTTATTCAATGGGGTTTAGTCGTTGCTACTGGAGCAACAATGGATCTTATCGGAGATCCAACGCGACCAGATTTATACGCTCCACAAGCTTTAGTTGCTTTTATCATTGGTTTAGGGGTAATTATTGG
>Ga0114922_10004932_pt1 | contig 12335 bp, 10 predicted proteins | sample AartaG_FD_100975 | JGI IMG/M metagenome (GOLD analysis project Ga0114922, IMG submission 100975) | Deep subsurface microbial communities from Aarhus Bay to uncover new lineages of life (NeLLi) - Aarhus_00045 metaG | ecosystem: Environmental > Aquatic > Marine > Oceanic > Sediment | place... | reverse complement strand
CCACTCGGCCCGCAGATCGACTATAAGACACCGAACCGCGACCGTAAGGGAGCGGGCCTATTCGGTGGAACCGATCGCACAGGAAACGGTCGCCCAATGCGACAAGCCCACGTTCCACAGTGTCCCGATTGCACTTACCGCCTGACGGGCCTGACCACCCCTCGCTGCCCGGAGTGCGGCCTGCAGTTCGACGCGCGCCTGCTGACCGACCCGGACCTGGCCCGCCCCCGCCCGGCCTGGGAACGCCGACCCCACGTCGGCCTCATCCACGCCGCCTGGCGAACAGTCATCGACGTGACCTTCCACCCTCGCACCTTCTTCGCCGGCATCCAACAGCCCCATCGCCTGCGCCGAGCGCTGACTTGGCCTGTTTGCACGGCCGCGATTTCGTTCCTGGTTGTTGTAACGTACATACTTGCGGTTAACCGCTTCACCGGCCGGTGCCCGTCGACTTTTCAAATGACATGGTTGCCGTACTTTCGGGAAATCGTCACCGGCGTCGGCGCCCATCTGTTGGCGGGGCTGGCATTGATCGCGCTCCCTCTCACCGTCATGCTGCTCATTGCAGATCTGGTTTTTTGGCACGACCGCGATCGCTTCCGGCTGCTCTTCAAAGGCACTTGCTATAGCACGAGCATCTATGCCTGGCTGGCAGTCGGAATCTGTGGCGTAGGGTGTCTACTGACCGTTCGGGGTCCGCGTGGAGCATTTTGGCATGACCGGACATGGCTATGGACAAACTGGATGACGGCTACGGCCATCACGTGGCAATACGTCCTCCTCTACTACGGGCTGCTCGCTCGGCGCTTTGCCGCATTATGTAGGCCCCGCCCGCAGGGGAACGGCATGTCGCTGCTGCTGGTGATCTCCGCATGGTCGCTCGCCATCTACCTTACATTGTTCGACAATCACCTCGGCCTGCGCTTCACGACGGAAGCCTGGACCTGGGAGATCGTCCGATGAAGCGGGCCGCTACTATCGTTGTTGCCTGGACAGCTCGCCTCGCGGCGTGGGCAGTGTTGCTCGGCCTTGGAACTCACTTCGTTTCAAACTACCAGGGGATCACCGTCCGCGCCCAGCTCGCACGGATAAGGGTAGGTTCTGAAGAGGAAGACGCGGTGCGTGCCCTCTTTGAACGGGCCGGCCTATTGCACTTGCTGCCCAGAGTCCAGGCCACTTGGGGCGACCCCAGCGGAAGGTACGACCCCCTGTTCATACTCGCGCGGCAGCCGACTGTCTTGTACCTTGAGGTTGAGGCGCTCGATGGAATGGACTTCGAGAGAATCGCGATCGCCTTCGATGGCGACGGCCGAGTCGTCGGAGCGCCGATCGTTCTTGAAGATGCGCCGGGCAGGTATTTTGCTGCGCCTCTGCAGATCATCACGGCAGATTCCGCCCACTTTCTCATCTTTGAGGACTACTTCGACACTGTCACGACGCCGACGACTACGGCGCTTGCGGACTACGACTCCGCCTTGCGAGTCTATCGATTGGTGAATGCGCGATCGGCTGAAGTGTTCACCATCGCATGCAACTGCCCGAGTGCTTGGCAGGTTACACTGGAAGCAAAACACCGCGACGATGGCGCAATTGCCCTGGACCTCAAAGGCACACTGGCACGAGGGCAGAATCCACAGACCATGGCCACGTTCGTCTGGAACGAAGCCCTCGGCCGGTTCGTCGGCCCGCAGCACGATCCGCAAGGCCGGTGGGAGGTGATCTTCCCGCCGCCCGATCCGACTGAGCCCACGCAGTAGAGAACCGCCGGTATGTAGCGGCCTGCGTCCCAGCAGGCCGTTGGGCTATCCTGGCGTCATTGCTCCAACGGCTGGCGAGGACGCCGAAGGGTGGCACGGTCAAGCGTGGCACGGTGATCGGCGCCGGACCGGAGTCACCTGTCAGGCTGTGAAGGGATTGCGCCGACGAAGAACCGAGCTTGGCCGTGGGGACCGAGAGCGCGGCCCAACCACGGCCAAGGATCGCTCGGAGTAGACTCTCACCACGGGGCGCTTTTCGGCGCGGCCCTTGACCGTGCCACCCATCTGGAGGTCGGCCGCTACGAAACTGTGTCACCGAAAACGGCACTGATCACTCCCCCCGCCAGAACCGCGGCATGAACAGCACCAGGATGGCGAAGACCTCCAAGCGCCCCAGGACCATCAGCACGCTCATGACTATCTTGCTCCCGTTGCTGAACCAGCCGAAATCCTCGATGGCCCCGACCCGGGCCAGGCCAGGACCGATGTTGTTCAGCGTCGCGGCGCTGGCGGTGGCCGCCGTGGTGATGTCGATCTCGTGGTGCACTTCCAGCAGCATCAGGGCGCAGGTCCCCAGGCCAAAAAGGATCAGGATGATCAGCACGTAAGCCAGCACACCCTGGCGCAACTCCGGGTCCACGGTCATGTTGCCCAGACGGATCGTCCGCACCACCTTCGGCCGGAACACGTGCTCGACCTCAGCGGCCAGCACCTTGACCGCGATCACGATACGGGTGACCTTGATGCCTCCGCCAGTGGACCCGCCCGAAGCCCCCACGAACATGAGCATCACCAGAATCGCCTTGGGCAAAAACGGCCAGACGTCGAAGTTGGCCGTGCAAAAGCCCGTGGTCGTCTGGATGGAGACCGCCTGGAAGACCCCGTGCCGTGTGGCTGCACCGAGCGTCGGTTCTGCATGGTGCCCGGGCGTGGTCTCGATGTAGTCCCCCCACAGGCACCCGACGATGATGGCCGAGGCCACCACCAGCAGTCCCAGGTAGGCCCGCAGTTCGGGATCACGGACCACGCTGCGCCACTGTCCTCGAATCGCGTTGTAGTACAGGCCGAAGTTCACGCCGGCCAACACCATGAACACGATGATCACCATGTCCACCGGTAGTGAGTTGATCTCTCCGACGCTGGCGTTCCTGGTACTGAACCCGCCGGTGGCCAGCGTGGCGAAGGTGTGGCAGACCGCGTCGAAGAGGTCCAACCCCAAGAGGCGCAGCAGCACGACCTCGGCCGCCGTCAACCCGAGGTAAATCAGCCAGAGCGCCCGGGCTGCCTCTTGAATACGAGGCCGGACACCCTCGGCCGTCGGACCGGGGGCCTCCACGCGAAACAGACGCTTGCCCCCCACGCCCAGCATGGGGAGCACGGCCACGAACAGGACCACGATCCCCAACCCGCCGAGCCAGTGGGTCAACGCCCGCCACAGCAGCAGACTCCGCGGGAGCGTGTCGATGCGGGTCAAGACGGTCGCCCCCGTTGTGGTCAGGCCGCTCATCGCCTCGAAATAGCTGTTCAGGTACGACGAGAAGGCCAGATCGTAAGTCGCGGCGTCGGTCTCCATTACCGCCCATAGGCGAAAAGGCAGCGCCGACAGACCCGCCCCTACGATCCAGCTCAGGGCTACCAGCAGCATGGCGTCGCGCCGGCCGATCTCATCCCACTTTCCGCGGGCCAGCGTCCGCAGGCTAAAACCGGCGGCGACGCCGAGCACTGCGGCAATCAGCAAGGCCCGAAAGGCCAGGACCTCGCTCGTCTCTCCCCGCAATACCTGAATCCCGGACCAGCAGGCCACCACCAGGATCGACGCGCTCAGTACCAGCAGCAGGATGCCGAGCTGCGAGGTGACGTTGCGGACGTGCAAGGTGAAAGCTCCGAAAGGCGGGACTGACCGATTCTCGCCAAAACGAGCCGCGAACTTCAGTTCGCGCGGTGTTTCACGCGGGTGGAGGCGTGATTTTTGTTCGCTGCTCCGCTCGCGCGGTGTTCCCCGCGGGTGGAGGCGTGATTTTTGTTCGCTGCTCCGCGCGAGCTAAAGCTCGCGGCTCAATGGGATTACGGATGTTTCGTCCAACAGAATCGGTCAGTCTGAGCTATTAGCTAGTGCCTGTTGCCTGTTGCCTATTGCCTTACTTATTGGCGAAGAGCTTCTTGAGGTCTTTTTCGATCTGGTGGGGGCCGATCAACAGCACCGTATCCCCGAAACCGATGGTGTCCTCCGCGCCGGGCACCTTGACCTTCTCCTCGCGCTGGATCGCGGCGATCATGCACTTGGCCGGCAGCTCAAGGTTGCGCAGCTCCTTGCCGATCGCCGTCGCCCGCCGCGTCGGGCGGATCTCGTACACGTCGGCCGTCCCCTGGGCCAGCGTGGCCACGCAACGCACCGGACCGACGTCCAGCAGCTTGCGGACCTCGTTGACGGCCACCACCCGGGGACTGAACGCCGAGTCGATCCCCACGTGCTCCAGCAGATGCAGATAGACCGCCCGCTGCACCACCACGATGGCCGTCTTGACACCCAGGCTCTTGGCCTGGGCCCCGGCCAGGATGTTATGCTCGTCGTCCCCGGTTACGGCGATGAAGGCATCCGCCGTTCCGATCTGTTCCTCCTCGAGAACATCCGGATCGGTGGGATCAGCCTGAACGACCGTCACGTGATCGAGCTTCCCGGACAGCTCCTCGGCACGCTCCCGCTCGATCTCGAACAGCCGCACGGAAAACTGCCGCTCCCTGAGCGCCCGGGACAGCCAGACCCCCAAGGTCGAACCGCCCATGATCACCACGCGCTTGCGCTTGGATTGGCCCCGGGCAAAGGCCTGGCGCCCCTGCTCGATGGTAACCTGCTCCCCGACCATGGTTACGATGTCGCCCGGTTTGATCACGCTGGTCGCCGAGGGGATGATGGCTTCCGCCCCGCGTCGAATCTGCGCCAGGCGCACCCCCGGAGGCAGCTTCAGATCCTGCAGGGCGGTCCCCACCGCCGGGGCGTCGTCCTCGACCGGCAGGTCCTGCACCTCGATCAAGCCCCGGGCGAAGACTTCGACCGCCAGGGCCCCCGGGTTCCGCAGAACGCGGGCAATGGCCAGCGAGGTCAGGTATTCCGGGCAGATCAGCTCGTCGATGCCCAGGTGGGTATCGTAGTCCAGCCCCTGCCGAGAGAAGTATGCGCCATGATGAACGCGGGCCACGCACTTCTTCGCCCCGACGCCCTTGGCAATCGAGGCGGTCAGCAGGTTGATCTCGTCGATGTGGGTCGCCGCCACCAGCAGGTCGCACTTGGCCGCCCCCGCCTGGCGGAGCACCTCGGCGTGGGCACAGTTGCCCAGCAGGGTGCGCACGTCCAACCGGTCCTCCAGCGCCCGCAGCTTGGAAGCTGAGGTGTCGATGACCACCACGTTGTGCCCGTCGGCACCGAGCACTTCGGCCGTGTGTCCCCCGACCTCACCCGCGCCGGCGATCAGGATGTTCATGCTGGCCTATCCGCGCCATCGGTCAGAACGGCCAGATCATACGCCAACTACGATAACGGACAAGTGGCTCCGGCACGGGGCTCGGCCATACCGGCACCGGATCGAAGCCCTAGCCGGGCGGCTTGAAGCGCAGACCCAGGACGAAGGCCGCCCAGCGCCGCTCGAACCGCTCGTCCAGCAATCCGAACACGCCCTCGAAGTCGGCGAGTTCCCGGCGGGGCGTCGTCGGCTCGCCCGGCTTTCGCCGGCTCAGCAGCCGGAGGTACTCGGCGAACTGTTCGCGCTTCTGGCGTTGCAGGTAACAGACCAGGGACCAGGCCTCGCTGTAATAATGCACCAGGTTCGGGTCGTCGCGGCGGGAGAACAACCGGGCGTCGCCCACCAACTCGTGCAAACGCAGGAACTTGCCGCTGGCAAAGGCGACCTCCAGGTCCTCGGGCCTGATTCGACCGCTCGGCTCGCCCGCGCCCAGGCACCGCCGGAAATCCTCCAGACGCATCTGGTTGGTCGCTCCCATGCCCGCCCCGGAACTCGACGGCGGGGTCTCGAACAGAGTCGCCATCCCCTCCACCAACCAGCCCGGGTTCTGAGCCCCGAAGACGTGCACTCCGGCGTTGAACAGCACCTGGTGGGCCGTCTCGTGTTGCACTGCAAGGCGATTGGTCCTCTCGACGATCCGGTCTCGCTCGTTGACCAGGCGGGTCAATTCCTTTGTCTCTGATTTGAGCGCCCTGCGGTTCACCGGGCGGGCGGCCTTGAGCCGCTCGATTCTCGCTTCGGATTGTTCGATCTTGCGGTTCAGACCGCTCAGCTCGGGCAGGTTGAGAACGTTGGCGAAGGAGGCCACGTTGTTGCGCTGGTTGTAGAACCCGGCCGAGCCGCGATGGTCGAAGCGGGCCGAGGCCGCATACCGCCCGTAAACGTCATAATCGTCGAAGAATAGGACTTGCAGCCGCGTGGTGGGACGCTCAGCCTCGATCGTGTTGATCTTGCAGAAGCGGTAGACACTGTTATAGGTGGCTTCCAGACGGGAGATCAGGGCCCGCAGGGTCTCATCCGGCGTGTCGTAGGCGATCGCGAAGTGCTCGGTCCGCCGCAGACGGAAACCCGGGCCGCCCAGTTGGAGCAGTTTCGCTTCATCCGCAGCGTCGATCTCCGGCGACCCGTCGGCGGGCTCGTCGGACTGTCCCCACACAGGCCGCGCCGTCCCCACGGCCAGCAGGACCAGCAGCAGAAGCTCGGCACGCACCATACGCACCCTCGTACCCCGCCCCGCACAACGTCGGGGTGTTCCGTCGCGCTCCGACCATTATAGGTCCGCCATGCCGGGATATCGCGGCCCGCGCTCGTCGCGTAGCTTGCGCCGGCGTCGAGCAGCCCGTTGAAGAAGTATGTGTAGCGGCCTGCGTCCCCGCAGGCCGTTCCGTAAACCGCATTGAACGGGCCGTCGGCCGACTCGGAGGTCGGCCGCTACGAAACTGTGTCACCGAAAACGGCACTAGACTGACAGGTCCGGTCGCTTCCGCTCGCGGCGCGGAGTCCAGCCAGGCAACCCGCAAACATCAGACGCCCCAATTTCCCCCCCGACCGATGATGATCAGCGCGTTGACGAAGCTGAGGATGAAATACAGCGTGCTCACCCCGGTCAGCAGGGCTATGATCGTGACGCAGACCGTCACGAAGGTGGACCCCGTCAGCCGGGCGTCGGTCTTCATGGTGGCGATGATGTGCGGCCGGGCCAGGATGAACATGGCGATCAGGACGGCCCCGACCGTGGGCCAGATGGAGATGGAGTGCACATAGCTGTAGATCCAGGTGGCCCGGCTGACGTCGTCGGACATGCGTCCGGCCCGCTCGCGGATGAAATGGCCCCGCAGGTAATACTCCCCGTCGATGACCGCCCCGTTTTTCGCGTCCCCTTGCAGGTACCAGTACATCACCGTGTAACTGACGAAGTTGGCCAGCCCCAGGATGATGATCCCAAGCAGAATCCAGTTCCGCCGCTGCCGGGTCATGCCCCAATACTAGCAGCCCCTCTCGCCCCTGTCAGCAGATCGGCAAAGGACCAGCAGATGGACACCGAACCCCGACGATTGTGCAGGACAGCAGGGTGGCACTGTCAAGCGATAGCTTGGCAGTGCACGATACCCCACCCCTTTCTGCGAAAGGGATGGGGCACCCAGGCCCTACTGACCGATCGTCCCCTCCAGCGGCGAGGACGCCGACGCGTAGCGTTTCTTGGGGATGCGTCCCGACAGGTATGCCAGCCGGCCGGCCTCGATGGCCTGTTTCATCGCCCGGGCCATACGGACCGGTTCCCTGGCCCCGGCTATGCCCGTGTTGAGCAGCACGCCGTCCGAGCCGAGCTCCATGGCCACGGTCACGTCCGAGGCCGTCCCCACGCCCGCATCGACGACCACCGGATAATCCGGGTCGCCCTCCTTGAGGTACTCCAGGCAGAGCTCGATGTTGGCCGGGTTCAGAATCCCGCGGCCGCTGCCGATGGGCGAGCCGGCCGGCATCACGCTGGTCGCCCCGGCCTCCTTGATCGCTTTGGCCAGGATCGGATCGTCGTTGGTGTAGACCAGAGCGATGAACCCCTCCGCCACCAGCTTCTCAGTCGCCTGCAAGGTGCCCACCGGCTCGGGCAGCAGCGTCTTCTTGTCAGCCAGCACCTCCACCTTGACCCATTTGGCCCCGGGGTTGCCCATCCCCTCGAGCAGCTCGCGTGACAGCCGGGCCGAGCGGATCGCGTCCTCCGCGTTGAAGCAGCCGGCCGTGTTCGGCAGGATCGTGTACCGCTCCGGGTCCAGGTAATCCAGCATGTTCTCCGGCTTGGCTTTGCCGTCCGCCGCCAGCACGTCGCGACGTATGGCTACGGTCACCACCTGGCAGCCGGAGGCGTCCAGACTGGCCTTCATCAGGTCGAAATTGGCGTACTTGCCCGTGCCGACGAACAGCCGGGACGCAAACTCGAATGGACCGACCCTGTACGTGTCTGCCGACATCACCCACCCCCTACGAAGGTCACGATCTCGATCGTGTCGCCCTCGCTCAAAAAAGTCTCCTCAAACGTGCTGCGGGGCACCAGTTCGCGGTTGATCTCGACCGCCACCCGTTGCGGAGCGGCGTCCAGCTCGCGGAGCAGCATGGCCACGGTCGTACCCGCCTCGACATCACGCTCTTTGCCGTTGATCCGTACCTGCACGATACGTTCCCCGCGTTGGCCTTTCGGTGTGCAATCGCCGCAGAGATTATAGATTTGCGCGGCCCGCGCATCAACCGAACCGCTCACCCCTGGGTAACCCTGCTGTTGACGCGCCGCCGCTGCTCTGCAACACTGCATTTCGGCACGGCGGCGCAGGCATTCCCGAGCCGCGGGCCTGCAGCCCGCGCGGTCCACCACAAAGAAGCGCGCCACACTGCCGTGGACGCAGCGTCGCAGCGCCGACCCCGATCGGAACGAAACGCAGGAGCAGCCATGGCCGCCGAACCGACCACCGACGCTTCCGCCGTCGAACCGCCCCGGAAACGCTCCCTCGGCCGAACATACTGGCTCTGCAACGTCATCGAGATGTGGGAGCGCCTGGCCTACTACGTGCTCCGGCCCGTGGCGCCAATATATATCGCTCAGGCCACCGAGCCCGGCGGACTGCATTTGACGCAGAGCACCAAGGGTTGGATCTACGCCTGGTGGGCCATCTTCCAGTCGTTTCTACCGATGGTCACCGGCGGATATGCCGACCGCTACGGCTACAAGAAGACCCTGGCGTTCTCCGTCACCATGAACATCATCGGTTACACGATGATGGCCTTCCTGCACAGCTACTACGGTTTCTTCGGCGGCATCATCGTTCTGGCCATCGGCACCGCCTTTTTCAAGCCCAGCTTGCAGGCGACGTTGGCCCACAACCTGACCAAGGCAACCTCCTCGCTCGGCTGGGGCGTTTTCTACTGGATCGTCAACGTCGGCTCATTGATCGGTCACTACGCATCGCCGCTACTGCTGGGCAGCCCACACAGCGCCGAGGGCTGGCGGACCATGTTTCTGTTCTGTGCCGGCTGCACGGCCATGAACTACCTGATGCTCTTCACCTTCAAAGACGTGCCCTCCGGCGCCTCAAAGACGGAGAGCCCGCTGCACGTCTTTGGCCGAACTATCGCCAACCTCTTCGACGCCCGCCTGATCACTTGGCTGCTCATCATGTCCTGCTTCTGGCTCATGATGTATCAGCTCTGGGATCTGCAGCCCAACTTCATCGAGGACTGGATCGACAGCTCGATGGTCGCCGCCCACGTCCCCTTCGATTCCTGGCAGGAATGGGGCGATCAAGGCCTGATCCGCGTTCCTCAGCAGGTCCTGATTTCACTGAACGCCCTGCTGATCGTCCTGCTCATGGTCCCGGTCTCGTGGGCGGTCCGCAAACTGCGCACGCTCTCGGCCATGTTCTTCGGGATGGTGTTGGCGACTTCCGGCCTGCTGGTGGCCGGTCTGACCGGAAACGGCTGGGTCCTGCTGTTGGGCATCCTCTTCTTCTCGCTGGGCGAGATGCTTACCGGCCCGAAGAAGAACGAATACCTCGCCCTGATCGCCCCACCCGGAAAGAAGGGCCTCTACCTGGGCTACGTGAACATCCCCATCGGCGTCGGCGTCGGCGTCGGCTCATACCTCGCGGGCCAGGTCTACGGGCATTATGGCGAAAAGGCGACCCTGGCCCTGAAATACCTGATGGATCACACGCCTTTCGGGAAGGGAAAAACCTGGGATGGTGCCGTCTCCACACTTGAATCCGCCGCCGGCGTATCTCGTACCGAGGCGTTCGCTAAACTTCAGGAGGTTCTAGGGACAGACGGTGTCCAGGCTACGCAGCTTCTTTGGGACACTTACACGCCCCAGTACTACGTCTGGATCCCCTTCGCCACCATCGGCGTGGTCGCCGCCATCGCCCTGGCCGTGTTCGGGCAACTGGCCAAGCGCTGGAAGGACATGAACGCGTAACCCGCCCCGCCCTGCTACCTGCGTAGCAGTTCGCCAAGCTCAAACCGCACCGGCCTGGCCGCCATGGCCGGCACACCCGGCCGGGCAAGCTTGACGTGCAGCTCCTTGTGATTGGGGAGAAACACCACGCTGTGCAGCGTTTTCTCGCTACCCACGCTGTCCATCACCTGCCACGCGAAGGGCACGTCGATCTTGCGATGCTGCTGCCGGGCCTTGGTCAGTGCCTTTTCGATCGCGGTGTATCGGGCGAGCGAGTCGTCTTGCAGGTCAGTAGGCGGCTTGCCCCGCCGGCAGTAGTGGTTTGTACAAGCGATCCAGTCCTTGAGCGGCGCTGCCGTTGAGAACCGCGGCGTGACGCCGCCGTCCTTGGAAAGATCCCCGTCGTATTCAAAAACTGCGGCCGGGTCCGGTTGGCCGGAAAGGGGCGAGCTGACGTGCATGTTGAAGCCGAACATCGACGGCTGAGACACCAGAATGCGCCGGACGTCCGGAACAGCCGTGGCTCCGCCGGCGGTCTGGATCGCCTCCCGCAGGGCCAGCGAACTGGGCACGAATGCACCGGTGTGCGTGGGCTCCCGCCCGGGCCCGTAGTGCATCGAGATGGTTGCCCCCTGCTCGTTCATGGCCGTGTAGGCCCCGATCAGACTCGGCCAGGCCAGCGTCACCCACCGCTGCTTGCCCCCGCCGGGCTCGAGATGCGCGATCAGCACGTGCAGGGTCTCCAGCGGCCCAAGGACCAGAAAGTCAAGATTCCGGGCGGTGATCGTCCCGCCCTCCGCCGTGGCCTCGCCCCAGGCGCTGAAGCTCGAGCAACCGAACCGGGCCCAGTCAGCGAAGCTGTTCCCGGCCATCAGATCACGAACGTCGAGATTGCGGTTCACCTGGTCCAGCCGGGTGCCCTCCACGCCGACCGCATCGACGACCCCGCGGAGCATACCCTCCAGCTCCGCCCGCTGTTCCGGGCTGAAGCGCATCTTGCGAAGGAACTTGGCCCGGATCTCGGTCTCGTAGCCCCTCGGGTCCTCGATCACGTTCGGACTCAGGATCACTCCCTCAAACACCTCCATGATCTCCGCCCCCAGCAGATACCCATGCGCGTACCCGCGCTGCTCGGCCGTCCCCCACAGTTTCAGGACCCGGACACCGTGGATCGTCTCCAGCGAGCCGGTGACCTGTGCGGGCCCGGCCAGGGCGATCGGCCCCGCCGTCAGGGCGAGCAGGGTTCCAGTCATTGAAACAAGCCAATCGGCACGCCTGGTGATACGCCGGGTCATGGATAACTCCTCGATTTGCTATAGAGTCAGATTGCGATGCGCTTTTATGTCTGCCAGGACAGTCCGGGCCTGCTGGAGTTCCGCGGCGTACGGCCCGACCATCAACTGCAGGAATGCCTCGTCGTCGAACCCGGGGCGCAACACCAAGGCCACCAGATCGGCTGCGTCCTGCTGCTTGCGTTCGTAGGGCCGGGTCGGACTGATCGCGGCCACGTACTTGAGCGCCGCGACCGCTTCCAGCGACGGAATGCCCCTTTCGCGGGCGAGCACGACCTCGATCACGGCATTTTGGCTGCCGTCAATCACGTCCACGCCCAGAGCCGGGCATTCGATCGCTTCGCCGTTGAACTCGTGGGCTACGCCGGAGTCCTCGAACCACCTGCGGACCTTGGTAAAGTCCCGCTTGCCGACGGCGTAGTCGACGTCGGCGGTGTACCGCGGTTTCGTATAGAACATGGTGGCCCGGGCCCCCAGAATGATATGGAGGCCCGACTCGATCAGGGCGATCAATTCCTCGCGGAGTCGCTGTGAGCGTTCGTCCAGCGGTTGTTCCAGTGCAGCCGTCAACTCGGCGATCCTGGCGTGAGCGGACTGACTCATGGCACCCCGGCTTCCCCGCGTCGGCGGCGGGGCCCAGGTCATTGTACCGCGTGCCCGTCGGCCGGGCGAGAGCCGCCTAAGCCCGAGAGGAGGCCGATTCACCACGGCTCGCCCTTGACCCGTCCGCCGGTTTGGCCACAATCCGGCTTTCCGGACTGGAGTAACCCCGAAAACGGAGCAGGAGAAGGGTCATGAAATCACGCTGGATGCTGATGGTCGCTGTCGT
>Ga0114922_10004931_pt1 | contig 12336 bp, 13 predicted proteins | sample AartaG_FD_100975 | JGI IMG/M metagenome (GOLD analysis project Ga0114922, IMG submission 100975) | Deep subsurface microbial communities from Aarhus Bay to uncover new lineages of life (NeLLi) - Aarhus_00045 metaG | ecosystem: Environmental > Aquatic > Marine > Oceanic > Sediment | place... | reverse complement strand
GCCAAAATCGCAAAGTGAATCCTGTCGAAGATAGCCTTGCTCCGGATAAGGATTTGATTATGGAGCAGATTCTTGAAAATCTCAACACTACGCCTATTGGCAAGGTGTTAAAAAAGATTGCTTTGCTGCCGGAGGTCCGCAAAGAGAAAGTGCTTGATGTCCGTCAGCAGCTTACAGAAGGTAAATATGAGTTCAATGAGCATTTGGATGTTGCTCTCGATAAGGTTCTTGAGGACCTTACTGCATAGGTAGGGCTGCTTTACGCCAAATCTGATAGATAATTGAGGGGCGGTTGAATCTCAATAGGTGTCTTCTCGGCAGAGTGTTTGCATTCGGTTTTTTTGTCTTTGGGTTCCAATTTTGCGAGTTGCTGCAAAATGTGGTTCCCTTTCACTACGAGACTATTTCAGGAACTTCATCGTCTGGCTCATCCAGTTCGATTGGTTTGTAGCCGGGCTGCTTTGATTTTTCCAGCTCTTTTTCGAAAGCGGCGGTAACTTTTTCCTGAATTCTTTTTCTACATTCCGCATTTATCGGATGGGCGATATCGGCGTGTAGCTTCATTCTGCCTTTGAAATTCTTTTTTGCCCTGTTTTCCTGAAGAGTTGCTCCGCAGTTATTGCAGTATTTAGCTCTGAGATGGTTTTTGCCTCCGCACTTTTCGCAATGGTCGCTCATTTTCCTGGAGGGCATAGCGACGAAGTAGCCATTCGTACCTTCGATGACTTTGATATCGCGAACCACAAACTCATTGTCCATCGTTATTGAGCAAAAAGCTTTTAACCTGTCATCTTTGTTGCTAACCATCTTGACTCTGACCTCAGTGATTTCCATTTTCTTTGCCTCGCTTAAAAGTTTACCATCTATTGCTACTCACGATAATGCTTTTGCAGCCGACCTTTTCTTCAAGTTTGTGTTTGTATTGCCTGGCTATTTCTTCATCCCCACTCTCGATGATACAAAACATTGCTGAACCGCTACCGCTCAGGCAACAAGGCCCGGTACTCAGCGATTCAATTTTTGCTTTCAGTTCGGCAAGACCTTCCACCAAACTAAAACAGCTTTTTTCCAGCATATTTGCGCACAACTTTGCCACTAAATCAATATTGTTTTTTTGGATATGGCTGTTTATTTGAGTGCTCAGCTTTTCGTAGAGGGGCTGATTGTGCGTATAATTGGCGTAAACCTTTTGTGTGGAAACACTTACGTCAGGAAGTATTAAAAGAGCCAGAAAGTTGAAATTTTTATCTAATTTTTTAATTTTTTCACCTTTTCCTGTACAAAACGCCAACGGCCCACCCAAGAAGAACGCCACATCGCTGCCTAACCGTGGTGCCAGTTTGGCAAGCTGGCGATTGGGAAGCTGAAAATCCATGTATTGGTTTAGTCCCATAAGGATTGCTGCTGCATCGCTGCTTGCCGAGCCGAGTCCCGAGCCGGCGGGAATGTTCTTTGTCAGGGTGATTTTGATATCAGTCCACACACCGCAACTATTCAAGAGCAGTTTGGCAGCCTGGTAGATGAGATTTTCTTGCCCTGCAGGCGCCCAGTGTGGGCCTTGGCAGAGAAGCTCGATGCTGGCTTTTAGGCCCGGTTCGATGAGAATCTCATCGTACCAGTTGACCTTGGCCATTATCGTTTCTAATTCGTGGAAACCATCCGGACGTTTGCCGGCCACAAGCAGACTCAAATTGATTTTGGCAGGCGCTCTTACCAATAACCCGTCGCCGACAGTTTCAAATTGTTCTTTATCATTCATAGTTGCCCGTTGACAGTATAGCAGGTTGGCTTTATTCTGAACACGTAATTTAGCTGCAAAAGACAAAAGACCCAAGACACAAGACCCAGGACTCAAGACAAAAGAGAAATGGTGAGTAGTGAATTGTCGAGTGTTATTTTGTAGCGGATACGGAGAGGAAAAAATAGATGAACGAATCGGAATCGAAAAATGAAAAGCCGGAGGAGAATCGGCGGTTCGATCCTGAGCTTCTAAAGAAAGGATTGCGGTGCAACCGGGACCAGTGCGATATGCTCAAACGCTGCTGGGATAAAAAAGATATGACCGAGTGGAACGAATGGCGAGAAAATAATCCTGATGAAGAAGTTTGGCTGCAGGGAGCGAAACTACGTGATGCCTTTCTGAGAAGAGCGTATCTCGCAAATGCCCATTTGGAGGAAGCGGCACTGTGGTATGCCCATTTGGAAGGAGGTCACTTTGCGGATGCACATCTTGAAGGTGCAGACTTAAGATGTACGCATCTTGAAGAAGCAACCTTCGTAAAGGCATATCTTCAAAAAGCGAAACTCACCGATGCGCATCTTGAAAAGGCTGACCTCTGCAGTGCCCATTTGGAAGGCGCAAGACTGTCCCGCACTCATCTAGAAGGCGCAAATCTCAGTTCTGCTCATCTGGAAGGTGCACAGCTTATCAACGCTTACCTAGAAGGAACAAATCTGATGAGTGCTTACCTACAAGATGCATATTTCCTTTCCTCCAGCGTCAACATTACAACGTTGATTTGGAAGCCTAAGGTTAACCGTTTCCGGGAAGATGGGGAGTATACGGATTTCAGCGGAGTTGCACTAAATAGTGTTCGTATAGACCCGCTCACTAAACAACTTCTGGAATATAATATTAGACATAAGTACTGGATGTTTTGGTATAAGTTCAAGGATTGGAATGAAATTTCACCGAAAGAAAATAGAAGTAAATGGGATCGGATAATACGACAGCCGGTTAGTTGGTTTTGGGCAATAAGTGATTATGGACTATCCACAATGCGGATTATTGTTACTTTCCTTGGACTGGCACTTATCTTCGCAAATATTTATTATCATTGGGGGAGAATAGCTCCGCCGGGGATTGTCGATAATCTATTCGTTGATACAAATGGAATTGAAGTACAATTGTGGCTTGTTCCTTTAAGGACACTGTACTTTTCCATTGTAACGATGACAACTTTAGGTTTTGGTGATATGTATGCTAATGCTCAAAGTATATTAGGCCATTTATTGCTTATGATTCAGGTGATTTTGGGTTATGTTCTTTTGGGTGCCTTGGTGACGCGGTTTGCAGTATTGTTTACGGCCGGCGGGCCGGCAGGGAAGTTTGCAGATGAAAAAGGGGAAAAAGATGAAACGGAATAAAGAGCGAAGTAAAGGGGTTGGTACAAATATACCAGATGAGTTCGAGGAGGCTTTCATAGCGGTCGTGGAGCTGACAGATGCATTCTGCGAACAGTACCTCGATGAGGACTACCGGCAACTCTGTGAGGAAATGGCCGTGGTTATCTATGTCAGAGAGTTGCCGTCTCAAAGGGACAAGCTGGCCGGTTGGGCCGGCGGGATAGTTCACGCTGTTGGCTGGGTTAATTTTTTGCACGACCCCAATCGCAGCCCCCATATAACACCTGCACAGTTGGCGGAAGGTTTCGGTATCTCAAAAGGAACAATGATGACCAAGTCAAGAATCATCCGCGACAAGCTCGGTATTACTACGTTGGATCCGGACTGGTGTACACCAGCTATGCTCGTGGACAACCCGCTGGTCTGGATGTTTGATGTCGGTGGATTTTTGATTGATATCCGCGACACCCCACGCCAGGTTCAGGAAGAGGCGTATCGGGAGGGTTTGATACCTTTCATCCCTGCTGATAAGCAAGAGCCGGAACCCGAAACCGGCACAGGTATAAAAATCATAGAATTTCCTCCTAATAAGCAGAACGAGACTTCTAGACCCAAAACGCCTCAGAAGCTGAAAGACGATGGACCTAATCTGTTCGAGGGATTAGAGGAATGACAAAAAGAATATCGAATAAGGAATATTGAATGCCGAATGATGAAGCAATAATCGATAAAACGAGCGACGAGCGACGAGCGACGAGCAACAAATCCATTGCGTGGTGGCATTGGCACCGGCGGTTGTATAACTGGGTGGTTCACTGGGCAGATACGCGCTACGGGATGGCGGCGCTTATTGTGCTCGCATTAACCGAGCCGATATGCGTGCCGATTCCTGCGGATGTTATGGTTGTGGGGCTTTGTCTTGGTAAGCCGAAGCGTTCGCTGAGATATGGCCTGACCTGCGCATTCTTCTCTGTTATGGGGGGAACGATTGCTTTTTCTCTCGGTTTGGCTATCGGGCCGGAACGGGTGGTGGATTTATTCAGTAGTATTGGCCTTGGCGCAAAAGCGCAGCTGGCTCTTAACCTTTACACGAAATATGATTTCTGGGCCATTGCCATCTCGGCGCTGACGCCGGTGCCCTATATGATTTTCAGTTGGGTTGGTGGGATGGCTGAAGTTTCTCTGCTGAAATTTGTAACGATAAGCATCGTGTTCCGCACGATGAGATTTGGAGGGGAGGCGTTACTTTTCTATTTTCTCGGCGAAAAGGCACGGCGATTGATAGAAAAATATTTTAACATTGCCACGATTGTTGTTATTGTATTGCTCATCTGTGTGGTTTATGTGATAAAGTTGTTGGGCAGAATGTTTAGCGGCTAAAAAAATGAACGATGTCCAAAAACAGATACTGCTTAAGGTTGCGCGTGATACCGTTGAGGCGGTTATCAGGCGTGAGCCGACCGAGGCGCCCCAATCGGACGACCCTGAATTGAACGCTCCCTGCGGGTGCTTTGTAACGTTGAAGAACCACGGCCGATTGCGAGGATGTATCGGCCAATTCACTTCGGACAGTCCCTTGATTGAATTAGTTGGCCAGATGGCAAAGGCATCCGCTACCGGTGACCCACGTTTTTTTGCTGACCCGATAACCGCCGGCGAGCTGGACCAATTGGATGTTGAGATTTCCGTTCTCTCGCCATTGCAGAGGACGGACGAGCCGTTGAGTTTGCGATTAGGAGTTGACGGCATTTATATAAAAAGGGGACATACGTCAGGCTGTTTTCTGCCTCAGGTTGCCACTGAGACCGGCTGGAGCAAGGAGGAATTTCTTTCCTACTGCTGCGCTCACAAAGCCAGCCTGTCTCCCGATGCCTGGCAAGACCCGGAGACGGAAGTCTATTTGTTTACCGCTGATGTATTTGGTGCAGAGTTCAAAGAGATATAGCTTTCTGCTTTTGTTACTTTTCGATTTCGTTGCCCACTACATAGCCGCCCCCTGCTCCAATGAGTCCTCCAACTACCAATCCTCCACCCCCACCTGTCACGGCCCCTATTACTGCACCGCCAATCCCCCCAATCGCAGCACCCGTTTGGGCACTGGTTGCGCAGCCGCTCATAAGTGGCAAACAGATGCAGAGAATTGCTAACGCCAAGACCATTACTGTCCTGCCTTTCATTTTATACCTCCATCTCGAACAATAATCCGAAATTTCTCATATAAACCAAAAATCAACACAGCCAAACCTTCAAACCTGATTAGGTTACCAAGTCCATCGTAAAATTGCAACGGTTTTGGACCTTTTCGTGTAGCTTTTCCGCATGTGTGGACAAAATATAATGGATTTCTTATCATTTGCAGCCGATGGTAAAGATAGCGTGGAGTTCAGGGTTTTTGAAGTGTATTTCTTGGATTTGGCTTTTGTCCGGCAAGGCGGTTGATTGCCGGTCCAAATAGAGATGCTGGCCTTCGGAGGAAGGATTGGAGTGAGGAAGTTCTCGCTAATTTGTATAATCACTATTTGTCTGGCCGGCTGTTCCGGGCCCGATAAAATCGAGATTAACAGTGCAGGTAACGCTCAACGGCTCGATACCTATGCGGGGAGAGCGGCGTATTTGCAGGGCCAAAGTCTGCCGGGGCTGGAATCTGTGGAGGTCTGGGAAAATGGGTATGGGCCGGGGCTGAAATTAACTACCAGCCACTATGAGATTTTCACAACGCTTTTGGAGCCTTTTATACTTCGAGGGATTGGCGGATTTATGGAGTCGGCCTATTGGGCCTATAATAGTCAGTTGCCCGGACCTGTCGAAACAAAAACCAAATTTACCATTTATCTTTTTGCCGACCGTAGTCAGTGGGAGGATTTTACAAAGAGCTTTGCGGGCGGGCAGGCGGTAATGTTTTGCAAAATAAAGGCCGGTGCCTATTATCATAATGGCGCCTGCGTGGTGTATGATATCGGCAGAGAGCGAACTTTTTCAGCTATCGGGCATGAAGGATGGCATCAGTTTAACGGCAGATGTTTTAAGTTTCGTCTGCCAAGCTGGCTTGACGAGGGGGTGGCAATGCTGTTCGAGACGCACGGAAGTAAGGATGGGTTGTTTTATTTTGAGCCGACTGAGAATGTGTATCGATTAGATGGGCTGAAAAAAACACTGACGAAAAACAAGATGATACCGCTGAAAGAATTGATTACAATGAACCCCGGCGATGTGCTTGCCACAGACCAGACCGAAGCGGTAATGGCTTTTTACAGCCAATCATACGCGTTAGTGCGATTTTTGCAGGAAGCGGGTTACGGCAGACGATTGGGTGTTTATCGCAGGTTGCTCGCGGACGGCTTAAGAGGAGACTGGGCGCTCGACGAGGTGAACAAAACAATAGCAGCAGACAGGAACGTCCCGAAAACCGTTCTGTGGAATCGAATTGTCGGCCGAGAGTTATTTGAAGATTATGTCGGCGATGATTTTGACCAAATCGAGAAAGAGTATCTTGACTTTTGCAGACAAATAATTAAGACTCAAGACTGAAGACCCAAGACCCAAGACTCAAGACCAAAGATTTATGTCCAAGCAGTATCCAGTATCCATCATTTTGGCTTCGGCCTCGCCCCGACGGAAACAATTGTTAGCTGAAGCCGGCTATAAATTTACGGTCGTTCGGCCCGAGATTGACGAGTCGGCTTTTCCGGTTGAGGGCATCGAGGCCTGTGAATATGCCGAACGATTAGCTTTGGCCAAGGCGAAAGATGTCGCTGAAAAATATCCGGACTCTTTGGTCATCGGTGCCGATACCGTTGTGGATTTCCAGGGCCAAATTATCGGCAAGCCCGCTGACGCAAAAGAGGCTGAGCAGATTACAAAAAAGCTTTTCAGCAGGCCTCATAAGGTGATAACCGGTATCGCGATTGTCAGGCTGAGTAACGGCATCGAATTGAGCGAAAGCGACACCACGACCATTTATCCTAAGCGATTGACGTCTGAACAAATCGACGAGCACATCAAGAGCGAAACCTGGCGGGACAAGGCGGGTGCTTATGCGATAAAAGAAAACGGCGATGAATTTATCGAAAGAATCCAGGGCAGTTTGACAAACGTAATGGGCCTGCCGATGGAGCTTCTGGAACGGCTGCTGAAAAGATTTATTAAGAAAGAAACACCCCCCCAATAAATTGGGGGTTTACCAGGCGAGATGGCAGTTATAGTGCCGGTAGAACAGGCCTATTGAGCGCATCGCAATTATGGCGATAACCTGAACGGCGAGATTCAGCGCCAGATGGCCTGCGGTGGTCAAGAGCCCGGCATGAGTGTATTGGGTCGTCTGCGTTTCAAGAAGAGCGGCAGCGATAAGTAAAAGCACCGTTACAACATAAGGGACAAACGCTTTGAATACAGGGCCAAGAAAATAATCGGGCCTGAACATAGTAAGGTCCCTTCCGACGGCTGTAGTTAATATGGCTATTGGAAATAAGAACAGGCCAAGGATAAAGAAAACCTGCAACAGCAATCGGAAACCGAATTCGGCCTGCCAGATATTCTCGAATGTCAGGCCTTTGTCTTTGAGCAGTATAAGTGTGATGATGAATGGAAGCTGGACAACGGCCATAGTGCAAAAGAAAAGAAAAAACGGTTTGATGATGTACCATACGAAGGTAACGCTCGTTCCGAGGTAAATTTCCGGTAGCTTTTCTATCTCGAAAGCCGTCTCGTAAATAATGTTGAGGTAAAAACCGAGCAGCCAGCCCCAGACAACATAGTGTGTTACGAAGCCACAACAGCATGAACGGGATGAGAAGAATTTGAAGCATACTACGGCAATTACAAAGACCAGCGAAGTTACGTTTTCAGAGTCGAAAAACAGCTTCCAACTGTCAGCAAACACAGCGTGGTAAAAGCCGGGCATCGGCTCGCCTTTTTCTTTGGGTAGTTCGACTTTTTTCGGCTTTTTGTAGCTTTCGGAAGGGATTATGAAAAGCTGGCCGCAGTTGGTACAGCGTGCGCGCTTTCCGGAGTGTTTATCGGCAAATCCGATTATCTCATTGCAATTGGGACAAAAAAACTGGATTGTCATAGTATTTCGTGACCCGTGTCTTGTAACTCGTGACCCGAGCGACGAGTCACGAGCGACGACTTAGTCCCGCTGCATACAGTCAGTAAAGCTTTTGAGATCATTGGCCCATTTTTTGGCCTCCAGAAGGTCAACTTTGTCCTGTTTTACGAGCATAGCCAGATGCTTCTCCATCGTCATCATTTTTTCGTCGGGCCTGTTTCGAGTCTTTGTTTGCAGTTGCGAATAAATTTGCTCTATTTTGCCGGTTCGTATAAGGTTGGCACAGGCGTAGTTGTTGTTAAGTATTTCCATCGCTACAATCCTGCCGGTTCCATCCTTTTTTGGTATGAGCTTCTGGCTGATAATATAAGCCAAACCCAGGGACATTTGATTACGGACCTCGGCCTGTCTGCCGGCGGGGAAGTAGTCCAGTATCCGCGTTATTGTGCCGGTCGCATCTCTTGTGTGCAGTGTGGAGAACACGAGGTGGCCTGTCTCGGCGGCCATAAGGGTCATAGATATTGTCTCGGCGTCGCGCATTTCGCCGACAAATATTATGTCGGGGTCCTGGCGGAGCATTTCTTTCAAACCTGCAATGAAGGATTCGACGTCCCTTCCAAGCTCACGCTGCGAGATGATGGAGTATTTCTGGGGGAAGATGTATTCGATGGGGTCCTCGACGGTCATAATTCGACAGGCACTTTTTTGGCTGATTAGGTGGATTAGTGAGGCAATCGTCGTGGATTTGCCGGCGCCTGTGATGCCGGTCATTAGGACCAGGCCGTGTCTGCGATTGATGATGTCCTTCCAGACGTCATTTGGAAAGCCAATGTCCTCAACTTTCGGTATATCCAGTGATAAGGCGCGGATTGCCCCGGCTATGCCATCGTTTTCCCTGAAGATGTTTATTCGAAACTGGAGTGAGCGGAGTCGATAAGAGCAGTCCACGCTGTGCCGGGTCCGGAACTTGCGCAGATTTTCGTTACTTAAAAGCGGGTAGAGAAGCTGCTTTGCCGTCTGTGGCGTTACGGTTGGGCCTTTGAGTTTTACCAGGTCACCGTCGATGCGATATGCAGGGGGTGCGCCGACCTTGATGTGCAAATCGGAGACCCGCATTGCACCGTGCTTTTCAAAGTAAGTCAACATATCAAGGATGCTCAGCTTGCCAAGCTCTGCGGTCTGGTAAACCTTTGCTGAAGCAGAATGTTCTTCGGCCATACTTGTCTCCACTGAAGTTAGTCGTTAGTGAGCAGTATTTTGTTAATGGCAAAAATAGAAAAATTCCTTTTTTTTTTCGATTTCGCAAAAGCCTGCTCATAGTATATCACGACGACTGTCGTAAAGTAAAAGCCAAATTTTATGCGCTGCTATTGATGTTTGTAAAGTTTTGTAAAATAAAGGAAGCTGTTGTGAAAACGGGAAGCGTAAAGTAGGTTGTTTTTGAATACCCCCAACCGACTTTTCTCAAGTTACCACCGCCAAGTGCGACGCGATAAACTACCAGCTATTATTGAGATTTGCGTTATTAATGGAATACAGGGTGGCACCCTCAAACCCTGGCCTGAGCTTGTCGAAGGCTTGTTTGGGGGTGGTCTTGCCTCTCTCGTCTCGGTGAAGGCCGAGGCCGTAGCGGGGTCTGTAAATTTTTAGTTTCACTTGTTTTGCAAAGACCAATAGAGTCGGTTATTTGTAATTGAGGAATTTTTCTTGTCCCGCCGGCAACCTTGCCCCCACCTCGGCCCGCCATTTTGCTAAGCGTTTTTGCAGTTCGCTTACTTTATCGGGCAGTTCCGCCGCCAGGTTGTGTTCCTCTGCGATGTCATCGGCGAGATTATAAAGCTCGACCTGGCCGTTATCGAAGAGCTCGATGAGCTTGAAGTTGCCCTGCCGAATCGCTCCTGCCGACCGTCCGCCAAGGAAATGCGGCTTTTCCAGCGGATAATGCCAATAGAATGTGTCGCGCCCAAGTTCAGCTTTCGGGTTCTCCAATAAAGGCAGAATAGAAACACCGTCAAAGTGCTGACTCTGGTCAGCACTGCATCCGGAGAACTGGAGAAATGTCGGGTAAAAGTCAATATTACTTGTCGGTTTATTGCACACGCTTCCCGGTTTCACAACCCCAGGCCGGCGAACAAGCAGCGGCTCGCGGATGCCACCTTCGTAAAGTGTGGACTTGCCGGCCCGCAACGGAGCGTTGGAAGTGACACGGTCCTCACCGCCATTGTCACCGGTAAAGATTAGTACGGTGTTGTTGGCCAGAGACAATTCGTCAAGCTTGTCCATAATCATACCGACGCCTTCGTCGATGCTCTCAAGCTGTGCAGCCAGATGTGGATTATTCCGTCGGGCCCTGTTTCCTTTACCGGCGCCGGCTTTCTTTTCGTATTTGGCGACCAGGTCATCTTTGCCTAACAACCTGGTATGGACGGCATAATGACTCAGGTAGAGAAAGAACGGCCCATCTTTGTACCGCTCGATGAACTCGACCGCTTCGAGGTTACAACGGTCAACCAGATATTCCCTATCGGGCAGGCGTTTCTCAATCTCGCTGTTGAAGTGGTATGGATGAAAGTAGCTGCCGCCGCCGATGCCGCGATCTTCGGAGACAATTACTTCATCAAAACCGTGAAGGTTGGGACCAATTTCCTTCGCGCCGTGGTTGGCGTAACCGGTGAGGTGCCACTTGCCGATGATGCCCGTGGCGTAACCGGCCTGCTTGAGCATCTCTGCGATAGTGACATAATCAGTCGAAAGGTGCCTGGCATCGTTTGGACGAAGGTAGTCGGTAATACCGACTCTTGCCGGATATTGCCCCGTAATCAGCGCTGCCCGGTAAGGCGAACAAACCGGGGCCGCTGCATAGGCGTCGGTAAACCTCATACCCTCGCGTGACAGTTTATCGAGATTGGGCGTTTCGTTAAACTTATTACCATAGCATCCCAGCTCTGCCCAGCCTAAGTCATCAGCTAAAATGAAAATGATGTTGGGCTTGTCCCCGGATACCTTGCCCCCGATTAGCCGGGAGATACTCGCGCAGCCCTGTGCTGCCAGCGTGGTTACGCCTAGGCCTATGACCTTTAGAAAGTTACGACGCGAGTAATTATTTGTACTCATGTTTGTTTACGGTTTTTAATTGGCTTGTATCGGCTTACAGATTATTTGCAACTGAAGGATTTTTCGGGTCCCGGCGGTAACTTTAGCTTGCTCACCTATTCGAATCGGCCAAACCCAGATTATCTTTTTACTGTCGGCAACAATAAGAAGTTTCTGTCGTACTTCCTGTGGTACTCGCGCAGCGGTAAGGAATTTACCCACCTTTTTCTCTTCACCCAAACCCAAAGGAACAAACCTGTCGCCGGGCTTGCGAAAGCGAACGACCAACGGCGGCTTTATCTTATCAAAGTCAAACCTCTCAATAAACTGGATTCTCGATTTTGTTTTTCTACGAGTATCTCCGCAGGACACCTTGCGGTGGAGCATCGAGCATCCAGCATCGAGTACAGTTGCCTTTACCAAATTCCTGCCGAACCTTGTTTGCCCAGGAACTTCCAGGACAACAGAAGACAGAGGACAGTCCACAGGATGCCTTACGGCAAGGACAGAGGACAAGTTTCTGACTTCTGTCTTCTGACTTCTGACATCTGACTTCTGTGGCCCTGAAAAAATCAGATTCCCATATTCGGCGCCAACCACAAATTCGCCCGGCAGCTCTATTTTTTTGCCGCTGACGTTTTGCTCTGCTAATCGCAGTATCCCTTTATAATGACGTTGAGTCAAATCTCTCTCGCCGCAGCCGACGGCTGTCAAACTTCGCCGAACCAGCTCAACCATTACCGGTTGTGGTTGAGCCAGAAGCATCTTCGAATCCAGCGTTACCTTTTCACCGGCACAATCAGCAGTTTTTGGCCATACCTTATCTGCACGGCTGCAAACCAGCTTATAGAACCTGCGGGTTGATTCAGACAGCTCGGATAATTGCTCCACGAGTGAACCGGCGCGGTCTTGTTGTAACGCCGGAAGCAGCAGATGCCGAATATAGTTTCGCCTGTATGTACAATCAGCATTTGTATGGTCCTGTCGCCATTTTAGATTCCGCTGTTCTAAATACTCGATAATCTCATCCCTCCTGACGCATAACAACGGTCTTACAAACTTAAATTCAT
>Ga0114922_10004930_pt1 | contig 12337 bp, 10 predicted proteins | sample AartaG_FD_100975 | JGI IMG/M metagenome (GOLD analysis project Ga0114922, IMG submission 100975) | Deep subsurface microbial communities from Aarhus Bay to uncover new lineages of life (NeLLi) - Aarhus_00045 metaG | ecosystem: Environmental > Aquatic > Marine > Oceanic > Sediment | place... | reverse complement strand
TACTGCATGTTCTTCTCTATAACTGCCTGCTGGAAAAATTCCCTCTCTTTTTGCGGTGGTTTCTATTGCAGCGATAATTTCTTTGCTATCCATGGTACCGGCTTTTCCTATGCATATTTTATATCCTAAATTTCTAACTTTCTTAAATAATTCTTTTTCTTCTTCTTCTGAAGATATTAATAATGATATTGTTAATTTACCAATTTTAGCCAAAATTATAGTTCCTTTTTTCAATCAAATTACATATTTTATACTTTATTCTTTTAAAATAAAATCACCATCTAAGAGTTATTTAATTTCTAAATATCATAATTCATCAAATAAAAAATAAACTTTATTTATAACTTGTTTACATAATAATACTACATAAATTTTAGAAATCCTTCTTTTTACAAAAAAAAATTAAAAATTTTTTATAATATTTATATTTTACCTTTATAAGATCTATCCCAATCTGGAAATTTTTAACTTTTTTTATAACATCACCACTCTTACAGGTGAGGAGTCCCCGCTAGATTAAAATCTCTTCTGAATTGACAATTTATTGCCTGACAGATCTGGCAAGAATCATCGTCTTTAGATGATTTGATAATATTTTTACCTACTCCCATTGCCCAGGATAAAGACTTTTTAGGAATCATCATATATGAATTAGTTAGCCTTACTCCAATCTTATCAGCTGGGATAATTTCAAAAATATTCTTCTGTTGACTTATATCCCATCCTGTAGTACCGGGAGTAAAATGTTTGCTAGTTTTAAGATGTTTTTCTTTTGCTTCCTGACAGATAATACTCCTGACATGCCGGCTTAAATATCTGATTGCAACTGTCCCTACAGCATCTAAGGCTAATCCTCGAGAATATTCCTTATGAGTAAAAAACTCAGAAGTTTTATCTTCCAAAGCATTTCCTATGCTCACAACTCCAAAGACTAAGTAATCTGCTCCCTCTAAAATACCGGGTACTAAATTATTAAAGTTAAAAGAAAAATTGTCTTCTAAATTTACTCTTCCCTCTGAAAAAGATATCTTCTTAATTTTAAATGAAGCGTAAATTCCCTGAGGTTGAAAAAGATTACAGGCTCGCTTAATCTCTTCTTTAGTAACCTGTAAAATAATTTCCTTTGGTTTTACTACTTTATTTTTACTGTAATCTTGATATCTCAAGACCTCATCTTCATCTATTTTTAATTTAACATTCTTTATTATTTTCACATAGATATCCTTAATAATCAGTTGGTTAAAAAAACATGGCTTTTATATATTCTTTTTGAAAATCAGGACAAGAAGACAATTCTATATATTTAATATCTTTAGATATTTTTTCACATATTTTTCTCGTTTTTTCAGAAAGCAAAACTACCTCCGCCCCTCTTCCGGCCGCATTACCAACTGATTCTATTCTCTCCAAAGGCAAACAAGGGATTAACCCTATTTCTATCGCACTTTTCTTATCAATAAAATTACCGAATGCCCCGGCTAATAATATTTTTTGAATATCATCCGAAGAAATATTTACTTTTTTTAGAAGTATTTTTATCCCTGCATATATTGCTGCCTTAGCCAATTGCACTTCTCGAATATCTCCCTGAGTAAGATAAATAGGATTCCCGTTTTCTGTTCCCTTTCCCTTTACTATAAGAAACTTATTCCCTTTTTGTCCTTTAATAATTCTCTTCTTAATTTCTTCACTCAACTCAGGATTACATTCTTCTCTATTAATAAGTTTACCACTTTTATTTATTAATCCTAAGTTAAGCATTTCAGCAATTAGATCAATTAATCCCGATCCACAAATACCTCTTACTTTACCATCTTTTATTACCCTATAAGTAATAGATCCATTGTCTATTTTAACTTTATCTATAGCCCCTTCCTCTGCTCTCATCCCTGAACTGATCCGCGCTCCTTCAAAAGCGGGACCAGCTGCTGTAGAACAAGTCCAGATTTTTCTCTTTGAGCCTAAAACTATCTCTCCATTAGTCCCCAAATCGATAAAAAGAATAATCTTCTCATTTCTCCATATGTAAGTTGCTAAGATTCCGGCTGTAATATCTGCTCCCACAAAGGCTGAAATATTGGGAAGCATATAAACATTTACTATCGACTTAAGTGCTAATTCTGGGATATCTTTTGCTTTTAAGTTAAGGCTTTCTTTTATAACGGGAATATAAGGGGAAAGTGCAGTGTAAGAAGGATTAAGCCCTAATAATAAGTGGTGCATACAGGTATTACCGACAACTGTTATTTTATATATATTATTTGTATTAACTCCTGCTCTTTGAGCAGCCTCTATGATTATTTCATTTAAAGTATTTACTATCTCTTTTTGTAATATTTCCAAACCATCTTTGTATTGTTGAGCAAATTCAATTCGTGAAATAATATCATTACCATGAATAACCTGGGGATTGGTTTTGGCAACAGCGGAAAGTTCTTCACCGGTACTTAAATCAATTAAATAACCTGCTACTGTAGTTGTTCCGATATCAAAAGCAATACCGTAACTGCTTTTTGTAGTATCGCCTTTTTCTATATCAATAATTTCATCATTATCTACGGTTACTGTTATTTTAAAATTAGCTTCCCTAATTAAAACAGGAATTTTCTTTAATATTTCTAAAGAGGCCTTTAAATTAGAAATATTTTCTATCTTCTTTAAAAATAATTCATCTTTAATTCTTTCCCAATCTGCTCTTTGGTCATCCAAAGAAGGTTTTTTTAAATCTAAAAATACTTTTTTAAAATTAGAGCCAAGAGAAAAATTATTCTTAAAGTGACGAATATCTCCTTTTAAATTAGAAGAAAATACTCTTTTGAAATCTAATCTAATCTCTGAAGAAATTTCTATTACAGTGTCCTTAAAAAGCTTAGTTTGACAGGCTAATCTAAAACCCTTTTCTATTTCTTCTTTGGGTAAAAGTTCATTCTCTATAAGAGTAGCCGCAGTAATTCCTTTATCGACTAACACTTTACACTTACCGCAAATTCCCTTTCCTCCACAGGGAGTATCAATATTTACCCCTGCCCTTTCCAACGCTTCTAATACGGTAATTCCTTCATTTGCTTCAATATTTTTTTTATCAGGTAAAAAGGTTATTTTTATCATCTTACTATTCTCGAGCAGCTTTCATAAAAGCCTCAATATTTTCCAAGGGAGTATCTAAGGGAATATCACAGCCCGAACTTAGAATAAAATTATCAGTATCTTTCATATCAAATAATAATTTTTTCACCTTTTCCTCAACTTCTTCCTTATTCCCAAAAGCTAACACTCTAACCGGATCTATATTCCCCAAAATCAATATATCTGAAGAAATTAAATTTGCAGCATGTCGTAAATCTACCATCGCATCAAGACTAATCCCATTACAGTTAGTTTTAATCATTTCACGAATTATGGAGGTAGTATCTCCGCAAATGTGTAATATTAAGGGGATATTCCAATTACTTTTCAGTTTTTTAATGTAGTTACCTGAAAACTCCTTAAACTGCTCAGGGGAAAGTCCGGTAGCGGTAGGTTCCAACATGCATATCATATCTGCTCCCGAATTAATCAACTCAGTACAATAAATATCAATTACTTTTGACGAAAATTCTAACGCTTTTTCTAAAAAAACAACATTTTTTAAGACATTCTTTATAACCGTACTTGCTCCACACAATAAACCTGCTAAGGTATATGGACCAATAATGTAGGCTATGTTAATACAATCAAAGCTTTTATGCATTTTTCTAATTACCTTGCTTGCTATCGGCATTCTCCCATTTTTTTTGGGATGAGGTATATCTAATTTTCCCAAATCATGTTCGTTTTTAATTGGATGTTCTACTATGGTATATGGCGCATCATCGGGCTTCAAAATTTTTAAACCCAAGGATTCTGCTTCAAGGGAAAGGTCCATCATATTAAACATAAAATTTGGATGATACTTATCATATAATGCCTTTAAACTTCTAAACTGAATATCTGCATCTTCATAATTTTCGTTAATTTTTGTATTCGTTAACCTTACTCCTGGCAATCCCATTAAGGGGGCGGTCAATACACTTTTGAATTTTTTTTGTATTTTCATCTTGATAATCCATAATAATTTTTATTTTAGATTTCTTAAATATTTTGCTGCTTCAAAAGCATCCTTGCAATAGGCATCTGCTCCTATAGTATCTGCCCATCTCTGACTTACTGGTGCTCCACCGATAATTACCTTAAATTTATCACGTTTTCCTTCTTTAATTAATTGCTCAACAACCTCTTTTTGTCCCTTCATTGTATTGGTCATTAATGTTGATAGACCTATAACATCTGCACTTACTTCCTCAGCTTTATCAATAAATTTTCTTATAGCAACATCAGTCCCTAAATCAATTACATTAATCCCTTCCGCCTTACAAAGGACACCAACAAGATTTTTACCGATTTCATGAATATCTCCCGCCACAGTACCTATTATCATCGTTTTTTTATTTTCTTTTTTAATCGGAAGATACGGTTCAACAATTTTCATTACCTCCATTAAGGCATCTGAAGCAATTAGCAGTTCAGGAAGAAATACTTCCTTTCTTGCAAAGTTATCTCCTAATTCTCTCATTCCTTCGGTCAAACAACTAATTATCTCTTCAGGTTTATTATGTTTTATTAGTTTTTTTGCTAAATCAATAGCTTGTTCATCATCACCGTTTTTTACAAATTCAACCAGACTTTTTAATTCTTCCATTTACTTTCTCCCAATAATTTCAATAATTTCTTAAATTATTAATAGTAATAATTTTTTGCAATTTCTACCATGGCTTTTATATTTTCAGAGGGTGTTTCAATTCCTACCAGACATCCTGAACACAAAATATAATTTCCACTTTTCCCAGTTTTTTCTATGCAATTTTTGCTCTCTTCTCTAATTTCGTCAGGACTATTGTATGCTAAATGAGTGGGGCTTACATTCCCTATAATACATATTTTTTCTCCTATAACTTCTCGGGCATATCCCAAATCTACTTTTTCATCTAAGCTCATACCATCTATCCCTAATTCAACAAAAGTATCCAAACGATCACTGGTATCACCACAAATATGAAGATATAATTTGATTTCAGTTTTTTTTAATTCATTTATTAAACGTTTTGTATAGATATATCCAAACTCAAGCCATTGATCTCTAGAGATGATATCACCTGATGAAGTTGGATCAGAAACTTCTATTATATCTGCACCGGCATTAACAAGAGCAGCTCCATAAATTAATTGGTTTAAAAAAGTTATTTCCAAAAGTTCTTTAATTTCATTTTTCTTTTTTAATATATCTCTATAAATATTATTCCCTCTCAACATGGCAGCGAGTCTAAAAGGAGCTTCCAAATAAGCAATTACAGCTATGTCATTCTTACACAAACTTTTTAATCTTCTAATGCCTTCTATTATCAATGGAAGTCTTCCATCTTTGTTAGGATCAATTAATTTTAATTTGCTCAGATCTGTTTTATAATCTCTAACAACATTCTCTACTACTGCAGGAATTTCATTTTCGCTATATTTTATTTTACAACCCATAGCCTCTGCTTCAGCATGAACTCCACTTAAATCTAATACCGCATCATATCCAAAATTGCGTGCGCAATAATACTGAGAAAAGACATGTTTCTCAACATTTTCCATTATTTCACTAATTGAAAATCCTACTTGACGAGCTGCCCAACCTCTAACAATAGCCATCACTGGAACTCTATTAGGTTTTCCACCTTCGAGAGCAGTCATAATTCTCTCATAAGATGTCATTCCATTATAAGATTTTTTGCCCGATAACATAAATTTCCTTCCTCCTGTTAAAGACATAATTTAAAATATCAAATATTTAAAAAATACTCAATCTTTTCAAATAACATCAATAGCCTATCAGAATTACGAACTTTAAAAATATAAACAATAAAATACGTATTTTACTCTTCATCGAGTTACATTATAATAATGATACCTTCGATATTTATCTTACCTGCCTTTATAACCCGGAAAAGATATTGGAAATATTTTCAGAGCGATTAAACGCTTTGATTTTTTCAACAATTTTTTCTGCTTTTTCTTTACCGATAACTGGCTCAGACAGTAATATAAATTTATCTTCAATATCTTTTAAACTATATGGATTGTGGGCGTTACCTTTTACTCGCTCTACAATTTTTTTATACTCCTGTTTGCCTGTACTAATTTTTACTTTTCCTAAAACTTTCTCCTGCTCCTCAAGTATTTTTTGCAGTTCTGTGTCTTCTAAAACTTGTATCTTGCCCGCAATGTTTTGATAACTGTTCATTTTAAGATACTTCTCAAAATTAAGATACCAATCAGGTCCAGGCTTTTTAGTCATGATATACATAGCTGTTAAATATTTTACACTTGAAGCAGTATCGACAGATGTTCTGGGAGGATAATAAATAAAGTTTTTAGCAAGGTTAGTCGGTGCATAAATTTCTATCTTCTGCACATCATTGATATCCAAATTATTCTCTTCCATTATTAGTCTGGTGGCTTCAATACATGGTTGATTAAAATAACAGCTCGGGATAGTTTTATAGGTTATTGCATCGATGATATACTTTTCGCCAAAATTCTTAAAAAGTGCTTCTGGATGATAATTATCTGATCCGGCAATTTTATAATATTTTGTATCTTCTTCCAATAATAAATGAGTACCTTTAAATTCAGTTTGCGCAAAGAGACATGCCATAACTGCGGCAAAATTTGCATGTCCCGGCATATCACGATGCCAAGAAGCAGGTCTTTCTCTAAACCCCCACATAGGCATAGTAACAGGTAATGGTGCTAATGTCCCGGCAATTCCCAGTGCATTAATTGCTTCTTCTTCATTCAATTTAAGCAATTTAATACAACCGGCCGCTGCTCCTAAAGTATAATGTGTCGAAAAATTATATACCTCGGGTCTCCTTGGTTCAATAGCAAGTGCATATCTTCCATCTGTCTCATAACCTAATATAATAGCAACAAATATATCTTCCAAGCTTGCACCTATTTTCTCTCCCAATGCCAACACTGCAGGAATAACCGCCTCACCCGGATGAGAAATAATAATAGACTCAGGCTGATAATTATCGCTTAAATCTGGCCCTACACAACATTGACCTGTAATATATGCTGCAATGGGAGCTGGTAATTTTTTCCCATAACCAATAACTGTTGCTTCTTCGGTGCCTCCTAATTCAGCAAGCACTTTAATGGCAGTTTTGCCAACTGGCGATTGTACGCCTGCAATCATACAAGCCACAGTGTCTAATATGGCTTTTTTTGTCTCTTCGATTGTCTTTTCAGAAAAATCTTCAAAATTAGTATTAAGAATTTGTTTAATATATTTCTGTGTTATATTTTCCATATAAACCTTTCTCCTTTAAAAACATAATATTAAAATTTTTTCATTGTTTGAATCAATATATTTCAAAATAACTCAAAATAATTCTTCTGATTTATAATTCTCAAAAAATTTTTTAAACATTATTAGCTTCTCTATCACCTCCTCATTTTTATATACTTATTATTCCGTTTATGTATATTGCTAGTTTAATCCTTAAATAAAAAATTATTACTCTCTATTGATATTGGCTTATAAATAAAGGGTAACTATATAGACAATAATTTTATAAAATCGGAAATTAAAGTAAATTCATCTAGTTTAAGAGCAGCTTCTATAATCTCATCTATTTTATTTTGTTTCATGATTGGGGAAAGATTATTCCTAAATTTTTCTTTAAAATCCTCTAGGGTAAAGGGTTTACAAGGATGTCCTTTAGCGTATTTCTGATTGTTTTCATATTCTGTTCCATCGCTCATTAATATTTTAACCCTCGGACTTAGGATATTTTTTTCAACTCTTAATCTTTCAATTTCCAAATCAGGTATTAAACTAACTTTTTGAGCAATATTTTTAATAGCCTGATTAGATAATTTGTTTTTTTCATACCATAACGAAGAGGGAATTTCTTTTTTAATAACCATTGCTACAGCATAAGGCAAGCTAAATTGAGCATCAATCATTGAGCCGGGCTCATATTCTGCAAAAAATTTTGCAAGAGAGGGAGGTAGATATATTTCTATTCTTTTAATGTTTTGAGTTTTAATATTTCTCTCTTTTAAAAGGTAACCAATGGCATCAAGGGTGGACTGCATAAATCTACATGTTGGGTAAGGCTTAAAACTTAAATTCTCTATTTCATACTTTTCCCCAAAATTCTTTACAATTTCTCTTTCCTTATAATTTTCTGAACCACATAACAAATAATACTTATCTTCTTTATCGAGCCCTCTCCGGCTACCAATAAATCCGTTTTTAGCTAATAATGCACTCATAACTCCTGTTGAAACAACAAATCCAACGCCATCTTTGACCCAGGAAATAGGTCTTTTTTCTAAACTCCACATCATATTTGTATTTGCTACCGGTGAGCAAGCAGCAGCTATTCCTATTGCCATAACTAATTCTTTTTCATTCAAACCTAAAAGTACTCCTGCAGCAGTTACTGCCCCCATAATTTGGGTATTAGCAAAACCCCAGAATTCATCTTTTCTTGGTTCTATAGCTTTCGCTACTCTAATAACTACTTCATAGCCTAAAATAATGGATTTTATTAATTCTTTTCCTGAGCAATTTATTTTTTCGCCTACTGATAATGCTGCCGGTATCACTGCAGGACCTGGATGTGAAACAGCAAACGAATTTATCTCATAAGTATCATCAAAATCCAAAGTCTGGCAGAGGCTGGCATTTATAAAACATGCCTCCATTAAAGAAGTTTTTTTACCTTCTCCTAGAATGCTACAACAACCGTTATCTGTTTGAGGTTTTGTCTTCAAATATAATTTACCAACATCAGTACAACATGCCGCTATCCCTGCCCCAATGGTATCCATTGCAGCTAATTTAGCAATATTAATTGCTGAATTTGGAAAATCGCTATATTTAATTCTATTTATATAATATGCAAGTTTCTCGGTAATTCTCCTCAAAGATAACCTCCCTCATTCCAATATGGGATAATTTATGATCAATAAGATATGTTACAAAGTAACTTTAAGAAAAAATCTGTAAAAATTCATTATAAATCGGGAGCCGCAACAAAAAGTACTCTTAATTTTTCATTAGAAAAATTTAACCAATAATGTTTACTCCCGGCAGGTAGATAACATGCCTCTTCTTCTTCCACAGTATAATAATCGTCTCCATTTACGCAAAATATTCCTTTACCTTGAAGAATATAATAAAATTCATCTCCTTCATGTGGCGAAACCTCATCTCCTCGTGAATTAGGAGCAATCTCAAAAATACCACAATGCATATTATCGGTACTAACAAAAAATTCAATTAAGATCTTATTAATAGTACCATTTACGACGGGAATTCTTTTATTTTTACTTATAACCCTTACTTTTTTGTCATTTGGTTTATCGGGATATTCACCATAAAATTTAAGCCCTGTACTTTCTTTGTCCATCACAATTTCCTCACTTCTTTATTAAAGCTTTTTTGGAGAATAGTAAATCTTTACCTAGTAAATTCATAAAAAATAATTAGGCCTATTACAAATCTAGATTTACATTATTCTTCGCTCTAAACCGTTTGACTTATTATAAAAATATCAAAATACCATATTTTGATTTAGCAATAGACCTAATTTTTATATTCTAGAATATCATTTATTACAGATAAATAGTATATTCATTAAATTAAATTTCCGTATTTTATTTTTTTTCTGCAAAAAATACATCTACATCTGATGTTTCTGATTGTTTTGTTGAAAGACTGACTCCAACAAATAGTATTATGCTCAATAAAACACCAACATATAATGATTTTGGATATCCTGGCCATGGAACGGATACTCCCATTCTATGTAATACAAAGTCTCCGATAACAAATACTAATCCACCTAATGTACTTGCAGTTGCTCCCGCGGCAGTAGCTTTCCTCCACCAAAATGCGCCAACCAATGGGACTAACATGCCACAGACTAATATATCTGACCCTAAGAATAAAGCATCAAGTATAGAAGTAAATGAAAAGCAAATAATTATAGCAATGATACAAAAGAGTAGTGTTCCAATTCTAGAAATTTTAACCATCTCTATTCCATCTATTTTTCGTTCTTTAACAAAATATTTAATATATACATCCCTTACTACGCTCATACTAGCTGTGTTAATAAAGGTGTCTGCTGAAGACATGATGGCTGCCATAATAGCAACAAATAGAAAAACCCCGAAAGCGCCTAAAGCATTTGCCGCCACCCAAAAGCTTAATTTTTCAGCTCCAATCGAACTATCCCCTGCACTCTTTAATAAAGGAGTTAACCAAACTTTAGCGCCAAGCCCAGCTATAATAGGCAATAAATATAATGGAATATTTATTGCTAAAGCAGCCCAACCACCTTTTACCGCATGATTCTCGTCTTTCGCCGATGCAAATCTTTGGAATATTTCTTGAGAAGCAACCCAACCGAATCCAAATGCTATAATCATAGGCAAATATTCGCTAAAATTGGAGAATAAATTAGTATACCCCTCTGTTCCAATCGTTGCTTGTTTAATATTAACCCATCCTCCTGCACGACTCCAGGAAATTATTGCAAAAATAAGCATTCCAAATCCTAAAAGTATCGTCTGTAATGCATCAGTAACAATAACAGACATATACCCTCCTAACACTGTATAAATCGTAGCAACTGTTCCAGCTAGTATTAAAGCAAGAAACCAATTTATATTTGTTAATACGCTAAGTGCTTTTGCCATACCTAAAAAACAAGCTACCGTTAGACCAGTTAGATAAAATAGAACACAAATTAGCATTAATAAAGAAGAAACTTTATTGTATCTTAAATTAAATATTTCAGCTAAAGTAAAAATATTTTTTTCTTCTGAAATCCTTCTCGTTTTTTTTGCAAACAAAGCTGTAAGTATAGCGATTGCAATCCAGGTAGGACCAGCAATTAACCAAACACTACTTATACCCTGACTAAAAGCTTTGCCCATCGAAACTACAGCCCCAGTAGGTCCAAACCATGAAGCTGTAAATGTCAGAGTAATTAACCACCACTTTATATTTCGTCCTCCTAAAAAATATTCAAGTCCTGAATTTTGTTTTTTTGAATAGTAATAACCCACATAAAGCATAATTATAGAATAAATAAAAAAATAAATTAAAAATATACTGCCTTTCATTTTTATTCCTCCTTCTTAATTTTTATACTTAGTTCGTTTAGTTAAAAATAATTCTATTATTCTGTATGGTACTAATAAGCAAATTACCAAATTCATCCAGATTTTTTATGTAATATTTTATATATTTGCACACCTCCTTTTTTTATTAAAGCCGGATGCAAACTTCATTTTTTATAAAGTTATATTTAGCTTTCTCTTTATTTTTTCCAGCTTTATACCTTTGTAAATTGTTCTATTTGTATTAATCTAATGTTAATTGTGATTAAAGTTTATTATAGATTCACTTTAAAAAGTATTTTCTTTTCCTCTTCAATCGCTTTTGACTCAAGCTCGTGTACTTGTTTTGAAATTCGGCTTACAAAATCTTCATCCTTTATTGATTGCAAGTTAATTTTCACATTATATAACGCTCCGAGAACGGCAGTTCTGGCCATCATTGCAGCTACTGCTCCATCGCTAATGGCATTCTTATTTCCCTTTTCTACAACTTTTGATGTAAATTCCATTAATTTAACTGCATCTTTGGCCACCTCAAGAGGGACCCAGGTAGCGTTTTTAAATTCTTCCTGGATAACCTGCTTTCTCTTATCTATCTCTTCCGGTGTACTTTTAGGCAATTTGAAAGCATCCATAACTTTATTAAAGGCTTCGGCATCTTTATCAATATCCTTTAAAAATTTCTCCCGATAATTAGATACCTCTTGAGTTATCTGCTTCATTTCTTCCTCTACTTCCTCAAAGCCTTTTCTGCCTACAGTTAGATTTGCTACCATTTCGGTTAACGCGGAGGCAAGACTTGCACTTAAAGCAGCAATACTCCCTCCTCCGGGAACCGGGGCACGAGAAGCTAACTCCCTCAAAAAATCGCGGACACTTTTATCTACCAACATATCTTTTTACCTTTCCTTTCTTTGTCAAAAACAACTCTTCCATTTTTAATTACTTTTTCCACACAACTTACTCCCAAATGATAGGGAATATATTTATAAGAAGAAAATTCTAAAATAGAAATATCCCCTTTTTTCCCTATATCAATACTTCCTACAGTATCCGCCCTGTTTAAAGCGGCAGCTCCATTAATAGTTAAAGCGGAAATTGCTTCTTCTACACTTATATTCATATAAAT
>Ga0114922_10004929_pt1 | contig 12338 bp, 8 predicted proteins | sample AartaG_FD_100975 | JGI IMG/M metagenome (GOLD analysis project Ga0114922, IMG submission 100975) | Deep subsurface microbial communities from Aarhus Bay to uncover new lineages of life (NeLLi) - Aarhus_00045 metaG | ecosystem: Environmental > Aquatic > Marine > Oceanic > Sediment | place: Aarhus... | reverse complement strand
TCCTCCGGAGTATTTAGGAAAACAACATGAAGTTTATAATAAAATTTTAAAAGAATTAGCTAAAAGAAATATAATATACAGAAAAAATATCATTGAGATTTAATAAAAGTAACCGAGAAAAAAAGTAATATAAAAATATTTCATCCTCGGGAAAAGGGTAAATGATTTTCGAATATTAATAAATAGGTCATTAAATAGAAATATTAACTTACATGTAAAAATGTAAGATAGAGGTGCGGAAATTAATGAGTAAAAAGTGAATGATTAAATTCACTTTGAAAGGTATTTCTGCCGAAGCAGAAAAATTTATCAAAAATATTTTCTGCTGGGCTTATAGTGAATAACTATAAGACTGTCATCAAATCCATTTAAGAGGTACTTAGATGCCATTTTCTGTTAGCATAAGAGGTGAGTTGATGGTGAGAAAGATTCATGTTTTGGATAAGCCCCCGGGTAGTTAATTAATGCCTCTTTATCATGAGCCTTTCTCTTTGGCCTCAAAAAGAAAACATTATTTCTTTTCGCCCGATGGATTATCATCGGTTGATTCTGTAATTACTGGTGTTCCTTGTACAGTAAATAGAAAATTTTTCTGGATTTTTTCGATATTTGGTCGTAATTCGAAAAATTTACAAGATAAAATAAGTTTGATTTTTTTCCTCAATTTCTTTCTTTATACTGATTATTTGCTCTAAAGACAAAGATATATGGGTACGCATAAGTTTGATAGCCCTTTTCTCATTTTTCTCTTTTAAAGCAGCCAAAATTGCCCTATGTTCATCGAGGCTTGGGTTATTATCAAAATCAAAAAATGACTCATAGAAAATCATATAGATATAAGTTCTTTTTAATACATTTTCTATATAATTTGCCAATAATTCATTATTGCTCGATTCTGCAATAATTCTATGGAAATGTGTATTTATATCTAAGTAGGTTTCAATGTTGCGTTCCTGAAATATATTTTTTTCTTTTTGAATGTTCTCTTCAAGAAGACAAAGTTGCAGAGGAGTAATTTGCATCACTGATTGTTTTATTGCAAAACATTCAAGTTGTTCTCTAATTGCGTACGCATTCTTAATATCTTTTATAGAAGGAGAGATAGTCCTTGCGCCATCATTTGCTCTTATTACCACTAATCCATCTTCTGCAAGTTTGCGAAAAGCTTCGCGGGTAGGCGTCCTACTGACATTTAGTTGTTTTGCTATAATAGTTTCAATGAGTCGTTGATTTGGCTTTATCTCTTTCAAGAAAATGCGGTGGCGTAACTCCTGATATACATAATTAACTGTGTTTGTAGATAGGTTATCTTTATCTAATATCATATATTTTCCTTATCCCATAATTATTCATCTAAAAGTGTTTTTTTTAGAAACAGTATGGAACCATCTTTATTTTATAATACCATCTTTCTGATTTTATCGTTAGTCTTGACAAAAAAATGTATACTTAGTATACTATGTATACATTTTTTTGTCAAAAAAAAGAGGAGGAATTTAAATGAAACAATATTTTGAAAAATTATTTAATTTGTCAGGACGGGTAGCGATGATAACTGGGGCCGCTTCCGGAATAGGAAAGGGAACTGCAAAATTTCTTGCCGAAGCAGGGGCCATGGTTGTACTACTTGATATCAATGAAGAAAATGGGAATATCGCAAAGAACGAGATTATAAAGTCAGGAAACAAAGCTGAATTTTTGAAGTGTGATGTGACTAAAATAACTGATTGCCAAAATGTTGTTGACGTTACAAAAGAAAAATTTGGTAAAATTAATATTCTGGTAAATTGTGCAGGCATTATATATCGTAAGAATACAGTAGACCTTGCTGAAAAAGATTGGGATCTTGCCATCAATGTTACCTTGAAAAGTATTTACCTTATGTCAAAATATGTTATTCCAATAATGGCAAAAGGTGGAGGAGGAAGCATAATAAATATTGGCTCTGGTTGGAGCCTTAAAGGGGGAGATAATGCGGTTTCTTATTGTGCTGCAAAAGGAGGGGCTTGGAATCTCACGAGAGCCATGGCCATAGATCATGGAGCTCAGAATATCAGGGTAAATTGTGTCTGTCCGGGAGATATTGATACTCCGTTATTAAGGAGTGAATGTGCTCAACTCGGCCTTGATGAAAAAAAATTTCTTACTGATAGTGCGGATAGACCTTTAAACCGTATCGGCTCTCCTTTAGATGTAGCTAAAGCTGTTTTTTTCTATGCAAGCGATATGTCAATGTGGGTAACAGGTAGTAATCTTGTAGTTGATGGAGGTGGATTAGCATGAACTCAAAGAAAATAGTATATCCTTATATTCCTAATTCAGAACCGCAGGTACAGAAGGAGATGTTACGAGAAATAGAAGTAAGTAGTATCAAGGAGCTTTTTACTGATATTCCTGAAAAATTATTACTTCAAAAAAAAATGAGGTTACCTAAACCTTTTCTTTCAGAGTACGATCTAAAAAGGCATATAGAAAGCATTCTATCAAAAAATTCTACGTGTAAAGAAAATATTAGTTTTTTAGGGGCAGGTTGCTGGCAACATCATGTGCCTGCAGTAGTTGATGAAATTATCCATAGATCTGAATTTTTGACTGCTTATGCAGGTGAGCCATATGAAGACCATGGAAGATTTCAGGCAGGTTTTGAGTATGCGAGCATGATGGGAGATTTGTTGGAAATGGACGTTGTAAGTATTCCAACGTATGATTGGTCGCAGGCTGCTTCAACATCATTACGTATGTCTTGTAGGATTACTGATCGTAATGAAGTGATCGTATCAAAAACAATTAACCCCGATAGATTGCTTGTTATTAAAAACTACTGTAATCCAAACGTAAAAGTAATTATGCTTGATTTTGATTCTAAAACTGGGTTGGTAGATATCGATGACCTTAATAAAAAAATATCAAGGCAAACTGCTGGGGTTTATATGGAAAATCCATCTTTCTTAGGTTCAATAGAATCAAATGGTGCTAAACTTTCTGAAATTATTCATAAAGCGGGAGCCCTTTTCCTTGTTGGAGTAGATCCAAGCTCTTTAGGAGTCTTAGCTCCTCCTGCCAATTATGGAGCTGACATTGTATGCGGAGATCTTCAACCATTGGGTATACATATGAATTATGGTGGAGGTGTCGCAGGTTTTATTGCTACAAGAGATGAGAAAAAGTATGTAAGTGAATTTCCTTCAAGACTATTTGGATTAGCCCCTACAGAAAATAGTGAGTGGGGTTTTGGAGACGTAATGTGGGAAAGGACTTCTTTTGCAAATAGAGATAGTTCAAAGGAATTTGTCGGAACTGCAGCAGCCTTATGGGGTATTGCAGCAGGTGTTTATTTGGCTGTCATGGGACCTGAAGGAATGCAAGAATTAGGCAAAGGAATTATGCAAAGGTCTCTTTATGCCCAAAAAGAAATTGGAAAAATAAAGGGAGTAAAGGCGCCCTTATTACAATCTGCTAATTACAGTGAGTTTGTGGTAGATTTTAATGTTAGTGGTAAAACCATAAAAGAAATTAATAATACTTTACTCAATAAAGGTATTTTTGGCGGTAAAGATTTATCTAAAGATTTTCCCCAATTTGGTCAAAGTGCTTTGTATTGTATCACAGAGGTACACAGTAAAGAAGATATTGATAGGCTTGTTTTTGCCTTAAAGGAGGTATTTTAGATTATGGGAATGGATATGAAAACTAAATTAAGAAATTATCATGCAGTTCGTTGGGACGAGCCTATTATTTATCAGTTAAATAGAAGCGGGGAAAGGGCAATTTTGGTTCCCGAGGTAGGTGAAAAGATAACTGAAAGCGTGGGTGATGGTATTTCTTCTATCCCAGAGTCTATGCGCAGAAAAAATGTATCCCAATTACCTTCTCTTTCTCAACCGCAAGTATTAAGGCATTTTTTACGTCTGTCGCAAGAAAATTTGGGTGCAGATTTGAATATTGATATTGGACAAGGAACTTGTACAATGAAATATAATCCTAAAATAAATGAGCAATTTGCTAATTCAGAAAAGGTAACAGAGATGCATCCATATCAAGATGAGTCTACTTCTCAAGGCCTTCTCGAAATTATGTATAAGACAGAACAGTTGTTTAAGGAAATATCTGGTCTTGATCGTTTTTCAATGCATCCTGGTGGCGGAGCACACGGAATTTATACCATTTCTTCCATTATTCGGGCATATCATAAGTCGCGCGGCGAGGAAGATACAAGAAATGAAATAATTACCACTATATTTTCCCATCCTGCAGATGCTGCAGCACCAAAAGTAAAAGGATATAAAATAATAATTATTTATCCTGATGAGAACGGGTTTCCTGATATCGAAGCTCTTAAGAAAGTAGTGTCTGAACGCACTGCAGCATTGCTTATTACTAATCCTGAGGACACTGGTATTTATAATTCAAAAATTGCTGAGTTTACTAAAATAGTACACGATTTTGGTGGGCTTTGTGGCTATGATCAAGCCAATGCTAATGGATTACTTGGTATAACCAGAGCGAAAGAGGCAAATTTTGATCTTTCATTCTTTAATCTTCATAAGACCTTTTCCTCTCCTCATGGCTGTGGAGGACCAGCTTCTGGAGTAATCGGTGTAACAAATAAACTTTCAAAATTTTTACCTGTTCCTGTTGTTGATTATGACAAAAAAAATAGTCAGTATTTTCTTGATTATGATAGACCTGACAGTATAGGGAAAGTAAAGGATTTTTATGGAGTCATGCCAGTAATTCTAAGAGCATATGCTTGGATAATGAGTCTTGGAGCGGAAGGGCTTAGAGAAGTTTCAAATGTGGCTATATTAAATAACAATTACACAATGAAAAAGATATTAGAACTTCGTGGTGTTAGTATGGCATTTCCAGAGCATAAACAACGTATTGAACAAGTCCGCTATAGTTGGGAAAAACTTACCAAGGAAACAGGTATTAAAACTGAAGATATTCAAAGGAGAATATTTGATTTTGGTACTCATTATTGGACAAGCCATGAACCGTGGTTAATACCGGAACCATTTACTATTGAACCAAGTGAATCCTATTCAAAAGATGATATTGATGAGTTTATCGCTATATTGGGACAAATTGTTAAAGAAGCATACGAAGAGCCTGAAAAACTTAAAAATGCCCCATATAAAAGTTCTATTCATCATATTGATCATGATACTTTAGATGATCTTTTAAAATGGGCTATTACGTGGAGAGCCTACAAAAAGAAATATAATGGTTACTTTCAACATAAATAAAAATTATTAGGAATGCGTTATATGTACAAAATAGGATTGATTGTTAATCCCATTGCGGGTATGGGAGGACGGGTTGGCTTAAAAGGTACTGATGGGTGGAAAATACTTCAAAAAGCCAAAAGCTTGGGTGCGATTTCTTTGTCTCCAAAAAGAACAACTGACGCTTTAGAACCTCTTTTACTGATAAAAGATAACCTAAAACTTATTACCTGCCCTGGTGATATGGGAGAAAACGAAACAATCAGCTGTGGTTTTTCTCCTGATATTATAAACGGAATCAAAAGCAAAGAAACAACTTTTGCGGATACCCGGAAAGCGGCTCGTGTAATACGGGATTGCGGTGTAGATTTATTACTTTTTGCAGGTGGAGATGGAACTGCCAGAGATATTTTTATTGCAATCGGAATGACTTTGCCTGTTATTGGTATTCCTACCGGAGTTAAGATTCATTCAGCAGTTTTTGCCTCTAGTCCGTCTAAAGCAGGAGAGCTATCTTTATTATATTTACAAAAAAAAATAAGTAAATTAAAAGAAGTGGAAGTAATGGATATTAATGAGCAGGCATTTCGAAATGGCATTGTAAAAGCTATGCTATTTGGGTATCTTAAGATTCCTTATAAAAGGAGATGTTTGCAGGCGGGGAAACTAGGGAGTTCACCTAGCGAGGAAATAATTCAACAAGCTATTGCCGAAGATATTGTTGAAAATATGAATGATGATTTTCTGTATATTAAAGGTCCCGGGTCAACTACTAGAGCTATCATGGAGAAACTAGGTTTGAGCTGTACTTTATTGGGTGTAGATGTTGTTTATAAAAAAGAAGTAATAGGATTAGATTTGAGCGAAAGTGAGTTATTAAAGCTCGTAAATAAAAAAAAGGCAAAGTTAATAATTACACCAATAGGTGGACAAGGCTATATCTTCGGAAGAGGAAACCAACAGTTAAGTCCGCAAGTCATTCGAAAGGTTAAGAGAGAGAATATTATTATTATTGCTACCAATAATAAAATTATTTCTTTAAAAGGATCTCCCTTGCTTGTTGATACAGGTGATTTATCTCTTGATAAAGAATTAAATGGATATGCTCAAATCGTTACTAATTATCATGAGCGAACGGCATATAGAATTAAATTTTAACATATATTTTCCATTAGCAGCATGGAATACGAAGACGATAAAAAAGAAAGATTAAATAAATATATAAGTTTAAAGATTTCTATATAGAGTCTTCTATTAAACTTTATTGAAAATAATTAGCTTAATTAGGAAGGCTCTGTATTTATATATTAATAAGTAGTCTATTAAAATAAAAAAAATAAATGTATTTTATATCTCAATATTCAACAAAAAAGTTATATAAATTGGTCTATAATTTATATGAAGTATATGATTAATGGATTATTTAGAGTATATGATATGGTGCAATAATCAATTAAAGAGCACGAAAAATAAAATAATTCTATATTTATTTGATTTTATTACAATATAATAAAGCTATAGAATAATTATATGTGAAAACAAAAATTATTGAAAAATAAATAGTATTGATTTCTAGATAATAAAAAGTATGTATTCACTCATAAAAAATGACAACTAATAAAATATATTAAAATTAAAAAGGACTATAAAAATGGAAATATATAAGGATCTTAAAGATAAAAGAGTAGTTATTACCGGAGGGGCAAGTGGGATTGGGCTGTCAACAGCTAAATGTTTTTGTAATGAAGAAGCTAATGTTGTTATCTTGGATTGGAATCAAGAAGTTTTAAAAAAAACATTAGCTGATAATCCAGAATTAAAAGGCGGTGTGTGTGCAGATGTTAGTAATCCAAATGATATAGCAATCGCTTTTAAAAAAGTAGATGAAATTGTTGGAGGTGTTGATATTTTAATTTCCAATGCTGGAATTAGTGTTCGTAAACCATTTTTGGAAATCGAATATGAAGAATGGTCAAAAGTGATTCGTGTTAATTTAGACGGTATGTTCCTTTGTGCTAAGGAAGCAATCAAAAGAATGAAAAAACAGCGATCCGGAGTGGTTTTATTTACTGCTTCTACAAATGGAATAGAAGGACATCCGCTTTACGCAGATTATAACGCATCAAAAGCAGGGGTCATTGTTTTAGCAAAGACAATAGCTTTAGAGTTTGCTCCATGGTTAAGAGTTAATGCAATTTGTCCTGGATATGTGCTTACGCCAATGCAAAAGGCTGAGTATACTTCAGAAATGTTAAAGGAAGTTAATGCAGGAATTCCATTAAATCGTCATGCTAAACCAGAAGAAGTGGCTGACTTATTCGTTTTTTTAGCGTCATCTAAGGCTTCTTATATAACAGGGCAATCCATAGCTATTGATGGAGGAGAAACTGCTGGGCAATATATAAAAGATATAGACAAAAAAGGTGTATAAAGGTCAATCAGTAGTTAATATCAGGAGATAAATATGATACTTACGGGAAACTAATAGTTTGTTTATTGTGTAAAAAAAGAGATTAATTTATAATTAAATGTCCTTGATTAGAAATAAATCTAAAAAGATGCTTTTTTAATATAGCGGGAAATTCCCACCTGTAAAGGCGGGGATGAGAGCAGATTCCCGGTAAACCGGGAATGACAATAGTCTGTTTAAACGAGTACCATGTCTTTAAAGGCGTGGGAGTCTATGTTCTTTTTCGGAAATAGAAATTATAGAGATAAATAAAGATTTTTATTCTTATCCTGTGTAGTGAGAGTTTTCTAGGAGGGAGTTCCCAGGTGGTTTTCTTTCCACCAGGACCGTATACAGGATCAACCTGCTGTAATCATCTAAAGATATAATCAGACAGCATTTCCCGACCGCATAAGGGGTAAACCGGTGATGAGAGGAATCGTATCGAACAAGTTCTCCGGGGTAATTGGTCAATACTTCTTTATCATATATTTTCTCTTTTGGCTTTAATGGATAAAAAATGATGTCTTTTAATTCGGTGGATGATGGTCTGCAGTGAAAACTTCTGTCCATATTTTTGTTCTATAAGATCTTTGATTTAACTGTAATTGTAATATTTAACCAGTGCATCTTTGATTTTAATCAAATTCTTTTCGATTTGTAGTTCCATTAAAATATTTTTTTCGATATCCAGATCTATCTTTCGATTAACTGTTCTTCCTGCATACTGGATAGAAAAGCCATCTAGATCTTTGCGATATTTTGCTAACAATGAAAAGATTTTTCTTCTTTTTATTTTAAGCATTTGTAAAACATAATTTGTTTTGATCTCTTTATTCAGATAACTTTATAAAGGTGATTTAATTTGATTATCGGTAAGGTTTTTGTGTCATTGCTTGGGCATAATTTATCACCTCTTTTCTCTTTAAAATTAAGTTCTAGATTACATCTTTTTTAGCATTTCAGATTTTAAGTTCACTTTTATATTTTAAATTATTAGAAAACAGTCCAGTTTTGATTTTTAAATGACATTTTATAGGAAAAAGTTGACATAGTTAAATAAATATGCAAAAATTATAAATAAAAATGGATTATATAATATGGGTGAGGTAGAGGTGCGGAAAATAATAAGTAAAGATGAATAATTAAAATTTATCTTGAAAGGTATTTCCGCCGAAGCGAAGAGATATTATAAAATCTTTTCTGCTGGGTTTATAGTGAACAACTATAAAACTGTCATCAAATCCATTATCGGATTTAGATGGAGCGCTACCCTTGGTAGAGCAACTTCACCTAAATCTGATAAAAGATATAGGCAATTAATGAAGGCTCTAACGTTAATTGTCTATTTTTTTGTGAATTTTAATGAACTAGTATTATTTAGTGCCACTTTCCAGTTAAATAGATTGTATAATAATTCCTTATTTTTGTAGGGGTGTAATTTTTCGAATCTGCAATGAAAGTTGGTTAGGTAATTCTAACCATCATCTTAAAAATAAAGTTCATACAAAAAAATTGAAGTTTTAAATTAATGACTAACTATGTATAATATAATAAGCTCTAAATAATTAACATAATATGCTAATGTGATACTAGATTAGTTGGAACCATTATTGAATTTTCATAATGAGTTTGATAAATTGATGAACCGATCTTTCCCAATCTTGGAAAGTATTAGAAGCGAAAAGGCATACATCCATTTCAATTTTGAGCATTACAAGGAAAATTATAGAAAGGTGATTCATGTAAACCCTCTAAAAATAATTGGGAAATTTCTAATATAAAGTATATTGAAAGTAATATCTTATAGAAAACTTTTTTGTTACTTAACGCAAAAAATAGCTTGGAATTTGCCAACCAGACAGAATTTATTCTACTGATTCTATTTAATAATTACCAAATCAAAGTAAGAGTCAAACTCGGGTTACTACTTTAGCAGAATTAGATTCTATTAAAGGAAAATTCGACACCTTGGTTAAGGGCAAAAGCAAGCTTAGTAAAAGAATCAATAAGCATGATTGAAAGATGCTCTTGTACAGATCTTATTGATACTAAAATAATCAAAAATATCCCTTCACTCTAAAGTTAATTGCTAATCATATACTGAAAAAAATAATAATCATTACTGAAATGAAAAAACTGTTCTTGATTGCTTATCATATAATACAGAGTATGTTGCTACTAAATATAAAAATAATTGTAATTGAGTATAATGCCTTGAGAAAGTTTTGTAAGTTAACTTTGGACTTAGAATCTATTCGCTATCGACCAATTTTTATAAAAAACCGAAAATAATAAAAAGAGGAATAACTTTTGAAATTTTTAGTTTTTGGAGGTTTTAGATAAAATGAGTTTTTTATTGTGATTAACAAATCACAACATGAGTGAAAGTATTAAAAAGATTGATGAAGTGAAGGAAGTATAGCTAGAAGCGTTACTTGTTTGTGCTGTTCTTTCACTCTTTTGGATTTTAGGGTATTAAAATTTAAAGGAAAGATAACATGCATGACCAGTTTTTAAATTATAAGCGTACTCGAAATTAGTACAATTTAATAATTAATTTGGATAAAAATATTTATAAAAAATAAATAACACTGCATTATTTTAAGATTATTTAATCAAGTAAAAAGGAGGTTGTATAATTGAATGTGAAAAAAGAATAAAGATTTGCATTATGAGTGAAATGGTATTTATCAATATTACAAAAAGGAAGGAGGAGATATAAATATTCTTGAAAGTCCCAAGAAGTTATAATTAAGATATTGATAAAGTAATTAATTTTTTATTATTTAAAATAAAGGAGATAATAAATGACTAAATTCATTTCCCTTAAAACTGATTTACCCGGACCAAAGTCCCGGGAGATTGCCAAAAAAAGAGAGAAGTATGTAGCTAAACCCATGGGGGGTTCTCTTTCTCCCTGTTATATAGAAAAAGGTGAAGGCGCACTGGTGACTGATGTAGATGGTAATCAATTTATCGACCTTACCGGAGGATGGGGTTGTTTAGCAGTTGGACATACTCACAAAAAGGTTGTAGCAGCAATTAAAGACCAGGCAGAGAAATACTTACATACCGATTTTACAGCCATTCCCTACGAATCTTTAGTGTCGCTAGCAGAAAAATTGGTAAAATTAGCTCCGGGGAAAACCCCTAAGAGTGCCGCTTTTTTTAATTCCGGTGCAGAGGCAATCGAAAATGCGGTAAAGATTGCCCGGGCTCATACCAAAAGGCCAGCTATTATTGTCTTTGAAAATGCTTTCCATGGACGAACTTTACTGACTATGACCATGACCCACAAAGCTATGCCTTATAAATATAAATTTGGACCTTTTGCCTCTGATATATACAGGTTACCTTTCCCCACTTCTTATCACCCTACTATTAAAATTGAAGATTTTGAAAAAATACTTACCAATACTGTAATTCCTGAATCTGTAGCTGCTATAGTGATTGAACCTATCCAAGGGGAAGGTGGATTTAGTGTTCCTCAGGAAGGATTTTTAGAATACCTAAGAGAATTAACCAAAAAATATGGTATATTATTTATCGCAGATGAGATACAGAGCGGGATAGGGAGAACCGGAAAATTTTTTGCCATAGAAAATTGGAATATAGAACCGGATATTATCTGTTTGGCTAAATCACTAGCAGCTGGCATGCCGTTATCCGCAGTCATTACAAAAAATGAAATTACTAATTCTCTCCCGGGAGGATCTATCGGTGGAACTTACGTAGGCAATCCGATTGCCTGTCGGGCAGCTTTAGAGGTAATAAAGATTATCGAAGAAGAAAAACTTTTAGACAGAGCAATAAAAATTGGGGAAAAATTAAAAAAACGATTTCTAAAGATGAAAGATAAATATTCTATAGTGGGAGATGTTCACGGAATAGGGGCGATGATGGCAATGGAATTAGTAAAAGATAGAAAGACTAAGGAACCTGCCGCTCAGGAAACAGCTCAAATTGTTCAGGAGTGTATAAAAAATGGAGTATTTATTCCGACTGCCGGTATCAATAAAAATCTTTTGCGTATGTTGGTCACTTTAGAAATAACGGATGAACAGTTGGATGAAGCATTGGATGTCTTAGAAAGGGCAGTGGCGAAAGTGTAGAAAATTATAACAGGCGTAAAATGTCTATAAACATGCATGATTTTATAATAAAAAAGGAGTGATAAAGTAGTGATAAGAATTGGTAAAGAAAACCATACATACTATTATGACAAAGAAAATAAGCCAGTTTCAAGTGCCTCTATTGGAGATAAGGTTATTTTTGAAACATTTGACTGTTTCCGTGATCAATTAAAAAAAGATGAAGATTTAGCAGATTTTATTGATATGTCAAATATAAATCCCAATACGGGCCCATTATTTATAAAAGGAGCAGAGGCGGGAGATATACTAGTCATAAAAATAGTAGACATCAAAGTGGAGGATCACGGAGTTTTAACTTTAATTCCTGGTGAAGGTAAATTAAGGCATTATGTAAAATCACCAGTTACAAAGATAGTGAAAATGGAAAATAACCATGCATTTTTTAGCGAAGATATTGTAATAAAAAATAAACCCCATGTTGGGACAATAGGGACAACACCTTTTGGCAGAATACCTACAGGGCTAATAGGAATACATGGAGGAAACATGGATTGCCCGGAGGCT
>Ga0114922_10004928_pt1 | contig 12344 bp, 16 predicted proteins | sample AartaG_FD_100975 | JGI IMG/M metagenome (GOLD analysis project Ga0114922, IMG submission 100975) | Deep subsurface microbial communities from Aarhus Bay to uncover new lineages of life (NeLLi) - Aarhus_00045 metaG | ecosystem: Environmental > Aquatic > Marine > Oceanic > Sediment | place... | reverse complement strand
TGGCAGTGGGATTGAATTACAGGAAGCACGCTGAGGAATTCAAGCTGCAGATACCCAGTGTGCCACTTATTTTTCTGAAGCCGCCGACTGCAGTTATAGGCCCAGAGGATAAAATCATCCACCCCAGAGCCTCCAAACGCGTGGACTACGAGGGCGAGCTGGCCATAGTTATAGGCAGAAAAGCCAAAGCAGTGGATAGTGCGATGGCAAGAGAATTCATCTTGGGCTATAATTGTTTGAACGATGTTTCCGCTAGATACGAACAGCGGGATGATGTCCAGTGGACCCGAGCCAAGAGCTATGATACCTTTGCCCCCATAGGCCCATACATAGAAACCGAAGTTTCTCCTGACGATTTGAAGCTCGAAACCTACCTAAATGGTGACCTTCGCCAATCTACGCGGACAAGCGACCTTATCTTTCCTGTTGATATGCTGGTAAGCTTTATCTCCAATATAATGACGCTGCTGCCTGGCGATGTCATTGCTACAGGCACTCCCTCAGGCATCGGACCTATGAAGCCCGGTGATATTGTTGAAGTAAAAATTGAGAACATAGGCACACTGAGGAACTATGTAGTGGCACGAAAATGACTTATAATAACTTACTGTAAGTTATTATAAGTCAGATTTTCTCAAACGAAACAGTGCTTGCTTAAGAGAATTAAGTGAAAAGGGCAGAAAAAGACAAGCTTGAGAAAAGCCTGAATAGCTAATTTAAGGAAATCCATAAGTCTTATGTGGCGAGTGGTTTTAGAAAGGCATCTCAATGAAAATGTGGGAATCTCTAATTGGTGCTTATCAGATGATGGAGAAATATTTGAGGGATAGAAAAGGGCGGAAGCTATCTCTGGATGAGATTAACCATTATATGAAGGTAGCCAAGGCAATTCGCCTCACGATTGAGTTGCAAGGTAAGGTTGATAGCATACATGCCAAAATTGACTGAGCGTCTCGGCCCCCCTTTGGGACTCAAAATTCCATACTTGGTTTCATTGTGCAATCCTGGAAATATTATTAGCCGGCACCCAAAGCAACTAGCCTATTTAAGCTAGAACCAGGACAAAATATGGAATTGCTACAAGGCTAATCTTTGCCAGGATAGAGAGGATGCTGCATTTTAATTTAGGTTGAGGAGCCCTAGCTTCGAGTGTTACAATGCCTGAAAAAAGGAGCAATATGAGTGTCTATGAGGTGATTATCAAGCGGCGCTCAACCAGGCGCTTTAAGGAGATACCCATCCCCCGCAAAATCTTGGAGAGCTGCGTTGACGCAGCCAGATTAACACCTTCAGCAGCTAACCTCCAACCCTTAGAATATGTGATTGTGGATGATGATCAAATGCTACCTCAGGTATTCTCCACATTAAAGTGGGCAGCGTACATCAGCCCAGAAGGTACCCCACCTGAGGGCAAAAGACCAAAGGCGTATATCACCATAGTTAAAAACCGGGATATCGGAGTGCCATCATCGGTATATGACGTTGGAGGAGCAATGGAGAATATCATACTGGTAGCCCTGGAAAAGGGCATAGGTTCCTGTCCTATTGCCAGTGTCGATAGGGATAAATTGAGGGAAATACTGAATATGCCTGATAATTATGAAATTTTACTGGTTTTAGCCCTGGGCTATCCAGCTGAAAACCCGGTTACAGAGCTATTTGATGGTTCCGTGAAGTATTGGAAAGACAAAAGTGGTGTGCTTCATGTTCCAAAGAGAAAACTAGAATCAGTTTTGCATTGGAATACTTTCTAATAGCTTAATTACCATAGCAAGCTGCTTGTTGATGTCCGTGCCGCGACGGCACATATCAGAGGGAAATTAAATTCAGCCTCCTTGGCTGAGCTTCGAAGCTTTAGCAGTGTCTGATCCTTGCGAAAGTGCTCGACCAAGAAATCCTCTGCCTTCCTGGCTATGTTCTCAACCAGTTCTTTCATTTCAAAAGCATCCTATCAATAAAGCATTCTTTAAAGATGAGCAAAATGTTTCCTGATCTTCCTCGGAGTCGAATAGCTTGCCCAGCAATATCAGCTGCCCTTCGGAGTTGAGTTTAATCAACCCCTCAAGGCATTCTGGCTTGGATAGACTGGGAATCCATTCTCGGCAAGCTTTGGGACGGAAGGAGTATATAGCGCAGCAAGTTTTGCCTTCCTCATCCCAGGCAAGGAAAATGCAACCTTTTCCCATCCTCTTAAGCAAGTAACCCTCCTTTGTTGGAGCATGCTCAGCATACCTGCAGATACACTCTGATTTTGATATTCCCAGTCCTAAGGCAATGTTTTCTATGTCTTCAGGATAAAGTGGAGGCTGATAGAGGGTGCAGCAGATACCACAGCGAAAGCAGGGAACAGGAATTTCCTCTTTGATTGCCATCTCTTCCCCCTCCATCATCTTTACGACTGCTTTATTTGTTGACATAATAGACCAAAATGACTTGGGAGTGATTCTTTGCTACTATTTTAAAATTAGTTGAACAAAAAAGAAAAAGGAAGACCCATAAAAAAATCCAGCAAGTTTGTAATTATAAGAATAACTATTCTTCTTACGCTGATAGCGCTGGCAGTGGGGCTATCCAGAACCTTGAGAGTATTTCATTAAATCCAATATCTGGTAGACTTTGCAGACAGGAGGAAGAGAATGGCAATAGCAGAGATAAGCGTCGTCCCCTTAGGGACAGAGACTCCATCGCTCAGCAAATATGTGGCTAAGGCAGTTAAAGCCTTGCAGCAGGAGAAGGAGCTAAAGTATGAGATAACTTCGATGGGGACGATTATAGAAGGCGCTCTGGATAAGATTCTAATGGTAGCAAAGAAGATGCATGAAGAGGTTTTTGCTGAGGGAGTGGCCAGGGTGATAACCATAATTATAATTGATGACCGGCGAGATAAAGCTTTGAGCATGAAAGGTAAGGTGGACTCGCTGAGGAGAGAATTGAAGCGTTAAGTTAGCGGGTGGGAGATTGCTTCGCGGAGCCTGTCCTGAGCACTATGAAATTTTTCGGTCGTCTTACTCCTTCAGAATGACAAGGAGTGAAGGGCTCAGAATGACAGCAGGCGAAGGGCTCGCAATGACAAAAGAAAATAGGCTAAGTTAGTTTTAAGGTGACACCTTAATCGGCACGCCTACTTTGGGTATGATAACTTGTCTCTGAGCACCAACCTTATCGGCAAAAAGCTCAGGAGCTTCAGTGTGTATCGGAATGACAATCCTGGGGTTGATTGTCTCGATAATCTCCAGCAACTCAGGAGCCGAAGCATGTCCGGAGCTATGGAAGCCCCGCTCAGCTTCAGCTACTTTGCCTGTTTGGGCATCAGGGACTCCAGCAGACAAAAGTCCGAAATGGTCAATCCATTGTCTTAACCTTCTCATGTCAATACGCTGTTCTTCGTTGAAAGCTTCGCTGGAGGAGTAAATATAGAGTCCGCCTCTGCTTGGCCTGATATCAATCAGCTCATTGATATCCCAGAAGCTGAGACAGAGAATATAAGTTCCTTCGTCACGCCTGATATCCTCAGGTTGAGCTGTTTTACCTTTATCTCCGTAGCGCTTGAGCAACTCCTTCTCCCAATTAAGAACATTTTTAGCCTCTTCATATACGACCAAAGTGTTATCTGCAATAGGATCCGGCATTTCAGGCATTACAAGATGTAAGGACTGTAAGAGATAGGTGTCTTTGGGCAGAATGGCAAGTTTTCGTCCATGACTGGCGGCAATCTCCCTGAATGTCAACAGCCTCTCCAGATTTCTGGGGCCAAAGTCGGCAATCACTAACTTACCCTCAGCTTCCTCGATCTTTTGAAAGGCATTTTGAAGGACCTCCTCCTCGGTCACTGCGTTGCCTTCTTCGCCAATGTTAGTTCCTTCACACAAGAGCACAATAGGCTGAAGCTTTGCCACCTCATTAGCGAATTCCTTGGTCTTGTAACCCGTCTTGCCATGCAAACGTAAGTCTCCGGTATAAATCACCCATCCCTGGCTTGTCTCAAGGGCAAAAGCCGTTGCCCCATAAATGGAGTGGTCAACGGGGAAGCACCTCACTTCGAGATTGCCAACCTGGGTAACAACTTTTGGCTGTTTACAATTCAATTTTCTGGCTCCAATTGGTTTCCTCCAGAAAGCATGCGCTTCCGGGGATAATGGCATCAAGGTAGGGAAACAAAATTGCCTTTGAAGTGAGGCATATCTTCGCCAATCACAAGGAACAAGTAGGCGCTCTTGCTCCTCACGAGGCATGGCATAGCACACTTCCTTCTCAAAATCTCCCCGGCTTGAGTCCTGGATTGCTTTGGCAAGAAAAGCTGTGGTAGCGCTGCACACAATAGGGATGTCAGGGTCTAGAAAAGATATATGACCACTATGGTCTAGATGGGCATGGGAGAGGAGAACAGCGTCTAGGCGAACATCTCTTATCTCAGAGTGCAGCCTTGACCAGGTATCGTCACAGGATGGTTCGAGCTCGCTTCGATAGATACCCCTCAAAGGGGGAAGAAGTCCGATTTCAAATAGGTCTGCTAGACCTCTACTAGCACGAGGTTTGAGATACTCCTCAAAGTATTGAGACCAAAGAGCATAATTAATACCGAAATCAAAAGATATTGTTGTATTGTCCGCCTCGACGAAAATTTTGTTTCCGCCTATCACCCCCGCACCACCATAAACAGTAATGCTAATGGTCATGGCATGGTTGATTTTACCAGTTTCATTTATTCTTGGCATTATGAAAAACAGTACCGCAGGCAGGAAGAGGTCAAGAGATTCTTTGCCCAGGTTCTTCACTCCGTTCAGAATGACAGGGGGGCGAGGGGCTCTCAATGACATAGTGGGCTCAAAATGACAAGAACAAGGGCGCTTGACAATCCACAAAGCCTCGGTTTTTGCACTTTGTCAAGGCTAATGCTACAATGCCAAAGACATGGTGCTTAGCGATCATACAATCAAAGAGGAGATTGCTAAGGGCAGGATAGTTATTGAGCCTCTCGACCCTACCTGTATTCAACCAGCGAGTGTTGACCTTCATTTAGATAATAAGCTTCTTGTGTTTAAGACCTGGCGCTATCCTTTTTATATTGATGTCAAGCAGAATATAGATGACTTATCTGAGCCGGTGGAAATTGGCGAGGATAAGCCATTTCTGTTAAATGCTGGGGAATTCGTTTTAGCTAGCACACTGGAATCGATTAGCTTACCTGACGATATTGTGGCTCGGCTTGAGGGCAAGAGTTCCCTAGGCAGGATAGGGCTTTTAATCCATTCTACTGCTGGCTACGTTGATCCCGGCTGGCAGGGACATCTTACACTGGAGTTATCCAATGTAGCCAAGTTGCCAGTAACCCTTTATTATAAGATGCCGATTGGACAAATTTCTTTCCTTCGTTTGACTTCCTCGGTAGAAAAGGTTTATGGTTCACCTAGTTTAGGAAGTAAATATCAGGGGCAAAGTGGCCCCGAAGCCACTAGATATTATAAGGATTTTAGCAAGGAGCGCTAAATAGCTAATGTTATCCGCAGAATGCATAGAGTGCGCTCTGTCTTTAGCCAGATTAGCTATGGGGCATACCAGCCCCAATCCAGCAGTGGGAGCTGTGGTTGTCAAAGAAGGGGTCATTGTGGGTCGGGGATATACACAGCCCGCTGGCTTAGACCATGCCGAAGTGATAGCACTTCGCCAAGCCGGTGATAAGGCGAAAGGGGCCACTATGTATGTTACTTTGGAACCTTGCTGTCATTATGGACGCACCCCGCCTTGCACTCAAGCCATAATTAATGCTGGCATCTCCGAAGTCCAAATAGCATTGCTTGACCCAAACCCGCTGGTTTCAGGGCGTGGTGTTAGAGAGCTAAGAGAAGCTGGCATTAAAACTTACGTCGGCGTGTACCAAAAAGAAGCTTACGAAATAAATGAGGCTTATATTAAGTTTATTACTACAGGCTTGCCATTTGTTATCGCTAAGTTTGCTATGAGTCTTGATGGCAAGATCGCTACTAAAACCGGTCACTCTAAGTGGATAAGTAACGAGGCGGCAAGGAATTATGTACATACCTTGCGACGTATTGCCGACGCTATAATGGTGGGGGTTAATACTGTCATCATTGATAACCCCAGGCTTACTGCTAGAGGTTGTTGTGGCAAAGGTGGTGAGACAAAAAAGCAACCGCTGCGTCTAATTGTTGATAGCAATGGAAGAACACCATTGAATGCTCAGCTTTTTAAGCAACCAGGAAAGGCTTTGCTTGCCGCAATTAAACCTTTTGATAGCGAAAAGAAAAGAAGACTGGCCCAAATTGGAGTCGAGGTGCTGGAATTGCCGGGGGTGGGAGGACTAGTAGATTTGGAAGAATTATTCAAAGCGATGGGAAGACGAGGCATAGTCACAGTTTTAGCAGAAGGAGGAGGCAAACTCCTGGGCTCTCTTTTTGACCATGGTCTGGTGGATAAAGTGATAGCTTTCATTTCGCCGATTATCATTGGGGGTAGTGAGGCTAAGACTGCAGTAGGAGGGGATGGAGTTGATAGTGTGGTTCAAGCTTTATGCCTTGATCGGGTTAATATTAGGAACTTCGGCAATAATATACTAGTCAGCGGGTGTGTGAAAAGGGGATCATGATAAAAATCGTAAATTTTTATAGAGCAGCAGTATGTTTACCGGGATAGTTGAGGAAATTGGCATAGTCAGGGAAGCGAATCCACACTGTTTACTCATTGAGGCCAAAGGGGTGCTTGAAGGGATGAGAATAAGCGATAGCATAGCTGTTAATGGAGTCTGCCTGACAGTCACCTCTTTAAACAGTAATGCCTTCAACGTTGATGTAATGCCAGAGACATTGCGTCGCACCAATCTTGGTGGACTTCATTACGGCGACAAGGTAAATTTGGAAAGAGCACTTGTAGTAGGTGGACAGCTTGGTGGTCATTTAGTATTGGGTCATGTTGATGACATAGGGGAAGTAATCTCAGTAATTCCCGAGGAAGAGGCACACATTATGAGAATTTCACCCCCGGCCAAACTAATGCCTTATATCGCTGATAAAGGCTTTATCGCTGTCGATGGCATTAGCCTCACCATTGCAGGCCTTGATGACTTTTCCTTTGCCATATCTCTAGTAGCCTATACCCTGGAACATACCACTTTAGGTAATAGGAGACCCGGCGATAAGGTTAATTTAGAGGCAGATATTATAGCTAAGTATGTAGAACGGCTGAGGGAACGAAGCAGTCGAGGTTTAACCACTGACTTTCTGGAGGAATATGGATTCGCGAGAAAAGGCTTATCCTGAGTGAAGCGAAGGAACTCAAATAATGTTAGCTACTATAGCAGAAGCGATTGAAAACATAAGAGCAGGCAAGTTTATCATTATCATTGATGATGAGACCCGCGAAAATGAAGGCGACCTGGCAATGGCTGCGGAGAAAGTTACTCCTGAGGCTATAAATTTTATGGCCAAGCATGCTCGAGGCTTAATTTGCCTTCCTACGATCAAACAGAGACTTGATGAATTGGGAATACCGTTAATGGTTCAGGATAATACCTCAAAAAACTGCACTGCCTTCACAGTCTCTATCGAAGCAAAGGACAAAGTAACTACTGGAATTTCCGCTTTTGATCGAGCACAAACCATAAAAACAGTGCTCGATCCTGGTAGTAAGCCAAGTGATTTAGTCCGCCCAGGGCATGTATTTCCCATTCGAGCCAGGGATGGAGGAGTACTAGTGCGAGCAGGACATACTGAAGCTATTGTTGACTTAGCTAGGTTAGCTGGACTTTACCCCGCTGGCGTCATATGCGAGGTTATGAATGAGGATGGCACAATGGCAAAGCTACCTGAGCTTGAGATTATGGCCTCTGAGTATGATTTGAAGATTATAACTATTGCCGATCTGATTACTTATCGCCTTCGTCACGAAAAGCTAGTACAAAAAGTAGCTGAGGCTAAGCTGCCTACCAAGTTTGGCGAATTTGCAGTCATGGCTTACAGGAGCACTGTTGATGCCAATGAGCATGTTGCCTTAGTCAAAGGTGACATATCGGGTGATGGCCCAGTACTAGTACGTGTCCATAGTGAATGTCTTACTGGAGACGTCTTCGGTAGTCTCAGATGTGACTGTGGCGATCAAATCAGACTGGCAATGAAAAGCATAGCTGAAGAAGGTAGAGGGGTTTTCCTTTATATGAGGCAAGAGGGGAGGGGAATCGGGTTCCATAATAAGCTCCGTGCTTATGCTCTTCAAGATCAAGGAATGGATACTGTAGAGGCTAACATCGCTTTAGGCTTTCCCGCTGATTTGAGAGATTATGGAGTGGGGGCTCAGATTTTGGCTGACTTAGGTTTACATAACATTCGATTACTTACCAACAACCCTAAAAAGGTAGTTGGACTGGAGAGCTATGGACTTAAGATAGTGGAGACTATGCCATTAATAGTTTCACCCAACCCTTATAATATTCACTATCTAGAAACCAAGCAAAAAAAACTAGGACACCTTTTAGGTGTAGAGGAGGTTAGCTAATGGCTAAGAACTACGAAGGAATGTTAGTAGGAGAAGGTCTTAAATTTGCTGTAGTTGTTTCCCGATTTAACGAGTTGATAACCAATAGGCTGCTTGAAGGAGCAAGAGATGCTTTGTTACGCCATGGCGTTGATGAGAGAGATATTGACGTTACCTGGACACCAGGCTGTTTTGAAATTCCACTGATAGCCAAGAGGCTAGCTCAAAGTGGTAAATATAACTCTGTGATATGCCTCGGTGCCGTGATTCGCGGTGGCACACCGCATTTCCAATATGTAGCTTCCGAGGTACACAGGGGAATCGGTAAAATAAGCCTGGACACCGGATTACCAATAATACAAGGCATTATTACTGCTGATACCCTGGAACAAGCTGTTCAGAGAGCTGGAGCTAAAGAGGGCAACAAGGGCTTTCTTGCCGCGGTAAGCGCTATTGAAATGGCAAATTTGCTCCGTGTCATTGCGAGTGAAACGAAGCAATCTATTCCGTGACCTTATAAACTATGTCACCCCGCCTTACCCTTTCAAGAACCTTTATGCCGATAAGGTCGCCAAGCTTGCCCTCTGTGATGTCAACGCGATCGATTTGCATGGATTCCACGGCAAGTTCCATATCTGTAGTGGCGCCCTTGATGTGGATTTTGTCACCTATCTTTAATGTACCGCTTAGTTCCACACCAGCTACTACCGGCTTGGCAAAAAAATCGGTCACCTTGCCAATTACTACTTCTGGCATTTTGGGATACCTCCTTCCTCTAAATAATGTATACTACTTATGATTATAAATCAATATATTAGCCAAGTATATCTTGACAGGTCATGTGGTTAACCCTATGATAGTAATATCAAACAAAGCTGATTGGAGGTAATAAATCATGGTGGAGAGAAAAGCAGAACAACCATATAGTTGGGAGGAGGTATTTTCTTTTGATCGCTTGAAGAGAGCTATAACAACCAGAGCCTTGAATAGAATTGAGATCATATGGCAGGGGAAAGAGCCTATAAGTCCTGAGCAAATTAGTGAGGTGCTCAGTGATGAATGGCAGAAAGCTAAGGAGGTAGTGCGGTCATCACCGGCAGCGAGGGAAGCTTTTCGAAAGTATTTGGAGCATACCGTCTCTAGTGAAATAGATAAGCTAATACAAAAAGATAAAGCTGAGCTGGAGTCTCTGGGCGTAGTTGAGAGGAGTTTATAAATTGGCTTTAAGGGGTAGAGGTGACCCGGTTGCTGAAGTTACCCCCAAGCTAGCTATGGAGCAGGTGAACAGACGGCTCGATATGCTGGATGAAAGACTGGATAACATGGACTCAGTAATTACATCTCTTGTGGAAAGGGTGATGGAAAAACCGCTGACTATGGAAGTCACCTGCCCCAAATGCGGTCAAACCATACAAATCAACATAACAAGCAACGTCAGGTTGAAAGGCTAGACTAAAACTGCTAGCAGTAACTCTCAGGTTACTTTTACCGCTGTCCCATAAGCTACCATTTCAGCAGCCCCGGACATTACCATTGAAGTTACGAACCTGGTGCCTACGATGGCATTGGCTCCCATCTTCTCGGCTTGTTCAATCATTCTCTGTAGCGCCTCTTCACGAGCTTGCGCCAGCATTACGGTATACTCCTTGACTTCGCCACCAACGATGTTTCGCAAGCTGGCCATGATATCACGCCCTACATGTCTGGCTCTGATGGTGCTGCCTCTAACCAGACCCAGAGTTTCTGTTATTCTTTTGCCCTCTATCTGATCTGTGGTAACCACAATCATTTTTCTACCTCCTTGAATTTCTCTCTTTCCTCCTTTGATGCTCGGTATCTCTCTTTGCCCAGCGATGCCAGGAGAATAATAAGCCCTATGGCTATAGCAGCGATGGCAATTTTAACCGGCAAAGGCAATGATGTTAAGGCATGTTAGAAGAATTGAACAGCTCCCCAAATCGCTAAAATGCCTAGGCCAATTCCCAGTAGAATACCACCTATCTTCCTCATTTCGCCTCCTTAACTTATGAACTGTTTAAACTCTGAACCGATTGGTAATGGGCAATCTTCTATCCCTGCCAAAATCCCTGGGGGTTATCTTTATACCTGGGGCGGCTTGGCGACGCTTGTATTCATTCCTGTCTACCGAGCGAGCCGTTTTCAGGACTATCTCGCGGTCAAAACCCATGGCTGCAATCTGGTCAATTGCCATATCATCTTCCACATATGCTTTCAAAATAAGGTCTAATAATTCATAAGGTGGCAGAGTATCCGTATCTTTCTGGTCAGGCCTTAGTTCTGCTGATGGTGCTTTGGTTAAAACATTGGATGGTATCACCTCACTCCCTGCTCGGCGGTTCTTGTATTTGGCTAATTCAAAAACCATTGTTTTAGGCACATCCTTGAGGGGGATAAATCCTCCAGCCATATCTCCGTAGAGGGTAGTATAGCCTGTAGCGGTTTCACTCTTATTGCTGCAAGCAAGCACTAGCCAGCCAAACTTATTGGACAAGGCAAAGAGGATGTTGCCTCTAATCCTTGCCTGAATGTTCTCCTCCGTCACATCGGGCTGGGTTTCTTTGAAAGGTCCCGCCAGCGTTTCCAGATACGAACTAAATGCTTTTTCGATGGGGATTACTTTGAGCTCTATCCCCAGATTCTTTCCCAATAGTTCAGCGTCTGATTTGCTATCTGGCGATGAGTAGCGAGAGGGCATGGAAATACCGACAACATTATCAGCTCCCAGGGCATCTACTGCTATGGCAGCTACCAGAGATGAGTCGACTCCACCAGACAGGCCAATAACTACCTTCTTGAAACCATTCTTGCGCACATAATCTCTGGTGCCAAGAACAAGTGCTTGATATATCTCGGCAATTTTGTCTAGGGGTTCAATTTGCCTTGGTGGCAAAGATGGTTTGGCAACCATCGGATATTCACTCGCCACCTCTATCTCAGTAGCTTGTCCCAGCTCTGTTTCAACTAAGGGGACTTCCTTCCTCCGCCGAGGCTCGTGCAGCTGCGAGCGAAATACTGATTCCAAATTCAAATCTGTGACTATGAGCTCCTCTTCAAACTCTTTCCCTCGAGCGATGACTTCTCCTTTCTCATTGATAACAAGGCTATTGCCATCGAATACCAATTCATCTTGTCCACCAACTAAATTGTTATAGGCAACAATGGCTACATTATCAGTTGCTCTATCAGCAAGCATCCTCTCTCTAAAGTCTCCATCACCAGCATGATATGGCGAGGCGCTTATATCGACCAAAAGTTTAGCCCCGGCATAAGCTTGAACTGTGGCTGGTCCGGTTTCATACCACATATCTTCACAGATAGTTATGCCTATGCTAACGCCATAAATGATGAAAATAGGGCACTCGGTTCCAGCTTGGAAATATCTATTTTCATCCAATACACCATAATTATGCAGATGATTTTTATGGTAGACGCCCGCCAATTTTTGGTTATAAATCATAGCCGCAGCGTTGTATATAGCGTTATCGCTATGATCAACAAAACCTACCACCACCGCTATCCCTGTGGAATGTCTTATTACTTCTTTCAGACTTTCCCGGTTTCGCTGGATAAACTGTGGCTTGAGCAGCAGATCTTCTGGAGGGTAGCCTGTTAAAGCTAATTCAGGGAAGGTCAACAAGTCGACTCCAAGTGCCTTTGCCTCATCAATAAATTGTATTATCTTATTTGCATTGCCACTCAAATCACCAACAGTAGGGTTGATCTGAGCCATTCCCAATCTCAGCGCGTGCACCTTACTTCCTTATCACTATTACCATAGCATACTATATTATTAGAATCATTAGACGTTGAGATTATATAACTTTATAGAGAGAGTGAAG
>Ga0114922_10004927_pt1 | contig 12346 bp, 10 predicted proteins | sample AartaG_FD_100975 | JGI IMG/M metagenome (GOLD analysis project Ga0114922, IMG submission 100975) | Deep subsurface microbial communities from Aarhus Bay to uncover new lineages of life (NeLLi) - Aarhus_00045 metaG | ecosystem: Environmental > Aquatic > Marine > Oceanic > Sediment | place... | reverse complement strand
TTGGGGGGTCGTCATATTCCAAATCCCCGGTGTCGATACATCACATGTTTTAGAAAACCTGTACCGCATATACAATGTAGGATGTGCCGTTATGGGCCCCAATATCCGATTTTCACCTCATTTCTACAACACACTGGAAGATATCGATAAAGCCGTGTATGCCGTATCCCAAATATCCTGATGGATGATATGCTCATGTTTTTTGGGACGAATTCGCCGTGAAGCAGGCGATCGTGTCCGGAGGAAATGTCCAGCCTCCGACGATGCCAGCGTGACGAGCGCCTAGCTCCAGATGAAGCATGGCGATACCGCAGTCCAAACGACGGGCAATTTTATAGGTGTCTCGATTTTTATCAAGAGAAACGGATATCGAGCTGTCGCCCAGAATGAACCTCCAAGGCTGTCGATTGACAGCAGAAGGAGCCAACCGGGCTGCTTCCAAAGCTGTTTTTATCCAATCATATTTTGGAGTCCCCGTCATTAGATCTCGGAGTGGTTTTCTCTTGTGCATTCTGCCGAACCCAGTCATGAGTTTTTCTTGGAAAGAAAAGGAATCTTGGGGAATTCCGACTGGTGTGACTGCCAATATCCGTTCATTTTTTTCTATCGAAATCTGACTGGCAACAGCTTCTGGATAGAAAAATCCACCCACCCAGCATGTGCCGAATCCTAAGGTCGTAGCTTCCAGAATGATGCCTTCACCGGTATACCCGACAGCCTCTTGAACCCGAGGAGAATCCATATCCCCGATAAAGGCGATATATCCGGGCGCATTTTCGATCTTGCCGTAAGATCCGATAAATCCCCGATAAACCCGATCTCCAGGCTCTCCGACAAAAACCGCTCTGGCTTCGGGAAAGGGTCGGAAGTTTTCACAGACCAAGGAAAGACAGTCTAATTTATCCTTAGACAACATAATTTGTTTGAATTTTCGGCGTGAGCGACGGTTGAAAATGGCCTTATACCAAGCCTCTACAGGTATTTCCATGGATTGTCTCCGTTTAAACACCTATTCAAGTACTGTATAGCAAGAATCCTGTCAAGCTCCATATCATTCGTAGCGCAAGCAATCGACTAGATCTTCATTGCAAAAATATACCATTATAGTATCGGGGATGGCCTGGTTTCCGGATAAGATCTTATATCCATTTTTGAACAATTCATGTCCATATTCGAACACTGGTGTACAGGATGATAAATTTTATTTGACCTCTATAAGAGATTTTATTTAGACTCTAGTTTATGAAACTTAATTTTTTTAAGGGTGAACTCATGAAAAAAAGATTTGTCTTGAGTGTATCGCTTTTTTGCCTGGTGATATTAACTTCTTTTTACGCTTTTTCCACTCAACAGGAAAAACCGCTCACAATAGCAGAGGCCAGTGAGTACAAGGCAACCTCGCTGTATGCAGATGTTATGGATTTTATCCAACAGCTTCAGAAGCAAACACTTCGGATGCGAGTAGAGACCTTGGGTGTGAGTGCCGAAGGCCGGAAGATTCCGCTTCTCATTTTCGGAAATCCTGTCCCATCCTCTCCTCAGGATCTCGCGTATGATGATCGAATGGTTGTTTACATCCAAGCGAATATCCATGCCGGAGAAGTAGAAGGGAAGGAAGCCGCCCTGATGCTGGCCCGGGACTTGGCACTTGAAGATAATCCCTCCTACTTGGATGAAATTGTCGTGCTGATCGTGCCTATTTTCAATCCGGATGGAAACGAAAAGATCGACCCGAACAACCGAAGAAATCAAGTCGGTCCGGAGCAGGGGGTTGGCATCCGCACCAACGGTTTGGGCCTCGATCTGAACAGGGACGGGATGAAGCTGGAGAGCCCAGAGGTGCTGGGTCTCGTTCAGAATGTCATGTTGCGCTGGGATCCCGCCGTGCTTTTGGACAGCCATACTCATAACGGGTCCTATCATGAGGAAGTGGTGACTTGGGTTTGGTCGTTGAATCCCAATGGAGATACCTCCCTGATCCGATTCATGAGCGACCACGTCCGTCCCGGAATAAACAAAATCCTGAAGGAAAAATACGACACACTGTGCATTCCTCACGGTGACTTTATGAACTTTCGCGAACCCGAAAAGGGCTGGAGACCGCTGGGGCCGCAGCCACGTTATCTCAGCAACTATTTCGGCCTCAGGAACCGTTTTGGTATATTGAATGAAAATTACCCCTATGCAGACTTTGAAACCCGCGTTATCGGAGCTTATCACCTCTTCCATGCGCTATTAGAATATTGTCAGGACCATAAGCAGAAAATAACGACACTCATCCAGGAAGCGGATCGAAACACAGTGCAAAGTGGGCTGAAGCCTTCTGCTGAAAGTCAATTCGGTGTCGAGTACGATGTGCGTCCCATAAAAGATGAAATCACGATTAATGGATATGTGATGGAAGAATATAAGACCGAAAGCGGGCGAACGCGCGCCCGAAGGACAGAAAAAACGCAAACGTACACCATGCCGTTTTTCGCCGAATTTTTTGCGAAAAGATCGGTGAAGCTTCCATTCGGTTACCTCATTCCTCTTCCAGTTCCGGAAGTGGAGGTCAAGCTTCGTCAGCATGGAATAACGGTAGAAAAGCTCACACAGTCTGTGACGTTGACGGTCGAATCATTCAAGGTAACAGAACTCAAAGGGCAAGAGCGACCATACCAGGGACACCGCCTCAACAGTGTCAAAGGGGAATATGCCGAGGCGGAGCTGGAGTTCCCAGCCGGAACTTTGTTCATTCCAATGGCACAACCCTTGGGCAAAGTAGCAGCCTACCTGCTTGAACCTGAGAGCGACGATGGCCTTTTGGTGTGGAACTTTTTCGACCGCAATCTTGTCCCTCAGTGGGGTAGAGGCCAACAGGTTTATCCTGTGTATAAACTTCTACAGCCAACACCTTTGATCAAAATGGTTGTGGGAGAAAATTAGGAGGGAGTATGAAAATGCGAAAATATTTATCTCTTGTGATTTGTCTAGTTCTCGTTTTCGGCCTTGCTGATCGCACTTTAGCCGAGGAGGGGACGTTCACGCTCGAACAGATCTTGAGCCCGCCTTATCCCTGGAGCCTGGTATCAGCCAAAAATGCCGACCGAATTGCCTGGGTTTTTTATTCGAAAGGGGAAAGGAATGTTTGGACGGCGGCAGCGCCTGATTTCAAACCGGTCAATCTGACTGGATTCGCCCGGGATGAAGTTTTTGAGATACCTGATGTCTATATTGCAGATGACGGAAAAGCCGTGGTTTTTGTCAAAGGGGGAGATCCCAACAGCGAAGGTTGGGTCACAAATTCCCGGAGCGACCCAGATGGCATGGAACAGGCTATCTGGGCAGCCAGGACAGACACCGGTCAGATCTGGAGGGTAGCTGCCGGAAGAGAACCCGTCCTCTCTCCCGACGGCCAGTGGATATTACTTGTGAAAGAAGGATCTATCTACAGTGCTCCTTTGAATCCACCTTCTGTTCCTTGGGCCATCCCCGAGCCTGAGCTTTTATTCAAAGCAGCCGGACAGAACGGATCGCCACAATGGTCTCCCGATGGAACCCGGATCGCCTTTGTCAGCCGAAGGAACGATCACAGCTACATCGGGGTGTTCGACACGGTAAAAAGAAAAATCACTTGGATCGCTCCCAGTGTGGACCGGGACAGCGATCCAGCCTGGTCTGCAGACGGCACAAAAATCGTGTTCCAGCGAAGACCTGGACTGCAGTACGGGCCAGCCACATTCAGAGGATATTGGAGACGTGGGCCGGCAACGAATGTCGTTTTATGGTTGGCTGATGCAGAAACGGGCGCGGCAAAGCAGATCTGGCAATTCCCAAAAGACGAACCTTGGTTTTATTCCTTACGGAATTTTCAGGTTACGGCGAACGACCGGATTCTTTTTAGGGCTGAGCGCGATAATTGGAACCACGTTTTTTCCATGCCTCTTTCTGGAGGAGATCCTGTGGACCTCACCCCTGGGGAGGCATTTGTAGAACACGTGGATTCATCCAGTGATGGAAAAATGCTTTTCTTCAGCAGCAACCTGGCAGATATCCACGGGCGTCACATATGGAAGGTCCCCACGGATGACAGCGGCAAAGCGGTCCAGCTGACAAAGGAAGCCACGATCGGCACTTATCCTGTCGCTTTAGCATCAGGGGACAAAGTCGCTTTTCTGTATGCCACAGCTCTTCATCCTACTTCTATCGCCACAGTCCCTTCCGATGGCGGAGAGATTGAAGTGATCGCGCCGGAAACACTTCCAGCAGAATACCCTATGGATGAACTGATCGTCCCTGAGCTTGTGATCGTCAAAGCTCCGGATGGATTGGAAATTCCCTGTCAACTATTTTTGCCCAAAGATGCTAAACCTGGCGATAAGCGTCCCGGCGTGGTTTATACCCATGGTGGCCCCATCCGTCAAATGCTCTTGGGCTGGCACTACATGGAATTTTATTCAGAGGCTTATGGAATCAATCAGTATTTTGCCAACAAAGGCTATGTGGTCATTTCGATAAACTACCGAAGCGGTATCGGCTACGGCAGATCATTCCGGAACGCTCCCGATACCGGCAGGCAGGGTGCGTCCGAATACCAGGATATCCTGGCCGGAGCTACGTATCTCCAGAACAGGCCTGAGGTCGATCCTGATCGCATCGGCAAATGGGGTCTCTCCTATGGTGGCCTGTTAACAGCTATGGCCCTGGCTCGCAATTCCGATATTTTCAAGGTCGGTGTCGATATGGCCGGAGTCCACGACTGGTCGCAACGTGGGAGAAGTATGCCTGAGGCCCAACGAAAGCTTGCTCGTGAATCATCCCCGGTAGCTGACCTCAAAACATGGACTTCACCCGTTTTATTCATCCACGGGGATGACGACCGCAATGTGGATTTCCAACAGACAACAGACATCGTCCAGAAGTTGCGCACAAAAGGGGATGTGCATATCGAGCTGATGATCGCTCCGGACGAACCCCATGAATTTATGCTGTTCAAGAACCGTATGGAGGCTTACAACCGCACATTTGAGTTCATCGATCGTTTTATCGGCAAGAACTAATGTGATATCGCATGATCGGTCTAGTCTCGGACCGACGTGCACATTCGATAAACCCGGCTTGCCTGAAAGCGGAGGCCAGCCCTGTCGATGCAAACACCTCAGGCATTCGGTCTTTCTTGGGCTCTACAGGATAGCCCTCGACAACCTGCCCGCCTTGTTGATTTACGTACTCAATGGCCTTGCTCAGGAGTTTTATGCTCAGTCCCTGATTACGCAAATTCTTCTTTACGAACAAGCATACGATGGACCAAACAGGTTTTTCATCGACCTGTTTCAGAATTCGAGAGCGACTCAGCATTGAAAAATGACTCCGAGGAGCTACGGAACACCATGCTACCGGCATTCCCTCTACATAAGCTAATATGCCAGGGATTCCACCTTTATCCACGATCGCCTTCATTGCCTTTTTGTTTCCTTCTCCCTTGTGTTTCTCATATTCAGAGTGTCTCAAACGCCACCACATGCACCAGCATCCGCCGCAGGCACCGCGCTCACCGAACAGTTCCTCAAGATCGGGCCACCGATCGCTGGTAAGGGGATGAAATTCAACCACCTGCACTCCTAAACCAGGATATCCTTTTTTTTGTAAAGGACAAAGGTTAGGGTAATAAGCACCAGGGAAATTCCCAGGAAATATATCACTCGCCAATCGGCTAGGCTATAGTCAGAGCGAAGTACTCTCGCGTCAACAAATTTGAACGGGCTCAGATAACCGATTTTGTCAGCGGACAAGGTCACTCTGGACAGGACATCGATGAAATATCCACCGACAATGATGCCGATCGATAGGTTCGTGATCGGTCGACCTCTTTTAATCAAAAGGGAAAGAAAAAGACCGATAGCCCCAAATGTCAGCATAAGCAAGAAGGAATAGAACCAAAGGATGAAAAAAGCCTCCAAGCTGTATTGGGAGTCTCCTTTGAATATTTCCAAGCTTATGAATCCAATGATCAACATGACGATGTTCAAAAGGAGCAAATAAGTGAGATAAACCGCCAATTTGCTCCGGACAACTTCTAACCTTGTTACTGGTTTAGTGAGAAGAAATTCAGCAGTTTTTTCCCGTTCCTCCCGAGCGAGGATTTTTCCGGCAAGGAGTATGGAATAAAAGCTTCCCAGAAGCATGATAAACATCGCATTCCGGGTGGAGTAAAATCCCAACACATTGGTCATCATATCTAAACTGGTACCAAAGGCTGTCATGATGTTCTTCATGTAAGGATTCTCGAAAAAAGCCGTGATCTGCTTGAGCATATCTCCTTGCATCAGGAGGGGATAAAAGGCCATGCCCAAAAGGATAAAAACAATGATAGAAATACTCCAGCCGATGAAAGAATTCCGGTAGCGTTTCAGTTCTTTGGTGTAAATGTTAGTATTGACCATTTTCCTCTGAATAATAATGCATGAAGATTTCCTCAAGGGTCGGTTCTTCGATGATCACGTCTTCGATATCTTTTCCTGTAAGCACATTGAGAAGATCAATCATGATCCCCGAAAACAGGAAAAAAAGGTTATTTCTATCAGTCTGCGGATCGATAATGCCAGGGCAATAGATTTCATCGATCTTAACAGGATGGTTGAATTCGATCTGGATTTTGCGGAGCTGCTTTTTCCTTAAGTTTTCGATATCTTCCACCGCGATGATTTTCCCTTCTTTTATGATCCCGACCCTTCGGCACATTTTTTGGACTTCGCTCAGGGTATGGGAAGAAAAAAAGATGGTTGTGCCCTTGTTGTTTTCTTCCTTCAAAATGTCGAAGAATTTTGCCTGCATCAACGGGTCCAAACCGCTGGTTGGCTCATCCAGGATCAATAATGGAGGTTGGTGGATTAGGCTTTGTAAGATCGAGACTTTTTTCTGATTCCCTCTGGATAGGTCGATTATCTTTCTTTCGAGATCGAGATCAAAGGTTTCAGCCAGCTCTGATATCCTGAACGAGCAATCTGTTCCATAAAAGTTGGCAGAATACTTGAGAAGTTCAAGCACATCCATTTTTTCATAATAATTCACTTCCGAAGGCATGAATCCGATTTGTTTTTTGATTTCTTTCGAATCTTTAACGATGTCCAAGCCGAAAATTCTGCCGCTTCCGGAGGAGGGGAGGATCAATCCAAGCAGCGTACGGATAGTTGTGGATTTCCCCGCACCGTTCGGCCCGATGAATCCGAAAATTTCCCCTGGTTCGATTTTGAGATCGAGATCGATGATCCCTCGTGATATACCATAATATTTAGTGAGGCTTCGAGTTTCGATCACATACATTTTTTCCATCATAAAACATTTGATTTGTTTTCTTCAATAGTTTTCATGAGAGCGTTCAGAAAATCTGAGAATTGACCGCATCTTTTTTTGTGTGATATGTTCTTCTTTGAATATGCCATTGAGAAGGAGAAATCCATGAAAAACAAATTGGCTCGAATCTCGCTTTTAATCTTGGTGGGAGATTTTATTTTAGTCTGTTCTCTGATCTTCTTTTTTTCCTGCGATTCAAATGATTTTACTTACAAGGATAGTAATTCACAGATTCAGGTGCTTCCAGAGGACCAAGTGAGATTGTCCAATGATCCGGTTAAAACCGATATTTTCCGAGATGCCGGACTGGGACTTTTTGTTCATTGGGGACCCAACTCGCAAATGGGTTCTGAAATAAGCTGGCCCCTTAACAATGCAAGTCAAGGTTATATGGAAAAGTATTATGCCCTTGCGGAAACCTTTAATCCGGTTAAATTCGATGCCGCGGAGTGGGCCAAACTGGCCAAGCTGGCCGGGATGGAGTATGTGGTTTTTACCGCTAAACATCACGACGGCTTCTGTATGTTCGACACAAGGTACAGTGATTTCAAAATAACCAACACCCCTTACGAGAAGGATATTCTTGCCCAAGTGGCCGAAGCTTTCAGGAAAGAAGGATTGCTTGTGGGATTTTATTACTCGCCTGGAGATTTCCGTTATCACTATGAAACCAAGGTTCCCCAAAAAGGATTGATGACGCCAGCTTTCGAGAGCGAGACACAATTCGGACCGGCACAAAGAGGTTTTTTGGCCTATGAGCAAGGTCATGTGGAAGAGCTGTTGACCCAATACGGGGATATTTTTATGCTCTGGTTCGATGGAAAGTGCGAGCCGTTGAAAAAACATGCTTGGAGGATCAGGCAGGATGTGTTCATCGGAAGAGGAGAGATACCGACCCCCGAACAGCGTATTCCAGGAGAGGCGGCTGAACATGCATGGGAAAGCTGCATGACGACAAGTTGGCAATGGTCCTACCAGCCTCATCCTGATTTGCGAACATCCAAAGAGGTCATCAATAATCTTGTTAAAATCCGATCGCGCGGTGGAAATATGCTTCTCAATGTGGGGCCTAGGCCTGATGGAAAGATCGCAAGCCCTGATGAAGCCATACTCCGTGATCTGGGTTTATGGATGATGATGTACGGAGAAGCAGTGCGGCAGGTGCGTCCCTGGATTGTCACGAACGAAGAGGATGTTTGGCTGACTCAAAAAAAGAATGGCGAGACTTCTACGCTGTATGCCATAACAGATTTTGGCTATGATGAGGAGGGAACATCGTGGCAGCAGTTTTCCGGACGTCGATTAAGCTTGAAATCGGTGAAAGCCACTGAGCTTACGAAAGTCTCAATTCTGGGACAGAGCGGGGAGTGCACGTGGCATCAGGATGATAAGGGGCTGCACATAACAGCTTTTAATAAACATACGGTTCAGATCATCGCTTATCCAGGGAACAATCCAGAATTCAAGCAACGGGGTTGGAGCTGGGGCCCGGACTGGCCTGTTGCCCTCAAAATCACAAATGTAAAACCAGCTGCTAAATAATACTCCAATCCTTGGATTTTAGAAGAATCAACGCGTCAAATGTTTATTAAAGAATTCAAGTTGATCGCTGACAGCTTTTTCGAAGTTATTACCTAGATAGACATCGAAGTGGTCGATGGGGTAGTGGATAACTTCCACAAGTTCCCCTAGATTTTTCTCGGCTTTTTCGACAACTTTTTTCGGAAGTGAAACGTCCTTGTCGCACACCTGAAGCAGGACAGGGCAGTGGATTTTGGGAGTGTATTTGATCGGATGGTATTTGTCCATACGAATCAGGATCCGGGCGCAGACCTGGTTGAAGAAATCAGCTGGAGCGATCTTATTGAAAAAATTCCATGCGCCTGCATCAGCCAGCACAGCGATACTGCCAGGTTTGCCAAAAAGAGGTATCTTGTGTGGTGAAAGACCAAGCCAGGATCTTACGAGATCACGCAGTCCATGGCCGAAAGCCATCTTGAGCAAATGCCAAATACCGATTTGTTTTACTACCTGCATTCCTCCTGCATCTCCATCCAACAATGGAACTTGCGCGGAGACACAGGCAATCTTGCCGTCTCTTGCCGCAGTCACGATGACGTGTCCTCCGCTCAAGGAAGTACCCCAAAGGGCGATCCTTTCCGGGTTGATTTCCTTGAGATTTCGAACATACTCTATCGCTGCTGCACAGTCTTCTTGCTGTTTAGGAATCCACACCAACTGCCGAGGCTCACCGTCGCTTTCACCAAGGTGTCGGAAGTCGAAGGCGAGCACGGCAAACCCGGCATCTTGATAACGAAGAGCATACGCTTCCAGTCCCAGAGCTTTGGTTCCTCCCAAACCATGCCCCATAATGATACAAGGAACAAGAGCAGTCAGGTCCTCAGGCAAAAATAACCACGCACTTACCGAAGTTCCTTTGACATTGAAGCTAACTTCTTTTTTTGTCCCAACCCGCAAGGGAACCTCCATAGGGGACGGAATATTCGTTTTTTCTAGAGGTTGTTCGGGGATTGGTCTTCTAGGGCCTAAGGCCATGATCAACATAAAGACGACATAAGCTGCGATGATGCTTCCGATGACGATGCCGATGTACATCAAAATGTTTATAATTGTTCCCATGTTCGTGAAATTATCATAGATGAAGCGATAGGGTCAATGGCTAAAAATAAACTGGAGTCCTCTGGACAAGCTGCTGTCGGGAACATGCCCCTCATCCTTAAGGATTTCCAGTTTACTGAAAAAGCCCTTTAGTGCGTGCTTGTTTAGATAATTTTGGAGATTCGGTACATAATCCGTGACTCGACGTGAGTCCTCAGTCCCGTAAATCATGAATAAAAATCTGCCATTCAAATGATCTTTCTTGACGAATACTTCTGCTTTTTTGTGCATGTATTCAGGACAATGCCCGATCATCGGACTGCTTGCTATGTAGGCCTTGAATGTATCTGGCTTCTCGAGCAGAGCATAAACAGCAAAAAGAGCTGAGTTCGACATCCCGTAGAGTATGGAATAGTCTGAGCTGCGATAGCTCTGTTTGATATAAGGAATCAATTCTTCTTTGATAAAATTCAAAAAATTCTCTGAACCTCCAGAACCAGGACGATGAGTGACGGCTTGAGGGATCATATCTCGGTTTCGGTTCGTGTTCCAGATGCCGACAACGATCATCTCTGGAGCGAATTCCTTCGTATTTAAGTCCTTGAGAGCCGAAACACACTTAGGAAAAATAGTCTCCCCCTCTGCATCCAGGACGTACAGGACAGGATATGCTTTTTCTGCTGTCTCATATCTATCAGGAAGAGAGACGAAGATTGTTCTATCCTCCTCGAGGATTTGAGAATAGATTTTGATCGTAGAGCTTTCAGAATTAGGGCCTGGTATAGCAAGAGAGGGGACAAATTGCCACAGCATTATCGTTCCAATGAAGAAGACTAACAAGAAAGGCTTAAAAACATTCCTATGTTTAGCCATGGGGGTATCTTCTAACCATTATTTTAATAGTCATGCTTGAAAAATTCAATTGACTTTTCGATTCATATGTTTTATTTTGTAAGGGATATAGTCGCATGAGAACAAAATGAAATTTTTATCGCGTCCGGAAGAAATCATCCTGTTTACCATCTTGAAGTTAAAAGAAGATGCCTATTGTGTTCCGATCAGAGAAAAAGCCTCTGAAATATCTGGGAAGGAGTGGTCTTTCGGAGCTGTTTACGTGCCGCTCCACCGGCTGGAAAAAAAGGGATTCGTGAAATCCTTTTTTGATGATCCGACGCCCATAAGGGGAGGGAGAAGCAGGCGCATTTACAAAATTTCAGCGGCTGGGATAAAAGCCCTGGCTGAAGTCCGGGAGCTTAATGAAAGTATGTGGAAAGAAATTCCAGAGTTTTCAACAGAATAAGATAGTTCTCTTATGGAATTTAGAAAAAAACCGCCCGGAATCCTTGAAAGGTTGCTCCAGTACATCCTGCCAAAATATGTAGGATACTCCGCACTGGGTGACTTTGCGGAGGAATACGCTCGTGTTGCTGATAACCGGGGGAATGGACCTGCCAAATTTTGGTATCTGCTCCAAATCATAAAATCTTTCCCTGCCTTCATAAAAAATTCCATTCGATGGGGGTTTGTGATGTTTCAAAACTACATGAAAGTGACCTTGAGGACCATCCGCAGGCATAAGGGTTTTTCATTCATCAATATTGTCGGCCTGGCCGTGGGAATGGCCTGCGTTGTCATCATTTTGCTTTGGGTTCAGTATGAAATGAGCTTCGATAAGCATCGTGAAAACGCGGAACGGATTTTCCGGGTAGCATCAGAATCACATGCCCATGCCATACCAACAAAGATGGTTGTAACTCCCCCCACTATGTCTTCAGCCCTTTTGCAGGAGATTCCTGAAATAGAAGCTTCCACTCGAGTTATCGATGGCTGGAGTCATATGCTGTTCTCGTTTGGTGATAAATATTTCTTTGAGCCCTTTTACGCTGTCGATCCCAGCTTCTTTGAAATCTTCACATCCGACTTCGTAGCAGGAGATCCTGGTTCTGCATTAAACGATCCCTATTCGATTGTCTTGTCTAAAGATAGGGCGAGAAAGTTTTTCGGCAATCAGAACCCGATCGGCCAAATCATTCAATTCGAAGAGCATACGGATTTTACAGTGACGGGTGTAATCAAAAACATGCCCATAAACTCCCATTTGAAGACGGATATTTTTATTCCCTTTGAAACATTCGCGAAACTTTGCGATGGGAATCTGGATAGTTGGAAGTACTGGAGCTATTATACCTATATTCTTTTAAGACAGGATGCAAACTCACAAGAGACTGAGGCGAAATTTCCTGCGTTCACAGAAAAGCATGGAATTCCGAAGCAGAAATTGTTCCTCCAGCCTCTCCTCAGCATCCATCTTCACTCGCATTTTCAAGGAGAAATCAGCCCCAATATTCATGTGTCCACGTTGCTTTTATTCGGGTCCATTGCGGTGCTTATC
>Ga0114922_10004926_pt1 | contig 12349 bp, 8 predicted proteins | sample AartaG_FD_100975 | JGI IMG/M metagenome (GOLD analysis project Ga0114922, IMG submission 100975) | Deep subsurface microbial communities from Aarhus Bay to uncover new lineages of life (NeLLi) - Aarhus_00045 metaG | ecosystem: Environmental > Aquatic > Marine > Oceanic > Sediment | place: Aarhus... | reverse complement strand
GCTTGTATTCTTTGCTAAAAGTTCTTCTCCCCATCTTTTTTACCTCCGTTTTCATTTTATTATTGTCTTTTCTTCGGTGTCAATATTTGGGGGGAAGTCCATTCAGGATCACCTGTTAATAAAATGTTTGCCTTATACAGAAGATCAGACCAGGTATTTTGATCCTCAGGATAATGTATAATATATGTGCGTTTGAGATAGTCGAAAGCTAGAATTAAATCATGTTCATCCTTATGATTAAGCTTTAAATACTTACAATAGTTATTGAAAATATCTCGCCTTGCTTTTCCAATTTCATAAATTTGATGTTGATAAAAATCAGAAGGAATATCATTTGAATTCCTGGCACTCTCACAAATATCAGCAAAAGTACGGGATGGAATAGCTGAAACGATCGCAAATTCATTTTTAGGATCACGATCAAAATGATCCTTCATATTATTTAGTATTCCATAAGAATCAATGTCAGATACTGAGAATGATTCCTTGCTTCCAAAACGAGCTTTGCATTGTTGGAATTGGCTAATGTTGTCTTTACTAATAACCAGTAAATCAACCCCTTGCTCATTAGTTCCTATCAATTCTACAGTTACTGATTTTATCCCCTCATTAATAAGTGCCAGTAGTTGTTTGGCAACCCAACGGCCTTCATAACGATTTCCCAATTTTTCTGCCATTCCAGCTGGCTCGTATGCCATTATAATTTCTCCTTAATTGAATTCTAACAATTCGAGTTCAGTAAGTTTAAAAAAATAAAGGTATTCTAATTTTAACTAATTTTAATATATCAGGAATAAATAGAACTTCAAATTAATATTAAATTCCTATTTATTATAATTTTAGTTTTTATGAAAATGTACTAATTTGTTGGAAATTGAAGTAAGGAGAATTGTTCACTTTTTGTTATACCTTATCTTATTACATTTATCGAAATAAGGGAGAGTGGTCACTTTTTATGATGCTTGCTTTGGCTGAGCATTGTGGTCAAGATTTAAAATGAGACAAATGAGACACTATAAAAAAAGAGTCTAACTTAGAATGAATTATTTTATGCATAAAATCAAATGCATAAATGATAAACTTCCTTAAAGTACCCTCAAAATGGCTTGATGCTAACTTAAGAGCTGGATCAAGATTGGGGTAAGATCAGCCTCTTTAAACCCTTACTTTATCTTGTCATCTGATTTCCCATTCACAATAAGGGTCACCAGTTGCAGCACATTTTATTTCTTTCACATGCTTGTTTTTCACAGTTATGAAAAACCCATTTAAGAAACCAGTGGTGAAAAAGCATTGGGATTCTTCTGTTTTTATTTTTAAAAGCTTCATATAAATGCTCTCGCAATTATCTTTTACTTTTATTGTCTCGCCAATAGTAAGCTTACCGATCTTACAATGTTTAAGAAAGTGGTATATTTTTTTTAAAGCTTCATCTTCACTTAAACCAGCGTTCATGAGGTGTTTACCAACCTCCATTCCAGCTTTAGTCCCTCCCATCCTAAGAGCCATCTGATATCTCTCACCAGCCATATAGGGGAAGCTAAAACTGTGCCCGACTGTATGCAGGTGAATGTTACTACCTAATATTGGCCTATTAACAAGAGGTTTTCCATTAATCATAAATCCCATAAGCCTGTTTATAAGGCGGTCATGTATCCTTTCAATAATTTGATTATCTATAGACTCCAGATAGCTTTTTAGCTCATTTCTCTGTCCTGGTACCAGTTTAAATTCACAATATGGATCTCCCAGACCAATACACTTTGTTTCCACTGCATTCCATTCCCTGTTTTTTTCTTCAAATCCTTCACACATCCCGGCAGTATTAGAGGGAAGATATGCAGCCATCGGAATACCTACATCTTCAAATACAGAGCAGTCAGAACTCTCATACACTCTGACGTAATGTTCATCGGCTTTAGATATGTCACCAAGGTATTCAACTATGCCGCTGCGCTCTTGCTTGCACATAGGAGCAAAGACTCTTAACATTCTATCCATTTCTTTTTTATTGCTGATTTTATTTGGAGCAAATTTTAATAGCATCCTTATTTGCCACGGGAAAGATTTTAGCATTTTTTTTATCGAAGAAGCGTCTTCCTTGTTTAGCTGATATTTTAGCAGTGGAAATCTTTTTGGATCCCACAGCATACCGCTCCACTGGGCCAGATTTGGCCATATTAGATTAACATAGTCTCCCACATCCCGCCTTAATGCCGCCTTTTCTCCCCGTAGAAATGATTGAATAAATTTCTTTAGTGCATTTAAATCCCAAAGATTATTATCAAACAAATAATCGATTCCAATCCGTTCTGGTTCTATTGATCCAATTTTGGCTTCAATTTTTTCCGGTCTCAACGTGGGGTGTTTTACTACGTCAATAATCCTTGTGCTCTCTTTTATTTCCATATTCAAAATAACATCTGACAAACTCATTATAGATGTTAGGTCTTCTTTCTTCCCACAGCCCTGGTCAAAGCAAACTAAAACAGAGTTACCCTCTGCAGCAAATTTTGATAAAAACAGTCTTATAAACCTGATAATTTCAAAACCACAGAAAATATAAGGAGATGTAAGGGAATCGAAAATAAGCAATATGTCCTTTTGGGCCATCTTTTTCTGAAGTCTTGTAGTAGCTATGCTTAGACTATTTAAATCAGAACAGTTGGCACATACTGTATCTTCTCGTGGTGTGCAAGCCAGTCCTACTGTCTCAGAGTAAGCATCAACAAAACATAAATTTTGCGGTAAATACTCTCCTATACCACTCTTCTTTAAAAGATCGATAATTTTAACAGGACTTTGATCTGTCGTTACCAGTATCACAGGTTTGCCTTCAATTATTCTTTTTACTGCTGTTTCATTACAGAATGTAGATTTTCCAGCTCCCGGAGGTCCTGAAAGCAGCATTACAGAACTATTTGGTATTTCCCGTAATCGGCTCCAAAATAAACCTTCTTTTTCCATATAATACCCCGATATATTTTAAATTTTATACAATTTCCCACTCACAGTATGGGTCGTCAGCTACTATACACTTTTTTTCTATAACCCTCTTTCCTTTAACTGACAGAAAAAGCCCATTTAAGAAACCGGTTGTGAAATAACAACAGGGTTCTTTGATCCTTGTTGCAACTATCAATGTCCTTAGGCTCTCACAATTCTCTTTTATCTTTATAGATCCATCCTCAGCTATGACTTTTCCTACCTTACAATAATTCATGAAGTCAAAGACTCTTTTCAGGGCCTCATCTCCACTTAAGCCTCTGGCCATAAGTTGCTCTCCGATTTCCTTTCCGGCCTTGGCTCCTCCCATTCTTTGAGCCATGCGGTATCTTTCCCCTGCTACATGTGGAAATCCCATAAGATGCATTACTGAATGCACATGTATTTCATTACCCAGCCTTGGTCTCTCTTTCAGGGGTTTTGAATCAAGAATAAATCCTGTTATATGCTGTATTAAACGTTTATATATTTTCTCGACAATATCTATATCCTTTTCCAGAAAATTCTTAAGCTCACTTATCTCTCCGGGTACTACTTTCCACTCGCAGTAGGGGTCTCCAAGTCCTATACATTTAGTCTCAATTGCATTCCAATCTCTCTTATTTTTTTCCCAGAACATCAGCATACCTGCAAAATAGGGTGGGATATGCGATGCGACAGTGGTTCCAATATTATCCAGTCCCCAGCAATCCGAGCTTTCATATATCCTGATATAGTGCTCGTCGGTCTTTGATTTGTCTTTAGAATATTCAAGTATACCAATTTGTTCTGTTTTGGGTGCAGGCCAGTAATGTAATTTACTCATATCCTTCACCCTGCTGAAGTTTCTGGGAAATAATCTCAGCATTGTAAATGATTTCATCATGAGCCTTAGCTTCCATGGAAAATAACGGATATTATCTACCATGCTGGTTTCCTCTTTATTTAATTTATATATCATTGTAGAAAATTTTTTAGGGTCCCACATCATACAGCTCCAATGGGCAAGATTTGGCCAGAAAAGGTTCACGTAGTCCCCGACTTCATTCCTTAAACCCTTTCCCTTCATATAAGATTGAAAAAAATATCTCATCATATCAGGATCAAAGCTCCAGGAGGGCCCAAGCCCTATTAAATCCTTTTCTATTGGAGCCTCTATTCTTTCAGGTTTCAACCCGGGGTGCTTTACTACATTAAACAACTGTCTGTCTTCTCTCATCTCTATTTTTACCACACCGTCAGACACACTCATCATTGCCCCTATATCTTCCTCTCTGCCGCAGCCCTCATCAACAGTAGCAATGACTGAATTACCTTCAGAAACAAACTTTGATAGAAACAGCCTCATGAACTTCACGACTTCCATGCCATTAAACAAGTATGGAGAAGTGAGAGAGTCAAACACCAGTAATGTATCCTTTTTACCGGTTCTTTCCCTGAGCTTTGTAATAGCAATGCTCATGCTGTTAAGATCAGAACAATTTGCGCATATGATGCTCTCTCCTGGGTTGCACTTGAGTCCCACCGTTTGTGTAAAAGCATCCACAATATTAAGCTTTTTTTTCTCTACCAGCCCTCCATTAGTTAGAAGTTCTACAACCTCTTGAGGCCCCTGTTCTGTTGTTACTATTATCACAGGTCTGTCTATGGCCATGTTTCTTAAAACTGTATTATGACAGAAAGTTGATTTTCCTGCTCCGGGAGCTCCCACAAGAAGAATCACACCCTTGTCCCGGGCTTCCTGTATTTTAGATAGAGACATTTAAATTCTCCTTATTCGAATAGTTAAGTATTATCTGATTAGAACAAAGACAATGGTCATTATTAAATTTTAATCTCTTAATATATTAAAAGGTATATTCAGGCGAATCTTTAGATTTTTATTTTTAAAATTTGTTCATCTATACAATTTCCCACTCACAATAGGGGTCACCAGCCACAATACATTTTGTTTCAATAACACGCTCCTTCTTAATTGCTGAAAATATTCCACTTAAAAAACCAGTAGTAAAATAACAGCAGGGTTCTTTAATCCGGGTAAAAAGCTCTGTCCTAAAGCTCTCACAATTCTCTTTTAACTTTATAGTTTTATCCGTACCTGTAATCTTTCCCACCTTGCAGTAGTTCATAAAGTCAAAGACTCTCTTTATAGCTTCGTCTTCATCAAGACCTTTATCCATCAAGCGTTTACCAATCTCTTTACCAGTTATAGCACCACCCATCCTCTGTGCCATTTTATATCTCTCACCTGCCCAGCGGGGAAATCCCATGGCATGCATTACTACATGAAGGTGGACATCACTTCCCAACCTGGGTCTATTTACCAGTGGTTTTCCCTCTATAAGAAAGCCTATAAGCCTTGTAATAAGTCTATTATGTATTTTTTCTATTGCTGATATATCTTTTTCCAGAGAATCCTCCAAACCTTCTATTTCCCCCGGTACAAACTTAAATTCACAGTAAGGGTCCCCCAGTCCCACACATTTAGTCTCCACCGCATTCCATTCCCTTCCATCCAGTTCCAGCCCCATAAAGAAACCGGCAAGCAGGGGGGGGGAAGATGGGAAGCTATGGCACAACCAATGTTTTCGAGCCCACAGCAGTCTGAGCTCTCATATATCCTAAAATAATGTTCGTCGGTTTTTGAGATATCATCCCTGTACTCAATTATCCCACTATGTTCAAAATCAACATTCTTTAAGATTGGTTTACTTACCATTTTCATATCCTTGACCTTGCTAAAGCTCTTAGGCATATACAGCCCTAATTTTTGTGCAGTAAATAATAATTCAAGCTTAAATCTCATTTTCCAGGGATTAATTGAGTTTGCTTCTCTTAACTGCGAGCTATCATATCTATTAAGATTATAGGTCATTTTAGGAAAACCCTTGGGATCCCAGAGCATACCGCTCCAGTGGGCAAGATTGGGCCAGAAAAGGTTGACGTAATCTCCGGTTTCTTCCCTCAAACTTTTACCGCCTTTACGTAATGAGTCAAACCACAGTGCCATAAATTCCCTGTTGAGGTCTCTTTCCAGTTTAAACTCATCGTGTTTTGGTTCCAGGGGAGATTTAATACTTTCAGGTTCAAGTCCCTGGTGCTTTATAACCTCAATAGCTATGGAACTCTTGCTTTTTTCTATCCTCATTATCCCATCAGAAACACTCATCATGGCCCCAATATCTTCTTGCTTGCCACAGCCTTCATCTATGGTAGCTATAACTGAATTGCCCTCAGAGACAAACTTGGATAGAAACAGTCTCATAAACTTGATAATCTCCGTGCCGTTAAAAAGATAGGGTGAAGTAAGCGAATCAAGAACAAGTAAGGTGTCCTTTTGTCCAGTTCTCTCCCTCATTCTGGTAATAGCAATGCTTAAGCTGTTTAAGTCAGAACAGTTGGCGCATACAACACCTGCATTCTGGACACATTCGAGTCCCACTGTCTGGGTAAAGGCATCCACCAGATTTAGCTCTCCTTTTTCTCCCAGTCCTCTTTTCCTTAATAGCTCTATAACTTCATAAGGACTTTGCTCAGTGGAAACAAGTATGACTGGTCTATCCATAGAAACATTTCTTAAGACTACCTGCTGGCAGAAGGTGGATTTTCCTGCTCCTGGAGTTCCCACGAGCAGTATTATTCCCTTATCTTTTGCTTCCTGGATCCTGGCTAGAGACATTATCCAACCTCTTTATTTTTATTTAATCTGTTATTTAAATACCACCAGATCAGGATATACTTCTATACCATTGTTAGTTATTTCATATGGGTGTGGCTGGTTATCGACAGCAAGCCTGCGCATTTTTTCAACCTGAAACATGCGGCTCAGCTTTCCATCTTTCATAATTGTACGTAGCAATATCACTCCCTGTACCAGATATTCCTCAAATTGATGTTCTCTTTCAATTCCTGTACCTTTAAGTTCAGAAATAAGCAGATTTGTACAACCATTTTTTCTAAAATCAGACAAAAGATCCCTCATAGCATATATACGTTCTATCTCATCCGGATATTGAAGTGTAAATATGGTTATGGGATCGATTACTATTCTTTTAGCATTAATCTCATTTATACCTGTTTTTATTGCTTCAAGTAACTTTACCAGCTTAAATTCTTTCATACCCAATTGAAGTAAGCCCGCTTTTTCTGAAGTATCCATGCGGACTGGTGAAACATTTATGAATAAAAGCTTCTTTTCTTTTTCAAGTTTTTCAAGATCCCAACCTAAACCAGACATGTTCTTTTTTATATCTTCAGGATCTTCATCAAGGGTGATATAAAGACCTGCCTCATTGTGTGTTGTAATACCGGTGTAAAGAAACTGCATTGAAAAAGTTGTTTTCCCACTGCCAGGTCCTCCGCTGATCAAAATTGAATGGCCTTTTGGAATACCCTGATTTCCAAGAATTTTATCTACACCCGGGATACCAGTTAAAATATAATCAGCCATAAGATGCTCCTTAATTCATTTAGTTTTATGGATATGCATTAAACTTAAAGCAGTCAGCATAATTAGAAATCTCCAGAAAAATTGATAAGTTAAACCTTTAATCTTAGCTTGTAACATTTTCTTTCCTTAACCTTTCTTAAATATTATAATTTATTTAAATGGATAAAAAAATGAATATTTTATCAGAAAAAGAAACTGCATTACTTTCCCATTCAGTGAATAGAATATATCTGTATAAAATAATGTTGGCTGCCGGATTCAATCGCATTGCAAAAAGCATTAGCAACAATAAAATTAAAAGCCTTATTAAAGAAATAAGTGCGAATGAAAAAAGTGATGCAGAATACTTATTGAATAATATTAAAGACCTGGAAACCACAGGTAAAAAACCCACTCCGCTATTTTTAGTTAATCTAAGGGTAAATCTAATGATTCGTATTCTTGGTGTAAGAGGATTTTTCGAATGGGTCATTATTGCCGAAGATGAAAGTATTGAAGATTTATCCATTGGCGCTTTAATCATCAGTAATTTTGCTGAATCTGAGAAATGGACCAGGATAGCATCAGACGAGAGGCTTCATATTCTTAGAATAAAAAGAGAAATACTAGGCATGGAAGGATGGGAAATGGGTGGAGGTGGAGGAATAAGGGATGTCATTTTTGGCGCAAATGATGGCCTTGTATCAATACTTGCCCTTGTAGCAGGGGTTTATGGAGCAACAACAGAAAGTCACCCTATCCTCATAGCAGGAATAGCAGGGGCAATTGCCGGAGCTATATCTATGGGTGCTGGAGCATACCTGTCGTCAAAAACGGAGAAAGAAGTAACAGAGAAAGAAAACCGGAGAAAAGGAATGGGGATAAAGACTGATAAGGAAGATGAAATAAAAAAATTGATAAAATTCTACAAGTCAAAGGGATTCGATGAAAAAGAATCCCGAACCATAGCAAATAAAGTATTTCTCAGTATTGCAGCTGCATCAGAACTAAGCATAGGTGAAGAAGTCGGCCTTACCCGGGAAGAATCATGGCCTCCTATCAAAGCTTCCATCCTGACAGGTCTATCTTTTGCAATTGCGTCACTTATTCCAATACTTCCCTTTGCTTTCTTGAGTCTAATACCTGGTGCTTTAACTGCAGTAATAGCCAGTATAGCAACGCTTTTCATAATAGGTTCTAGCAAGGCAATATTCACAAGAAAAAGCTGGATACGCAGTGGGCTTGAAATGATGATAATAGGAATACTTGCTGCAGCAGTAACTTATGCAATAGGTCTCGCAATACCCACTTAAAAATCTACAGGATTTATGTTGATTCTAAATAAATTATCTTTTAAAACTCCTATTAAAATTAGAGAAGTTGATCGCTTCTCTCGCTGCACAAGGTGGCTGCCCCGGGTTGCGAAATTTCGAACCATTTTTTTGAAGAAATAATTAAATTTAAAGAATTATTTTAAATGTAATCCTATTTTATACAAGATATTAAATATTAAATACCTAATCAATATTTTATTTAGTATTATAATAGACTATTTTCCCATACCTACACTTATATAGTGGAAATTTATCAAATTTTATTATTGACATACTATATATGGTATGCTAATATAAATATAGCTAGTAAGTGGGGACATTAACCTGCTTTAATCTCCCAATCGAGCTAACATGGTGTTTGAGGGTAAAATTATTTAGCAACACCATATATAGCAAGAAAGGGGGGAAACATATGAGACTAGTTAGCGCTAGAAGGACGAGAACAATTCGTCCTCGAGTTACTGGAAGAGTAAAGCTTACTCAAAGAGTAAGAAGATTACCTTCAGTACGCCTTATAAGTTACATAAGAGTCTCTCGGTTAATCACACTGAGAAGACGAATTAGATAGCTTTTAAGGAAAGGGTTTATGTCCTCACTTCCCATATGTGTTTCTATGGTACAATTACCTAATACTTTATAAATTCAGATGATATTTGATGATTATTGGCTGAGCATTATGGTCAAGATTACCAGCGTTCGAAACTTGAATCATTGAGCAGTATGGTCAAGATTAAATTTTAACCCCAGTGATTTCGCGTTCGAAACTTGAATCATTGAGCAATACGGTCAAGATTAAAATGAGACAAATGAGACACTATAAAAAAAGGGTCGTCTGATTTAAAAAATTGATTATCTAATCTATTATTGAATAAATTAGTTTTAGCATTAATACACAAATATATAATACTCCAAATGAGAGCTAATAATTCTCTCCTCAAATCTTTTTCTCTATTTCCAAACTTTAACTACCCCCAATCTCCAACCAACACAAAAGGTGACCAGTGGTAAGGATGGGGATAGTCTTTCATTATTTTTACCTGTGCCTTTTGCAGTGCAGTCGCTTTATCTTCGCCCTTCTTTAGGAGTTTATAGAATATAAGCATCAATTCCTGGGTAGATTTAGCATCAACAGACCATAAACTAACAATAACTGAAGGGACCCCTGCATAAATAAAAGCACGGGTAAGCCCTACTAATTCATCACCAGGTTTTCTATCGTTAATTCCTGTATCACAGGCACTTAAAGTTACTAATTCTGTATTCAGTTTCAAACTAAAAATTTCTCTAGCAGTGAGAATCTCTTTATTATAAAGTATAACTCCAGAAGATAAAGGATCTATATAGTTGAACTTACCATGGCAGGAAAAGTGAATAATATCTTTATTGGTACATGCTTCTACTACCTTATATTTAGTTGCATTACTTCTGATATAAGGCTTTACTTTAAAAAGTTCTGCTACTTTTTCTGCCTCATCCTCAAAGACTACTCCAAACGATACACATGTTTTTAATTTGCCACTACCCTTATTTTGACAGAATCTGATTAGAGAAGCACTTGGCAAATAAGCAACCGGATGGCGTTTAATTAACGACTCGCCGTTTAATTCAAGGGCATGCAAGGGAAGATAATGAAGTAAACCGTAAGGTATAAAATAGATTAAGTCTCCTTTAGTTAAATATTCTGATATTGGATCAACAAGACAGTTATTTAAACCAAGCCAGCTATCTTTAATATCCTCAAAATCCTGACATCTTGATACTTTTCTCAAGTAATTCTCAATGTATAGGTTTAGCCTTTCCTGTGAAATCGGAACTCCCTCAATATGTAACTTTTTATCCTTTGAAGAAACTATAAAAATAAATACTTTATCTTTAGTTATAAAATATTCTATTAAAACTGTGTCTTTTTTTTGTGATGTAAGTGTATCCTGTAATTTAGCAAAAGACAGCGGCTTTCCTCTTCGGGTAAATACATACTCAGAATCAAGTTTTTCTATTTTTTTATAAATAAGGTTTAATTTATCAAAAGTTTTATCTATCTCTCCCGGCTCTTGAGTAACATTACTTTTTCTTAAGTGCCGGGTTTGTATTTCCCGCAGCTTTACAAGGTAGGTTTCTTCCTCATCAAGTAATAATTTTAACTCGTGTGTTACTTTTACAGATGGATTAATCTCAGTTGCTGCAAGTAACTCTAGAAATGTCCTGGATTTTCCTTGTTCTGTAAATTCAAATGATTCATTCATCTTTTCTAACTTTAAACATAGGGGCACTATATATTGATATGCATCTGATACGCGTGAGGTAAATCCGATTTTGTGCTTTTCTTCAATGAGTCCTCCTGCAATCTTTTCTGATAGTTCTATTGATTTTCTGCAGTAATCATAGGCTCGCTTGGGATTATTTAGTTTATCTCCGTAAATTTGGGCAAGATTACAAGTATCTATTCTCTCAGAATCAAGGTCGGTAATTTTAATGGCTATCTCTAAAGACCTCTTATGATATTCAATAGCTTTATTGAAGTCTCTTAGGTTATAATAAGCAATACCCAGATTTCCGTAGCATTTTAACTCTCCTTCCTTATCACCAATTTCTATTGCAATTTCTAAAGCCTTCTTATGGTGCTCAATAGCTTTATCAAAGTCTCCTATGCTATCGTAGGCGTTACCTAAATTCCCATAGCAATTAGATTCTCCTTTCATATTACCAATTTTTTTAGCAATTTTTAATGCCTTCTTGTAATACCTAGGAGCTTTCCTGAAGTCCCCCAGACTATTATAAGCAATACCCAGATTTGTATAGCATTTTGACTCTCCTGACTTATCACCAATTTCTATTTTGATTTCTAAAGCTCTCTTATGATACTTGACATCTTTATTGAAGTCCCCTAGGTTCCAGTAAGCATCACCTAGGCCTATATAACAATTTGACTCTCCTGACTTATCACCAATTTTTATGTCAATTTTTAAAGCTCTCTTATGATACTCAATAGCTTTCCTGAAGTCCCCTATGCTATCATAAGCAGCCCCTAGATTTGTATAGCATTTTGACTCTCCTTTCTTATCACCAATTTTTATGTCAATTTTTAAAGCCTTCTCATGATACTCAACAGCTTTCTTGAAGTTTCCTAGATTACGATAAGCAACACCCAGATTTGTATAGCATTTTGACTCTCCTGCCTTGTCGTCAATTTTTATATCAATTTTTAAAGCTCTCTTATGATACTCAATAGCTTTCCTGAAGTCTCCCAGACTATTATAAGCAATACCTAGATTTGTATAGCATTTTGACTCTCCTTTCTTATTACCAATTTCTTTAGCAATTTTTAAAGCCTTGCTATAATACTCAATAGCTTTTTTAAAGTCTCCTAGATTATCATAAGCAATACCTAGATTTATATAGCATTTTGACTCTCCCTGTCTGTCACCAATTTTTATGTCAATTTTTAAAGCCTTGCTATAATACTCAATAGCTTTTTTAAAGTCTCCTAGATTATCATAAGCAATACCTAGATTTATATAGCATGATGACTCTACTCGTCTGTTACCAATTTCTTTAGCAATTTTTAAAGCCTTGCTATAATACTCAATAGCTTTTTTAGAGT
>Ga0114922_10004925_pt1 | contig 12349 bp, 12 predicted proteins | sample AartaG_FD_100975 | JGI IMG/M metagenome (GOLD analysis project Ga0114922, IMG submission 100975) | Deep subsurface microbial communities from Aarhus Bay to uncover new lineages of life (NeLLi) - Aarhus_00045 metaG | ecosystem: Environmental > Aquatic > Marine > Oceanic > Sediment | place... | reverse complement strand
TTAAAACCGATGATATGAAGCATCCAGGGGTAAAAAAGCTCTACGAACAAGGAGAAATCCTTTTAGGAGGCCCAGTAAAGGTATTGAGCGAGGGAGAATATCCATCTCGTTTTCCTGGATATTATGCCCGCCCACACGAGGTACGCCAAATCTTTGAGGATCGAGGATGGTCACGGGTAGCAGCCTTTCAGGTACGAAATCCCATCCACCGATCCCACGAATACTGCACCAAGATCGCCTTGGAGATTAGCGATGGCCTCTTCATACACCCTCTCGTGGGTGCACTAAAGGCCGATGATATTCCAGCAGAGGTAAGGATTGAATGCTATGAGATATTATTAGAAAAATACTACCCGAAAGACAGGGTTTTAATGCGGGTATATCCCATGGAGATGCGCTACGCAGGCCCACGGGAGGCCCTTTTGCATGCTATTATCCGACAAAACTTTGGGTGTAGCCACCTTATTGTGGGAAGAGATCACGCAGGTGTAGGGAATTATTATGGTCCCTTTGATGCCCAGAAGATCTTTGAAACCTTAAAGCCAGATGATCTTGAGATTAAACCCCTCAATATTGATTGGACATTCTACTGCTACAAATGCGAGGGTATGGCCTCTCTTAAGACCTGCCCCCATAGCACGGAAGACCGATGCCTGATTAGTGGGACAGAGCTCAGAAGGATGCTCTCTATGGGAGAGATGCCACCACCTGAATTCAGTCGCCCAGAGGTACTGGAGATTCTCATTGATTATTATAAGGAATTGAAAAAGTAAAAAAGGAGTCGGGAATGAGGAAACAAATGTACAGTCCAAAAAGCCAAAATATCACATGGCATCATCCTATTATTACCAAAGAAGACAGGGAACAGTTACTCTCCCAAAAGGGACTTACTCTGTGGTTTACAGGTCTTTCTCAATCAGGTAAATCTACCCTGGCCACCGAGGTAGAAAAGATACTCTATGAAAGGGGATACACCACCTTTATACTTGATGGAGACAATATCAGACATGGCCTAAATAGAAACCTTGGATTCTCCCCTGAAGATCGGGAAGAAAATATCAGAAGGATAGGGGAGGTAGCCCATCTTTTTAGTCAGGCTGGCATTATCAATATGACTGCATTTATCTCTCCATACAGGGCAGATAGAAGAAAGGCGAGGGATCTTGCGAATGAAGGTGAATTTATAGAAATCTTTTGCAGATGTTCCTTAGATGCCTGTGAAAAAAGGGACAAGAAAGGTCTTTATAAAAAGGCAAGGACTGGGGAGGTCCCTGAGTTTACAGGTATATCTGCCCCGTATGAAGAACCAGAAAATCCTGAGATAACAATCAATACTGATAAAGAAACCATTGAGGAAGGTGTTAACAAAATAATAACTTATCTCGAAAATAATTTTGATTCCTTACCACCACGCTATGAATGATTTGGCAATAACCTGATTAACAAAAAATGTTACATATTACATAATTCATTTTAAAGAAGGTCAACTTTATGACGAAAAATAATTTCTAATAGGAGTCAAGAGTGAACCTAATTCCTTCCACGCAATCAAAAAAGGAGAGATAATGGCATCAATCTTCAAAAAACTGTTTAAGGTGGAAAACAAGAAGGATTTTATAACCATTATCTCCGGCCTACCTCGTTCTGGTACCTCGATGATTATGCAGATGCTAGAGGCTGGCGGAATAGAAATAGTGACTGACAACATAAGAAAGGCAGATAAAGATAATCCCCGGGGTTACTACGAATTCGAACAAGTGAAAAAGATCAAGGAAGATGCATCTTGGCTTGATGAGTGCCAAGGTAAGGCCGTAAAAATTGTTTCGACATTCCTTTACCAACTCCCCTCTTATAAAAAGTATAAAATCATATTCATGAGAAGAGAAATGGAAGAAATTCTTGCTTCTCAGAGAGTCATGTTACAAAGGTTGGGCACGGAAGGGGCTAATGTAAGTAAGGAGAAAATGGCTGAGAAGTTTGAGAGACAGCTTAAGAATGTAGATGAGTGGTTAGCAAGACAGGATAATATCGATGTGCTGTATATCAAATACAATGATGTGATCCATGATTCGCATAGTCATGCTGTTTCTGTAAATCGCTTTTTAGGTGGGTGGTTGAATATTGACAAAATGGTCAATGTAGTTGAGGAATCGCTTTATAGGCAACAAAAAAAATAGGGTAGGGACATATGTCTAATGCAAGAGCCAATATCGATTAGGTTTATTTGGAATTAATAAATAAAAAAATTCTCTTAAACTGCCACCAGGTTTGTCCTATCTCCCTAACAGCTAAACACTCTCTAACCAACAAAGAATGAGTATTGAAATCAAACTAATTCAATCTGCTGACGCTCCCGCATGGGACGAATACGTACACAATCATCCTAGAGCTACTCTCTATCATTTGTCCGGCTGGCAGGATATAATAAGCAAAACCTACGGGCATAAATCTTATTATCTAATGGCTTTAAAAAGCGATAGAAAAATCAAAAGAATGACAACGGACAACGGACAACGGACAACGGACATTGTAGGCATTTTGCCTTTAGTTTACCTCAAACACTTCTTTTTTGGCAACAGCCTCATCTCCATCCCCTTTTTTGACCTTGGTGGTATCTTGGCTGATGACGAGGAAACAGAAAAAGCACTTTTATCTGAAGTAATAAAGCTTGGCCAAGAACTAAAAGTCGAGAACATAGAACTCCGCCACATAGGGCCACTCTCGTGGCTAAATGAAAGCTCAAAGCTCAAAGCTCAAAGCTCGAATTCCTCTCCTATGAGCTATGACCTATCCCTGTCCCGTGAAACGAGAAGCATGTTTCACTGGGGAGCTATGAGCTGTGTAACAAAGTCGCACAAGGTTCGCATGCTCCTTGATATACCAGAGTCTTCTGAAATATTGATGAAATCCTTTAAAGCCAAATTAAGAAGCCAAATTAAGAAGCCTTTAAAAGAAGGTTTAAAATCTAAAGTCGGTGGCGTTGAACTCTTAGATGATTTTTACAAGATTTTTTCAATAAATATGCGAGACTTAGGTTCACCTGTCCATTCAAAGCAATTGATGAGAATCGTTTTTGAAGAATTTCCCGAAAAGTCCAAAATAATTATAGTTTATAAGGATGATCAACCTATTGCCTGCAGTTTAATTATGGGCTTCAAAGACACATTGGAAAACCCCTGGGCATCATCCCTTCGACAATATAGCCGACTAAGCCCCAACATGCTGCTTTATTGGACAATACTGGAATATGCCTGTGATAATGGTTTTAGATATTTTGACTTTGGTCGATCATCTCCGGATGAAGGAACCTATAAGTTTAAGGAACAATGGGGCGCCAAACCAACGCCATTGCATTGGCAATATATTGTATTAGATAGTCAGCCGATCGGCGAAGAAACATCAGAAAAATCTAAATTCGAAAAAGCAATCCGCTATTGGCAAAAAATACCAGTTCCGATTACAAAATTTATAGGACCAATGATAAGAAAACATATTGGATTATAGAGAGGTTCATCGGGTTTGTTGAGTTACTTGAGTTCATTGGGTTAATTTCTTATTGGTACAAATCTTATACGTCCAACAAACAAACCTAAATAACCCAATTAACTCCGATAGTCATGAAAATAACCCGCTTTGAAGATATAGAGGCCTGGCAAGAAGCTCGAAAGCTAGTAAAGCTAGTCTATGAGGCAATCAATACAAATAAGGAATGTAAAAGAGATTACCGATTAGCGGGTTAAATACAAGGTGCAGCGGTATCCACGATGAGTAACATTGCTGAGGGGTTTTCGCGTAAGAGTAACAAAGAGTTTATCCAATACCTGTTCATATCCAAAAGTTCTGCTGCGGAAGTTCAGAGCCATCTCTATGTGGCTATAGATCAATCCTATATAACCCAAGAGGATTTTGATAAAATCTACGCCCAAGCTGAAAAAGTATCTAAAATGGATTCAGGTTTTATAAAATACCTAAATTCCCAGCTCAAAAAACCCAACAAACTCAAGTAACCCAAGCAACCAAATAATGCGCATAGGAAGAACCCTACCTCCTGCAGCTTCTCCAATTTACCTCAGGGATATTATCAATGGAATCAAGGGGGTTTTTCGCGGTAAAGAGGAGCTTGAGCGCTTTAAGTCTGAAATAAAAGAATATTTCGGAATGAAACATTGCTTTCTTTTCTCCTCTGGAAAAGCCGCATTGACCTTAATCCTTAAGGCACTGCACAAAATATACCCAGGCCGGGACGAAGTGCTTATTCCTGCTTTTTCATGCTACTCGGTGCCATCGGCAATAGTCCGCGCAGGCCTAAAAGTAAGATTATGCGACATACACCCTGATACTCTCGACTTTGACTTTGAACAATTAGCTATGAGCTTACAGCGATCGGCTGATGGCCTCTTAGCCATCATTCCCACCCACCTCTTTGGCTTCCCAGCTGACGTTGCTCGGATTCGTAATCTGATTGACGACTTAAAAATAACAATTGTTGAAGATGCAGCCCAAGCTATGGGGGCTGAATGGAATGGGAAGAAGCTTGGCACCTTGGGAGATGTAAATTTCTTTAGCCTTGGGCGAGGCAAAGCCCTTTCAGCCGTAGAGGGAGGGATAATCTTAACTGACAGGGATGATATTGCTGAAAAAATAAGGAGTCAGTTAGCACTGATTCCGGATTACAGTATTTTTGCCTTAATGAGATTGTTTTTTATGACAATCTCATTAACACTATTCCTTCACCCTAGGCTTTTTTGGCTCCCAAAGTCCTTCCCCTTTTTAAAACTTGGGGAAACAATTTACGACCCCAATTTCAATATAAGAAAGATGTCCGCATTCCAGGCAGGACTGGCGAATAGTTGGCAAGAAAAAGTTAAAAAATTCAAAAAGATCCGTTCAACTAATTCAAGGCATTTGGTGTCCTGTTTACAACCATCATCGACCTATTACCTATTACCTATCAGCTACCAGCTAAATAATCTCATTCGGTTTCCTATCAGGATTGATGATGAAGGGTTAAGAATGAAGGTATTAAGAAGGAGCTATCAAATGGGCTTGGGCATTATGCCCACCTACCCAGATTCTATCAATGGAATTCCAGAGATAAAAGATGTTTTTCAAGGTCAACGTTTTCCAATGGCTAAAGAAGTATCTCATAATTTGATTACCTTGCCAATCCATTCTTTTGTTGCCCAAAAGGACGAAGAACAAATTGCAGCTATGATTTCCCAAATCACTCACTACAGGCTATGAGCCATCAGCTAGTCCGTAATCTTTTCTCCGTCTGCCCTGCCCGCCCTGTAGGGAGGTGACGACTATATCGAAACCCAATAGTATGCACATTAGAAGAATCTCAAATTATACTGATTTCTTATCCCTTAAAGAAGATTGGAATAAACTTTTGAAAGAAAGCGGCAATGATTCAATTTTCTTAAGACACGAGTGGTTCGATTGCTGGTGGAGATCTCACGCAGAAACGTATGAGGATGCCCAAAATCTTTCCATTTTACTAATTGAGGACAAGGGTAAATGCATAGGTATAATCCCTTTAAAAACCAGTCGAGTTCAGTATAGGGGTTTAAAAGTTAAGAAATTAGGATTTTTAGAAAGCGGTTTATCACCATGTGTCGATGTTATATTGTCCTCAGAAAAAGAGGAATCTATTAGAGAAGCCTTGCATTTTTTGAAAAAACAAAGAGAGTGGGATATTTTAATCCTAAATAAACTATCAATAAAGTCAGAAAACTACAAGTTATTGGAAAAAATTTTAAAAGAAGAAAATTTTATGTTTGGCATTAAATCAAGTCTTAAAAACCCGATTATCCCCACTGTGGAACATTGGCCTAATTTCTTGTCTAAGAGATCTGCTAAGTTCAGAAAATCCTTAAGATATAAGTTAAATAGAGCCGAGAGACTTTCTTCATTCCAAATTGAGCGGATTTCAGAGCCAAATGATATTAAAAACATATTACCACTAATTTTTGATATATCTAAAAAAAGCTGGAAAGCAAAACTAAAGCAATCCATAGCGGATAGAATAGTATATAGAGATTTTTTTAGGTATTTCACAGATGAAGCAGGGAAGATGGGGTGGATTAATGTTTGGTTGCTGAAAAATAGTGAAGATTATATCGCCTACGAGTACCATCTTATGTATGATGGAATAGCATATCCTATAGGGGCTGATTTTGATGAGAGTTTCCATCAGTTGTCTCCGGGATCGATCTTAGAATATCATATAATAAAGAGCCTTTTTGAAGACCCAGAGGTGAAGGAATATAATACTTGCGCGCACAACTATAAATATTTACGCAACTGGACTGATATCATTGAGCCTTACGCTGATATCGAGGTTTTCAACTCAAGGAGTTTAGGAGCGCTTCTGTACATTGTTGAATATAAACTGAGGCCGTATTTAAGACGAATTTCTATTTTTAAACATGCCAAGGACTATTTAATCAAGAAAAATATATGGGTAAGAAATGATGATAGAGTTACTTCGTAAAGGCATTGTTACTATCAGTCGAGAAGTAAAGAGCTCAATACAAAGGGAAATATCCTTTTATAAAACCAAGCCAACAGTTGCCACTCTCATCTTAACATACCGGTGTACCTCAAGATGCAAAACATGCACTATTTGGAAACGTCCTAAAGCAGGGATACAAGAATTGGGTTTAGCTGAATGGAAAAGAATAGTAGAACAACTCTCTGAAAATAATATAAGGATTGTTGAACTCTTCGGAGGTGATGTTTTCCTTCGACAAGATATACTAATGCCTTTGATTAAGTTCATAAAAGAAAGAGGAATGACCATCCATCTACCAACAAATGGAAATCTGTTGAATCTGGACATAGCCGGGGAATTAGTGCGAAGTGGATTGGATGTTATCTATCTCTCTGTAGATGGGATAAAAGATGCACAGGATAAGATCAGGGGAGTTGACGGAACATTTGATAGGGCGCATCGCGCAATTAAGTATTTAACTCAGGCCAGGGCCGGGAAACAGACACCACGCCTCATATGTAATACTACTGTATCGAATCTCAACATTGATTCTCTCGACGATATTCCTGCTTTTGCCTATCAGGCTGGTTTCGATGAGAATCATTTCGAATATGTGGGTGAGTTTTGTGAAAAAGATCTTGAGCAGTCTGTTATCGATGGTATTAAACCCACTCCCTATTACATGAAGCAAGAGGATTCTGTATTGCTCAACAAGGAAGAAGCGATACGACTTAAAAATATATTATGGATGATAAGGAAGAAGTTTGTCAACACAAGCCTGGGCATTCTAACCGTCAACATCGACACTTTACCCATTGATGATCTCTACCAGGGAAGTATCAACAATAAGAAATGTTATATGTTAAGAACAGAAATTACCGTAGATCCTTATGGGAACGTAGTTCCGTGTATGTGCATCAACAATTATTTTTTGGGAAATCTTGTAGAATCAAATTTCCAGGAAATATGGAATAATGCAAAACATAGTCGTTTTACAAAGCAGCAAAGAAGGGGTAAATTATCTCTTTGTAAGCATTGCATATATGGAGTCCAAAGGAATCATCCCTTCTACATGAGCTTGAAGAGGATATACTACACACATATACTAAATTGGTACCTGAACCACTTTTATAAAGTGTCATATTCACCGGTGGGAAGGGGAAACGCCTCCTCTATAAAAAGTTAAAAACTTTGCGTGAGCAACTATCCAAGTGACCAGTGATCTTTAGCAGATCAGCCAAATATTATTATTTTAGAGCCTTACGAATACTGAAAGGGAAGGGGGTTATAGCACTCCTCCAAGCCCTGCTGACTAAGCTAAAACATCTTCTCATAGTAACTAACGCAGCAGACTGGTATTGCAGAGATCTAAGAAATCCAACACTTGATATCCAGACTCAAATGCCTGTGCGGGTCATATTTGATCTTAACGATGAAATTGTCAACTGGCTCAGGGAACACAACATTTCATACCCCTGGATGTATATTCCAAAAGAAATCAAAACCGCCAAATCTGAAAAACACATTTTCCCCTACATAAAGCATAATAATGAAATAATAGGTTATGTAAAAATCGGCTTGGGGAAGGTTTATATTTTGGATTACGATAAGATAATAGAATTTCCGGAGAAACACAGCTTCATATATGATACCTTTATTATGCCGGAATTCAGGGGAAGAAATATTACGCCTTTCCTTTTGAATGAGGCAATTAAGTACTTGAAAGATCATAAATTCGAAAAGATATGGTGCCATATCCCCTCCTGGAATACTCCTTCCCGTAGAGCTTTTGAAAAGCTTAATTTTCAGAGGTTCACTAATGTTAGATATGTCAGAACTCTAACACTGAAATTTTTTAGAAAAAACCCGACAAAATTCTTATCAAAGTGAAATTACCTTTTGGTAAAATGATTTCAAGACGAAATTTTATTAAAGGCTTTATTATAGGGAGCTTATTCATGCCTCTTTTATCATTTCTTCTAAATAGACTAGATCATGGGTTAGCCTTTTCTACATCAAAAGGGGGTAATAATAGCCAGCCAATCCCAAAGGGAAATAAGGTGATAGAAATACATAATGAAGAAGCCACCTTTTGGGACTACAAAATGGAAAGATATCTTGATTACATTAATCAGGATGTAGTTGATAGAATGGTTGATGAAGGTGTTTGCGGATTAACAGGATTAGAGAGCCCTAAAAGTGCTTGGAAAAAGATTATGGCCACATATGTAATGGGTGATAAATTTGCTATAAAACCCAATTTCAATAATATTAATCATGGGTATAAAGCATGCTTCACCTCACCCCAAGTAATAAGTAGTGTGATCAAGGGCTTGGTTGTTTATCTTAACGTTCCAAAAGAAGACATCTATGTATATGACCTATGCAAAAAGATACCCAGAGAGCTTGTGAGGGATAGAATAAAGTATAAGGTGAATTATGTGGAACGATTGGATTTTAACAATCTCAAGGATAAATTCAAGACGCGCTTGGGATTGAGTTTGTCCTGTGCAAATAAGAATGAAATTATAAAGATGCGTAACAAAATCATCGATTCTAAGTGTAAAGAAATAATCTGCTATATACCTAAGTTATTGACCAGGGTTAACCATTTAATCAATATTTCCCTTTTAACTAACCATGTCTTTGTTTTAGCCTCGGGTTCTTTAAAAAATCATTTTGGTACCGTAAGATTTTCCAATCTTGCCCAATATCCAGTTTGCCTGCATGGATCTAATATTGAGGAACACATCGTTGATATTAACTTAAACCCACACATAAAGGATAAAACGAGGCTTTACATTTGTGATGGCTTATTTGGAGTTTATGTCAGGGGCGAGAAAAAAAAGATACATAAATGGAGAACCTTTCCCTGCAAAAATGGAACTCCTAACAGCCTATTTTTTTCGCTAGATCCCTTGGCTATGGAGAAAAAGATAGCAGATGCTATAATCAAGGAAAGGAAGTTTCATCGCTACAAAATCTTTCCCGATCAGTATCTATCCGATTATGAATCCCAGACGAGTAAGTAAATTTTATCGGCAAAGCTCCTCTTGGAGTCCATGAGTCTCTTTCTTATTAGGCTTCTCACATTCCCAATGCCACCAAATTGGATTATGAGACATTCTCTTGTGACAAATTCTTTTTCAAAAATCCTAAAAAAGAGCGTGCGATGATATTAAGGGAGCTTGCAGGAAAAAAGGGAAGGAAGCTATTCCTAAGGCACATAGGAAATGAATTCAAGAAGTGATATGCTATTGATGACCTAGATAAACTGAAACTCTGTATTCAAAGGGTCAAACTTGATTTATGATTTAATCCCATATAGATGCTGTTATGGATGTCAAAGTATTCATTACGATTGATGTAGAAGAGGATCTGTGGGGCGAATATAAAGCCACCCAGATTCCCGTAGATAATGTTGCCCGTTTGCCCATACTTCAAGATCTCTTCGATCGCTTCGGGGCCATGCCAACGTATTTTATTAATTGGCCTGTTGTCACGAATAAATTCGCGAGCAAAATCCTTCACGAGATTCTGAATAGGGGGCGATGCGAAATCGGGACTCATTGTCACCCGTGGAACACACTACCCATTGAAGAAAAAATTAATAACCATAATTCCATGATTTGCAATCTGCCTTATGAGCTTATAGAGAAAAAATTAGAGACACTTCATGAAGCGATTATTGATCGTTTTAAAGTAAAGCCAATATGCTTTAGGTCTGGGAGGTGGGGCTTCGGCCCTAAAGTTGCTAAAGCTATCCATAAGCTGGGCTATCTGGTCGACACATCAGTGACCCCATTTTTTGACTGGAGTGAAGATGGTGGAGCAGATTTTTCAGATGTTCCCACTTTTTCCTATTGGTTTAACCCAGACGATGTCTTACGCGAGAAGGCAGATGGTCCTCTTTTGGAAGTCCCACCGACGATTGGTTTTTTACAAAAAAATTTTAAACTATGTAGGTTGGTTAGGAGAAAGATTTTGAACGGGCCTCTTTCTCGGTACCATATTTTGGGAATATTAGATAAATTAAAAATACTTAACCTCCGTTGGCTATCACCTGAATTAAGCAGCGGTCCAGAGATGATCCTTTTATCGAAAAAATTTATTCAAACAGGCCACCGTTTCTTGAACATGGCATTCCACTCAACCTCGCTAATTCCGGGGAAAACCCCATTCGTACGTAATCAGCAGCAACTTGAGAAGTTTTTATGCGATATCGAAATGTTTCTCCAGTTTGTTGTGGATCAGGGAATGACATTTTCGCCATTGTCTGGAGCTTTGGAGGAGGTAAAAAAACAAGGGACGAATTTATATGAAAATACATCCCAGGAGATGAATCAGGTTTGACTTATCTTATCTATGAGCTAACAGCTGTGAACTTCCGTCCCTAAACCCGCAACCCGAAACTCGTAACCCACTAAACCTTTAGCCCTCTTGCCCTGCCCGCCCTGTTAAATTCTTTAACCCGTGGAATTTGTAAACCATTCCACTGGGTCACAGGAGTATTTAACCGGGGTAGGTATGAAATATCGTACTGGGGTTAAATTTGCGTAAGCAATAGCAAGGCGTATTTAACTGGGCCAATCAACTTTTACCCCGTGAAATTCACGGTTAGTGATAGTGGAACGTATTTCACTGGGGCAATAAACAAAATGAACACGAAGTCTAAGCTAATTGTCTTACTCATACTCTGGGCTGTGGCCTTTATTCCCGTCTATCCAAGTCTTATCTCGACATGGCTTTATCATTCAAATAATTCCCATGGAATTCTTGTTCCTTTGATCTCAGCTTTTTTAACCTGGCAAAAACGCAATCAGCTTCAGCAGGCACCTGTTTCTAATTCTCACTGGGGAGTGGTCATTCTGGTTAGCACTATGGTGCTATATATCTTGAGTTATGCGGGCGCTGTGGCAGTTGTATCCAGATCCATGATTGTATTCAGTCTGATCGGCCTTGTGCTTTTTATCCTTGGCGAATCCATTTTTTCAATTATTAAATTCCCCCTTTTTTATCTTATCTTTATGGTGCCTGTTCCAACTTCTATCTATAAATTAGTTGCATTTCCTCTTCAGCTATTCGCTACTAAGATATCCGCATTCATCATTCAGGTCTTTTCTATCGCAGCCTATCGTGAAGGAAACATGCTCTATTTTGCCCAGACTCAACTCGAGGTAGCAGAGGCTTGCTCAGGCCTCCGGTCCATGATGGCTTTTTTCATGTTGAGCTTTCTTTTTGCATATATGATGGATAAAAACTGGAAAAAACGAATTTTCATCATTTTTTCGGCCATTCCTCTTGCGCTCTTTGCAAACATCGTACGAGTAACAGGTACAGGCATCCTTGCTCATCTTTATGGCGATCAGGTAGCCAGGGGTTTTTTACACGAATTTTCCGGCTTAGCTGTTTTTGCATTTGGCTTTATATTACTCTCTTTGGAATATTTTGTTTTGAATAAAATAAAAGGGAAAAGATATTGACAATGTGCGCACACCATGTTAAACTAATCTAATGGAATTTGATTTTAACCAAGAAAAGAATGACTTATTATTTAAAAAGCGAGGTATCACATTTTACAATGTAATCGAATCAATAGCAGAAAAAGGAATCTTACTGAATTTCGATCATCCTGACCAACAAAAATACCCTGGACAAAAGATCCTTGTAGTTAATATTGATGGGTATGCCTATTGTGTACCCTATGTGATTGAAGGGGACAAATGGTTCTTAAAAACAATCTATCCGAGTAGGAAATTCGGATACTTAATTGGAGGAAACAAAGATGAGTAAATACAACCCCAAATATTTGGATAATGAAGAAAAGGAGCTGCTAAATCCTATAGAGAGCTT
>Ga0114922_10004924_pt1 | contig 12352 bp, 8 predicted proteins | sample AartaG_FD_100975 | JGI IMG/M metagenome (GOLD analysis project Ga0114922, IMG submission 100975) | Deep subsurface microbial communities from Aarhus Bay to uncover new lineages of life (NeLLi) - Aarhus_00045 metaG | ecosystem: Environmental > Aquatic > Marine > Oceanic > Sediment | place: Aarhus... | reverse complement strand
AGCCAAGGTGTTGATAAAGACGAGCAAAGCCACACCAATAAGCTGCCATGTAAAGGGACGGGCATACTGAAAGAGACGTATGACGGTCGTGTGCGCATTCTGCGGAATTTCTCCAGATGATCTTCCGCCGCCAAAACCAATTCTTACTCTTGGGGGTAGTGCTGTTGATTGTGTCATTTCTTTAATATCTGTTGAGAAGACCCACTTCTGCCGGACCATTGCCTAGCTGGGTTTGGTAGATTTCCTGGTATATAGGGCTGCTTTCTAATAATTGCTGGTGCGTCCCTTGCGCGGCAATCCGGCCTCGATCCAGGACTATGATCTTGTTTGCTTTAATAACACTGTTGATGCGTTGCGCCACGATAAACGTCGTCCGGTCTTGCGACAGGGTGTCCAGGGCTTGCCTAATCTTCGCCTCCGTCTCCATATCCACAGCGCTGGTGCTGTCATCCAGGATCAAAATTCTTGGTGAAATCAACAGCGCTCTGGCGATAGCGATACGCTGCTTCTGCCCACCCGACAAGTTAGCGCCGCGTTCCTCCACAGGACTATCATAACCATACGGCATCTTCAGGATGAAGTCATGTGCCTGCGCAGCTTTCGCTGCTTTGATCACCTCATCCAGCGTGGCATCGGGGCGACCAAAGGCGATGTTCTCCCGAACCGTACCACTAAACAGGGTAGTCTGCTGCAGCACGGTGCCAATATGCGACCGCAACCCATCCAATTTCCAATCACGCACATTAACACCATCAATCTGGATTTGACCGCTGGTTGCTTCGTAAAAGCGAGGAATCAGGTTGACTAACGTGGTCTTACCGGATCCAGTTGCTCCTAGCAGGGCTATCCGCTGCCCCGGGTCGACGGTGAAGCTGACACCATTCAGGACGTTTTCACCACCCAAGTCGTTTGTCAAGTTCTGGCGGCTTTCGCGGCCGTCGCCTGCTTGGTTATAGTGAAAAGACACATCTTCGAAGCTCACCTTTCCCAGGAGCAAATCGGCCTGGTGGGGAGATTCTGCCACTTGAATCACCGGTTTGGTGTCCGTAACTTCCCAAACTCGTTTCGCTGATGCTTCCGCCCGCGACACCATTGTCAAGACATTGCCTAATAACAGCAGAGGCGTCATGCCGATCATCAGGTAGCTATTAAATGCCACCAACTCCCCTAAAGAAAGCCGTCCACTGATGACGCTCAACCCACCAAACCAGATGACAGCCACGATGCCCAGGTTGGTAAGAACAGTCAACAGGGGCAGCGCTACTGACATCAAACGTCCGACTTTGATATTCTCCTCCATGTAGTCGTCGCTGTAATCCTGGAATCGATCAATCTCGAATCGCTCGCGCACAAAAGCTTTCACCACTTGCACCCCGGCCATGTTCTCCTGAACGATGGTGTTGAGCGCGGCTAGTTTTTGTTGTACAACCGCGAATAGCGGCTGGGCTAACCGTAATGTCACCCATATGAGCAGTGCCGCCAGCGGAAGTAGTACGAGCATTATTAGCGCCAGCTGCCAGTCTATAACAAACATCATCACTACACTCCCCATCACCATAAGCCCTGACCGCAACAATAACGCCAGACCGGTGCTGACAAACAAGCGCACTTGATCCACGTCGCTAGAAAGACGTGTTATAAGTTGTCCTGTTTGCATATAGTCCAGGTTCGCGAAGGAGAAAGTCTGGATATGGGCGAACATGGCGTTGCGCATGTCATAGGCCAGTCCTTGAGACAGTTGAGCACGCAGCACTCCTTGCCCCAGGGTCGCTAACGCGCCCACAAACGCCGCTACCAACATAAAAACCGACCCCTGGACGATGACAACCATATCGCTATTCTTAATACCTTGATCGATAACATAGCTCAGCGCGCTCGGAACAATGAGTGTCGTCACCACAGTAAAAACCACGGTAATAGCCAAGAGAATAGCAACCCAGGTATAGGGTTTGACGAAGGGGGCTATTCGCTGCAGAGAATTCATTCGATGTCTGGAGCTCCCATCAACTGCATTATTTCGGTAATTACGTCGTCGATTTGTACGAGCCTTTCTTCAGACAGCTTGCCCAAACGCCTTCGCAATAATGGCAAACCACCTAGGGGTGTGTTTTCAGCGATTTCACGTCCGGATGGGGTTAAATCGACGATGACAACACGATTATCCACCTGTGAGCGGTTTCTTGTCACGTATCCGGCTTTTTCCAATTGGGCAATCAGTGTGGAGGTAGTGCTGGCGCTGTTGTGCAAATAGACTTGCACCTGTCCGACGGTTGCCGGGCCGGACTCCTGCAACATGCGTAAGACAGCAAATTGCCGCTGTTTGAGACCTTGCTCATTCATGATCTGATGGGCATACTGGCGCCCAGATCGCAGTACCGCCAGAAAATTGTGAAAAACTTGGTCAGATAATGGTTCCTGCACATCACCCATTTGATTTACTCCCCATTTACAACTAATAATTCGTTATCTAATATTTCGTTACCGATATATTAGTTTACATCATAAAGTTTTCCAAGTCAAGTAAGATGAAGGAGAGTGTTGAAAAACAACTTCAAAATTGACCTCTGGGTAAGTCTTTCATATAAGCACCCTCATGTCCACTCTAACCCCCCATATGCGCTGGTTTTTATTATTTTCGACCACTCCGGGTGGGGGATATATCCGAATTATCAGATTGTGGATAAAATTTTAGAGCAGTCGGGTGCAACCGCTTCAGCTCAATAGACAAAATATATTTAATCCTTTTGAAAATTTGACCAAAGCCGTGATTCAACCTTCTCAAATTCAGCAAGTTAGTCTAATATTGTAATAAATACATAATTAAGGGGCAGGTCAAAGACTAGAGATATGGAGCTTAAATCATTGACCGCGTGGCCAGAATTTCAGCCTGAACTGGGCGGTGCTCGCGTTTATTACGTCAACAAGAATATTGGGATGTATCTATCAAGTACGACGTACGCTAGATGATCGCTGCTGATCTGAAATTAAATTTTCCGGATGAAATCGCCAAGGCCATCGAGACCACGCGTCTGCCTGATTATGTAATGGTTTAGACTGGTAAAAAGACATCAGCAAGAAATCTTATCAGGGTCTTTTGCTCCCCAAAGTGATCTGAGAAAGGAGGTGGTCACCCTCAATCGAATTGCTTTACTTTCGTCCATATTATCCATTTAGATTTTGAATGCAGGAGGAAGAAATGTCTCTCAAGCGTTTTACCTTGGTTTCCTTAATTGCGTTGGTTCTGCTTGCCATCGCCGGTTGTGCCCCAGCACCCGCTGTAGAGCCAGAAGCTGAAGAAGCCGGTGTGCCATTTGTGTTTGCCGCTTTTGCTACCGCTATCGAAGAGCCCTGGGATGGCGTCATCCATGAAGCGCTGAAGAAAGCTGAAAGCGAAGGCCGCATTACTTACGAGTACACCGATGATATCGGTTACGCCGGTGATATGGAGCGCGTGCTGCGTGAAGTGGCTGAAGAAAGCAAGCCAGATATCATCTTTGGTGATGCTTTCGGTAACGAAGAAGCTGTCCGCCGGGTGGCTGCGGATTACCCAGAAATCGCCTTTGCTTTCGGGTCTGGTTTTGGCCCCTCGGGTGATAATTTTTCCGTATTCGATAATTGGATCCACGAGCCGGCATATCTGTGCGGTTTGATCGCCGGCGGCGTATCTGAAAGCGGTGTGATAGGCGTGGTTGGCGGACTCCCTGTCCCCGAGGTCAATCGCATCGTCAATGCCTTCATCCAGGGTGTCAAGGAAGTCAACCCCGATGGCACTGTGCTGGTGACCTTCATCAACAATTGGTTTGACCCTGCCGCGGCCAAAGAAGCTGCCCTCTCACAGATCGATGCAGGCGCGGATGTGCTCTTTGCTGAACGCTTCGGCGTAATTGAAGCGGCTGTCGAGAACGACCTCTTTGCTTTTGGCAATATGAGCGACCAGAATGAGCTAGGCCCCGACTACGTACTCTCTGGCCCAGTCTGGAATATGGAGCCTACCGTGGATTACACCATTGAGCAAGTTGTCGCTGGTTCCTTCACGTCCCAGGACCTCAAGGACTTCAGCATGATGGGTAAAGGTGGCGCTTCGTTGGCTGACTATCACGGCCTTGAGTCCAAGATCCCTGCCGACATCCTTGATTTGGTAGCGCAGCGTCAGGATGAGATCCTTAATGGTCTCTTCCGCGTTGATATCGACGAGGCAGCTCCTGCTGGATCAAACTAATATCGTTTAGTCACGAACACGGTTTCTCTGCTTTGCACGCCCTTTAGGCGAAGGAACCGTGTTCCTATTCCCAAGAAGGAAGACATTATGCATGTAGTAGAAATGCGCCAAATCACCAAGCAATTTGGCGATGTCATCGCTAACGACTGCGTGGATTTCCAATTGAGGAATGGAGAGATACATGCCCTCTTGGGAGAAAATGGTGCCGGAAAGACCACTCTGATGCGTATCTTGTTCGGCTTGTATAAAGAAGACAGCGGCGAGATCGTGGTTGACGATCAACTGGTGAGCATTGAGTCACCAAAGGATGCCATTGAGTTAGGCATTGGCATGGTAACCCAGCACTTCGCCTTGGTGCCGCCATTCAGCGTAGCAGAGAATGTAGTCATGGGGTATCGTGAGAGTCTGAGCCTGGACATGAAGGCTATTGAGGCTGAAGTTGCCAATTCAGCGGGCAAATTCGGTGTCGAGATCGATCCATCTGCAATTGTTCGTCATCTTTCGGTGGGCCAGAAACAAAGGGTTGAGATTCTAAAAGCGCTCTTTAGAGAGGTGCGCGTTCTCATCCTTGATGAGCCTACCGCTGTACTTATCCCTCAAGAAGTCGACGCATTTTTTAAAATTCTTAGAAATCTGCAGGAAGAGGGAATCTCAATCATCTTCATCTCTCACAAATTGAATGAAGTCATGGCGATCAGCGACCGAGTGACTGTGCTGCGCGATGGTCGGGTGATTTCTACGATTGACACGTCTTCAACTAACCCTTCTGAGTTAGCCAAGATGATGGTAGGCCGTGAAACCTTCGGCGTCACTCGACAGGGCGAAACTGTCGCCGATCAACCCGTCCTCCAGGTCGAGAACCTGGGTGCTGATGATGACCTCGGCCTGCAGGCATTATCAGACGTTTCCCTGGTTGTCAATGCAGGCGAGATTCTTGGCATTGCCGGGGTAGGAGGGAATGGTCAGAAGGAGCTGGCCGAAACTCTCTGCGGGACCAGGACACCAACCTGCGGCAGTATCCTGGTGGGCACTCAGGAGATGGGCGGCGCATCACCCTCGGAAATAACGGCTGCAGGCGTAGGGCGAATTCCTGAAGACAGACATGCTTGTGTTATCGGAGAACTAACCGTCGCCGAGAATATGGTCTTGGAGCACCTGGGACGCTTCACCTCCCACAGAGTTTTGGACAAGAAATCGATCAGAAAATATGCTCAGGATTTGATTGATCAATTCCAGATCAAAGCCCGCCCAACGGACAGGGCGCGCACACTCTCGGGAGGCAACCTGCAGAAGGTGTTGCTGGCAAGGGTGCTGGCTAACCAACCTGATGTGCTCATCGCTCCGCAGCCCACCCGCGGTCTGGATGTTAGTGCTACAGAATACGTTCACAATCAGCTGCTGGAGCAGCGGAGGCGAGGTGCCGCCGTGCTGCTGATCTCGGAAGATTTGGATGAAATCATGGCTTTATCGGACCGTATTGCTGTGATGTATGAGGGTGAAATTGTAGGCGTACTCCCGGCGCAGGATGCCGATATTGAACGCTTGGGGTTGATGATGTCTGGTGTGCTAAAGGAAAGCAAAGATGCCGTTTCTAAAGTTTAGACTCGAAAAAACAGGCGCGCCGCTGTGGTTTCGTGGGCTGATTCCCGTAATCACGTTAGTGCTGACCTTTATCCTAACCTCAGGGTTGATAATTTGGGGCAAGGCCAATCCCTTTGAAGCTTATTATTATTTCTTGATTGACCCGCTCTCAGGCAGGGTGAGCTTCCTCGAAGTATTGGTGAAGTCTACGCCCCTGATTTTGACTGGGATTGCCGTGACGGTGGCTTTCGTGGCAGGCTATTACAATATTGGCGCTGAAGGGCAGTTGTATGCTGGCGCGCTGGCTGCAGCCTGGCTTGGTACTGTTCTTGGTGGGGTTTCTACACCCTTAGCGATCCTGTTGATGGTGATCGGTGGTTTCGTTGCCGGGATGTTGTGGGCATTGATCCCAGCCTTATTGCGGGTGTATCTGGACGTCGATGAAGTGGTGACCACCCTGCTGTTCAACTCGATCATCCTGTTCATCATTAGCGCGATTTTGAATGGACCCTGGCGTGATCCACAGTCGGGTTGGCCCCAGTCCCCAGAGATCGCTGAGACCACGCGCCTGCCGCAGTTGGTGGCGCGCTCACGTCTGCATTTTGGCTTTGTGCTCGCCCTGACTGCTGTGGCGGTGGTCTGGTTCATCCTGACCAGGACAAGCTTCGGGTTGAAGCTCAGGGCGGTCGGTCTCGGGAAAGAGGGTGCCCGCTTTGCTGGCATCCACGTTGAACGTACCATGCTGATCGCCGCTCTGAGCAGTGGCGGCATTGCCGGGATAGCCGGCTATGTCGAAGTCACTGGCATCCAATATCACCTGATCGGTGAATTATCCCCGGGATATGGCTATACAGGCATAATTATAGCCACCATGGGTGGTCTAAATGCCCTCGGCGTGGCGGCTTCGGCTTTGTTCTTCGGTCTGGTCGAAACCGGCGCCCAAACGGTCAGCAGGGCTTTGGGGGTGCCGGTCTACCTCGGTGAAGTCACCCAGGCTACCATGCTGATGGTGATCCTGGGTATGTTCCTGTTGCAACGCTATCGAATTCGGAGGGTATGATGGTCGTAGCAATGTTCATCGCCACTTTAACTGCGGCTACCTTACGGGTCGCCACACCTATCTTGCTGGCAGCGATCGGTGAGACATTTTCCGAACGAGCGGGTGTGCTAAACCTGGGCATTGAAGGCATCATGTTTTTGGGAGCTTTCGTTGGATTTTTTGTTGCTGATATCACCGGATCTTTGTGGACGGGCTTATTGGTGGCCATCGTCAGCGGTGTTTTGCTTGGCATTTTAATGGCCTTTTTTACCGTGTCTTTAGGAGTCAATCAACATGTCTCCGGGTTGGGGATCACCCTGCTAGCCAGCGGATTGGCCCTTTACGCCTTCCGCCTGAATTACGGTGGGCGTGCAACACCACCGTCCATTCCGCCTTTTGAGCAAATAACTCCTCTGGCGAATATTCCGGTTTTAGGCACGATCCTGAATCAGTATCTGCTAACTTATATCGCCTTTTTAGTACTCGTACCAGTTTCCTGGTGGGTGATGTATCGCACCAGCTTTGGATTGAAAGTGCGCGCCGTGGGTGAAAATCCTGAAGCGGCTGACGCGGCTGGGATCAATGTTTTTCGGATTCGTTATTTCGTCATAGCAGTCGGCGGCGGATTGATGGCCATGGGAGGTGCTTTCTTGTCGCTGGCCCAACTTGGCGCCTTCACACACGGCATTATCGCCGGGCGCGGATGGGTCGCTATCGCCCTGGTGATCTTCGGAAACTGGAATCCCGCCAAGGTGATGATAGGTTCGCTAATCTTCGGGGGCACATACGCCCTCCAATTACGCCTCCAGGCTATGGGTTTGCAGTTGCCCATCCCCTACGAGACGTTTTTGGCGCTGCCCTATATCGTCACCATTATCGCCCTGGTGATTGCTGGTCGTCAGGCCTCATACCCTGCGGCTTTATTAAAGCCTTACCAGCGGGAGTAATTGTGCCCCTCACCCTAACCCTCTCTTACTGGAAGGGGGAACAGATGCGCTGGTTTTAGCGCCCTCTCCCACTGGAAGAGGGCGGGGGGGATGGAGTATCTCACCGTTGATCAAAATATCAGGATAAGAAAGGATTACAAAATGGCCAATTTCGACATCCTAATTAAAAATTGTCGGCTCCGCGGTCAGCCCGAGAAACTTTACGATATCGGCGTCACCGGAAGCAAGATTGCTGCTCTTGCAGAAAGCCTGTCCGGCGATGCCCAAACCGTGATCGATGCCCAGGGCAAGCTGGTCACGGAAGCCTTCGTCAACACCCATCTTCACCTGTGTAAGGTCTATACCCTGCCTATGATGGATGAGCTGGCCCTCAAGGATTACCACGGTGCCGATATGGGTAAAGCAATGACTGCCATCGAGCTGGCCGCGCAGGTAAAGGAATCCTACGATGAATCCTGGATAATCAGGAATGTCCGTAAAGCCGTTGCCCTTTCCGCGATTTATGGTGGAACGCATATGCGCGCTTTTGCTGACGTTGACAACAAGGCTAAACTCATCGGCGTCAAAACCCTGATCCGGGCGCGGGAAGAGTTCAAGGGTATTGTCGATATTCAGGTAGTTGCTTTCGCTCAAGATGGCATTGTGCGCGAACCCGGCGCGGCAGATCTCGTCCGCCAGGCCATGGAACTGGGCGCCGATGTGGTCGGCGGCATCCCCTGGATCGAGTTCACCGACGCCGATATCGCTGAACACGTCAGGATCTGTTATGACATCGCCGAAGAGTTCGACAAGCCTGTCTCTATGCTGGTCGATGACGCCGGTGATCCGGGCTTGCGCTCCCTGGAGTTGATGGCCCTTGAAACCATCAAGCGCGGCTGGCAAGGTCGCTCCTTGGCCCACCACGCCCGCGCCATGGCGTTATACCCCCAACCCTATTTGCTGAAAATTGCCGCTTTGCTGAAGCAAGCCCAAATGGGTGTGGTTAGCGACCCACATACCGGTCCGCTGCATGCCCGCGTGCGTGAACTGCTAGAAGAAGGTGTGCTTGTTTGTCTGGGTATGGATGATATCTCCGATGCCTATTACCCCTATGGAAGAAACAACATGCTGGAAGTGGCTTTCTTAGTATCGCATCTGCTGTGGATGACCACCCGCCAGGATATGGAAACGCTCTATGATCTAGTCACCACCAAAGCTGCCCAGTGCATCGGCTTGCAGGATTTTGCTCTCAAGGTCGATGCGCAAGCCAATATCGTTGTGCTGGATGAGCCTAACGTGCTCGAAGCGCTGCGTAACCACGAAGCGCCGGTTTATGTCATCAGTCATGGCAAGCTGGTCGATCAGGAAAAAATGCATGAGATCGTAGAAACCCAGGAGTGGTCTGCCAAATAAAAGCAACCGCAGATAAACATAGATGTGGGAAGATTTTTCGACAGGCTCATGTTTACAGTGTCTATCTGTGGTTTTATTTTGTTTATTGGTAAAATTATCAAAAAATCGAGGTAGCATTTCATGTTTGACATGGTAAATGTCGAAGTAACAGTAAATAATGAACTGATTCAGGCTGAGGTACCCCCAAGCATGAGCCTGATGGATTTCCTGCGCAATTATCTGGGGTTAACCGGTACGAAAAATGGCTGCAACAGCGGTCATTGTGGCGCTTGTTCGGTGATTCTTGATGGAAAGCTGCGCAGAGCCTGTCTGGTACGCATGTCCAAGGTGAATGGCGGGCAGGTGGAAACCATTGAGGGGCTGGCTAAAAATGGGGGGCTTCATCCTCTGCAATATACATTCGTTGAGCAGGGCGCGGTGCAATGTGGATTCTGCACTCCAGGCATGATCATGGCATCTAAGGCTTTATTGGATGAAAACCCTCAACCAAGCACCGAAGAGATCAAAACGGCTTTCAAAAAGAATAATAACTTATGCCGTTGCACAGGCTACATCAATATCATCAACGCTGTCCAGGCTGCCGGGGAGATGATTTGCAAGGATGAAACCCCGCCGCCTATTGCACCCGAAGGCGGACAGGTCAGATCGACTTTGCTCATCCGGGATGCGGTGAGCTTAGTCACCGGCACGACACTATTCGGTGATGATATCCACATGGATGGTATGCTTTATGGCAAGATCTTATGGGCGCAATATCCCCATGCTGAAATTCTGAATATCGATACTTCGGAAGCGGAAACCACGCCCGGTGTCGAATTAGTAATTACTGCCAAAGATATCCCCGGTAAGAATCAAGCTGGTATTGTCGAACGCGACCAACCCGCCTGGGCGGAAGATAAAACCCGCTATATCGGGGATCCCATAGCCACGGTCTATGCAGTCTCAGCAGAGATTGCCGCAGAAGCCTTGAGCAAAATCAAGGTTGATTACAAAGTTTTACCCGGAGTCTTTTCGCCGCAAGATGCAGCTAAACCTGATGCCGCAAAGATCCACGAAAAACGTAATCTAGCCCACCACGCCAAGATTGAGCGCGGGGATGTAGATGAAGCTTTCGCAGACTGCGCTGTGATCGTAGAGGATGACTATTCCACGCCTTTCATCGAGCACGGTTTTATGGAACCGGAATCGGGGATAGCTTATCTCAGCGAAGACGGCAGCGTGGTGTTGAAAATGGGTACGCAGAGTGCCTTTGATGTGCGTACCCAGCTTTCAGAGATTCTGGATCTCCCCGAGGAGAAAATCCGGGTGGTGCAGCTGCCTATGGGCGGCGCCTTTGGAGGCAAAGAAGATCTCATTATTGAGCAACATCTCGCCCTGGGCGCGCTGCTCACGGGCAAGCCGGTCAAGATCGTATTATCACGCCAGGAATCATTGCGCGTGCATGCTAAACGCCATCCCGCCTGGATGCACTATAAGACCGGCGCCGATCAAGACGGTAAAATCCTAGCAATCGAAGCCTCTGTTATCTTAGATGCCGGGGCATATATGTCGCTCAGTTACGATGTCTTGGAGAACACACTGGTCTTCGGCGCGGGACCTTACTACGTGCCCAACTTGCGCCTGGATGGATGGGCTTGGTATACAAACAACGTACTCTGTGGTGCCATGCGCGGCTTTGGCGTCAACCAGGTGACCGTGGCATTGGAGCAGCAACTGGATGAGATTGCCCATAAACTGGGTATCGACCCCTTCGAGATCCGCCTGATCAATGGCCTGGATGTGGATTTACCCACCGCGGCGGATCACGTACTCCCCGATGGGGTTGTGTCTATTAAAGAAACAATAACCGCCGCCCGAAGCAAGTTTGCAAGCATCGATGTTCCCTGCTCCTATGGTAACAAAAAGATTGGGGTCGGTGTGGCCTCCGCTGTAAAGAATATCGGTTTTGGCCACGGTCTGAAGGAAAGAGCCGGTGCAATCGTAGAGCTAAACAGTGATGGAGACGTTGTTATCCGGCACAGCCAGCATGAGTATGGGCAGGGCGCTAATTCAGGCATCGCCCAGATCGTATCGCTGGAGTTGGGAGTGCCTATCGAAAATATCGAGATCGTCGGCCCTGATACAGCCCTGACACCTCCCACAGGACCAACTACCGCATCGCGCCAGACTTTTCTGACAGGCAATGCCACGGTCATGGCTTGCCGTTCCTTGAAAGATGAAGTTTTTAGTAGGGCAGCTGAAATCTTGGAGCAGGAACCGAACCAATTGATGCTGCGAGGCAAGCTCGTGGTTGACCAGGAAACCGGTAAATCCGTTGAGCTTGGGGAGATCGGTAGAAAGTTTGTGGTGGAGAAAGAGTACAATCCCAGCGAGACAGCCGCTTTGCTCGAAGATGAACCCAGTCATTTTGGGACGTCGAAGTTCGAGTCGCGCGCCACGCACTGGTGTTACGCGTACAACACCCAGGTAGCAGTTGTAGAAGTGGACACGAAAACGGGCGCGGTGAAGGTACTAATGGTGATCTCTGCCAACGATCTGGGCAAAGTGCTAAATCAGGCGGCGGTAGAAGGGCAGATCCACGGAGGGGTTATGATGGGACTGGGCTACGCCCTCTCAGAGGAGTATATTGTCGAACAGGGCTTCAATCTGACGGATACACTCCGCAAATGCCGCTTACCTGGAGCAGATATGACCCCAGAGATCATCCCCGCTATAGTAGAGGTGCCGCACCCTGAAGGACCATTAGGCGTCAAAGGGTTTGCTGAAGCCCCCTCGCTGGCGACGGCTCCGGCCATCCTTAATGCCATCTATGATGCAGTTGGCGTACGCATTAACAATATACCTGCAGATAAAAAGAAGATTCTGGAGGTGTTGCAGAGTAAACAATAAATTCAAATTTGGTATCGAGTCATCTTTCCTTCTTCATGTCGGGTGCAACCGGGTGCAACCCCGGTAACACTGTATGGAAACCATGGACTTCTTTGACGTTGTTACCCCCTTATATGGTAGTTTGATAGAACCTGTACCACCATCTATAGTTAGTGGACATAATGGATTAACCCTAAGCCTCAATCACTCCGAGGAGGTCAGGGGTTCGAGTCCCCTCAGGTACACTCTGAATCCAAGCGAATCGTTTTTTTGCTTTGTTAGCGATTATGTCAAGAGTATGTGCTT
>Ga0114922_10004923_pt1 | contig 12353 bp, 10 predicted proteins | sample AartaG_FD_100975 | JGI IMG/M metagenome (GOLD analysis project Ga0114922, IMG submission 100975) | Deep subsurface microbial communities from Aarhus Bay to uncover new lineages of life (NeLLi) - Aarhus_00045 metaG | ecosystem: Environmental > Aquatic > Marine > Oceanic > Sediment | place... | reverse complement strand
ATGTCTCGTCTGGTACGTACTCACCTGGTCCAAACATCGTCATATCCTCCAACAAGTAATCAACTATCCATTCATGTTGGAAGATATCGGTCCGATAAACCTAAAATCGTTAAAAATCGCTCTAGAATGCCACTACTGTCTCTGCTTGGGTGAGGTTTTTTCGGATCTGATGCCTCGCTGGACTCTAAGGAAGTCTTCGATCTCGCCGTCCTGCCCGACAAGTTGGCCGAGTTCAATGAAGATTTTCGGCTTCACCCATCGCCAGCGCTCGACGTGCCCATCGGCAAAAGAGAAGCAGCCGCCCTGCGAATGCCTCCCGGCTGGAAGATCCCACCACTGCGGCCGAGCCGTCTTGAACGTCGGCCCCCGGGGCGGGATACCGAAGTGGGAATCCAGGATGCCGTCCTCGTGGACGCCCACGAAAAACAGAAGACGCGCCGGCGGTGGATCGTCGATTTCGTGTTCCTTGGCGAAGCTCAGAGGGTAATACTTTATTGGCGTAGGCCCCCCCGACCCCACTGCGAACAGTTGCGGGTACGGATAGCCGTTGATGGATTGACTCAGGTTATAGCTGCGTGTCCGCCGCATAGACAGCAGTTGACCATCCTGCGTTTTCACCCTCGACATATCGGCCGGACATCGATAGATCCCGGTGGATCTGTTGTAGGGAAAGAGCAGACTGCGCTGGATATTCTCGGTGGTGGTATCGAAGGGCGCCAGCCCGGCGCACCAGGTCATACTGTCGTTCCAGCCCACCAAAGGCGCTCCGGTGCCAATATTATAAGCGTGTCGATTGGGCGGCAAAAAGCCGTCGTAGTCCATGGAATAGAGTTTCGCACAGGTCTGAAGCTGTTTGAGGTTGCTTAGGCAGGCTACTTCCCGCCCCTTTGCCCTGGCCAGAGATAGCGCCGGCAGCAAGATCGCAAGCAGAAGGGCGATAACCGCGATAACAATGAGCAGTTCGATTAACGTGAAAGCCGGACGTTGACCTTTGGCGAAGACCTCTCGCCATCGGCGTAGCTGCGTCGACCTGATGGGATACCCTCCTCTCAGCAAGCCGGCACCCATTCCACTGCTCGAGTCCGAGAACTCAGAGAATGTCAATAACCTTTGATTTCTATGTCGCATCCTACACCACATATCGAATCATCGATCTTAAATATTATCAGCAAACAAAGAAGGACAACCGGAGCTAAGGCAGTAAAGGGAACAGAACTAATACTACCACATCGTAAGAAACGTATCGATGCTCTCCTCATCTTTTTAGCCTCCAAAGCTAAATTGGCTGTTATCCCCACAAAGCCTCTTACATATCATTACGCTTACGGCTGATACAACCTGATATCGTCAATATAGATCGTGCCTGTACCACCAGCTGCCGCGCCGGCTTTGCTGCCCAGGCCGATTGTTATCTTATCCACATTGGCCAGGTCGATGCCCTGGTCGGCAAACGCCTGTAGGGCGATCCGCCACTCGGTCCACCTGCTTCTCGCTGCGACAGCCACATCATCATAGGCTACAATCGCCGGGGCGCCGGCGGCGTTGGAGACCACCACATACAGCGGCTCGGCGTCATTGGCCGAATCGCCCCCTAACCAAAGCGACAACTCTGCGACGGCGCCTATCGTCCAATCTCGCGGCGCCGTCAATGTCATCGACGCCTCCGAATTCGTTACACCGGTTTCGTTGACATACAAAAACGACATGGACTGGGAGCCGCCGTGGACAATCGTCTGCTCGGCATAGTGAGGTTGCAAATAACCGACCTGCGCGCCATTATCCCAAACGTACAATCCGTCGATCCAGGTCTGCCAGATCGCTTCGCCGGCCACTTTGTCATCGGTATAGCCCTCAAAGTCATCTATCAAAAGGAAAGCACCCGTCGTGAAGATCCAGAGAGGGCCTTTGACCGTATTGCCCTGATCATCAACTTCGTCCACGCGCCAGTAGTAGATCGTCTCGGCGTCGAGTAATCCGGGATCGTAACTCTCAGCGCCCAGTCTCATAGACCCTTGGTACTCCGGCGCGCCGGTATCGGCGTTGCGTACGGCATCTTTATCCGTTCCGAAGTAGAGCGCGTGCAAGGCGGCGCTATCGGACGGCGTCCAGCTCAGGATTGCATTCATCTCAACATCCGTGGCGCCATATGAAGGCTGGGGATCTCCCACGGCGCCGGGTGTCGTAAAGCTCCAGACGTCGCCTTTGTACGTCTGGACGGCGTCAAACTCATCGACTCGCCAATAGTATACCTTCTCCGCTTCAAGCGTGCCGGTGTTGTAGATTGTAACGTTCGCTGGGATGCCGCCGGTGGCATTATTCACCTCATCGAAAGTCTCGCCGAAATAGGCTGTGTGCCGCTTTGCACCGAAACCGGCTGTCCAGCTCAAAGTTACATTGTCCGGGCCTACGGACCCGGCGCCATCCGCCGGGTCGGGATTATAGGCCGTTCTGGGCGGGATCGAGAAGCTCCAGACGTCACCCTTCCACGGACTGCTGGGATCGGCCTCGTTAACTTCATCGATACGCCAGTAATACGTCGTCCCCGGCACCAGACCGTCCGGATAGGCGAATCCCTGAGAACCGGAAACGTAAGACAATCCCGGCTGGTTGCCCCGGAATGTCTCGCCGGTGCCGTTATCTACGTTGTCGAAATTATCACCCAGATAGACATCGTGTGAGACCGCATAGGGACCGGGTCTCCAGCTCAGGGTCACCTTTATGTCCTCATGCAGGGCGCCGTCCTCCGGGTCGGGATCGTAGGCACACGGATAGCCACTGCGGTCTTCGAATACAGCCAGAACCTCGGTCTCGGTGAGAATACCGTGATAGACGCGTACGTCGTCGATTATACCCTCATAAGTAAAAGTGTTTATATCGGTGGTCCCCGGACCTCTACCGATAACAAACGGCCCCACGTCTCCGGGCATTGGAGGAGTTATGCCGTAAAGAGAATAGCCAGTTAGGCTGGGCAGAGTATCCATACGTTGGCCCTCAACCCCATTGAGATAGAATATCACTCCGTCAGTTTGATCTGGCACGAACGTGACGGCCACATGCTGCCACTCCCCGATTACGAGGGTAATGTTGGAAGGAATATACATGGCAACGCCCGTCGTTTCCCATGCCAGCCGCGATCTTGTGGTCACGAGCGCATAGGCGTCCGACCGCGAGACACAGGCGTACACTTTGAAACCATCGAATCTGGCGGGATTGATCCAGCAGGCGATGGAAATCGCATCGGCTATATTCAGGATATCGCCGCAATCCACCCAGTCGTCGCCGTCAAACTCCAGCGCATTACCGAGCTGGCCGGCCACCCACTTGGGAATTCCCTGTAAGGTGCCGTCGTTGCCGGCTATTGAGTCGGACGCAGTCTTTCCGGAGCTCTCATCAAACCTCCAGTGTCCCACAAGGTCGGCTGAGGCATTGACTACCACACCCAGCACGAAAACAAGAGCCAGTAAATAAGTCAGTTTCTTACACATGATTAGGTCTCCTCTTAATACCTATCAGGTCGTGAAACAACCGCCTTCATCCCAGCGGCGTTATCCACGATAGATTTTCATGTCTCGTATATGTTTCCAGGAGTCTGATCCATCCAGGCAACTCAGACTTCTCTTATCGCCGAACTGTGCCTTTTTGATCAATTCAGCGCGCTCTTTGTGGTTAATCATGTGCTTCTATATATAAGTTTAACAAAAACGTAAAACTTGACGCGATTTTTTGAGTATTTTACCGTTTTCTACTGATTTTTGCGAAATTCAGCCGAAAACTGGCCCAATCACGTGGGGGCTTTTGCGAAAAACCGGCCCTTTTCTTTTTGTATGCACTTGTGTACCTGTAATCGTGTTACTGCATGTACCAGAACAGAGAGTTTTTATAAACCGACAAAGTCCCGAATATGTTGGTTCCCGCTGGTGTGCCATTCTGAGGTAATTATAACACAGTCTGCTGCTGCAAAACAACATATTGTCGGGAAATTCTTTTTCCGGGCCAATCGAAATTTACCAATTATTTTACTTGACGAATCGCACGATATCGATGATAATTATATATAGATCTTTAGAACCAATATGCTCCGGAGAAAAGCAGATGCGTTTGGTTGTAAAGCGAAAAGATCAGGTCGTCAATGAGTTTCAATTCGACAGAGGTCCTGTTTATATAGGCAGGCATGCGCACAGCCAGGTATTCCTGAATGACAGGGCGGTCTCGAGACAGCATGCCGCAATCTTTGCGACGAAGGAAGGAAAATGGGTGGTCGAGGATTTGGATTCGGCCAACAAGACGTACCTGAACGATAAGGCAATTCACAAGGCCGATATTAAGACCGGCGATTCCATTCGTATTGGGGACTTTACCATCGACGTAGATTTTAAGGCCGAGCTCGACGCCGGCGAACCTATTCATCTGGCGGATACACTCATGCCGAACTCTCACAAGACGAGTACCGCACTGACAGACCCGAGTCGTGAAGTTATAGTAAGAAAACCGAACGTCGAGCGGGCCCCTGATATTACCCTGCCGGCCAAAAGGGTAAAGGATTTTATGGAGGCCACCGAAGAAATCTGCAAAGCCAACGGCCTCGATGTGCTGCTAAAGGTCTTATTGGGTATCTCATTGAAGCAGTTCAGTGGATATCATTGCTGGTGTGCCTTGAGAAACCACCCTGATGGCCCAATGACCTGCCATGCGGGCAGAAGCCGCGACGGCCACGGAGTGAATTTAAACGATTTGAAACTAAGAGAAAAGATCAACCATGCGATTGAAACGAAACAGTTTGTGCTTGTACCACAAGCCTCGGCTCCGACGGAAAAGAACAGAATACGCTCTGCAATGATAGCGCCCATTGTGGACCCTTCCGGCTGTTTCGGTGTGTTATATATCGATAACTCAATGGATCACGGACATTACAGTCTTAACGATTTGGATTACCTGATGCTGGTTGCAATTCACACGGCCGCAATTATAGAGAACTTCTAATCCCAATCTTTTCTTGAAATATTCAATCCCACAAGTTCATACAAGAGACTTAATACGCTCAACAAGATTGGGAATCTGTTCCAGAGTTAAGAACAGCAGCGAGAAAATCGCAATAATCCACATCGCCGGCTTAATGTCTCTTGCCTTGCCGGATATTAGTTTCATCATGGCGAACGAGATAAAGCCGAACGCCAGCCCGGTGCTGATGCTGTAGCTCAGGGCTATCATTACCATTATTATAAATGCAGGGAACGCTTCGGCTAAGTTCGTAAAATCGATTTTCCTGACTTCCTTCATCATAAACAGCCCGACCATAATAAGCGCCGGCGCCGCGGCATATCTGGGTACTATTTCCACAATCGGCACGAACACTAGTGCCAGCAGGAACAAAATACCTGTAACAACCGAAGTAAGGCCCGAGCGTCCGCCCTGTTCGATTCCAGCCGCAGATTCGATATACGCTGTAGTGGTTGACGTCCCTAATAAGGCTCCCATCATAGTTGCGACGGCGTCGAGCCCTAACAGCATTCCCAGGCCTTTTATTCTGTTTTTCTCGTTGACCATATTGGCCTGGTGACAACATGCGACCAGGGTCCCGACACTGTCGAACATGTCGATAAACATAAGAGTAAAGATGCTGCCGAACAGGCTCCACTTAAGCGCACCAACAATGTCGAGGTGAAGAGCCACGGCGGACAGGTTAAGATTTGAGGTAATCCATTGTTCGGGCTTTGGTATATAGCCGAATATTGCCGCCAGAGCAGTCGAAAAAATAATACCGACCAGCAGGGCGCCCTTTATCTTTATCATTTCAAGAAAGAGCATTACAACCAGTCCGCACATTCCTATCAGCACCGTAGCTTTGAGCTGGCCGGCCTTAACCAGTGTTGCTTCGGTGCCCTGAACAACCACGCCCAGGTTTTTCAGACCGATGAACGTAATGAACAAGCCAATCCCGACCGATATGGCCGAGACCAATGAGGGCGGTATCGCCTCGACAAGCTTTTTTCTCAGCCCCAGTAAGGTCAGTATCCAGAAAAACAGGCCCGACAGAAATACAACGCCTAAGGCCGTCTCCCACGGAACTTTGTCGCCCAACACGAGACTGTATGCAAAAAAGGCGTTGAGTCCCATTCCCGGCGCCATAGCTATGGGGGCGTTCGCTAATATCCCAACCATAATTGTTGCAAGGGCACTGACTATGCAGGTGACTGCTATCAGAGCTTCTCTGTCCATCCCGGTGTTGTCACTTAGAATGTCGGGATTAGTGAAAATGATATATGCCATCGTGAGAAAAGTCGTTAGGCCCGCCACGCACTCAATTTTAAAACTGGTTTGTCTTTGACGCAGTTTAAAATATTCGCCTATCATTTCTAATCCTTTTTACTTGTTAGTTTGAGCGTTATTTTCAGATGATAGCTCCGCCCCAATTAGGCCGAGCATTTCAATGACCAGGCTGGAAGAGTTTTTTGCGGCCAATATATAAAAGGTCTGCTTGTCCAGTACAGCGCCCTCATCGGCATTATCGCTGATACTTCGTATGACAAGGAATCCAATCCCCCTCTGATAGCAAAGCTGTGCGACGGCTGCTCCTTCCATCTCTACGGCGTCGGCGTTGAGCTTTTGTCGCAGTTCGGTACACTTGTCGGCAGAGGCGATAAAAGAATCACCGGTAACGACCACGCCTTTGACGACCTTCGGGCTCCTTTGGCCGGAGATTATCCGTATCGAGCTGAACTCGACCTGCTGTGCCGCACGTTCGGCCAGCTTGAGAAGATGCTCGTCGCCATCGAAAAAAACCGGATTCTCCCAGCCGTTCAGGCGGTTCTTTACCCCTTTATGAAACAGCCCCTCCGCCCAGAGCGTTCCCATATCGTGGTGGGCAGTTTTGGCGGCTATTACAATGTCACCAGGCTGCAACTGTTGATTTACCGCCCCTGCGATACCCGTAAAGATTACTTTGTCCGGCTTGAAGTGCTCTATCAGCAGGGTGGTTGTCATAGCGGCGTTGACTTTGCCTATACCCGTAAAGGCGATGACGACCCTTTTACCACTGAGTTTTCCGCTGACGAACCTGATTCCTTCGATTATCTGTTCCTGCACATCAGTCAGCTCATCCTCAAGCAAGATGATTTCCTGTTCGAATGCCCCCAATATCGCCGTAAAAGGTTCGCTGCTTATCTCTTTTACAACTTTTTCTTCTGCTGCTTCTGTTACCTGGCGAACAGGTGAGCTGCACGAACCAAGCAGTAGAATTATAGATAAGCAAAGAGCAGTTCGAAATTTATTATGCCGCATTGGACTTTTTCTCCAAATGTACTTTTTGAAAAACGACGAGTAAGTTTGGGTTACTGCCTATTGAACAAAAAAAGAAACTAACATATACTGTAGTGGATTTCCACCGGATTTTCACTGGATGCGCAATAAGGCAAAATACAAAAATCAGCAGTAGAACCGGGAAAAATTATGCCGTTATGGGTGTTTTCTGGGCCTGAGCGGGATTATTTTCCCCGGAAAGCTGCTGCGAATTATTTTAGCTTATCCCTTATTTTTTATTGAACATTCGCAGTAGTTTGGTATATTAGTCACTTGTAGTGTATTCTTTCGTCTCTCAAGAGTATGCTTTGGAAAAATTTAAGTGTGAGAGATGTCGGTTAAAACGGCCTTTTAATAAGGCCAAGGAGTATTTAAAGTGAGTACAGGCACAGTGAAATGGTTTAATTCAAGTAAGGGATTTGGTTTTATAGTCCCGGATGACGGTGGCGATGATTTGTTTGTCCACCACTCGGAAATTAAGACACAAGGTTATGCGTCACTCGATGAAGGCCAGAAGGTTGAGTTCGAAATCGGACAAGGCAAAAAAGGCCCGTGTGCAACCAATGTAGTCCCCGGCTAACCACAAGGCTAAAAAAGAATCGAAAAGGCCCTGCTAAAAGGCAGGGTTTTTTATATCATACTGCTTTCTCTGCTTAATCGGTTCATTGGATTTTTTAGCGCCTAACTTTTTCTCTTGGGGACTTGTTTCTGCTGTCAGTCTCTGCTGAAAGCGAACTTGTCTTCTATACCTGCCCTGTCGAAAGGTCGGGCGGGTTTGCCGCGGTCAGCAATCCTGAGACCCCACATTATCTGGCGTAACATTGTCTCATGCCTAATGAAACAGCCGGCTTTTGTACCATGCATGCTCAACGCCCAAACGGGCAAAGGTGGTCTAAATCCAACAGGGCTGCTGTACCAGAGATGGTGTTGCCAAAAAACACCAGAGGCTTGCCATCTTCCTCGAAACGTCTAATGATCTCGTCTATGGTGCCGTTGACAATGCTGGACCCTGTGGCCAGGCCAACTTCGGACCATTCCACGAGACGCGGCAGGTCGGTTTGTCCATCCCATACTTCGATACCATACTTCAAACTGCCGATGTTATCGGGATTAAGGTCCACAACACGGACGAACTCTCGGGTAAAATGGTTTACAAGAGCTTTCAAAATGGCCGGCTGAAGACCAACAAAGCCAAATCTCTTAGACCCGAACCGGGCTTCAAGTTGTTCTGCAATCTCGGGACCGCAGTTGGTCGGGTCTTCATCACGGCAGTGGATGGTGCCGCTCGCCTGCCCGAGAGCGCGCAGTACCGCGTTCAAAGAGGCCACGAAGATGCCTCGGTTTCTTATATCCGACAACTCCAGAGACAACAGCTCTTCCAACGTTCCCTTCCACTGGCAAGCTATGCCGGTAAAGGCTTGTCCGCGTGCTTTATCGAATGCGGCTTCGATGACATACTCTTTGCCTTTCTTGATTACGAAGTCGCCCTCTGCATCTCCAATGGCATCAAGGGGTAATAAGGGATGGATAGTAATGGTTTGATTTAGATCGAGGCTATGCTCGTTGCAGACATGGATGAATTCATTCCTGGCTTTTTCCAAAATGCTCATGTTACACCTTACGGGCAGGGCTTTGGCCTTCATCAATGACAACCATGACCCTGGCATGCATTACTGGGATCAATCTCTTCGAGTTCTGTTTCCGCAAGACTACGGACTATCTCTTTAGGTGGCAGGATTATTCTTCCAGCAGAAGAATTTCCACCTTTCGGAATTCGACGGGATGGCTTTCGGACTGAAGGGATATGGAACCTTCAGATAGCATCGTGCCATTGTCAAGCTGCGGCTGTTCATATTCTATCACCACCTCGCCGTCGATAATATGCTTAATGACCGAGTTACCGTGCACCTCAAGTTCAATTGTGACCCATTGGTTGCCGTGATATGTTTTTGAACTTGACGAGGTACAGTGCTGGGTAACAAGTTTGCCGTCCATTACGACATGCGTGCCCGGCGTACACAAATTGCCGGTTGGACGTTCGTCCCTGCCGTTGCCGCCGAGGAGCTGAACTTCGATGGAATCCGGAAAATCCTGGTCCTTTTTCATGCTCTCCGGTGACTGGCCATGCGCCATAATGCCGCTGTTTCGAAAAGCCCATCCCGGCCCGCCCGGACACTGCTCGCCCACGAACCTGTACTCAAGCCGCAATATATAGTGCGAGAAGGTTTCGTCGTAAAAAATATGCCCGAATCTTCCGTCGAACTTGTCATATTTCTCGTAAGAGACCTTCAGGATTCCATCCTCGACCCGGAAGGTGTCCCCGTAGTTGTCATTCAGGTCATAACCAGTTATTTTGACCTTCCACCCGTCAAGATTTTTACCGTTGAAGAGACTGACCCAGCGGCTGTCTCTTGAACCTGCTGGCTCTATTGCACAACCACAGAGCGTGCTCATCAGAAACAGGCAAAGGACCAACAGGATGCTATGCCGATGCTTCATGGACGGGGACAAATGTTTACTAAGAAATCGTATTTTCGTCATTTTCAATTACTCCTTTAATAAAATTAAATTAATGCGAGCGAGAGGAGTCGAACCTCCACGTCCCTAAGGACACAAGGACCTAAACCTTGCGCGTCTGCCAGTTCCGCCACGCTCGCGTATCCTATCTCGTATTGTGTTTTTGATTCCTTTTGTGAAGCTACTCTTTTGTTTCCTGTGATTTGGCATCCAGCTCTGAGATTTTCTCAATGCGTTTTTCGGCCTTTTCAAGTATTGTCCTGCATTGCTTAATCAGCGCCATACCCTTTTCGTATTGTTCAAGGCTGTCCTGCAGGGGTATCTGGCCCTGCTCAATTCTGCCGACTATATTTGTAAGTTCTTTTATCGACTCTTCGAAGCTCAATTCGCCAATGTCGTCTTTTTTGTCCTTTTGCTTCCTGGCTGCCATTTCTTTTCCTTTTATAAATAATCCAGAAGCTTTTCCAAAACCGCTTCTATATAAATCCGGATTCCTTTTTACTTTTTTGTTACCTTACTTTCAATCAAATTCTCGTCGGCAAGTTCGGTAATTAAATGCTCTCCGACCCGGACATCATCTGTGGTTTTTACCAGCAGGCCGGTCTTTTTGTTCGTGGTAATGCTGTATCCGCGCTTAAGAACCGACTTTGGATTCAAACCTTCCAGGCGGTTTTCCTGTGCCGTAAGCAGCATCCGGCAGTTATTAATAGTAGCACAAATCCTCTTATCAACTCGGTGCTGAGAGTTGTTTAGCTCAACTTCCCTGTTATTAATAATCGCACGAATCCCCACATTTATCCGATGCCGGGAATTGCTCAATTCGACGGCTTTATTTTTCAGCAGCCGGTGCGGCTCAATTCCGGCAATCTGCTGATGAGTATTCACCAGTGTTTCTTTCATCCGGGCGATGATGATACGCATGGCCTCGATAATCCGAATCGAAAAACCTTCAAGCGTTTCTTCGGCATAGAATACTACCGAAAGAGGATTCCGAAAGATCCAACTGGCCAAAACCGTCTCCATACGGTGCTTTGCAATTTCGACTTTCGCTTCGACATCCCGTTTTAATATTCTTTCTTTGTTGGCCAGGTCGCCGAGCACGTCTCTGATGTCCGGAACGGCGGCGACACCTGCCTTTGTTGGTGTCGATGCACGGGCATCTGCCACGAAATCCGCGACCGTAACATCGACCTCGTGACCGACGGCGCTTATGACGGGTATATTGGAATTGAAAATCGCCCTTGCTAAAACCTCTTCGTTGAAGGCCCATAAGTCCTCCAGCGAACCGCCGCCCCTTCCGACAATCAGGACATCGAGCTTAAGCTTTTTGTTTCGTCTGTTTATGTCTCGCAGAGCGGCGGCGATTTTTTCAGCGGCCCCTTCGCCCTGTACCGGGACCGGATAAAAAAGCAGCTCGACACAGGGCCAGCGGTTATGAATGCTGTCGATGATATCATGAACGGCCGCCCCTGATTCGCTGGTCAGTATCCCTATCCTTTGCGGATAGGCCGGCAGCGCTTTTTTATGCTCATCGTCGAAAAGACCTTCGGCGCGAAGCTTTTTTACCATTTGCTCGAAAGCCAGTTGAAGCGCTCCGACGCCGGCCGGGACAAGCTCATCAACGATTAGCTGATACCTGCCGTGGGGGACATAGACATCAATGAATCCAGTGGCCAGGACCGCCAGTCCGTTTTCAGGTCTGAATCTGACTCTTCGAACATTGGTTTTCCACATGGCACAGGGCAGATTCGATTTCTCGTCTTTAAGCGAAAAGTAAAAGTGGCCACTCGGATGATGTTTGAAATTGGTTATTTCGCCTTTGATAACCAGCCGCGAGGGAAGGTTGTCTTCGAGGGTCTCCTTGATTAAAGAGTTTATCTGGCTGACCGTATATATTTGTGAAGTTTTCTTTATCTTTTGCACGTTACCACCTGATTTGTCAGCGAACCAGTACCGCCCAATATCCCTGTGATGGACAAGTTAACGTTATTTTGCTTTTGCCTTTAATACGTTTGCGGCCTGACCATTTACTTTTCATTATATCCAGCCAGCGAATTGTGGCCGGTTTGGTTAGCGCGCTGATGTCCAGTGTCACTTCACCTCCGTTCGGGAAATATACGGCGTATTCGGAACTCGGATTTGCAAGACAATACGCTTCGTTGTCCTCTCTGTCCGAAAGCAGATTATTTACGGGCGCACATTTAAAGACATTCATCCTGTCTGTAATCATCCGCATGCTCCGGATATTTGCCTGCGCGTTATCGCCGAGTCCCTGCCCGGAATCCGGGCGATGGAACCTTGCTGATGCCAGCCCGCCGAAAATATTGCGCCAGAAGCGCTCCATTCCATCCCGGTCGTTGCCGAACCTGCCTGTATCGGCGCCGTAGATTTTCACGTTGTTCAGCGGGCGGACCTTACCGGCTATTCGTGCCCGCTGACGCTGCGCATTTTCCCAGTGCGTCTGGCCTTTTTGATGGTTGTTCTGCGAGATGTCCACGAACGAATAAGTCTCCGGATGGTCGAATGTCGGATTGTGCTGT
>Ga0114922_10004922_pt1 | contig 12353 bp, 13 predicted proteins | sample AartaG_FD_100975 | JGI IMG/M metagenome (GOLD analysis project Ga0114922, IMG submission 100975) | Deep subsurface microbial communities from Aarhus Bay to uncover new lineages of life (NeLLi) - Aarhus_00045 metaG | ecosystem: Environmental > Aquatic > Marine > Oceanic > Sediment | place... | reverse complement strand
GCGGTCCCCTTCTTGAGCGGGGCCATTACCTACCTCTACCTGCAGTCCTATCTCCTCTGGGCTGTACTGCTCACGGTGCTGTTTCTCATCGGAGCGATGTCGTATACCTTTATCGAGCGTAAGGCCTAGTCGAGGGCGTGCAGTACCGGGGCAAAGAGGTGCGGGGCGAGCTCCCGGTAACCGTTTATTCGCTGTGGTGGCTCCCGGCAGCGCCCAACCCGGTGCCCAGTAGACGCAGCAGCGTGTCCATATCGACCTGGTATGGGGGGGATTTTTTTCGCTGGTAGGTGGTGAGATCCTGAGACAGAAGGGACACTATCGTGTTATACAGGATTAGGGAAGCAGCCTCGCTGTTCAGCTGAGGATCGAAGATCCCCTCTTCCTGACCCTGTATAATGATACCTTTCACCGTCTCCACCCCTTCAGCGAACAGGTCTTTCGAAGAACGGGATTTTATCCAGCGGGGCAGAAGATCATTGCCCGGAATATATAGATCCTTGAACAGAGGATAGTTTTCCAGAAACCAGGCGTAGGTGTGTACGAAGATCTCCAACCGCTCCACGGCGCTGCTTGCGGTTTTGCTCCTCTGTGTGAACTCGTACTGGAACTCGTTGTAGGTGGACAGCATCACCGAAGCAAAGAGCTGTTCCTTGTTTTTGAAGTAGTTGTAAAACGTAGGCTTGGAGATCCCTATTTCGGCAATCAGATCGGAAAGAGAAGCCTTGCGGTACCAATACTTGTGGAAGTACTCCCTGGCTTTCTCGATGGTCCGTTCTTTTTTTTCTTCCATCGATCTACCCCTCTTGTGCAGATCCTGTCGCACTCTTTGCGAACAGTCAGTCGCGAACAGCTGGCCGCGAACAGCCAATATTTAGACCTGCGCTGCCCTCCATAGTAAAAGGCTCTGTCCGGCTTTGCAATGAAATTTCTGGAGAATGATTGCCTGTATGTTCTGCTCCTCAGTGTCGAAATCGTAGGAATGCGAGACTTGTCTTACCCCCGATCGGCGCTTCCCAGCACCTCCCGGTTTTTACGCATGATCATCTGAATCAGCTCCTCCCTGGCCGGCCCGAGGTACTTGCGGGGATCGAAGTTCTTTGGATCTTCGTGCAGCATCTTGCGGACTAAAGCTGTGACGACCAAACGACCGTCGGAATCGATGTTTACCTTGCACACCGCAGAGCGGGCAGCACGGCGCAGCTGTTCCTCTGAAACACCGACAGCGCCTTCCAGCTTGCCCCCGTACTTGTTGATCAGATCGACATACACCGGAAGCACCGAGGATGCTCCGTGCAGAACGATGGGAAATCCCGGGATGCGTTTCTCGATCTCCTCGAGGATATCGAAACGCAGCGGCGGCGGGAACTCTCCCGGTTTGACTTTGAACTTGTAGGCACCGTGGGAGGTTCCGATGGAAATGGCCAGGCTGTCTACACCTGTTTTTTTCACGAAATCTTCCACATCATCCGGGTCCGTGTAGTGGCTGGTTTCGTGGGTGACGGCGTCTTCGATCCCGGCCAGCACGCCCAGCTCCCCCTCCACGGTCACATCGTGCTTGTGGGCGTACTCGACAACCTTTGCGGTCAGGGTCACATTGCCATCGTAGGACAGAGCCGACCCGTCGATCATGACCGAGGAAAAGCCGGTTTCGATGCAGGATACGGCCAATTCGTAACTGTCCCCGTGATCCAGGTGCAGAGCCACGGGAATGGGATGGTCCGATGAATTGACGATCTCCATAGCGCCTTCTGCCATGTAGCGAAGAAGGGTCTGATTAGCGTATGCCCGGGCACCTTTTGAAATCTGAAGGATGAGGGGCGAGCGGCTCTGCAGGCAGCCGGTGACGATGGCCTGCAGCTGTTCCAGGTTGTTGAAATTGTAGGCCGGGACTGCGTAGCCACCCTCCATAGCCTTCTTGAACATTTCTTTGGTATTGGACAATCCGATCTCTTTGTAGTGGGTCATTCTTGTCTCCTCTAAAGATTGATCTACCGATGATCGCGATGACCTTCGTAAACAGAAGGTCGATTCCCGCTAAATATGCTGGTAATCACCAGACCTGTCAAGTTGTCAACCCAGATGCCCAGACGCCTTGACCAAGTTGAAACACGGCTGTAGCTTGGAATTGTGCACCCTCAACGATGGGTAGTTTCTGCCGCCTTGATTGTCATTGCCTCTCTTAGCGCCTGCTCTCCGGCGGGGCGTTTCCTTCTATACATCGATCCCTACGAGTTCGAGGTGTTGGGGGGGCAGGGCATTGATGCGGCGGAGATCCGGCGGTCCCCGTCGAAGGATCTCAATGTCAGGGTCGAGGTATCTGCCCTGCTGACAGAGGAGACTGAGGCACTACGGCGATTTGACGAGGTGATCGAGCGGGTCAATCCCGGTTGGGTCTACTTGAGCCCGGCTCATCCCTTTAACCCGGGGGCAGTCATTCCCCGATACCCCGATGTTCGCTTCTTCCGGGAGGGGTATGCCGAGGAGGGTTTTACTGGGGAGAATCCGGACAACCAGATTGCCCTGGTGTACGATCGGGAACAGGCGAACTACGAGGCTGGACAAGCGATCGCCGTGCTTCTGGGGGATACGGAGTTTTTGAAACAGATCGGGGTTGCCGGGCCAGTGGCGGGGACCCCACGGGTGGGGATTCTCTCTGCGGTGCTCACGGAGTCTGTCCAGCGGGAGATTGCCGCCTTCGAGGAAGGTTTTTCTCAAAACGCCGATCCGAAAGATATCGAGATCAAAGAAATCGGCAACCTCACCGATCGGGTGAAGGCCCGACGTCTGCTGGACGTGATGCGGGAAGAGGCGGTTGCTATCGTCTTGCTGAAGACGTATGTTTTGAGTGGTTTTTGCCTGGAATACCTTTCCAAGGAAGGCAGTGTCGCCGTGGTGGAAGGACTGATTTCCGATCAGGCTTTCGGCGACACGGTGCTGCTCATGCTTGTGGATGATTTCATTGGCGCTCTCGAGCAAATGGCGCAATATATAGATCGGGAATCTCCAGCCGGTACGGAGGGGCGGGTGAGCGCCCCGGTGCAGCTTCGGTGGAACCAGGCCTACCGATCCGTGGTGAATAGGGTTATTGAAGGAGTGGATCAACAGTGAATACTACAGCACGTCCTCCCTGGTTGCGCAAACAAAAACGTCTGACCCCGGAGGTGATGAGGACGCGCAGGCAAATAGGCCAGCTGGGTTTGCATACCGTTTGCGAATCGGCCCGCTGCCCCAATCTGGGAGAGTGCTATGCCTGCGGAAATGCCACTTTTATGATCCTCGGCGATCATTGTACCCGGGACTGCGCTTTCTGCGCCGTGGATCACGGACCGCCCCAGGTGCCGGATGCACAGGAGGGGGAGAAGATCGCCGCTTACGTACGCATCAACGAAATCCGCTACGCGGTGATCACCTCGGTGACCCGGGACGACCTTCCGGACGGGGGGGCGGTTCATTTCTGTCGCGTCGTGGCGGATCTCAAGCGGCTGCTTCCTGCTCTGCAGATCGAGCTGCTGGTGCCTGATTTTCAGGGGCGCCGGGAGTCGGTTGAAGTGGTGGCGGCGCTGCCGATTCAAGTATTTGCCCATAATGTCGAAACGGTGCAGGAGTTGTACCGCCGGGTGCGTCGAGGTGCAGACTACCTGCGATCCCTGGAGGTGCTAAAGCTTGTAGCCTCCCTGCGTAGCGGACAGGAGTTGCCGCGCATCAAGAGCGGGATCATGGTTGGCCTCGGGGAAACCGAGGACCAGCTGAAGCGACTTTTTGAAGAGTTGGCGGCCGTTCCCGTGGAAATTCTGACAATTGGACAATATTTACAACCGAGTAAATTTAATGCACCTGTGCACCGATACTATGAACCAGATGAATACGAATTGTTGCGGGAGAAGGCGGTAGCGTGCGGAATCCGCCACGTAGTGGCCGGACCATACGTTCGCAGCTCGTACCTGGCCGAAAGGTCCTACCGCGACAGTTTGTAGAAAATTGTTTGACAAAGGGATCGTGTGGAAATACAATTCCAGATGACCAAAGGATTAAGAAGGAGAGTATGATGAAGCTTGGGCCAAAGACTACCATCAGGCTTCTCGTTGTAGCACTCCTGCTTGGCAGTTGCCTGTTTGCCTTCGCCGACGAGGTGACCGTCAACTTCGTACCCCAGATACTGCAGAGTTTTGACCCTGAGGAAGTAGGCAGGGAGAACTACCGCACCTGGGCGCTTTTCCCGAGTAAGTTCGGTTACGGTTTAGAGGGCAACAGCCTTTGGGAAGAGCAACTAGTCGAAGCCTGGCCGGAGGCGCTGTACGGGAAAAACAGGGACGGCCTGGAATTGCAGGTTCTGGGGCTCCACGGCGCCTTCCTGCGCAAGGGCTACAACTACGTGGAAATCGTACCAGGAGAGGGAGAAGGGGAGAACTTCGAATCGAAACCGATCCCAATTCCCGGTCGGGCCGATGCCATCGATCTATGGATTTGGGGCTCCAACCACGCCTATAGTCTGGAGGTTCACCTGCGGGATTTCCATGGCATCGACCATGTGCTGGAGTTCGGTTCTCTGCAGTTCGTTGGTTGGAAGAATCTGCGGGTCCGGGTGCCCGCGACGATTCCTCAAACGTGGAAGTATTTGCCCCGACTCCGCAATCTCGAAGTAACGAAACTGGTTCTTTGGACCACTCCCACCGAGAAGGTAGACGACTACTACATGTACATCGATCAGCTCAAGGTTATCTCCGATGTTTTCGAAACCCGCTACGACGGGGATAGCCTGGCAGATGTAAATACCCTCCAGGACGTCTGGGGAACCGGGATCGAGTGAAAGGAGAGGTGAGCATGAAGAAGCTTATAGTAATCGTTGGGTTAGCCGCCCTCCTTCCGGCATTCCTGATGGCTCAGCAGACTGAGGGAATCGCGGTAGACCGACTCGGTAAAGATCAGGCGCAGCAGGAACTGGTGGAAGTCTCGGTCAGCAAGTTCGAGGATGTGGCCTTCTGGGGATCTTCTATGATGCTGGATGACGGGATTGTCGTGATCAGACGTTTCGAAGGATCGCCCCTTGACAAGGAACCGATTCCCGGGGAGGAGAGCAGCGATATCGAGGAGTCGGATCAGTACGTGCTCGGCAGCAAGACCGTTTTTTTCAGGCGGGCAAAGAGCTCGGTCGCGATCTTTCCGGTTCGCCCTATTCCCATTGAGGGCATCACCAAAACCATCTCCGTTTGGGTTGTCGGTCGAAACTTCAACCACACCCTCAAGGCCATCGTAGCGGATTACTTCAATCAGCGGCGAGAAATAACCATGGGTAAGCTGAACTTCATGGGCTGGAAGCAGATGACCGCCGCTATCCCACCGCGGATCGTGCAGGATGAGTTTCACTATACCGTGGATAGAGGGTTGAAGCTGATCGGCTTCAAGATCGAGTTCGATCTTATGGAGAGCTACGGAACCTACTACGCCTATTTCGACGACCTGCGGGCCGTCACGGATCTCTTTGCCGAAATCTACCGGGATCCCGACGACATGACCGACGGCTGGTGATCGGCCGGGTCAGCTATGGAAAACCAAGGGCCCTCCCCGCCGGGGAGGGCCCTTTTCGTCGTGCTTGCAACCCAATTTCGGTTCATGATACATTGACCTATGACGCCGGAAGAAGAGCTGAAAACGTTGAATCGAACGATTCGGCAATTCGAATCCGTATACAAATCTACAAGAGATCCCTCTCAGCTTGCCCGAGTGACCAAGGAACTCAGGAAATTGAAAACCTATCGGGATAAGCTGCAGTCCTTCCATGAATTCGATTCCAACGCTATCGAGGAACCGGTATCCGTCGACGAGTGGGAGGGATTGACCTATCTAAAAACGATCCTGGAGAGAACAGGCAAGAAGAGCAAGGACAAGAAGGAATCGTACGATGATTCCTTCGGTGACCGGGAGCTGTACTATCTGTTTCTGTATATTAACTTCTTCGAGGAAGATTTTCTCACCATCCTGAGCGAAACGAAGCTGAAGTTGGATTTCAAGCACTCCCTGGAGCGGGACAGCTTCTATCATCGGTTTGAAAACCTGCGCCGACTGTTCGAAAACTTGCACGAGGACTCCTCTACTGTTGATCTGTACTCGGGTCAGAAGCATGAGGAGGATATGCGAAAACGAAGTTTCAAGAAGAAGAGGAATGTGATAGTAGAGGCTGACAAGTTCATGCGCAGCGTGGGCCGCTTTTCCACAGTCCTGGTCACCGACATCGAGGCCGGCGGTCTGATCTGCCTCAACGCCGATGACACTCTTCACTTTGACAGGCTTGAAGGTAAACGTTTCTTCGAAGGCAAGGAAGTACATGAAGCTCTGAAAGAGCTGAAAAGATTCGCTCGGGAAGTGATCGATTTTCTCAACGTACCTCAGATCGAGAATCGGGAGTAGTAATGCAGATTGACATCGAGGCTAAAACAACAATCGGGGAGAACTCAGCTTTCGAAGGTCGCTTCATGGTGCGGGGAAACCTGCGCATCGACGGAACCTTCGAGGGCAAGTCTCTGGTGGTCGATCAGCTGCAGATCGGTGAGAAGGCGAAAGTAAAAACGGATATCACGGCCACCAGCGTGGTGGTGGAAGGACTGGTCATCGGCAACGTCACCGCCAATCGGAGGATTCTTCTGCTGTCTAGCGCCCGGGTTCTGGGAGACTTAAAGACTCCGGAGCTGATCATTCAAGATGGAGTGGTTCTGGAGGGCCGATGCACCATCAGCCATGTCCGCATCCAGGATACCAAAGCCTACATAGAGTCTCTGTACGAGAGAAAGTGAGAGTGACTTGAAAGACCTTTTCTCCTTTCTAAAAAAGGTCTACTTTTTCAAGGATCTGCCGGAAGATCAAATCAAGAAGATTCAGCAAGTCTGCCACCAGATCGAGTACCAGCCGGGAGAGATCATCTTCGAGGAGGGCTCTCAGGCGGACCGTTTCTATATCGTTGCTCAAGGGGCGGTGGAAGTCTGGAAGGATTATCGACTGCCGGAGAAGGACCTGTTGGCCGTGCATGAGCGCGGGCATCTGTTCGGTGAAATGGCTCTGATAGATGAGCTTCCCCGTAGCGCCACGGTTCTGGCCAAGGAAGCTAGCCGTTTATTCTACATCGATAGAGACGATTTTCACACGATTATTCAAGACAATTCCGAGATCGCCATTTCGATTCTAAAGTCCGTCACCGATATGGTGCGCAGCAGCAATGAGTACTTCGTGGAAAACCTGAGGGAGAGGGCTCGGGAGCTGGAGAAAACCAACCGGGCGCTGCAGGAAGCCCAGGAGGAACTGCTGCGGAGGGACCGCCTGTCCACACTGGGTAAATTTTCTTCCCTGATTCTCCACGATATCCGCAATCCCCTATCCGTCTTGCGCAGCATGGCGGAGATGATCATTCTCAACAGCAGTCAGTCGGACAAGGTCAGACGTAACGCCAAGCGCATCATCACTGAGGCGGATCGGCTCAATCAGATTGCCAGTGAGCTGCTGGACTATTCCCGAGGTGAGATTCGTCTGAATATGTCCATCGTGAATCTCGATGGTTTCTTCAACAAGATTCTCGAAGCGGTAGAGGAGAAGCTGCAGGCCCGGGATATCAAAGTAACCACGGAAATCAAGGTCTCTCAACCGATCATCATGGACGAGCAACGGATGTTTCGCGTTTTTTACAATCTTGCCGACAACGCCCGTAAAGCCATGCCCCAGGGCGGTACCTTTACGATCAGAGCCTTCAAAGCGGACCAGACCCTGAAGGTCGAAGTTTCCGATACAGGAGTCGGCATGGATTCAGCGGTGCAGAGGAAGATTTTCGATCCATTCTTCTCTTACTCCGATGAGGGGGGCACGGGTCTGGGGATGCCCATCGTGAAGAGCGTGATCGAAGCCCACAACGGAACGCTTTTCGTGACCAGCAAGCCGAACGGCGGCACGACCTTCCGGGTGACCTTGCCCCTGATCGATTGAGTGCCGATCAATAGCCGCCTATAATCCGGCGGTGGCACCACTCATAGTCTTGGTAAAATTCTTGACTCGGAAAAGAAAAAGTGATAGTTTTGCCCTGCTGAAGGTGGACCTCCACCCTAGGCGTGTTTCGATTCCCGGTGGTGTAATTGGTAACACACAAGACTCTGGATCTTGGATTGGGGGTTCGAGTCCTCCCCGGGAAGATACCGTCTCTTGTCGTTGAGATTTCCATACAGTAGTTTTGTCCCATGGGTGAACTTCACGTGGTACTGGGCGCCGGTGGAAACATCGGCGCGGCCGTAGTGCAACAGCTGGCCGACAGGGGCAAAAGGATTCGCGGAGTCAGCATGGCCGGCCGGGCCGAACTGCCCGGATCTGTCGAGCAGGTGGCGGCGGATGCTACGGACCGGAAAAGCCTGGCAGAGGCCGTGAAAGGTGCGGCGGCGATCTACCACTGCGTCGGCGTTCCCTATCAGCAGTGGGTCCGCACCTACCCGGCGGTGATGTCGAATTTAATTGAGGCCGCGGCGGATCTGGGTCCAGAGACTCGGATTGTGTATGCGGATAATCTGTACTGTTACGGCCGTGACGGAGCTCTGAGTGGGCCCTTAATGGAGGATACACCGCATCTGGCAACGGGCAAGAAGGGGAAGGTGCGCTCGCGGTTGATCGGGCAGCTGCTGCAGGCACACCGGGAGGGGCGGTTGCGGGCAGCCATCGGTCAGGCTTCGGATTTCTTCGGGCCCGGCGGGGATAACTCGATTCTGGATTTTTTCCTGTTCAGGCCTCTCATGGAGGGCAGGCAAGTGAGCATGCTGGCGGATCTGGATCGTCAGCACAGCTTCATCTATTTGCCTGATTTCGCCTGCTTTCTAGTAAACATGGCCACGGACGAGCGAGCGTATGGTCAGGTGTGGATCCTGCCCCACATGGAGGACCTTACCTATCGGGAGTTGCTGGAGTTGGCTTTCCGGGAAGCCGGGGTCGATCCTGAGGGCATGATCCGGACAATGCCCCAGGGAGTGCTGACAATCGGCTCCCTGCTCAGCAGCATGATCCGGGAGGTGCGGGAGGTTGCCTATCAGGGCCAGGTCGACTGGGTTGCGGATTGGGGAAAGTACCGGGAGGTTTTCGGGGGCGAGCCCACGCCGATCGAGCAGGCCGTGCGGGATACCCTGTCCTGGTATCGCCAGCACATCGGCGAATAGGATTCGGGCCGAGGAAAAAACGCCTTGACTTGTTCAGAATATTGGGTTATTTATCACCTTAGTATGGCCCCTTCGTCTATCGGCTAGGACGGGAGATTCTCATTCTTCAAAGAGGGGTTCGATTCCCCTAGGGGCTAAAGACCGGGATAGGAAGGGTGGTCGCAGGACAGCGGGCACCCTTTTGTTTTGGCCGTTCTCCACTGATCGAAGCAAAGAACGGCTTGGCATTTCAGTACCATCTTCATAATAGCTACATTGACTGTTTTCATGCATGTTCTTCGATTGTATAACCCAAAGATTTATACCCTTTGATACAGTTTGCGAACATCCTTCTTAACATTACTACGCTATTATCAACAGAGTCATATACTCGGATGGTTTCCTTACCCTGATGACTGCGATGTAATCTACCGACGTACTGTTTTAGTGTACCACGCCAAGAAATGGGCATTGTAAGAAATAACGTGTCTAGCTTCGAGTAATCAAATCCTTCCCCCGCATAACGACCGGTAGCAACGATGACTCTTTCTTCACTTTCTCCCAAATTAGATAACTTCGAGTATATTTCTGTCCGTGCCTTTTGCGACATCCCGCCCTGTAATACGACGACGTTTTTCGCAAAACCTCTTAGTTTGTTGGCGAAATACTCCAGATGCTCTTTCCTTTCTGTTAAAACAAGAGGGGTAGATCCTCTTTCAAGGGAGGAGAGGATATCATCGAAGATCAGGTTGTTTCTCTGAACATCCTTGATCAATAGAGAGTAAAGTTCTTGAATTCCAGTATTTGCATCAACAAGGGGCAAAGTAAAATCGGTTTTTCTAGGGACAATGATATGACGGAACGGTTGTTCTACGCTAAATTTTCTTGACGACAGTTGAAGACGAATTGGGCCGCATTGCATCAAAATAATTGGATGATGTCCATCTTTGCGTACAGGGGTTGCGGTTAAATCCAATACAAACTTAGCCCCGACTTCCTTCAGAACCTGCTCGAAACTGAACGCTGAAATGTGGTGGCATTCGTCAACGATAACATGACCGTACTCCCTAACGAAATCTTTGACGTGACCTTTACGATTTATACTCTGCAGCAACCCTATATCGAGCAAACTGTTTGTATTATTCTTTCCCCCTCCTATATATCCTATTTCTGACAAAGGAAGGTCTAAAAACAAAGACAGCTGTGCTCTCCACTGATCCAGCAGGTGTTTTCGGTGAACCAGAATTAACGCATTGACATTTCTCTCGGAAATAAGTTTTGCTGCCAAAACAGTTTTGCCAAATCCAGTTGGTGCAGATAATATCCCTATATCGTGCTCAAGAAGTACTGTGAGTGCGTGTTCCTGAAAAACCTTGAGATTGCCGACGAAACTGGCGTTCAACGGTTTCCCCGCACAACGCTCATCTTTTATTTTTACTGTGATTCCACAATCCTCCAATGACTTTGTGGCTTCTTCCAGACACCCACGGGGAAGTGCAATATACTGAGTCGGTTGTAACCTGCCCGCCCCACTTGAGGATTTTCTCCTCCCGCAAGCATTTTTCCGATCGACTCCAGCTATGTACCAGCAGCTGGTAGATTGCCCCCGGCTAGGCAGCCAGGCGCGGTCTGCCTTTTCGGCGTCAGTCGGCTTCTGTGACCTGTTGGATGGATGTCGGTTTGAACGAAGGAGAGGGTTCTGATATAATCTGTCATCATGGTTCAGGAAATCTCTGATCTGCGTCGGGAAATCGCTTCACTCTGTGAAGCTCTTAGAGTGGAGCAGCTGCACCTTTTCGGCTCCGCCGCTCAGGAATCAACATTGGCCGAAGTAAGAGACCTTGATTTTCTGGTGCAGTTCAAGCCGATGCCACCGGCGGAATACGCCCAGAACTATTTTCTTTTGCTTGAGAGGCTCGAGGAGCTTTTTAACTCTCCGATAGATCTCGTGGAAGCCGAGGTAATCGACAATCCATATTTCAAGGAAGCGGTGGAAGAAAGCAAGGTGCCTCTGTATGGATCACCGTAACCTGAAAAAACTACTATTTGATGTCGAGAAAGCCTGTAAACGTATCGAGAATTTCGTCTCGAATCGTAGTTTGGATGATTTTCTCAATAATGAGATGCTCCAATCTGCCGTTGAAAGGCAATCGGAAATAATAGGTGAAGCCTTGAATCAGGCACTTGGTTTGGATTCCGAAATATCAAATCGGATATCTAACATCCGCCGCATTATCGCGTTTCGCAACCGTCTTATCCATGGATATGCGACTGTGTCACCCACAATCGTCTGGGGAATCGTAACCAATGATGTGCCTATACTGCTATCAGAAGTACGCTCGCTTATGGAGGAATTGTAAGCCACGCCATCGTATTGGTCGAGGCCGAATAAGATCCTTCGATTTCGATCAATTTCCTCTATAACACTCCTCAAACTTCGTATGTCTATCGCTCGACATCTTCATCCAGGATCTGAACCTATATATCAAGTTTTTTGGCTATGAACCAGAACGAAATACTTCTTTCCTGTCGGGTTCGCATATGCAATCAGCTCACCTGATGGTCGGGATAGTTCGTCGTAACCGGCTAGGGTGTATTCGAGATATATACGGAGCCTGCGTGTTGGTTCGATTCCCCTAGGGGCTAAAGCCGGGGATAAATACCCGAAAGAAGCAAAGGGTGGTCGCAAGGCAGCGGTCACCCTTTTGTTTTTTCTGATTTCAACGGCTTCCACTAATGAGTCGATGAGCAGCTTCTTCTCGCCATCCTCCAGGCTCGGGAAAGAGCGCACGAATTCTTTCAGTTGTTCAGCGATCGTTACTGCGTCGTAGGTCTGTTTCTGTAGGTCGTTGATCCGGTCCTCCAGGTCGGCTCAGAGATTGTCCTGCTTGCAGCTCTTGTGGTTGTAACGGTTGTTGCAGACATAGTACTTGAACTGGCTTTTCGGCTCGATCCCCGGGTTGGAAAACATCCGGGAAGAGAATCCGCAGGCTTTTCTCAGTATCTGCATCGAGATTTTCAAAGAGCCCGAAAGCTGCTTGGCTCTCTAACCCGTATTTCCTCGTTTTTGGAAGTACCGCGAGTTCTTGTTCTGCTTCTTTGGAAGCATTATTATCATCAGTACCATGTTAGATATCAACGACACGGCGATTCCAAAGGATTTCCTATGGGGTGTTGCCTCCTCCTCCTACCAGATCGAGG
>Ga0114922_10004921_pt1 | contig 12355 bp, 23 predicted proteins | sample AartaG_FD_100975 | JGI IMG/M metagenome (GOLD analysis project Ga0114922, IMG submission 100975) | Deep subsurface microbial communities from Aarhus Bay to uncover new lineages of life (NeLLi) - Aarhus_00045 metaG | ecosystem: Environmental > Aquatic > Marine > Oceanic > Sediment | place... | reverse complement strand
TGAGAAGTGTTGGGACTTTTGTGATTGCTTATGGGCTTGAAAATGAGGGTTTTGTACCATAGAACGTACCAAACTTGGTACATTCTGTGGTACGTCCTATGACACCATTAATCGTGGTGTTGCTTGTACTCTTGACAGCACACTTGTTCTGTGCTATACTGGTGTTGTTGGAGATGCCAACAGTAGTTTCTCGCAAATCACACAGGAGGTAAGACAAATGCCGAGAATTACACCAGAGGAAGGCGCGGACAAGCTGATCTCGAACGCGAAGTCGGCTGCGCCACGGATCGCGGCCCAGGTGGACAAGGTGACGAAGGCCCCAACGCTAGCGGCTGCGGACAAGATTGACAAGATGCGGATGAAGTTCAACGAGGCGCTTGACAGTGGCAAGGTTGAGCGCGGCCTACGTCGGGTCAGTCTGGAGGATTGGAAGTCCTCGATGAAGAGCAAGGGCATCCCCCGCATCGCTTCCGGCCTGGATGCTTCACGCACGAAGATTGAGGAGTTCAATCGGGAGTTTTATCCGTACCTTGAGCGGGTTGAGGCCGAAGTTGCGGCTATGCCCGACACCACGCTTGAGGATAGCATCGGGCGGATGGTACACAACGTTCGCCGGATTGCCGAGTTCAAGAGGTCGTAAGGGGAGGGTGAGCGATGGCTTACATGCAAAGAGTCCGCTTGACCAAAGATAGTGACCTCGACGATGACACCACCTGGCGCTACAAGCTTCCCGCAGTTGGCAAGTACACCGGCTTCGAGATGGCGATTAACTGCAACCGCTTTGCCACGCGAGCAGCTAACACCACAGCGTACACGCTCGAATCCCAGATCAAGAAGATCGAATTGCTGGCTGGTGGAGCGAAGGCGCTCATGTCATTGACCGGGACGCAGTTGGATGCGATGAACTATTGGGACTTTCGTCATCCCAATGCCCGCCGGTATCGCCAGGAAGAGGACACCGACAATATCATCCACCTGTACCTGCTTGGAGGCAAAGACCTGTACGATCGGCAGTACGGCTGGGATATGCAGAAGTTGGGTGAGACGTACTTGGAGTACACCTACGATCTGAGCGAAGGTGTTGCCGAGTACTTCAAGGCCGACGACCACGACGTGTCCCTGTACGGCTGGCGTTGGATGGGGCCCGGCGAACCGAGTTTCAGCGGTTACTTCCGCAGTCGTCAGTTGGCTGCGTGGACGACCGTTGCCAGCGCCGTCAAGACCATCGAGATCCCGGTGGGCAACCTCGTGCGGCGCGTTTGTGCTCAAAGCAAGACTCGCGCTCGCACCTTGGGAAGCTGCTTCAGCGAGCTAGAAGTTCGTGCGAATGATGGTGAGTTCAGTCCGGTCATCATCAAGAGCATGATGGACTACCTGTCGGCAGAGGCCCAGGAGTATCACCTGTGCAACGAGGTCGGTGGGATGGACTATGGTATCGCGGGAACGATCATGGACTTGCCGCCTTACTGGAGTTACCCGGAGAGTGGTGACGTGGTGGCGTATGGTGCTGCTGCAAACTTCGCTACTTACTGGGGGATGATGACTCTGCCTTCGCGGTTCTACGCTGACCTGAACGACGCCGGAGAAGTGCTGTTCAACGTTCGAGGGTTCGGCTTCCAGAAGTGCTTGCGTATCGGCTTCGACCACGAGGACGATGGCCTTGACCTGCTGGATGCTCGACCCTTGGGCTCGCTAGACCTGGTGTGCACAGCCGCAAATGCGGATCGCGCAGTGGCGGTCTTCGTCCAGGACATCGTCAACTACTAGACTGGCACGAGGAGGTAGGTCATGCCTGCCCGAAGATGGGTTAGGGTAACAGACGACGCTGTGGTGTATGAGGGTGCCTGTCTAGTACACAACATCATTCTCACTCCTGCAAGAGACGAGGAGTATGTAGACGTGTACGATGGTAGGGATGCAACTGCGGGCAAACTGTTTTGCCGTCTGGCGACATTCAGGGAGCACACCAGGACTATCAACTTAGGTTCGGGTACGCCCTTCGACGTGGGTATCTATGTAGACCTGGAGAACCTGGGTGACGCAGTGACGATCGTCTTTACCCCGCTTGAGTAGCAATGGCGCACAACACTCAGAGCAGCCCCCCGCTCTCTCACTAGCCGGGGGGCATAGTAGAGAGAACGGGGGGTTCTCCACGCTCGGAGCGAGTTAGGAGTAGTCAATGTCTGGTATAACTAACCCTGCGGAACCCTATTTCAAAGACGGACTGTGGGGCTGGGATGGCACTGTCTGGCGGAAACTGCCACTGGTCTGGGGTTACTCCTCGCAGGTGGCAGAAACTCTCGGAGAGACAAAGGACGGGAATGGAGACTTCACTGCGGATTCGGCTACAGTAGCCGAGGGGGAGGTCTGGGTGGTTCAGCACGTCTTTCTGGTTAACTGGTCAGGCGTAAGAGGAGGCATCTATCTCGAAGCGATAATTAGCGGGGGGATTTATCTTCTTGCTCATCAAGAAGTGCCTGTTGCCAGAACAGGCGTTTACTGGACAGGTGAGCTAACTCTAAAGGAGGATGACGGTATCCGTGTGGTACAAGCCGGGTGTGTAGATAAGGACGTGATCTGGGCGGGGGTTGTAGGCTACAAGATGGGGATCGCGGAGTAATAAGACATGCGATACAGAACCGCGTTGACGATAGAAGCAGGTACGACTCAAGATGACCCTGCCCGGACAATACTGGGCCTTGAGTACGGTTACATCACCGAGGTCGAGGTAACCTTTCCTGCTGGTCACTCAGGGTTAACTTACGTGCAAATCTATCATCAGTCAAGGCAGATCTTCCCGTTGACTCCTGGCTCAGCGTTTCGAGGAGATGACCACATTCTCACAATGTCAACGAGGTTCCCTCTTCTTGAGGTTCCTCTGTCAGTGACGATTACGGGTTGGGCTCCTGACACAACCCTCGACCACGAGGTGTTTGTAGACATTTCTATGGAAGCGCCCCCCGCTGTGTTCGTCGGGGGTTTCGAGTACGTTCCCCTGCCGGAGGGTATGTAATGCCTGAGTTCGCTGACTGGACAAGAGCGGTCACAATGATGGGAACTGATGGGGCGGACTACGTTCCCATCTTGCTGGCTCCTGACGGCTCCATGTACGCCATCCTGCGGGGTGAATATGAGGGTGAGTTGCGCACCGTCAAGTTAGACGATGAAGGTCGTATTAGCGCGTTTGTGATTGACTCTGTGGACGCCTGGGATCAGATGCTCGCTGTGGGCAACGCTGAACTCGCGGCCAGGCTGGGCTCACCTGTGAGTTACGACCGTAGAGGACATCAGATCTACGGGTACGACTTCAACAAGGGTTGGGGAGTCTGGACGCCTTCAGGGGATGGGGGCGACAATGCTCAACGGCTTGACCCTGTTGCCTGGCAGATGGGAGGGTACTCGGCTCGACTCCGGCCAGGTAAGGACGGTGACAGGTATGCCCAGATCAACACCATCTTAGACCCCACTCCAGCAAGACGCTTGGGAGTTGCAGTGTTGTTCTCGGTTGAGGATGCTACAGGCTCGTTCGGAATTGAGGTCGAGCATGATAACCTGGGGTTTAAGTACACGCTGGGCTTCCGTTGGAGCGACGAGAACAACAGGTTGGAGTTCTGGAACTTTGACGAGGAGTGGGAGAGCAGAGTAATCAACGTTCAATATCCGCACGACAAGACGCAGTTCTTCATGATGAAAGTCGTGTGGGACAGCGGGACGGGATACTACACCAGGGCTCAATGCGCTGGATACAACATTGACTTATCTGATGAGCCGATACCACGCGGTGTGACGGACGGAGTGTGGAAAGTTGACACTACACTCATTGTGCGCTCGGTTGGTACTGACGTAGGGGCAATCTACGTTGACCGGGTGATAAACACGTCGGCAGAACCCGAATGAGAGGAGGTGACAACTGTGGAGAGATTCTGGCAGCTACTGGAGAAGAACACACTGGCGAGCAGCATCATTGCTGCTGCGCTGGTCGGTACAGCGTGCTACCTGTGGGCGACGGTACAACCCGTTCCCTCACCGCTCGAAAGTGCCCTGGCGCTCGTGCTGGGGTACTTCCTTGGTGCAAAGGTTGAACACGCTGCAGCAAAGCGGCAATAGAAGGAGGTAAGATGCCCTACAAAGTCACGGACACACGAGAGATGTCCAGGATGACGCCTGCGGGCTCCACCGTCCAGACCTATCGGGTCTGGTTGGTGACTGACAACGGGTCATCCGGCACTGTTGATGTTCCCCTGGACAAGTGGAACAAAGATGACCTGGCGGCAATCCTGGAAGCCAAGGCGAAGGAGCTCGACCTGGCCTTCGCCATAGCGTAGTGTAAAAGACAGGAGTTACTGTGGTCTACCCGCTACTAGATGTTTTGTGGTGGAACCTCATTGGCCAATGGATGGATTTTATCTTCCACTATGTCCATTCCGCCTACTTCCGCCGCTATCTCTTGCCAACATTCGACGCTGCCGCACCGCAATGGTGGAAAGACTCTTGGGGACACTCGTACAACTGGTACTCCCACCTTACTAACGGAGTTCCAGATGGGGCCTTTGCGTGGTACTACAAACGAGCGGCCAGGGATAGGTTCAGCGACTGGATAAACAAAGCCGCCGACAACGTCGCCAGGGCGCTGACCGACGCTATCTACAACCTGCTTGGTAACCTGATGTACGGCTACGCCAGGTTCACCGACTGGATCAACGCGATCTGGACTCGTGTGGGCCCCAACGTTCCGTCCTGGGCTTCCAACGTGATGGAGGCCCTGTGGAACCTGTGGAACTGGTTCCCAGGGGACATCAGGGATAATGTTGTTTCCTGGTACGACAAGTTCGCGGCGTGGTACAATGCCGCAATTTCTTGGGCACAGTCCAGATACGAGGCAACTAAGGTCTGGGTAGCGAACACCGGGAACTGGTTGGTAGCGGGCTACAACACAGTGCGGGGTTGGTACGACTCCGCCCACGCCTGGCTCGATGATTTCCGGTACAACGCCTACGCCAGGGTCACGGGCTGGCTTGGGAGTGCCTGGGATGCCTGGAGGGGGGTTCGCTACGGAATTGTCAACTTCTACAACACCTGCTGGGTGCCCTACAAGATCACCCTGCACGATTTCCTGGCGGATCCCCTGGGCTGGCTCTACGACAGAGTCGAAGCCGAGCTGATCAGGAGATGGTGAGGAGGCAACATGGCCAAACCTTCAGCACCACCTGCGCCACCAGGTCTGCCTGGGCAGCCGGGGGGCTTGGGCGACAAGATAGAGAGGACAACTGAGAGAGTTCTTCACTGGTTGACTGTTCACCTGGTGGAGACCATCTCCGGCTGGATGGCCTGGGGCTTTGAACTGTTCATGCACGCCCTACGGCCTGGGATGCTCGCTGTGTTTGGCCCATTCCTTCGGTTCTACCGCGACCTGGCGGGGACACCGACTGAGTTCAAGACTCTCATCAACGACGCTCTCACCGAGGACGGGGAAGCGGCAGCGGCTCTCCTGGGCATGGTTGGTACAAGCGTTGGTGGGGCAGCTATCGGCTCCGTGACCTCCTCCCTGTTCGCGCCCATCACCTATGCCGTCAACCGCAAGATTCTCCCCGCTCGCGCTGACCCGGCAACGGCTATCGCGAACGCCTGGCGGCATAACCTGGACTGGCCCAGTGTCGACTTCCATACAGGTGACCGGGGTTGGGAGTTGAGCTACATCCAACGGCTGGCCGAGACAATCCGGCCACGCCCTGATGTCATGGTCATGCTCACGCTCTGGCGACGTGGCAAACTACCTGAGAGCACTCTCGACAGTGAACTGGGAGCACGCGGTTACAAACCCGATGACATTGCTCGGCTCAAACAGGCTACGGAGATCATCCCTGGCCCTGCTGACCTGATTAGTATGGCAGTTCGCGAGGCGTGGAGGGATGACATTGCTGCCCGTTGGGGCTATGATGCTGACTTTCCCGCTGAGTTCGCCGAGTGGATGCAAAAACAGGGCGACGTGGATGGGTGGGCCAGGAAGTACTGGCGTGCTCACTGGACGCTTCCCGGCCTGACTACAGTCCTGGAGATCCTCCACCGTGAGGATGACTTCACACTCGATGACCTGGACACCTTCCTTCGTATCTCTGACATCCCCTCCGCCTGGCGCAACTACATCAAGAAGGTCGCTTACGTCCCGCTCACCCGCGTCGACACGCGGCGGATGTACGGCCTCGGTGTAATCTCCAGAGACGAGGTCAAGCGCAACTATCTTGACCTGGGCTACAACGATCTCAACGCGGAGCGGATGACGGAGTTCACAATCCGCTACGAGACTGACGAGGATCGTGAAGCGACCAAGACCGACATCCTGTCCTTCTATGCAGCCGGTTCGCTGACTGCGGAGGAGGCTAACGCCTGGCTTCGAGAGATCGGTTACCCGGATGATCTTGCTCACTACCTGGTCGCTCGCGAGACCACCAAAGCAGAGCAAAAGCGTGTCAATGAGCAGGTGAAGTACATCCAGGATATGTACGTGCACCAGGAGATCGACGTTGCAAGCGCAAAGACGCAACTCGGAGCACTCGGGCTGGCCGGTGGTGAAATCAACCAGTTGCTCGACACCTGGGACATTGCCAGGGAAGCGAAGGTCGAGCGACCATCCCGCGCTACGCTCGATAAACTCCTCAAGCGCGACGTGATCTCGGAAAATGACTACACCGCCGGTCTTGATGCGCTTGGATACCAGCAGAAATACATCGTCTGGTATCTGGAGAGCGTACTTCTGGAAAAAGCCGAGGAAGCGCGGAAGGAAGAGGAGAAAGTACGAACGGAGCAAGAAAATGTCCGCAAGCGCAAAGTCAAAAGTGATTACCAGGTTGACAAAGCTTCTCTGGACGTGGACATCGCAGAACTGCAAACAGCGGTTGCAGAAACGCAGCTTGCGCTGCAAGAGCGGAAGTCACGCTATGAAGAGGAGCTACGAATTGCGACGGAGGCGCTCTCAGTAGCGCAACTGGAGGAGCAAGCAGCTGCTGACCTTGCGGACCTGAACACGCAGATCGACAGTCTGCGCGAGGCAATTCTCTTCCTGGAGGAACAAGTCGAGGGGTTCCAGACCGAGGTCGCCGAGATCAAGCTCGACCAGGCCCTGGAAGTGCCAGTGTACGCCCCAGAGGCCGCAGACCGGATGATTCGCGAGCGCCAGGTAGCAATCGAGCAAACTCAGGATGACATCGCTTCTGCCAACGTTGCAATCGCAGAATTGCGCGGCAGTCTCGGTGCACGACGTGAGAAGCTGCGAGAGGATATCAACATCGTCGAGCGTATCCGCTCCATCGAGGACATCGAAGCCGACTACCGCGCTGCCCTGGCGACGATGACCCTGCGGCTCTCAACACTGCGCCTTAACCTCACCGAACTGAGGGAGCAGAAAGCGGTACTCACAGTCGAGTACCGCGTAGGAATAGCACCACCGGAGTAGGAGGGACAATGTCAAGAGTGTATAGGTCATATTGCCAAGAGTGCAGGTATTGCCGCCTGAACAGTAGAGAGGATCGAGCTAAATCTGGTCACGTGGGCTTTTGCACCAGCCCACTGGCTAGCGGGGGCTCTACTCCGCTGGTCAAGAAGCATGTAAAACGAGGATGCAGTGACTTTAAGCCCAGACATGTGGTGAGATGACAGTGCCTAACCCAAAGCGACGACTTGAGGAACAAATCAAGAGGCTAAAACAGGTTCAAGATGCAGCGGCGGAGGAGGCCGTTCGGCTTCGCGCCGAGGCAGAACGTGAAGCTCGTAAGTCGCCTTCTCCTTCAGGTGCTCCAGCGCCTCCACCCGGCTAACCCACGCCGGATCAAACTCCCACACCCAGACTCGGTCTACCCCCTGGTCGGCCAGGTAGCCGAACAGGTCTTGCGGAGTCAGGTGCAGGTGAGGAGGCTTAATCCATCCATCCTCTTTCACTGTCCCCGCCACGGTTGTGTACCTCAGTTTCTTTTGCACCTTATGCAGTGTTACCCCATCCAGATTGTGCGCGGTGAACGCATACTTGAGCGTCGTGAAGTGCCATTGCTCAAAGAGGTCTGGTGCTAGCTCGACCGCGCTATCCTTGATTCCTTTTGTCACTCGCAAGTCACCAAAGCGATAGTCCTTCTTGGCTCGGATCTCCAGATCCGAGTTGGTTCCTCCAACTTCAGGAAACCTAACTCGGTAGGGTCTACGTTCCCCACCAGGTTGTGGTAGCCGATCTCATTCACAATGAGTGAGTCGGTATCCATATAGAACGTGTGTTCTCTCCCGGCCTGCGCCATCAGCGACCACATGTACACCCGGCCATAAGCAGCGACGTGAGCCGGAATTGCCGGGAGGCTGTCCCACGGTTCTCCTTCGTCATACTGCCTGATCACCTTCCCGCCAAAAGTCCAGTCCACACACTTCCGGCCACTTTCAGCATCCACCCACCTCCGGATTGCTATCTTCTCCAGAGGCGCATCTCCAAGTACCTCCTGCTTGTGACCGCGTTGCCCGAACTTGCCCTGAAGAGAGTTCCTGAGCAACTTGCACATCCGAGAGCGTGCCACGTCACCGGAGATCTTGTACTTCTGCCGCAGTGGGGTAAAGAAATCGATGTACTTGCTGAACAGGTCGCCAGGCTCATACAGCGCAACTCTGCCGATACCTCGTACCTCGTTGTTGATGCGAGCGATTTGCAGTTCGGGAGTCGTGAGTGTGGTAAAGAAGGTGCCTGTCGGGTAGGCATTTCTCCCTGCAATCGGCCTCACGTAGATCGGTTCTCGCGCTTCCAGCACCACCTCAGCGATGACCAGGTAGCGGTCGAGCAGGTTGTCCAGGAACTCCAGGCTCACGTTCTGGATGACCTTCACCAACTTCCGAGGCATTGGGTACCAACGCATCATTGCAGCGTACAGACCGTTTACATCCAGCTTGTAGTACGTCCCAGGTGGGGCCTGGCCGACGAAGAAACATTCCGCCCGGCCACCGTGGTAAGCATCCCTCGCCAGGCCAACCGCAGCCGCATTGTTATGGATCCCAATCTTTCCCGGCATAAACCTGTGCCTGTACGCTTTGAAAGCCTGTGCTGCCGCCGTGATTCCGAACGAGCCGAGATCGTGTTCATCCAGGAAAGCAAACCAGGATTGCCACAATCTGACCAGGATTTCCACGTCACGATGGCAGTACGTAAGCAGAGCCTCATCCGAAACCGCCTCGAAGTCCACACTCAGTTTCGGTAGCCCAACGCTCTCTCCCAGCGTTGCCAGGCTAACACGCCACCAGTTCATGTTGTCCGCGAGCGTGATTTTGTGCTTGTCCCGCTCAAAGACAAACATCACACACGACCTGGCCATGATGCAGTATTCAGGTTTCCACCCCAGATGGGGCAAATAGAAGAACGCGCGGCTCAACCGCGCGTCGTAGTCAATGTTGTGGGAGATGATCAGCAGCTTCTCATACTGCGCGGATAGCTCCCTGACCCAGTTCCAAAGGTCAATCTCATCCCCGAAATCGCGCCACTCACGCTCTACCAGGCCCTTGCTCTCGTCATAGACGCAGAAACACCCAACACCCAGGCGGAAATCGTGCTCCTGGACGTTCTCAGAGCTCCTCGTTATGTTAGCTTCCGTATCTATGAACAAAAGTGCCTCTGGTCGCCGAGAAGTCTTATTCCTCGACAACCAGTGGCACCTGCGGTCGAGCCCACCGTGTTTCACTCAACTGTCTCTTCTCGCACCACTCGCTTAATGCCGTGAGGGAGAGCATTACCTAGCTCTGGCCTGTCCCTCGCCAGCGGTCGGTACACGCCACAGCGGTTGCATTTGTTGACACCTGGGGAGTGCGCTCTGCCAGGGCTCAGATGGCCACCTTGACCCACGTGGACGCAGAGTAATAGCCCGTCACTGGGGCAGTCACAGAACCAGCACTGCCCTGTGAAGTGCCAAGCCCCACGCATGCCATCATTCTCTTTCGCCATCTCACCTCCCTGATTCCCGGCGTTGCAGCCCCTCTTCCCTATAGTCCTGTGTCTCAGCTAGAAACTCGCGCTCGCACTCTTTGCAGATCCCGTGCGAGTTCTCCCGTGTGGGTGAAGGGCCCATATCCCTCTTACACCAGGCGCAAACCTTACGCGACCGGGGCCTGAAGAGAAACTTAAGCCAGTTACACATCTCACTCTCCCATTCAGTCCTCGAGCAACAACAGGATCAGCGTCATGAGCCCGGAAAACAGGAAGAACCCTGTCACCAGCACGAGCCAGATCACAAGCTGCGCAGTCAAGTAAGCAACGTACACCTTGAATGAAAACTTAAGCCAGTTCCACATCTCAACCTCCTACCAGCGCCCAGGTCACAACTACTCGCACTTGCCACTCCTGATCAGGATGTGTAGCAATCTCATGTAGAGCGCGAAGCTTCTCCATCGCAATCACCACATCCTCAGTCTGGAATGCGTCGATCTTGAGCCACTCCTCTCCAGTCCACGCCTCAATCTCAATCTTGATCACCGTCTTACCACCTCCATGGTTCACCTTCCCGCCGCGACGCTCCTATCAACTTCGCGGAGAAGATGTCGAACAGCGGACTTCCCCCCTCTGCACCCACCCGCGCCATGCACTCGTCAACCGCTTCTTCGGCAGTCAGTGGCCTGGACACAGTGATATCAAGCTCCTGGTGCGCAAACCGCCCTGTCGCCAGGTCGCGACCGTAAACCACGACCTTGTAAGCGATTGGCTTATCCCACGGAATGGTACTCTCTTCGTACCAACCAGGTGGTACAAAGCCGCCCGGTTCAACCGCCGCAAACTCCGACTCCCGCCCAGCGGCCGCAGCAACCTCGTACCCCTCATGCCAGGTCGGGCCTGGCTCCGCCTCGACCCCGGCCACCTGGCCAAAACCAAGCGCCGTGGCGACCGTACCGCCGACGTCCTGCACGGTACGCCAAATCTTCGTCCCAAATGAACCAAGACCCTCGCGGAGTGTCCGTACTTGACGTAGAAATGACATAGCTTACTCCTTCTGGGGATCGGGTACTGGCTTGGCTTCTCTCAGTATTATATCCAAGTCACCCGGTTTCCACAAGTACTTGTCACTCCCACTGAGGACGAGATGGTGCCACCACAACAGGGTGACACGAGCCCGGTCAAGCTCGTGGATGTAGTCCAGTAGCCAATCACTGTGTTCGGGATGCTGGCCATCAAGCGTCACTCGGATCGAAGCCATACAAATGCAAGCTCTACGCAACGCTTTGTCTACCTGTCGCACTCGGCGGACGAGGTACTCTCTACGTGTTCTTGGCATCGTCTACTCGCTCCTCTCTACACCTGCTCGACTCGGATCCTGATCTCGCCGAACGACACGCGGGGCATCCAGCGAGCGAGCCAGTGCCAGACAGCGCTCTTTATCCCCCGCTTCAGTTCCTCTTCCTCTCCCTCGCCCTGCAACACGTTCGAGAGCTCATCCTCGGCATCGAGGTGGCCCGGTATGCCGATACTGACTTTGAACTTAATCGTCATCTCACTCCCTCCTCGTAGAGCACCAAGCACTCCACCCAACGAGCTTGTACAAAACGCTATCGGCCATGTTTGCACAGCGCCAGCCGAACAGCCGTACATTGAAAACCCACATAACATCAGCAAACTTCTGCATCTTAACCTCCCGAAGAGCAGGGGAAAGGGCAACACCTTGTCACCCTCTCCCCACTCCCACCTGCTACTCAATGTCGAAGCGCTCCCGGTCGCGCTCCTTGCTCTCCTGCACCATATTGTGCGCAAGTCCCGCGACAACGTTCAGCAGAGAATCGCGCACATCGACTATTGCACACTCCAGCATTTGCAATGATGTGGCCAACTCGAACAGATCGTCCGTCATCTCCGATTCTGTCTCTGGTGCATCCACAAAACGTTCCCACGCAACGGGAACCAAGCGTTTCCAGGATTCACCTTCCTTGGTCATTTGTCCTCCTCTGATTGACTGTTGGCTTTTCTCACTGGCAACAGCACCACTTCGCGCAGATCGTCCGGGTCTACGCGCCAGGTAACGGCCCATTGAGAGAGCGAGACTCCCTCCCACTCTCGATAAGCAAACGCGGCGGCCAACAGGCGTCTTGCATACTTAGACCGATCAGTCATTGAAAACCTCCTCAGATCACATAGGGGGATCACCATCGGGGGCACCAGGGGCATTGCCAGGAAAATCAACACCCAGAACCCACAACAGCAAACGCACAACCAACACAGCCAACACCACACCCAGCCACGCATACTGCATCTGTCTCACCTCCTCACTGTACGCTCTCAGTATACCACACCAGGAATGTGGTTGTCTATCCCCCAGGTGAGCCATATTTATCTTAGGGGTACTAACCGACCTATGTT
>Ga0114922_10004920_pt1 | contig 12355 bp, 10 predicted proteins | sample AartaG_FD_100975 | JGI IMG/M metagenome (GOLD analysis project Ga0114922, IMG submission 100975) | Deep subsurface microbial communities from Aarhus Bay to uncover new lineages of life (NeLLi) - Aarhus_00045 metaG | ecosystem: Environmental > Aquatic > Marine > Oceanic > Sediment | place... | reverse complement strand
CTAACTTTTTTGCAATCTTCATAGTTCATCGCAATCGGCTTTTCCACAAATATATGTTTTCCCGCGTTTGCTGCTTCTATAAGTATTGGCGCATGGAGATTATGTCGGGTTGCAATAATTATCAGATTTACATCTGCGTCTTTTAACACCTTGTTATAGTCGGTAGTGCAATACTCAGCACCGTATTCCGCTGCAATCGTCTTTGCGTTGCTTCCTGTTCGTGAGACAATTGCTTTGAGTTCAAAAGAAGCTATCTTCTTTAGATTCGGTAAGTGATGTGCTTGTGCAAATCCTCCGGCACCGATTACAGCAACGTTTATTTTATTGTCTGTACCAATCACAGAAGGTTTTAATTGCGCTTTTCTAACCAATTCTCTTTGCGGTCGTCCCTCATATTCAAACATAACGCCAACAGGTCTTTTTTCCGCGTTTAATGCGTCATACGCCTTTGCTGCTTCTTCAATCGGGAATACATGATCTATCAACCGTGTTACATTCACTTTCTTTTCCGAAACCATATACAAGAATTCTTGCATGTTTCTATTTTCTGTCCATCGCACATACCCAATAGGATAATCCTGCCCCTTCTCTTCGTATAATGAATCGTACCTGCCGGGCCCGTAGGAGCAGGAGATGAGAAAATCGAGCTCCTTCTCGTAAAAGGGCGACCTGTCAAGTTCCATTCCAACGGCACCTACAACAACTACTCTTCCCTTTTTTCTTGCCATTGCCATTGCTTGTTTAACAGGTTCGTTGCTTTTTGCTGCGGCATAAATGATTACAGAATCGGCACCTACCGCATTAGTGTATTTCAAGACGTTATCACTCGTATCTTTTCCGGTAGTAAAGCATATATCGGCCCCAAGTTCTTTTGCTAGTTCTACTCGCTCTTTCATGACGTCTATGCCAATGACATGAGCGCCCGCGGCATTTAAAATTTGGCTGGCTATCTGGCCAAGTAAGCCCAGGCCAATAACCACGACATTATCACCAAATTGTACTTCTGCCCTACGAATACCCTGCATGGCAATTGCACCTACGGTTGTAAATGCGGCTTCGTCAAAATCCACATTTTCGGGTATCTTGCAGACCAGGTTTCTTGGAACGCTAATGAATTCTGCGTGATTGGCATAGCCTGCACCGGCACAGGCGACTCTATCGCCAACGGCAATATCAGTAATAGTTTTACCTACTTCTAATACGACACCGCTGCTACTGTATCCCAGCGGAGACAATTTGCCTGTTTGTCCTTTGATAAGATCAATAGTCTTGCTTATTCCGTCTCGTTTTACCAGTTCTATGGCTTTATGTGCTAACTCCGGATTCTTTAGTGCCATTGATGCAAGTCCCACAACGCCTTTGCCACCGCTATGTAAAGACATGATCTCGGTCCCTGCACTTATCAATGAACATGCATTTCTCACCAGAACTTCCTTATCTCCGCATACAGGTGCAGGAACTTCTTCTGTTACAATGTCTCCGCTTTTAGTGAATATTTGTTTCATTTTACATCTACCTCTTTCATAGTCTCTTTCAAACTCTTTGTGATCATTGCTATTTCCTCCACCGAAGGCATCTCACCCGTGGCAATAGCCGTAACGAACTCAGCAGGCACTTCTGCAGTCTTCGTGTATTTAACAATAGGCGCTTCTACTTTCTGTCCATAGCCATACGATACCCATCCGTTTTCAATCGCCATTTTTAGCCCCTCTGTCTCTAATGGCGCAATCGCGATATTTGCACCTGTTTTATTTTCGGTTTCTATAACCAATTCGTCTTGCTCTTTTTTTAGTGCCATAGGTGCGAAATGGAAATACAACTCGAATTTATGTTTATAGCTTCCTTCTCCAGTCAGTATATCCTTTATCACCCAGTATTTTTGTACTTTATTAAAGTATATCAGTCTTCTATGAACGACATTTAATCGTGAATAACCGTTATGCTCAGCATCGAGGAGATCATAGTTCTCGGCTACAACCCATCTATTCACTTTGATGTCTGCATCAAGATGCATCCTGAAAAGATCATCTTCATCGAACCGATTCTGCTCCTCACCGTCCACGACCACGGTATTGTGATACTTTGTGCTTCTGAACAGGTTCCGCATCTCCTTGTCCGCGGTATAGATATACGATCCGGGGTCAATAATGAAACTTTTGTCACCTGCAAAAAGTTCAAAGCTCAATCTGGAGTCATGTTTATGCCCCGAAGGCGCTTTCGGGTCCGCGGGAACGCAATCTATAATCATATATAAATCATCATGGCGCATGATATAAAAACCACCTTGAGGAAAAGCCTTGCTCTTTAATTGTTGCCTCGTCATTTGATTAAGCGTTCATCTTCTTCCATTCTAACCTCTAAAACTGCTTCTGATAAACTCTTTGGATGTCTTTTTGCCATTCTCTGTGCAAAAACATCCATTTTTTTATTCAATTCCAAGATCTCATACTGTCGCACCATCTCCTTTATCGCACCTTTCAAGAACGCCTCTTCATTCTCGAACACACCACGTTTGATAAGGTTTTCAACCTTGTGCGCTAAAAATTCATCCACTTTTGCTTTTAATACAATTTCCGGCATTTCTTATCACCTTCGCTTCTTTTAAATTTCTTTTTTCCTTTATGAGTTCCGCGGTAATGGCAATTTCTTTCATGATTATTATTTTGATATTGCATTATAAATATTTAACCCTTCCGCACCCAATAACCAGAACGCTTCTTCCAGAAACTCACCTGCCGCATCTTTAAAATCCTGCCTTTTAAACAACACTGCACCAACAGAAACCAAATACCTGTGGTCCAACCGATTCCAATTACCGTAATTGCTGAGTATATGCAGCCGGCCATCGTCATTATCACCAATCTGGGGTGCGGTGCCGTTTGGCTTGGTATAATACAGCACGAACTCGAGCATCCGCTCTAAACGAGTCATATACCACTGTGGAAAATCTATGCCGTTATTGCGACTAAGCAGCGTAGTAGAGAGGAAGAGTTCCGTTACCAACCGGTGGTAGCTAATCGAGCCTTCAAAGCCTACTCCGTCTTCATAAACCTGAAGTTCCATCTCTTCTTTTAGTGCATTCAAACCTTTTTCAAGCCACTTTTTGCCTTCTTTGGTCTCGTGAAAGAAGATTCCGAGATAGACTAAGCCTGCGATGTCCGAGAGATAATGATTGCCTCGTATCCGCCCAAATTCTAAATTGTTTACTATGTGCCGGCCATGCAGGAACAAAGATTTAAAGAATTTTAGTTTGAATTCTTTTGTTACACTTTGAGAACCACAAAAAAAGTAATAGCCCCAGATCCAGTTCACTGCACGAATAGCGACATCCATCGTGCATGACCAGTTCACGCCGAGTGTTACAGGATTCGCATCTATCCAATCACTTATTTGGTTTACAAATTCCCGTGCATACTTCTCACCGTCAACTTTGCTTTCTTTAATGTACCAGTACGCTTTGCCAAGCGTGACAAAATGCTGGCATCTGCTCAGTTCCCACGGTACTTTTACATCGGAATCATCATCCAGAGTAACATGCTTTCCGGTTCCGAGATAATATGTCCTGGTATTCCATCGGAATCCTGTTTTGAAATCGGAGTGCCAACAAATTTCTTTTCCAAAATTAACTTCTCCTGAACCGAGTAAATCGAATATGTGTGTGCAGATTTCGTCTGCTTCTATTTCTTGTTGCGCTATAGATAGAGGATATTCTTTTGTTATTGTATCAACGATTTTTTCTCGATTAGTGGGATCAAAGAGAAATGGCGGCAGTTCATCAAGATTCTTGTGGTCTGTCAGCCTAAAAAACTGTTTATCTGATAGTTTTACAGGAAATAATCTAATATAATATCTTCTAACTTTGTGTTTTGCATGTCTTGCAAGCATTTCTGCAAGAAGTTTTGGCGGCATGCTTCTTGCAATGTTTAATTTACTACTCCAGTCTTTCATTATTCAAGCCCGCAACTGCTCTCATTACTCTTTCCGCATTTTTCTCCCATGTATAGTTTCTTATAACATCTTCTCTTGCCTGCTTACCAAGCCGTTCTCGTAAATCTTTATCTTCTGCTAATGTGAAAAGCCCCTGCACCAATTGATCCACATTTCCCGGCTCAACCAATATCGCATTATGATTATGCTTTAGCACTTCTCCTATCTGGTCCAAATCACTGGCAACTATTCCCTTTCCCATTGCCATGTATTCAAAAAGTTTAGTGGGCGAGCCAAAAAAAGGTGTGCCATCTGGATTGGAGACATGAGGAGAAGCTAAGATATCGCATGCAGCCAGATATTCTGGCGCTTTTACCTGTGGTATAAGTCCTGTAAATGTAGCAAACGACTCGACTTTATCCCTTTTTATAATCCTTTTGACTTTCGGCATCAATAACCCATCACCGATAAAGAGAAAATGCACATTCGGATTGCTCTGCACAACATGTTTTACTGCCTCGGCTAAAACATCAGCACCATGCCAGTGCCCAAAAGTGCCTATAAACCCAATAACGATATTATCAACTAAATTATACTCTTTTCTAATAGTGCTCCCGTCCAATTCTGGACTGTATCTCTCAGGATTAACGCCATTTGGATTCACAAGTATTTTTCGTTCTTCTATACCTCTTCCTATAAGTTCGTCTTTCATAGGCTTTGAAACGACCACAATCAAATCCGCAGCATGAAGATTGGCTATTTCAATGGTTTCTGCTACTTTTCCAAATGTTAATGCCCTGCCCCAGTGTTTCCCCATCCAAACGAAAGAGCCGTTATATTCAATAATAAACGGAATGTTAAATTTTCTTGCAAGCATAATCCCGGAATAGTTATTTAGGCTGTATCGTTGATAAATAAGATTTGGTTTCTCAGCCAGAAATATTCTTTCCGCCGCTTTAATTAGTTTTAAATTGTATGCCATTTCCGGCACTTCCGGAAGATTACAGAAAAGCGAATACGAAGGTCTGGTTAGATATACCTGTATCTTTTCATTTAGCAGTTCCAGCGTATATGTTGAAATAAAGAAAAGCTCGTATCCGAGTTCGTGAAATGCGTTAGCAACGCCGGCTGTATGTCCAACCGACCCGCCGGCTTTATTTGCGCCAAACCAGTGGTCAGTGCGAAGGTATGCGATTTTTGTTATCGTATTTAGCCGGGTTTTATTCTCTTTTTTTGCTGTTACAAGTACCATTCGCAGTTTTATCTGGATGTACAGTATTAATATCATACTCAGTAGTGATTCTAAAATTAGTTTCGGGCTGTCTTTAACCAGAAATGTTAACCAGGAAACTTTTTCCGTGTTTCCAAAAGTATCAATAAAAAATTTCGCTCTTGCACCTGCTAAAAGGAGAAGACCTTTTAATAAATCTTTTTGTCGCTGAAGTTGAATATCAGGGGTTAAGAAGATTACGGTATCATATTTTTTTCTTCTGATTTGACGCAGTTCTTGAGTTAGATTTGACATTATTTGACCTGCGGTTATGAGGTCATATCCTGCGCTATACTTTTCTAAAATCTTTGGTGCTTCTTTTTTTACTTGCGGGGTTGTGATGCAGAGTGTTTTTGTCATTTTTCTTCCTTCTCTGCCAATCTTGCTATCACTAACTGGCTCCTACCTTCTTTAACAAACCTTTTAACAATAAAATCAAGATGGGACAAGATCTTACAAGTAAATCCCGACAATCTCATAACTGTTGCTGTTTTCAAAAAGGAAGGAGAGTAAAGTTTATAGAGGTCCGGGATTATATCGGTAATAGTAGGTTCACATGTCTTACGCATCACAACTTCAAAACCATGAAGCTCTAGGAATATTTCTATTGATTTTTTATTCCAACGCAATAAATGTTGTGGTGGATAATCAATAACTCTAGTGACTTTCCTATATAGTTTTGTTAGAAAGGAGTCGTTATTAGGAACTTCTAATATCACATAGCCACCAATGTTTAAATACTTCTTTATTTCTTTGAAAAAGAAATGGGGGTTACTTAGGTGTTCTAATACTGCAAAGAGACAAACAATATCAAATCTTTTTCCGCCTTGTTGCAGAAAGTATTCCTCGGCGTGCATCGGGAAAATAAAATCCATTTTCCAGTGAGTTCGACCAACTAAAACTGCATCTTTGTCAAGATCTACTCCTATTGCGTTGTAGCCCTGTTTGTTTGCCAGAAATATGAAATCTCCTGTTCCACACCCGATTTCTAATACTCTCCCGCCTGTTTTAATGTCATGTTTTAGAAATTCACGATGTGCCCAACCAATATAATTACCTACCAGCTCCAGTCTTCTTCGATACCCCTTCCTTATCCTCTTATCAGTGTGATCACTTTTCAGCGGGACTGAATATTGCACTGTGCAGTTGGAACATTCATAAATAGAGTATTCCCACTTGCGTTCCACGAAACGTTGTGAGCATCTTTCCAAACATATCGGACAAGCGTTATCGCTCATTTTCACAACCTTCAGCCTTTTGAAATATCATAAGGTGCTGTAATCCTCCTTTATTTAGCTTCGCAAAGTTCATTTTCATCAAACCAAATTCCAAAGGGTATGATATCGCAATAAGAGAGTTTTCTAACAACCACCTGATGGATTGAATGCTATTAACAAACGGCGCACGCCACAACGCCCTTAAGAGATAGATGTAATAATGATTTTCGCTGAAGATTAATTCACAGTTATTTAAAAGAGAGCGCCAATCTTCAACCGACCTGCCCCACACATGAGGAGATGGATCGTCCCAAGTATTTTCTAACAGTGTTACATGTCCTCCATCTCTAACAACCCGCAGCATTTCACCAACAGCCTTCTTTTGCTTTTCGTATGGTAAGTGTTGCAAAACAGTAACTGAATTAACCATATCAAAAGCATTATCAGCAAAAGGTAAACACTCAATACTCCCATTCAGTGCTATAAATCCTTTTTGTCGGCAAGAATCAACTGCATCCATCGAAATGTCTATGCCCGTTGCATTCGCACCTCGAGCAGAGTAAAATTCCAGCCACCTTCCTCTCCCGCATCCAACATCCAATACATTATTATCGACAATGGATATGTTCAAATACCTTAAACTCCTCGTAATGGCAAATTTCTCAATTCTATCAAAAAAGAGGTTGAACCATACCGACCTGTTTGGAAAACAGACTGCTTGAAGGTCATGTTTACTGAATCGATGTGTATCCACCCAATATTCTATTGCCTCTTTATCAGCAAGTTTCTTCATACCTTTCGTAGCCTCCAAAAGAAAAACAACATAATAATAATTACTAAAATATAAGATATTGTAGAAGTGGCAGCTGCCCCATTTATCCCCCACCTTGGAATTGCAAACAGGTTCCCGCCGATATTAACGACCATTCCGATGAGAGCAGCTATAGTACAAAGATAAGGTTTTCCTCTATTAAAAGAAATATGTTGAGAAAGCACCCGCCCGGCATTCCAGGCTACAACTCCCGGGATAAGTATAATCAGAGGCAGAACCGATGCATTAAACTGTTCTCCATAAAATAAGCCGAATAATGGCGTGGATAATAAAGCAAGTACCAACCCTGCTGAACCGCTAAGAATAAATACTAACTTGAAAAGATTTTTCGTCAAAATATACGAACTTTCTTTGTCTTCTGAAGATATCCGATACAATCCAGCATTGATAATTCCAAAACCTATAAGCCACAGCATCTCTGCCCAGCGAACACTCAGGGCGTAAAGACCAACACCAGAAACACCAATAAACCAGTTAATCATTAATTGGTCCACTCTAAAATGGAGCCAGTTGGCAATAAATCCTGGATAAATCTTTGAGCCATATTTTAAACTGTCCGCGAGAAGAGGGCGAGAAGGATGTAACTGGAAGTTATTGTTGCGCCCCAGAATCAGAAAGTTTATCATGCACGACAAAAGGCATATCACTGCTGAGAGGTAAATAGCACTGCTTGACGTCAGTATCTGCTTCCACCAGAGAAAGACGATGCCCAACACGCTTAAAGAACTATAAAAAAATTGTATTTTATACACATTAGGGGCAAGGTTAATTCCCGTCATCAGATTCGCCCATAGACCACCATAGAACAGGAATGGAGAAAGGATAAAAGCCAGAAGTATAATATTCTTTGGTAGCCCGGGTAGGATGCTTTGCCAGAAGTGCATCAAGGAAATACCTATTGTAGCAACTATGACTCCAGAAACAAGCGAATACGCTATTGCTGAGCCGTGTACCTCAGCCAAAGGCTTGTGCTGATTAGCTAAGTAGTATAGTAGACCACTGTTTACGCCCAACATGCCAAATTCAACAATAAGCATGATAAGAAGAGTAAATAGGTCAACAACTCCCTTTCCAGCAGGACCGAGGGTGCGAGCGATAATGATACTGGAGATAACTCCGATCACTAATGAAAGAGCCTGAAAGAGGTAAATCGTTAGCGCATCTTTACCTAAATTGCGCCCTTTACTCATAAGTGCTCTAAATATCTCGGTAAATGTCGGTAATCCTTCTAAGATTTTCATCTGCCATCCTTTTAAAAAACGCCTGTGCCTCATTTATATCTATCTTGATTTTTCCATCTAAAACTGCTTTCATCTTTTCATAAAGATCGTCCGGATTGCCATGTTCATATAAAACCATATATCTTGTCTCTCCTGCTTTTGTAGACACCACCGGTGTTCCCATTAAAATGGACTCTATTCTTGAGAGGCCAAAGGATTCTTGACCCGTCCCCCTTAAGAACAAGTTACTCTTATTTAGTATATAAAGCACTCTTTCTCGTTCTAACTCATAAAGAGACAGAATATCTTTGGGCGATTTTTCTATTAGCGATTTGACTTCTTTTTCGTACTTTATATCTCGGGCAAAACGAGCATTGATGATAATAAGCCCTGCTTGGGGGTAATCATATTTGAGAGAAAGGAACGCCTTAACAATAGTTTTGAAATCATACAAAGGATGAAAGGGGCCAATAGTAGTAATCATTGGCGAGTGTGAATTGTAGAATGCGGATAAGTAGTCCGGTATTTCTGTTTCGCTTGGTGAAAACCTTATCGGTAGCAGCGGGCTCGAAACCACAATCTTCTCCTCAGAAATTCCCAAATCAATTAAAAATATTCTTAATCTTTCGCCAATAGTATTTATCTTTTCTGCTTTTGACAGGTATGTTGGAAATTGCCCCTTTATAGCATGAGAAAAGTCCTCGTAACGAGAAACCAGGGTTTCATCGTGTATCGTCTCCACCCACTTAAACTTTTTAACCTTGAGCAGCCATAGGAATGTTTGCAAGAAATAGCGGTCAGGATAACTGGTTAAAACCGAATGCTTGTGTATGATATCCCCAGGCGAAGTGCATTCGAAGATTTTTAATAATGTCCATAGCCATTTATAGCGTGGCGAGAAATATATTTTATCAATATCTTGTTTAGGCACAAAATTACCATAGCCAAAAACTCTCGCCGAAAAATTGGACATCTTCAGATTTTCGTATAGATCCCTCATGTGAGTAGCTACACCACCGTATGGCGGAGCCCAGGGTCCAAATAAAATAATTTGTCTATCTTTCCTCACAATATTCCCTCCACCACAACGCGAAATTAAGCAGATACCACACCTTAGGACCATCGCCCTGCTCAATCAACCCCATCACCGCCTGCTTATCCAGAAAATCTGTCCGTTCACAGAAGTCCATCAGCTCCTTTTGGGCTTCTTCCCCTAACCGGTCAAAGAACCACTCATATATAGGCACACCGAAACCCTGTTTTTCTCGGTCTATTAGTTCATCAGGTATGAGACCACGCACCGCTTTCTTCAGGATATACTTGAGTATGCCTCCTTTTGTCTTAACGCTCTGCGGTATGGACAGCGCCAACTCCACAATCTTATGATCGAGGAACGGTACACGCGCCTCTAAAGAAGTCGCCATGCTCATCTTGTCCACACGCATCAGCAACAATTCAGGCAGGCGCAGATTAAGGTCAAGGTAGGACATCCAGTTAACCGGCGTTTTCTCGGTTGAATTCAACTCGAAACGTTCGCGTATCGGCCTTATTGCCTCATAAGAGGAATATTCTTTAAATTTCTCCCGTAATCGCGATGACAGTATGCATTTCTTCTCTTCTTCTGTAAATGCCTCCGCGCCACCCCAGAAGATCGGCTCACCACATGCTCCACGACGCAGCCATTCATAATAAAAGGTTTTATCTTTACCCATAATCTTAAGAACTGTTAAGCACAACTTCTTAAATATCTTTGGGGCGAACTTATCTAACTTCATCAAATTCAAAGCCCGCTTCCAGCCCGGGTAACCCCAAAATAGTTCATCACTGCCCTCACCCACCTGACATACGATGACGCCGTTGTCTCGTGCAAGTTTAGACACGTAATATACCGGCACACATACCGGGTCTGCAATTGGTTCGTCCTGGTAATGGACCATATCCGGAATGAACTCAAGCAGGTCATCGAGGCTAAGTGCTCGTTCGTGATGTTCCGCATCCACTATACCTGCCATCTGCCGTGCATATTGAAACTCATTAGAATAACTTTTGTATTCGCCTTGATATCCAATAGAAAATGTCTTCACACGCTCAGTTTCTCCTTCTGAGAAGAGTGCGGCATTGGTGCTGGAATCTACACCGCCAGAAAGGAAAACACCTACTGGTACATCGCTTACCTTACGGTATTGAACAGCTCTGCGTAACTCTGAAATAATCATTTTGGAAATCTCTTCCTCTGAGATGCCTATCAGGGGCGTGGTGTGGTCCAATACATCCCAATATCGCTCTTCTTTTATTCTACCGCTCGTATCTATCTGCAACCAGCAGCCGCCAGCTAACTTTTTTACGCCTTCAAATAGTGTATCGGGAGCGGGAGTTGTGAGGAACGATAAATAATGGTAAAATGCCTTTTCGTTTACTCTACGTGGCACGTCAGGGTCTGACAGCAATGCCTTTATCTCAGAAGCGAAGAGTAATTTGTTATTGATCTGAGTGTAGTAGAGCGGTTTTATGCCTATTCTATCGCGCACCAAAAACAGTTTACCCTCTTTTTCGTCCCATAGCCCGAATGCGAACATGCCTTCTAAATCATGGACACCTTCAATCCCTTTCTCCTCATATAGATGGATGATTACTTCTGTGTCGCTGTCGGATTTGAATACGTGTCCTTTTTCGTTTAATTGCTTCTGTAAATATTTGTAATTGTATATTTCGCCGTTGAAAACTATCCAGATCGTACCATCCTCGTTTGACATCGGCTGTTTCGCTCTCGCCGATAGGTCTATTATGCTTAATCTCCGATGTCCCAAACCAATCTTTCCATCTTTAGAGATATAAAGCCCTGCGTCATCTGGACCCCGGTGTATCATGGTGTCACGCATTGTGATTAGCAATTCTTCTGATATTTCATTTCTATCGTTTAGATTGAGTATTCCGTTTATTCCGCACATGCTTAATCCTCCTAAAGTTTATGCAAATCAAAGAAATTGCTGAAATGCAAAAGAGACAGGGGAATAATATATCGAACAACAGACTAACTAAGTTCTGCTGCTTTGGATAATCACCATCACAGCTAAAATATAGATTTGGAGTTTTAAACGCTCTTAAAGGTGGCAATTTTTCCAGAATATTCTCTTTTTCTCTTGTCGATTGGAAAATGTAAATAGTGTCGTACAAAAGATATTGGAAGAGATAATATTCTTCCAATCTCGATTTATCAGATGGCTTTATGTAATTATACCATTCAGTTTCATTTTTACAGTTAGCAGTTTTAAAGGCTAATTCTATGTCTGCCGCGGATGCAGGAGTTCCGTTTATTTCGTAGTAAGTATTAAAAGTGGGATCCACAACAGTCCATTTCTTATATTCCTCATTCCACACTTCCGCGACTACATGAGTATCATAGATGTTACCCGGTCTTACCAACTGTACCGATCTTGCTGGTATCCCTATACTCTGAGCGGAAGCGACATAAACCGTGGCATAGACACCACAGGATGCGCCTTTTCCTTCCCTCATCAAAATCAACATAGTATATGGAAGGTTCCCTAATTTCATATCACTTATCTCCATTGAAGGCTCTGTTAAGTTTCTGATCCAGCCGCACAATACAATAGACCGTACCCAAGCATCATTTATGTCTTTGATCTCTTGAGGAATCTTTTTTTCAATGAGTTTCAATTCTTTATCATCAAAATACAGGTATTCATCAATATTGTAGTCTTCATTCCATTTTGTTATGTTATCGGTGACCTCAATTTTGCTTAACCCCATTGGTGAAATGTCATTTGCAAAGAAGAACAGTAGTGACTCCCCCGCAAAGGAAAATAGGCATATAAATATAAGTAAAATGTTTAGTTTTTTTGCCATAATATCTCCTTTCCATCACCAT
>Ga0114922_10004918_pt1 | contig 12361 bp, 13 predicted proteins | sample AartaG_FD_100975 | JGI IMG/M metagenome (GOLD analysis project Ga0114922, IMG submission 100975) | Deep subsurface microbial communities from Aarhus Bay to uncover new lineages of life (NeLLi) - Aarhus_00045 metaG | ecosystem: Environmental > Aquatic > Marine > Oceanic > Sediment | place... | reverse complement strand
ATGCGCATACGACAGAGGCCAAGCTTACCGGGATTAATAAGGCATCTCCATTGGCAAACATGACACCTCACCCTACCGCCAGGGACCGTCTCATAAAGCACCGCCTCCCTTTCCATCATCAATAATTATAACACCACGGCCTACCCCGACATAATCTACAGCCCCCATCATAATTTCACACGAAGTCCCTCTATTTTAATGGGCAGGAGTAGACAGCCCAATCTGTGGTGCGAGCTCCTAGGGTTGTGCTCCATTCCCCAACCCCCACCACGAGAGGGAGGATTACAAGGCCAGATTAATGCTGCTCCAAATACACCTTGCTCAGGTCAGGAATACCCAGGGGGCTAAGCTCATAACCCTTAACGTGAGGTTTCACCAAGATATAGTTGATGCCAAACCACAAGGGGAGGCAAGGGGCTTCATCGACTATTAATTGCTCAGCTTGCTGATACATACTCAGACGGACAGCCTCATCTTGTTCCATACCTGCCCGGTCAAGCAGGGCATCTAAGCTCGGGTTGCTGTATCCGAAGATATTGTTTTCCCTTCCAGTATAAAAGAGGGTATCCAAGAAATTATGCGGGTCGGGGTAGTCAGCTATCCAGCCCAGTATGAACATATCATCCTTCTCTTGTTTTAAGTTATAAAGGAAATACTCCTCTTCCAGTTGCCTTACCGAGACTTCCACCCCGAGGTTCTGCTGCCATTCCTGGATGATGGCGCCTAAATAATCGGGAATGTTATTGCCATAGCCTGAAACAGTTAAGATGATAGGCGGCAAATTCGAAGCCTCTCCATAAGTTGAGGCTGCAATAAGCTCTTTTGCCCTTTCCACATCGTAGTCCAGTCCCTCTAATCCTTCATTATAGCCAGGCATACCTGCAGGTAAAATACCTCTGGCTTCACTCACCATGTCCCTCAATATCAGTTTAGCGATACGCTCTTTATTCACGGCATGACAAAAGGCACGGCGAATATTAACGTCGTCAAAGGGAGCTTTAGCAGTGTTAAAGCCAATATAGAAAAGGCTGAGTTCAGGCGTTATGGCTAACTCTTCATGCAACGGGCTAGCTTCATCATTAACTTGGTCAATGTAACTCTTGGAAACAGAGATAACATCGATCTGCCCTTTTTCATACATAGCCATGGGCGCGCCAGTCAGAAGATGAAAGACGACCTGCTGCACTCTAGCCGGCTTGCCATAATAAGCCTGGCTACGCTCCAAAATCAACCACTGCCCTCCTTTCCATTCCGTTAACTTAAACGGCCCAGTCCCGTTTGGCGCACGCCACCAGTCTTTTCCGGATTCCACATTAACCCTATCAAGCACAAAGGCAGTGGGATAAACTAGCTTGCTCAGGAAATAAGCCTTGGGTGCATCAATGGTAACCTGAAGCACATAGTCATCGATAACTTTGACCCCAGAGATTTCCTCCGCTTTTCCTGCCAGCATATCCTTGACGCCAACAATATCGCCCAGATAGGTAGCTGCTGTCTGAGAGCCAGTATAAGGATCGCAGGCTCGCTCCCAGGAGTATTTGAGATCAGCAGCTTTGACTTCCCTGCCACTGTGAAATTTCACCCCCCGCCGTAGATGGAAAGTATATGTCTTGCCATCAGGGCTTTTCTCCCAGTTCTCAGCGATATCAGGCACCACCTTCAGCTCATCATCAAGGCGAACCAAACCACTGAAGATTTGCATGATGTAGGTATGAGAAGATAGGTCAGTGGAAATCGCCGGGTCAAGTGTCATGGGGCCAGTATCCCAGAGGTTAAGGACGCCTTGACCGCTGGGAGGTAGCTGCTCCGGCCGGCAACCAGTCGAAGGTAAAAGCAACAAAGCAGACACAAGAAGAGCTAATAACGTAAGCTGCCTAATTCTTTTCACTGGCCACCTTCAGCAAAAAGGGACTGTAACGCTGCAAACAACCGGGATGGCTCCCCGCAACTTTTCGCCAGTTTTTCAAAAGGACATACGTCAGTGCCATCATAGTCGAAGATGTGAGGGACTACGCTCTTACTAGTAATGGTCACTCCCCGCTTCTTGAGCATATCAAGTGCTCCCTGGCTCACTATTCCAGCATATACCGAGGCTATTCGAACATGAAGGCAAAGCATAGCTACGGCTAAGCCCACTATCCGATCAGCCGCTGCAGCATTATGTAAATTGTTCTCCATCTTCTGAACAGCTCGGAAAAAGGGGGCCACCCCACTCTCCTTGGAGCTGAAGATAACTTGCCTTCCTTTCACTATGACGAGATTCAATTTCCTTTCCTCCAAGAGCGAGCGAGCGAGCTCAATATCTTCCATGCTACTTCACCTCATATAGTTGATATGCCATGTTGCCCAAGTCGAGCTCTTGAGCAGCTCTTATTTGCACCAGGCTATCCGTGCCATTTATTTCGCCCAGTACATCAGGAGAGCTTACATCGGCAAATTTCCCTACGGGCTTGGCTTGAGCAATCAGGTCTAAAGATGCCTTGTCGATAGCTACCACGTCTGTGGAGGCGAGGATGCCAATATCTGGAACTACTGGTAAACCCGATGGCGTAGCGCAGTCACACAATGGCGTTACATCCTGGACGAAATTGATGAAGGCCACTTTGGAGTGAAATCGGCTTAGCACTCCCGCGGCAGCGTGAGCTAAATAAACTTGAAAGCTCTCCTTAGCATGGGGAGGTAAGCAAAACACCTCCTCCGGACAAAGCAAAGCACAATGACCACAATCCATGCATTTTTCTTCATCACGCACTATTTTCTCCTGGAGCAAAGACAAGGCTTTGAAGGAACAAGCTTCGACGCACCGTCCACAGCCTGTACATTCGGAAGGGTCGATGAGGACACGATTTGCCCTATGTTGAGCAGCTTTCGATTCCTTAGTGACACAGCCCATAGCCACATTCTTGACAGCGCCGCCAAAGCCAGACATCTCATGCCCCTTCAGGTGAGAAAGAACTATCATAGAGTCGGCATCGAAAATCCTCTTGGCTATCTTTATCTTATCTAAAGGGCAATCAGAAACCCGTTTGGGAATATCCACCCACTCGCCATCATAGCCTTGTTTCCCATCAGCGATAACCACAGGTGCTTCCAACGATTCCTTGGTAAAGCCATTAAAGGCTGCGGTAGCCAGGTATTGGCTGGCAGTGAACCTCCTCATGGGGTAAAGAGTAGTGGTATCGGTGACAAATGGTTCGCCTCCAGCTTCTTTAATTAAATCACACACCCGGCGTACTAAGGGCGGGCGAAGATGCGTGCTATTGCCGTATTCCCCCATATGAACCTTCACCGCCACTGAATCACCCGGAGAGACAACATTCGCTATTCTAGAAAAAAGGGTTCTCAGCCCTCTGAGGAAAGTCCTGCCCTCATCATACGGGAAAAAGCAAATCTCGCTCCTTTCGCTAGCTCCCACAGTACTCGCTTACCATAGTATAATAAATTAAGCCGCAGGTAAATTGCGTTCTCATCGAATCCAAAGTCCCAATGACCAAAACCTAAAGGTTTTGAATTTGTTTCTGGGCGAGACAACCTAGAGAGACTCCTACTTCCTCTCCGTAACTTATCTCATCGGCTCTGACTTTAGTGCTATAAGCATAGACATTGATTCCCGCCTCAACAGCTCGGCAAAGAGTACGGCTGAACCTGGCATCAATTTCATCGTTTAGTGAAAAGACACAGGCATCTTCACGTTGAATGATAAAAATAATCCCCGCCCCGTAACCATCCTTCCTAGCCTCCAGCAAGGCTTCAAGTTGCTTTGTTCCCCGCTGGGTAGGAGCATCGGGGAAAAGAGCTCTGCCTTCTCTGACCAATGTCACCGATTTTGCCTCCAGAAGATATCTTTGGTCATTATTTACCAGGAGAAAATCAAACCTATTGCCTTTGAAGGTGGCTTCCTTGTGTATTGAATGGAATCCCCGAAATTGAAGGATAAATCCTTTTCTTCAAGCCTCAAAAAGCAAGGAATTGGCCGCCCGAGGGTCAGCCCAAACCAAGCTTTGAGCTAAGGGAAAAAGATACAAATCCCATTTTATTTTTCTTAGATGGTTGTCCCTTTTTACCAGTAATACCTTTTGACCGGGCGAAAAAAGCTGCCAAATCCTCCCCGTATTGGGTAAATAGGCAATTTCTTCTTTTCCCCCCAACTCCACCAAAGCCGAAAAGCGTTTCAACCTCCCTAAGAAAACTGCCTCCCTAGTTTCGTCGTCGACTTTCATTTATAACAAATTCTTAGCTTTCAGGCTTAAGTGACTTCTATCGCAGACGATGATGTGGTCAAGGACATCAATGCCTATGATTTCCCCCGCTTTGACCAACCGCTTAGTTAACTCAACATCCTCTTTTGATGGCTCCGGGTCCCCCGAAGGATGATTGTGCACAAAGATTACCGAAGCAGCAGAGGAAGAGACCGCTTCCTTAAACACCTCACGGGGATGGACAATGCTGGTATCCAGGCTTCCCATGGAAACTGGTTTGCAGTTTATTAACCTATTTCTAGTATCTAAGCAAAGAACCAGAAAATGTTCCTTCTTCTTACCTTTCAATTGGCTCTTGACAATTTTAACCACGTCCTCCGGGGACTTGACCATCGGCTTTTGTCTCTCACCAGCATCGCCTTCCAACCTCTTACTCAATTCAAGGGCAGCTTTAATTTGAGCTGCCTTAGCTAAACCAACCCCTTTTATCTCGCTCAACTCCTCTACCGAGGCATTAGCGATACCTTTGAGATTTCCAAATCGGCTCAACAGCTTCTGGCTAGTCACCATAACAGATTCACCTTTGATTCCTCGACCTAAGATTAAGGCTAAAATTTCCTGGGCAGAAAGCGCTTCGCTGCCCAGCTTAAGTAGCCTCTCCCTGGGACGCTCGCTAAGGGGTAAATCGCGAACAGTGAAGGAGTCCTTCATAGCTTATCCTCTTTGGTGGGCTTCCCAGGCAGCCTCTGCCAAGTCCAACCCTCCAGAGCCAAGGCGCCGGCCAAAGCCAGAGCTGTAGCTAATGCCGCCAACACAGCAATTAAGGCAGGATGTAGCCATACCCTCGGAGCTTGAGCCACCGAATTTGACAACGTTCCCCGCCACCCAGCATCAAGCCCATCTATATCAAAACCATAAACTTCGGCCAGAGCTTCATCATAGGTGTTACCCTGCTTTAAAAGAGTCAATAAATTGAGCATTTTCCCCTGTCCGTAATTATCCAGAAGGTACTCCACAAGGCTATAGCTCTGAGCATAGGAAAGATAAGCTTTTTCAGGCTCGGCGGAAAAGGGGCTGCACAGGCTGCGCACGGAAATAAGCTTATCCTCAAAAATAGCCCTTTGTAGATAAGGGCTGAGATAAGGGTCAAGCTCGCCCTCGTTATACATAGCTAAGCCTTCATCAAGCCAGGTGGGAAGCTCAGCATACGGGCTAAAAGTTGCCTGATGAACAACAAGATGCGTTAACTCGTGAACCAGGGCTCTCTTGCCCCAATCAAGGCTGCTTGGTGGAATACTAATAGCGATTATGCTAAATTCAGTAAAGGCGGCGCCTCCAGTCCATTCCTGGGGAAAAATCATGGATCCTTGCAGTTCCTCAACCGAGGCATAAACATATATCTTGATGGGCCTTCCAGGATAGGTGCCAATATCCTCAGTCAATCTGGCAAGTCCTCCCTCACAAGCATTCATCAATTCCTGAGCGAAGGACTCGTCACCCTCATACCAGAAGATGGTTAGCTCAGCACCCTCATCCTGCGAAATCTGCGATTTTTCAAAGAACCCGCTACTGGTCAAACTCTGCCAATGATAGCGCTCATCATCAAAATGTGTTACCTCGTGGGAAGTTTCAAATCTGCTCCCGGCAGCGTCCTCAATCACCCACCAATATGTGACTTCAGCACCAGGGGGCAAGCTCGCTTTCCTCATATCCCATGCCCAATTAGCCTCTATCTTGGGTGCTGGAGTAAAATCAGCCCAACCTTCGCTGACAACGCTAGCGTAGTTCATCTTATCCACTTGGTAATAAAGACGAACATCAACAATATCAGCGTAGCTTTCAGCCTCCAGAGTGAACACGGCTTGACTAGGGAAATTTATCTCTACATCGCTATTTATAACTGCAATATCATTCTCGGCTACGACGAGGGAGGGGCTTAACAGCAAGAGAAGCGCCGAGATTATTAAGGCGATGCGTCTAATCATTTCCCCACTCTAGACCTGAGGTAGGCAGTGATAAATCCATCTAATTCCCCATCCAATACAGCTTCAGCATCATGAACTTCATAATCGGTGCGGTGGTCCTTCACCATTTTGTAGGGATGAAGAACGTAACTTCGAATTTGATTCCCCCAACCCGCTTCAATACGCTCGCCCTTGAGCTTGACCCTCTCCTCCTCTTTCTTCGTACGCTCCAGTTCAAGGAGGCGGGAATAAAGAATCTTCAAAGCAGCTTCCTTATTTTGGTGCTGAGACCTCTGACCTTGGCAAGTAGCCACCAGTCCTGTGGGCAAGTGAGTTACCCTGACAGCGCTGCTTGTCTTCTGCATGTGTTGTCCTCCAGGACCACTGGACCTGAAAGTATCTATCCTCAAATCTTCCGGGCCTATTTTGATATCCTCCGTCTCTTCAGCCTCAGGGAGGACTTCCACAAGTACAAAAGATGTGTGGCGCGCATGGTCAGCATCAAAGGGAGAAAGCCGCACCAACCTGTGCACCCCGTGTTCGCCTTTAAGATAGCCATAGACATAATTCCCCTTAATCTCCACGATAGCACTTTTGATACCAGCCTCTTCTCCAGGGGAGACATCTAAGACCTCAGCCTCATAATCATGCCGCTCTGCCCACCTCAAGTACATCCGGAGCAACATGTTTGCCCAATCCTGGGACTCCGTGCCACCAGCACCAGCATGAAGAGCAAGCATAGCATTTCGCGGGTCATAATCACCAACAAAGAGCTGTTGGCTCTCCATCTGTTCAAACTGAGAGCTTAGTTTTCTTAGCTCCAGTTGTATCTCTTCCTTAAGAGAGTAATCATCCTCCCCAATGGCCAAAACAGTCATTTCCCGAAGATCGGCGGCTTTTTTCTCCAGTTCACGCCAAGCACTGACTAAATTTTTCCTGGCCGCAAGCTGGCGCATAATAGTCTGTGCTTTAGCTGGGTCATGCCAAAAATCAGGCTGGGCTGACTTCGCCTCTAGCCTAGCAATTTCCTTTTCCCTGCTAGGGATGTCAAAGGTGCACCATTATGTCTGAGATTCGGCGAAGCAAGGCCTCTAGATTCTCCTTCTCTTCTTGCATTTATCCCCCTTATACTCAGTTAACAGTAGAATCCTTCCCTGGTGAGAGAAAAAAGACTGCTAATCAAATGACCTCCGCTGATAGTCTGGCTCAAAGACCAGGCTGCCCGCGGCAGCAAGGTGAGCCAAGCGGGTTGGTTCAGGAATTCGATAGCCACGACAGCACTTTATCACCCATTGTAAAGCCGATGTCAGGTTAATTTTATGGCCCACGGAAACATATATTGGCCTCACTCCGGACCTAGTCCTTAAAGCCGCTCCAATAATCTCTCCTTTATCAAGCAGTTCCGCATGAAAGCCAGCTTCTTCTCCTACAGGTTGATGCCTGCCGCAAAGAATAGATTTAGCACAGCCTATAGTAGGTAAATCGAGGAAAAGCCCCAAATGTGAGGCGAGCCCAAACCTCCGGGGATGGGCAATCCCTTGACCGTCAACCAGCATAAGGTCGGGAGTGTTATATAGTTTTTCACAGGCGGCCAGGATTAAGGGAGCTTCTCGAAAAGACAATAGACCAGGAATATAGGGAAATCTAATCTCATCCTCAGCTACCTCTGTCTCAACTATACTAAGCTCAGGATAACGGAGAACTACCACTACTCCTCGAGCCACACCCTGAACATTGGGAGCGGATATGTCAATACCAGCAACAAGGCATGGGTTAATATCTTCGTTTTCAATCACCACCTTTTTTGCCAAGCTCAATTGTATTTCCCTTGCTCTGGCAACGCTCACCCCCCACTCGTGTAATTTATGCACCCTCATATCTTGAATTATAGAGCATTTCGCCTTGGTAGCAAACTTCGAAGCCATTGATATGTGACTAATGTGAATTTTCCCACGGGAACCAGTTTGGCAAAAATGAACCACTTTGCTATAATCACAGACGTAACCATCATTATTTGCTGAAATGTTTATCCGCCCGATTGTAGAAACAGCTTATTTGCAAACTTTGCCTAGCACCAGCCCAGAGAACTACTGAGAAGATGTGTTATGCGTGAAGAATTCACTAGTAGTGTAGAAGCCATGGAGGTCGCAGCTGAAAGGATACTCGAAGAAGCGAGGATTACAGCCAACGGAATTATCATTGAAGCTAAGGAAGAGGCTAAGAAAATACTTTCCTCTCAGCTGCCCTTGGACAAGGTAAAAACTGAGTATGACAAGACCGTAAGTAAGGCTAGAGCGGAAGCCGATGATAAAATCAAGGATTCCGAGAAGACAGCTGCTGAAATCAGCATCAATGCTGACAGGAAAGTAAAAGAGATTACGGAGCGCGTGGTTAATATTGTCAGGGGCAAAAGTTGACATGATACCTCTGATCGTCAATACACCCGACCCTATGGCTAAAGTCAGGGTAGTGACTACCAAGGATTACTCCACCAAGACCCTCAAAGCTCTGCACACAACTGGTGTACTCCATGTTGAGGAAAGCGAAGAGCTTAAACCTGTAGACAAGGAAGCCATTGAGCGGGAAAGAAGGGAAATCGGTGGATTATTAACAAGCATCAACGATATATTATCCTACATGCCAAAGGGAGAGAGAGTGTCGCTGAGGGAAGACGTGGAGGTTATATACACAAGGCCCTTTGATGAAGTTGACAGCGAAGTGAGGTCGCTATGTACCAAGCTCAACAACATGCATCAAAGAGCTACCAAACTCAATGAAGAGGTTAAGGAGCTAACAGAACTAAGCAAGTATCTTGGCTCTCTTGAGCAGCAGGCTGATATTAGACTGGGGGATTTAAATTTCTCTGGAAGTTATCTTTTTTCTCGGGTCTTTGTGTTTCCAAACGACGTATTTGAAACTCTATACCCTAAACTTGGAGACTACCTGCTTGAGGCCCTTGTGACTACAATAGAAAACGAGACCGTCTTGTATACCATTGCCAAAGTGGAAGATCAGGAAACTATAGAGTCTGTAGCTAGGGATGGTGGGGGCAAGATTCTACAGATACCAGAAAAAGACTTGACACTGAGAGAATTTCTTGAAGTAGCCACTGGTGGAATTAATAGCTTTGAAGAAGAACTGACAAAGCTTCACGCCGAGATTGAAAGTAAAACCAGAGAGAATCTAGAGGAACTCGTCCTTTTCAGGGAGGCGCTATCAGCAGAGACTGAAAGGTTGGCGGTCCTAGCAAAAGCCTGTGAGGCACGGTATGTCACTTTGATCGAGGGGTGGATTCCAGAGAACAACATTGAAGCGACAATCTCTGAACTCAAGGAGAGCATAGACTACGTCTTTGTTGACACAAGGAAGCCAGAGCAAGCAGAGGAACCTCCCACCAAGATGAGGAACCTAACCCCGCTTAGGCCATTCGAAGTCATTGTGAATCTCTTTAGTACCCCGAAGTATAAGGAATGGGACCCTACGCCGATAATAGCTTACTCCTTTGCCCTTTTCTTTGGCCTTATGCTGGGGGATGTAGTGTATGCTGCCCTCATCATCCTATTTGCAAACCGTGGCCTACGCTTATTCGTTGATGAACCGGAGTCTGAAGGAGTGAAGCTATTTCAAAGGATACTTTATATTAGTGGCGGACTTGCTCTAGTCATTGGTGTTCTTACTGGAACGTATTTAGGGAACTTTTACACCTTCTTCGGAGTCGAAAGCTTGGCACTTTCCCGAGGGCTTCAAGAAATGTACTTAGACCCCATGTTATTCATAGCCGTCTCATTAATAATAGGCCTGGTTCACGTAAACATAGCCCATTTGATAGCGCTTGTTAAAGGCATAAAGGAAAGGCAGAAAGCGGCAGTGCTCAACAAATCTGGCCTGTTTATACTCCAGGTTGGTGCAATACCCTGGATTCTGCATGTCATACTTCGTGTAGATATTCCACTGTTAACTGAACAAATATATTCTATCCTGTTGTATGTTGCGATTCTGGGCATAGTATTTATCGTCGCCTCCTCCTTCATCGAGAGGGGTACTTTCCTAGGCAGTATTTTCTGGCTATTTGATGTGACCGGGATACTGGGCGATGTAATGTCATATGCCAGGCTGGCAGGTGTGGGGCTAGCCACATATTACCTGGCATATTGCTTTAACCTGATGGCAACCTTGTTATCCGGCATGATTCCTGCTGGCCCAGTTCAAGTTGTCGCTGGCACCCTAATATTTATCATAGTATTGCTTGTTGGCCACGTGCTTAACCTAGCTCTTAGCGGCATTACGTGTTTCGTACACTCCCTTAGACTGTGCTTTGTGGAGTTCTTGTTCAAGTTCTATGAGGGAGGCGGCAGGGCATATAGCCCGTTTCGGTTGAGGCCTCGACCTGTATTTGTCAAAATATGAACGGAGTTAATAAATATTTGATTAACGGAGGTGTAAGATGCTAATCAGCCCCGAATCCCTGGCCGTCATCGGAGGTGCGATAGCCTTAGCCGGTGGACTGGCAGGGTCTTCAATAGGCATCGGTATCGCTGGCTCGGCCGGGGCAGCTACGCTGTCCGAGGAACCAGGACAGCTCAGAAATGTCATTGTCCTGGCGTCACTACCAATGACCCAAACCTTTTATGGCCTCATAACACTGATACTTATTCTAACAACAGTAATTCCCAAACTCGCTACCATGCCTGATGGCGGCGGTGGCATGGGTTTCGCCGTGTTGGGCATCGGTGTCATAGCCGCCTTGGCTGAAGGCTTCTCGGCGGCGTACCAGGGCTCTGTGTGCGCTTCAGGTATCTCACTCTTACCAAAGACAAAGGGGCGGATATTGACTAATGCCATGATGTTAGCCGTGTTTGTCGAGCTAATAGGCGTGTTGGGACTGGTGTTTGCCATAATGGCATTAAGCATGTTAGGACTTTTCTAAGGTATTTAAAATGGAGAAAATAGGTGAAGCCATTGTTGCCAAAGTGAAGTTGGATGCCCAGAACATAATAAGAGAGGCTGAGGAGAAGGCAAAAGAGGAGATAGAGAAAGCCAAAAGGCAGCGGGAACTGAGGTTCGAGGAAGAGCAAGGCAAGATGCTAGGAGAAGCGGAGGAGGAGGCTGCTAGAATTTTGGCTCAGGCCTCTATCAAAGCACGTCAGAAGTTATCTGGCACGAAAGCGGACATAATTGCCAAAATCACTGATGGAGCGCAGAAGGGATTGTCCCTAATTGCAAGCGATGAAAGCTATTTCCTAAACTTGATTAGGGACGCCATGGATGGACTCGACGTGGATAGATGCAGAATTTACGTTTCTCCAAAAGATGCCAGCACTGTAGAACGACTACTTAAAGCAGATAGAGAATTATCTGGCAAGATAATTGAGGTCAGGGAATCAAATTGCCTGGGAGGGGTCATAGCTGAGGATGCTGAGGGGAAGCTCAGGATAGATAACACTTACGAAACCAGACTCGAGATGCTGCTACCCAAGTTACTGCCGCAGCTAAGTAAGGAACTCTTTGGATCCCCTTAAGAGATTGTTGTGCTCAATCCAAGTTACGCATTTATATCAGCCTACCTGAAAGGTGAAGAACCTAAAGCTGTCACCTCCGAACATATAGATAGAATGGCGACAGCGCCCACCCTCCAGGATGCATTGGCAATCATTAGGGAGACCGATATAGGAGGCTATCTGGAGGAATTGCCCATCAGGACTTTTGATGATTTAGACGAATTCCTGTGGAGCTATCTCGCACAGCGCATTGGCAATGTAGAATCATTTAAATTCCTGCCCAAAGATGTACTAAAAGTATCCAAGGCATATGTAGTAAAGTATGATGTCTCGAATATTAAAGCTGCTTTACAAGGCATTGCGACTGGCAAAAAAGCCAGCATGATACCGGTCGGGATTATCCACAATAATAGGTTGCTAGATGAACTTTCAGATGCTGAGAATATAGATGACATCACCCAGCTACTTATCAAGTGCAAACTGGGAGATTATGTACCTGCACTACAACAGTACAAAATAGAAGGGGGGGCAAAGTCGAAGCTCCTTGCTGAAGCCAAGTTAGATAGTGAGTACTATAAGAATATGCTAAATATGGCAAGATGCATAAAAGATGGCTCTGTACTTTCTCAGGCCTTCGGTCTAATCATAGACTTGACAAACCTGCAAATTGCCTCGAGAGCTATAATCGAGGATATAGGAT
>Ga0114922_10004917_pt1 | contig 12362 bp, 11 predicted proteins | sample AartaG_FD_100975 | JGI IMG/M metagenome (GOLD analysis project Ga0114922, IMG submission 100975) | Deep subsurface microbial communities from Aarhus Bay to uncover new lineages of life (NeLLi) - Aarhus_00045 metaG | ecosystem: Environmental > Aquatic > Marine > Oceanic > Sediment | place... | reverse complement strand
AGGGAAAACCTGATGAAATAGAAGAAAAGTTTTGGAAAGGTTATACCTAATACCTATTGGCACGATGCATCGTACCTGTACAAACCACTTATCACACGTTACTCATTATGAGCAGACACAAGGTTTGCCCCAACCCATTATATACATTACTATCTTCTTAACCAACTAACCAGGTAACGAGTTCTATCTGCTTTACGCTATCAGGGCGTATGCAATACGCCCCTACTTTCTTTTGCTAACTATATACGCGATACTCGATACTATATACTCGGTACTGATTTTATATTGCTAAAATAATAGCTTTATGTTATAATTATTTGTGCTTAAGTAAAAAGGTTGTTCTCCTCAAAAGAGTGGTAGTCAAGACCACTCTTTTGTTATATATTAAGCAATTGATTTACTTGAAACATTTTAATAGGAAGGAGGATAAGGGATATTATCTATGAACATAAATTTGGTAAAAATATTAGATGAAATTGAAAAAGAAAAAGGAATATCTAAAGATATATTAATAGAAGCGATTGAATCAGCGATAACTTCAGCATATAAAAAAAATTATACAAGCAATGTAGATGATATAAAAATAGATATTTCTAAAGATACTGGAAAGATTCATGTATTTACCAAAAAAACTATTGTAGAGAAAGTTTCAGAACCTTCAAAAGAAATTAATATAGATGACTTGTCGATATCAGATAAGGAAAAGTATAATATTGAGGATACTATTTTAATAGAAACTACGCCTAAAGAATTTGGAAGAATAGCTGCTCAAACAGCAAAACAGGTAATAGTTCAAAAGATTAGAGAAGCTGAAAGAAATGTAATCTATGAAAAATATATTGATAAAGAGAGAGATATTGTCACGGGAGTTGTGCGGAGGATAGAGCATAGAAACGTAATTATTGATCTAGGAAGAACTGAAGCTCTTCTTTTACCTAACGAACAAATAAGAAATGAAGAATACTACAATGGAAAAAGAATTAAAATTTATATCCTTGAAGTAACAAAAACATCTAAAGGGCCCAAGATACTTGCATCCAGAACTCATCCTGAATTATTAAAACGTTTATTTGAATTGGAAATTCCTGAGATTCATGAGGGATTGGTTGAGATTAAAAATATTGCTCGTGAAGCAGGTAAGCGATCAAAAGTTGCAGTTTATTCTAAGGATGAAAGAGTAGATCCGATAGGGGCATGTATAGGTGATAGGGGTTCGCGAATAAAATTAATTATGCAGGAATTGAAAGACGAAAAAATTGATGTTATAAAATGGAGTGATGACGAAAAAACATTGGTTGCCAATTCATTAAGTCCGGCTAAAGTTTTACTGGTAAATCTTTTTGAAAACGAAAAGACTGCTACGGTAATTGTACCAGACCAGCAGCTTTCTTTAGCAATCGGAAAAGAAGGGCAGAATGCAAGACTTGCTGCAAAATTAACCGGATGGAAAGTTGATATAAAAAGCGAATCAGAGCATAAAGAGGTGAATGATCCGGATTTAAAAAACGATTTAGAGAAAAAATGACATTTATTTTAAAAAGGTATTTGTGTTGGTTAGCTGGTTAATTGGTTAAGAAAATATAAGAAAGAATAAAAAATGATAAAAAATCTAAAGATACCTCAAAGAACCTGTATTGGTTGTAAATGTAAAAAACCAAAAAAAGAGATGATTAGAATAGTAAGAACACCTGATAGAAAAATTATAATTGATGAGACGGGTAAAAAATCAGGAAGAGGGGCCTATCTTTGTGGCGATGTTAAATGTTTAGATATTGCCTTTAAGGAAAATAGTTTAAATAAATCCTTAAAGCAAGATATTCCGCTGCAAATACTTGATGAATTAAGAAAGGATTTTTTAAAAAATATAGAATAAAATACAGATGTGATTGGTTAATTGGTTAGCTAGTTACTTGGTTAATTGGTTAAGAAGATAGAAGTCAGAATAAAATTAGTATATAGTTATATAGTAAAGATGGTTAGCTGGTTACAGGGAATAAAAGCGTATCTCGTATCTTATATTTAGAGCTAACGACTAACAACTATTCACTAGCGATTAATCCAATCAGTCAATTGGAGAATTAACTAACTAGTTAACTAAATCGACTAGGCGACTGGTGGACAGGAAGACCGGTAGACTGAATTAATTAGGGAATTGGTGAATTATTCTTAATCTCTATCTTAATTGGTAAATTGGTAAATTGATTTATTGGTAAATTGTACAAAAGGTTATATAACTTATATGAGTGGAGGCGATATACAATGAAAATGAGAGTATATGAATTAGCTGAAGATTTAAAAATACCTGCTAAAGAACTGATAGGATTTTTAAACGAAGAAGGAATTAAGGTTAAAAATCATATGAGTACTATAGATAAGGACACTATCGAATTAATTAGAGAAGTTATTATCGCTGAAAAGGAGAAAAAAGTAACAGAAAAGAAGAAACAACTTAAAATATTAAAGATTAATAAGCTTCCTAATTTAAAAGAACTTTCTTCCCAGATAAATATTTCTTTATCAGATATAATTGAAAAAATTATACAATTTGGAACAATTAGTTCGGTTGACAAGGAAGTTCCTGTAAATATTTTAAAAAAAATCGCGAAGGAATGTGGGTATAAGATAGTATTATCTGATAAATTAGAAAGCAAAAGCAGTCTTCAAAAAAAAGATAAAACTATAAAATTAATCCTAAAGCCTCCTGTTGTTACTGTGATAGGACATGTTGATCACGGTAAAACTACTCTTCTTGATGCTATTCGAAAGACAGATGTAACTAAAGAAGAATTTGGAGGAATTACACAACGAATTGGAGCATACCAAATTAAAATAGATAATAAAAAAATTGTATTCATTGATACTCCGGGACATGAAGCTTTCACTACAATGAGAGCTCGAGGAGTAAAAGCCACAGACATTGCAGTTTTAGTTATTGCAGCAGATGATGGAGTAATGCCTCAAACCGTCGAAGCAATTAATCACGCAAAAGCGGCAAATGTTCCTATTATTGTAGCAATAAATAAAATTGACAAACCTAACGCTAATGTTGAAAAAGTAAAAAAAGGACTGACAAAATATGATTTAGTTTCTGAAGAATGGGGTGGAGAAACTCTAATGGTAGAGGTTTCTGCTCTTCAAAACAAAGGCATTGAAAAATTATTAGAAATAATTTCTTTACAAGCAGAGATTTTAGATTTAAAGGCAAATCCAAATATTCCAGCAAAAGGTCTCATAATAGAAACAAAATTAGACAAGAAAAGAGGGATTGTTGCTTCAATATTAATTCAATGTGGGTCACTAAAGATTGGTGATTATTTTATTGCAGGATTATCCTATGGTAAAGTCAGAAACCTTTCTGATGACAAAGGAAAAAGCATTAAAAAAGCAGGGCCTTCAACTCCGGTTGAGATCATAGGTTTTTGCAAAATGCCCCTGGCTGGTGATTACATCCAAATAGTACCTGATGATAAGCTCGCTAAAATTATAATTAGCGAAAGGGAGGATGAGAAAAGAAGTATAGTTATAGAAAAATCATCACTCTCTTTGGATAATTTATTCTTAGAGATAAAAGAAGGGAAGATAGATAAATTCAATATAATCTTAAAGACGGACACCCAAGGCTCCTTAGATGCTTTACAAGAGGCAATACAAAAGTTAGAAATTGCAAATGAAGAAGTAAAAATTGACATTATACATGCAGGCGTCGGAAACATTACCGAAACGGATGTTATGTTAGCTACTGCTTCCAAGGCAATAATAATAGGCTTTAATATTCGTCCAGATACAAATATTCAAAAAATAGCTAAATCCGAGAAGGTTGACATAAGATTATATAAGATTATTTATGATCTAATAGACGAGGTTAAGTCTGCATTAAAAGGTTATATTAAACCAAAAATAGAAGAATACGTTTGCGGACAAGTTGAAATTAGAGAAATATATAAAATACCAAAGATTGGTACTATTGCAGGAAGTTATGTATTAAGCGGTAAAATATCAAATAATGATAATATACGAGTAATAAGAGACGGTAAATTAATATATGAAGGAAAAGTATCTTCCCTAAAAAGATTTAAAGAAGATATAAAAGAAGTTAATACTGGTTTTGAATGCGGAATTGGTATAGAAAAATTTAATGATATTAAGTTGAAAGACGTACTTGAATTTTATACTTTTAGAGAAATTAAAGAAAAATAATAAATTAGTCGTTAATTGGTTAGTTGGTTACCTGGTTAACTAGTTAAGAAAAGCAAGAGAGAAAAAGAAGTAGGGGCGTATTGCATACTCCCTGATAGTTCTCCTCTCTTTTTCCCGCCACCATTTTTATAAAGGGAAATTGCAGAGGGAACACAGGAGTGAAAGATAAAAAGACAAATGCTTTTAGGAGTTTGTACTATAAATTTATATTTTCCAGATAGTCACTCATTAAAAGATAAGAGAAGTATAATACAAAGCATAAAATTACGAATAAGAAATAAATTTAATGTTTCAGTTTCTGAAATAAATAATCACGAGCTTTGGAAAAATACGACTTTAGGAATCTCCTGCATAGGAAATGAAAAAAGCTATCTTAATGATGTTTTAAATGAGGTAATTAAATTTATTGAGCGCCAAAATAAATTGCAGTTAATAGATTTTAAGACATCTATATTATAAAGGAAACGGATTGGATAAATCCAAACCCTACTCAATTGGTAAATTGGTGAATCGGTAAATTAATTTATTGGATAATTGGAGAATTAGTAATATGCCATTACCTAAAAGAAGCGAACATTTAGAAAGGTTTCTTTTAAGAGAAATTAACAATATAATTTATCGGAAAATAAACGATCCGCGAATAAAATTTGTCACCATAACTAGAGTAAAAGTTTCGTCTGATCTAAAATATGCTGATATTTTTGTAACCATTTTTAATGATAGGAAACAACAAAAAAAAGCTTTAGAAGGACTTAAAAATGCGACAAAATTTATAAGAGGTGAATTGGGAAAAGATTTAAAAATAAGATATGTGCCAAATATAAAATTCATAATTGATAAGGAATTAGAACACCAATACAAATTATTAAAAATAATTAATGAAATTAATGACCAACAATTAGATTTAAAGAAAGATAAAAATAATGAACAGTCTTGATGAAATTAGCAAAGTACTGCAGAAAAATAATAACATTTTAATTACTTCCCATGTAAATTTAGATGGAGATGGAATTGGTTCAGAACTTGCCCTTTATTTCATATTAAAAAAATTAAAGAAGAATCCCATTATATTAAATCAGAGTAAGTTACCAAAAATATATGATTTTTTACCCGGCAGTAATAAAGTACAGTACTTAGAAGATAATTATATTGACACAAAAAGCATAGATGTAGGGATAGTGCTTGATTGTAGTAATGTCAAAAGAATTGGGAAGACGTACGAAATATTTAAAAATATCAAAACCATAATAAACATAGACCATCATACGAGCAACGAAAACTTTGGAGATTTAAATTATGTGGATAGTTCTGTTTCCTCGGTCGGAGAAATTATCTATGAATTAAGTAGGTCTATAAATATAGATTTATTAGATGAAGATATTTCTACCTGTCTATTTACCGCAATAATAACTGATACCGGTTCGTTTAGATATTCAAACGTAAGTTCAAAGACATTTAAAATAGCCTCCGATTTAACTTCAAAAGGAATAACACTACATTTAATTGCCGATAATATTTATAATAGAAACACCTATCCCGGACTAAAATTGTTAGGAGAAGCCCTTTCGACTTTAGAGACGGATGACTCTAATTATGTTTCATGGATGAATATTACCCGAAAGATGCTAAATAATACTAAAGCAAGGGATGAGGAGATAGAAGGAATAATCGATGTTGCCACAACTTTAGATAATTCTGAAATATCAGTCTTATTCAGAGAAACTAAAGATAATAAAATAAAGATTAGTTTTCGCTCTAAAGGTAATTTTGACGTAAATAGATTTGCCGGAAAATTTAAGGGTGGCGGCCATCCAAATGCTGCCGGTTGTTTGTGTTCGGGAAAGATGTATAAAATTAAAGAAAAAATTATTTCCGAGTTACTAAATGATATTAAAAACCTTGGATGTAAAAATTAGTTAGCTGGTTAGCTAGTTAAGAAAACATAATTAAGGAGTCATTCTTTTTATCCCTTTATCTAAAAACTGAAAATCGAGAACTGAAAACTTGAATTTATACTAACGACTATATTAATTGGTAAATCGGCCAATTGGCCAATTGGTCAATTGGTTAGCTGATTTAAAAAATAGAATCCAGGAACCAAAATAAAAAAATATTATATTAATGAAAAGATGATTGTACTATAGATGAATGGCATTTTAAACATATTTAAACCAAAAGGAATCAGTTCACATCACGTTGTGAAAGAAATTAGAAATATCTTAAATATTCCTAAAGTGGGACATACAGGGACATTAGATCCCTCTGCTTCCGGTGTCCTATTGATATGTTTAGGGCAAGCTACAAAAATTGCTGAATTCTTAGTAGGTATGAAAAAACAATATCAGGGCGAGATGATCTTGGGTGTAAGCACTGATACACAAGATTCAGAAGGAAAGGTTATTCAAAAAAAAGAAGTTGAAGCTGATATAGATGAAAAAGGGATTAAAGATATATTCCGAAAATATGAAGGTGTAATTAGCCAAACACCTCCGATGTTTTCTGCAGCTCATTACAAGGGGAAAAGATTGTATCATCTTGCCAGGAAAGGAATAGAAGTAAAAAGAAGTCCCAAGGAAATAAAAATATACAAGTTTAATTTAATAAATTTCGACCAAAAGGTAAATCCAATAGTTAAATTTGAAGTTATTTGTTCAAAAGGCACATATATTAGAACATTATGCAGCGATATAGGTGATGAATTAGGTTACGGTGCACATTTAGCAAATTTGGTAAGAAAAAAGGTTGGTAATTTCCGCATTGAAGATTCGGTAAATTTAGAGGAGTTAAGAAAGGATAAAACTTTAGGGAGAAGATATCTTGTTAGCATTGATTCCGCTCTTGAAGAATTAAATAAAATAATTGTAAAAAGTGAAGCAACCAAAATCGTTTTACACGGAGGAGTAATATCAGCTGAGCAAGTTATTGAAGTTCCGGAAATACTAAAGACAGGAAAAGACAAATTTGTTAAGATGTTCGATACAAAAGGTAATTTGCTGTCCATTGGTACTCCAATTAAAGATGATAGAAAAAATATTATCTTTAAGCCGGTTAAGGTTTTTATAAATTACTAATCTTGCTAATTCGATCTATAACTAGTCATTAGTCGTTAGCTCGAAATACAATATACAAGATAAACTATTTAAATAGTACAATTCTAATAATTTATTAACCAATTAACTAAGTAACTAATCAACAAATAGAGATATATATTTAAATTTTAAATTTTGAGCTATGGTTTTACGTTTTGCGCTTTTCGTTTTTCGTTTTATTACTATATACGATATGCTGTATACTAATTAGAATTAGAGTTTATTAAAAAAGGAAATTCCTATCTACTTTAATTATGAAAATCATAAGATATTCAAAAAACATCATATTGCCGGACAAAAAACGATACATTGCTTTAGGTGTATTTGATGGAGTGCACTTAGGACATCAAAAATTGATTAAACTAGCCCTCGATAAGGCCAGGAAGAATGATGGAATAAGTATTGTAGTCACTTTTGACCCTCATCCTGATAAAATAATTAACCCGGAAAGCAATGTTTTTTTATTAACCACTTTAAAGGAACGAATAAGCCTAAACAGAGAATTAGGTGTTGATGTTTTTCTTATTATTAAATTTAATAAGAGGATAAATAAAATGTTACCTGAAGATTTTATAAGTAAAATATTGGTCGATAGTTTGCAGGTAAAAGAACTTTTTGTAGGTTTTAATTATAAATTTGGTTTTTTGGGTAAAGGAAATACAGATATTTTAAGAGACTATAGTAAGATTTATAAATTTAAAATTAATATATTAAAACCAATAACTGCAGGCAACACTATAATTAGTAGTACAAGAATAAAAGATTATATTAAGTCAGGAGAAATCGGAAAAGCAAAAAAATTCTTGGGGCATGATATCACGATTTCAGGAAGAGTAGTTTCTGGAAAGGGAAGGGGAAGAAAATTATTAAATTTCGCTACTGCCAATATCGAAACATCATCAGAGAAAATCCTTCCTGTTGACGGAGTGTATTTGGTGGAAATTAAAATCGAAAATAAAAAATATTATGGCTTAATGAATATAGGTGTTAAACCAACTTTTGAAGAAAAAGAACGAACTATTGAAGTTCATATTATAAACTTCAATAAAAAAATATATAATAAAAAAGTAGTCATTAATATACTTAAAAAAATAAGAGAAGAGAAATACTTTAACCATCCAGATTTATTAAAGAAACAGATAGAAGATGATATTATAACAGCCAATAAAATGATTGGACAGTATCGAGTATCGAGTATATAGTAAAGAGAGAAGAGCAAAGAGAAGAATGATCGAAAAAATAAAATATATTTGTCGAATGACAGTAAAATTAATATAAAAATTATAAAACATTCTGTCATTAAATCGATGTATTGATGCTTTTATTAATTATTCGCTCATTACTGTTTTAGCAGTTGGGCAGTTTCTTTCTTAACTATATACTCAATACTCGATACTCGATACTGTATTTAGTTAGTGTAAACTTTAATAGGGTAGTTAGATAGAAAGAAGAGTGCTTCCCGTTCTTTCTATTCTTTCTTTTTCTTAACTCGATACTCGATACGCGATACTCGATACTGTATTAATAGGGTTGAAGGGCGCACTTGTTTATGATAAAATATTTAGGATATTATAATAAGTTATAAAAAAATAAAAGGAGAGAGTAATATGGTTTTTACTAAAGACGATAAGGAGAAAATTGTAACAAAATATCAGCATCATACTACTGATACTGGATCACCGGAAGTTCAAATTGCTTTGTTAACTGAAAGAATAAACGATCTTACTGGACATCTGATAAAGAACAAGAAAGATTATCATTCAAAGCAAGGTTTATTGAAGATGGTGGGGAAAAGAAGAAGATTATTAAAGTATCTTAAAGATAATGATATTGATAAATATCGTAGAATTCTTGATTCACTAAATTTACGAAAATAATAAAACTAGCGTGGAGCGTACAGCGTTTAGCGTATAGTAGATACAGTAATAAATAATAAGTGAAGACAAATATAGCATAATAGTGTAGAGGATATTAGTTCTCCAGTTACCCGGTTAACCAGTTTGCCAGTTAATTTTAATTTTTAAACCGGATAACCGGTAAACTGGTTAACCATCTTAAATGAGATACTAATTAGGGTTTTCGGGGAAAATAAATTCCCACATGATTAAGATAAAATTATAATAAATAAAACTAATTTTTTAAATGATAAGGAGGATAGAAATTATTTAATGTTAGGATGTAAAGAAATTAAAATTAATTTAAACGATAAAATAATAAATATAGAAACAGGCAAAATTGCCAGGCAATCAGCTGGTTCAATTGTAGTTAGTTGCGAGGGAACCGTTGTATTGGTAACAGTAAATTCTTCTAAAGAACCGCGGGAAGGGATAGATTTTTTCCCCTTAATGGTAGATTATGAGGAAAAATTTTATGCTGCCGGTAAAATTCCAGGTGGTTTTTTCAAAAGAGAAGGTAGGCCAAGTAAGAATGCGATATTAACTTCACGGCTTATTGATCGTCCATTACGGCCTTTGTTCCCCGATGGATACAAAAACGATGTCCAGGTCATTGCTACAGTTTTATCATATGATCAAAAAAATTTACCGGATATGCTGGCTATGATAGGTGCTTCTACGGCTTTATGGATATCAGATATCCCCTTCCAAGGACCTATAGGAGCTGTTAGGATGGGATTGGTAGAAAATGAATTTATAGTTAATCCCGGTCCGGAAGAATTAGAAAATACTGAATTGAACTTAATTATAGCCGGAACAAAAGATTCAATTATGATGATGGAAGGCCAAGCAAAAGAAGTATCTGAAGAAATTATATTAAAAGTAATCGGTATTGCCCAGGAAGCAATTAAAACAATAATAGAGGGACAGGAACAACTGGCAGATGTTTTAGGAAAATCTAAGATGAAAGAAGAGAAACAATATTCGGAAACAGCAGAATTAGCAAGTAACCTTCTTAATGAAATTAACAATCTCTACGAGAAAGAAATTAAAAAAGCTATCTGTATAAATGAAAAAAAGGAAAGAGAAGACTTATTAGAAGATATTTTTAATCAGATTGTTGAAAAATTATCTACCGGGGAGGATAATTTACCTCTTTTAAAAAGTGTCTATGACGATGCCTGTAAAGAAGCTATTCGTAATTTAATAATTAAAGAAAAAACAAGAGTAGACGGGAGAAAATTAGACGAGATACGCCCCATTAGTTGTGAAACCGGAGTGTTACCCCGAGTTCATGGGAGTGCATTGTTTACCAGAGGACAAACACAATCTTTAGTTGTTACTACTTTGGGAACAATAAAGGATAGGCAATTTATAGATACCCTGGAAGAAGAATCTTCAGAAAGATTTTACCTACATTACAATTTCCCGCCTTTTAGTGTTGGTGAAGTAAGACCTAGAAGGGGGCAATCAAGAAGAGAAATTGGGCATGGCTCATTAGCAGAAATGGCTTTAAAAGCTTTAATTCCTTCGGAAGAAGAATTTCCTTACACTATTCGTATAGTTTCTGAAATTTTAGAATCAAATGGCTCTTCTTCTATGGCTAGTGTTTGTGGGGGAAGTTTGTCCTTATTTGATGCCGGAGTTCCTATGAAAAGACCTATAGCCGGAATTGCTATGGGATTAGTAAAAAAAGATGAAAAGGTAGAAATATTAACCGATATTTTAGGGATAGAAGATCATTATGGAGATATGGACTTTAAGGCGGCCGGAAGCAGCCTCGGTATTACCGCTATCCAGATGGATTTGAAAATTGCCGGTATTCCAAAAAATACATTAAGCGATATTTTAGCAAGATCAAAAGAAGCAAGAATATATATTCTTGAAAAAATGAATAAAGCACTATCAAAATCTCGAGAAAAATTATCTGATTATGCACCAAAAATATCAGTAATAAATGTTGATCCTACTAAAATTGGTATGGTAATTGGCCCCAGCGGAAAAAATATCAAGAAAATTATAGAAATAAGCGGTGCCTCCATCGATATCAAAGATGATGGAGAAATATTCATTGCTTCACCTGATGAAAAATCCTTAAACCAAGCAAAAAAAATGATTGAAGATATGGTGAGAGAGGCTAAAGTTGGGGAAACATACGAAGGGAAGGTAACCAGGACAACTAATTTTGGAGCTTTTGTAGAAATATTTCCCGGCAAAGAAGGATTGGTTCACATTTCCAAATTATCGCGAAAACGTATAGGAAGAGTTGAAGATGTAGTTAGAGTTAATGATAATATATTAGTTAAATGTATCGGAATTGATAACCAGGGCAGAATTGATTTAAGAAGAATAGAGGAAGAAGAAAATAATATTGTAAATAATGACGCTGAAAGGAAAAATGAAAGATACGATTGATGTTTATTGAAACAACACAAAAAAAATAAAACAAGAACTGGATTTAGTAGTGAAGAACAATAGAATTGAAATAAAAATAGAACAAATTAAAGGATGCGAGGATTTATCTTTACCTTTTTCCACAAGTGAATTCTCCTCCGGAGTCGATTTATTGTCCGCAGAAGTTTTAGATACAGTATTAAAGCCGGGTAAGATAAAATTGATATCCACCGGGATTAAAATTATGATCCCTAAAGGTTATGAAGGGCAAATAAGGCCTCGAAGCGGTTTGGCCCTCAAGCATGGAATCACTGTTCTAAATACTCCAGGCACTATTGACTCAGATTATAGGGGTATTGTAAAGGTAATATTAATTAACTTAAGTGCGGAAGAATTTATTATACAAAGGGGAGATAGAATAGCTCAATTGGTAATTCAAAAAATATTTTTCCCTGATTTTATACTTGTAAAGACCTTGGATAAAACCAAAAGAGGAGAAGGTGGCTTCGGACATAGCGGCATAAAAACTAGCGGATAGCGTTTGGAAATATAGTATCGAGTATTGAGTATCGAGTATTGAGTAAAGAAAGAAAAAGAAAAGAAAAACTTAAGATAGTATCGAGCATTGAGTCAAGATTCCGTAATTTTTTACCTTTTTAGCTTAGACTTATTTTTATTCTAAATTCCGTGATTACTGGATCCTAAATTTTTTACGATATACTATTTTAACCATTAGCCAGTTACCCGATTTGCCGCTTTGTCAGTGGCTTTGAGACGATAACTTTTT